>Ga0126378_10001248_pt1 | contig 18935 bp, 18 predicted proteins | sample PanSoiMetPlot_23_FD_92587 | JGI IMG/M metagenome (GOLD analysis project Ga0126378, IMG submission 92587) | Tropical forest soil microbial communities from Panama - MetaG Plot_23 | ecosystem: Environmental > Terrestrial > Soil > Tropical forest > Bulk soil | place: Panama | collected 2016-02-17
GCACCACAGCTAGCTACCGTCGCAGCGAAACGGCGAGAGCTCCTGCGTGAGCGCGTCCATTTCGGCGGCGACCGCCACGCGCTCGCGCTCCAGGAAATTCTCGATGGCGCGGGCGAAGCCGCGGTCGCGCACCCAGTGGGCGCTATAGGTCGGCATCGGCAGGTAGCCGCGCTGGATCTTGTGCTGGCCCTGGGCACCGGCCTCGACGCGCGCCAAGCCGCGCTCGATCGCGAAATCGATCGCGCGGTAGTAGCAGACCTCGAAGTGCAGGAAGGGATGGTTGCCGCTGCACCCCCAGTTCCGGCCGTAGAGCGTATCGGATCCGAGGAGGTTGAGCGCGCCCGCGACGTAGCGCTGACCCTGGCGCGCCATCACCAGTACCACGCGGTCCGCGAGGCGCCGGTGCAGAAGCTCAAAGAATCCGCGCGTCAGATAGGCGCCGCCCCAGCGGTGGTCGACGGTGTTCCGGTAGAAGCGGTAGAACGCGTCCCAATGCCTGGGCTCGAGCGCGCTCCCCGTGAGCGTCTCGATCTCGAGGCCACTGGCCAAAGCGTCGCGGCGCTCCCGGCGGATCTGCTTGCGCTTCCTGGAATTGAGCGCCGCCAGGAAATCCTCGAAGGTCCCGTAGCCGTGGTTCTCCCAATGGTATTGCTGGCCCGCGCGCTGGAGAAATCCCGCGGCGCCCAGCGCCTCCCACTCGCCGCGCGTGGGGAACGTGACGTGGAGCGAGGACACTTTGTGGGCGCGAGCGACCTCGATCAGCGCCGCGATCAGGGTCTCCGTCGTGTCGGGCGGCGCGTCTGGGCACACGAGCAGCCGCGGCCCCGTCACCGGCGTGAACGGCACCGCCGCCTGCAGCTTCGGATAGTAGCTGCCGCCCGCGCGCTCATAGGCCTGCGCCCAGCCGTGATCGAAGACGTATTCGCCTTGGCTGTGGCTCTTGAGATAAACCGGGGCCGCCGCGAGGAGCCGGCCGTCCGCATCCTCGACCAGCACGTGCTGCGGCAGCCAGCCCGTCCGCGCCGTCGCCGAGCCACTCGCCTCCAGCGCCTCGAGGAAGGCGTGCGACAGGAACGGATTGTCGCCGCCGGCGCAGGCATCCCACGCCGCCGCCGACACCTCGGCGAGGCTCTCGAGGACGCGAACGCGGGCCGGGCCGCCGCCGTCGGGCATGGCGTTCAGCGCACCTCGAAGATGGCGTCGACCTCGACCGCGAGGTCGAACGGCAGCACGTTGACGCCGACCGCCGTGCGGGCATGGCGGCCCTGATCGCCGAACACCTCCACCATCAGACTGGAGCATCCGTTCACCACCTGCGGCTGCTCGGAGAAATCGTCGGTGGAATTGACGAAGCCGCCCAAGCGCACGCAGCGCACCACGCGGTCGAGATCACCGCCGACCGCGGCCTTGAGGAATGCCAGAAGATTGAGTCCGCACAGCCGCGCCGCCTGCTGGCCCTGCTCGATGGTGAACTCGCGGCCGAGCTTGCCGGCGAAGCGTCGCTCACCCATCCAGATCGGCAGCTGGCCCGCGAGGAACAGGAGATCGCCCGTGCGGACGAACGGCACGTAGTTGCCGGCGACCTCGCCGGTCTTCGGCAACTCGATGCCGAGCTCCTTGAGGCGCGCCTCGATCCGACCCGGCATGCTGCGATTCCTCTCCCACGGCTCTCGCGATAGCGTAAGCATAGCGGCGAGCTGCCGGGCGATCCAGCCGCGCCCCGAATCTGCCGCATTCTTGCGATAGGGAGGCGACATGACCGACACCGCCGCCCCTCCGTCGTCATGGCCTGACCTGTGCCGGCCATCCACATGGTTCTTCTCGAAGACCGTGGTGCTTACCATCGTTGCAATCCTGCTGATCGCGCCAACAGCCGCTCGCGCGCGCGCGCTCGGCGACAGCGGCGTCGCCTATAGCGCCGACCGCGCACTCCGCGTGAACGGGCAGCGCTTCGACGGCGTCCTCTACGCCACGCCCGGCTTCCAGCGGCACGAGCAGATCATGTCTGGAATCTCTCAGGTCGCGATCTTCGACCTCGCCGCCGGACGCGGCTACTACATCGTGCCGTCCGTGCGCACCTACATCGATTTCCCGATCGACATCGCGGTGCGCGAGCTCGGCATGCCGGACGTGCTGGCCGCCCCCGTCGGCACCGAGCGGCAAGGCGGCGTCGTCACCACGAAGTACCGCGTCGACCACCGAACCTCCGACGGTGCGCAGGTCGTGGGCTTCGTCTGGCTTGCGGCGAGCGGCATTCCCATGCGCGGCGAGGGCGCCGTGATCGAGGCGAACGGCAAGCGCACGCCCGTGACCTGGACGCTCTCCAACGTCCACGTCGCGCCCCAGGACCCTGGCCTGTTCCAGCCGCCCCAGGGCTTCTACCGCCTGCCGGCGGCGGCGCTCCCGGGCATCCTCGGCGGCGCCGGAAACTGAACGCCGGGGAATGCCCCATCGACGATCCCGCTATGTAACGACCTTACCGCGCGGGAAGATCCGTTCGCGCTTCCGGAAGGGTTGACATTTCGCGACGCCGCCCTTAGGCGAATTCTCCAGCAGAGATTCTGGGCAATTCTTCGGGGCTAGTGAACCAATTTTCCCTATCGCGGCTCGTGTTGCCGGCCGTCATCTGGGCCAGCATCCTTGTCGTCCAGTTGTTCAACTGGGGCCAGGGCAGCGCCAAGGCCATGGCGTTGCTGGTCGTCTTGCTAGGCACGGGCGCGTTGACGGTGAAGGCCCGTACGGGCTCGAGTGTCTCCGCGGAGAGTTGGAACCGACCGCTCATCGTGGCGTGCGGCGTGCTCCTCGCCGTCCACCTTGGCTTCCTCGCTAGACACATCGTCCATCCAAAATTGTTCGACGGCCCCGTCATGACGCTCGTGGCCGGCCGCGCGTTGTTCGAGGGCCTCAACCCGTATGAGCTGCCAATCGACCACAAGGCACTCGAAATCACCGGCAACCCTGCGCTCGCCGGCTACAAATACGGGCCATTGATGGCGCTCGGCTATCTGCCGCTCGGCATCCTCCTCGATCAGCGCGGCGTGTTGCTGACCAATCTGGTCCTGCAACTCGCGACCTTATCGCTCATCTACCGGCTGACCCTCCGGCTCGGCACGAGAACGAATGCTCTGCTCGCAGTGCTATTCTACCTCTCTCTACCGATCGTGATGCGGCAAGTCTTCGGCAAGGGCGCCACCGATCTCCTGGCCGTGCTGCCGATGCTCGCGGCGTTGCTCGCTTTGGAGGAGCGGCCGGGACTTGCGGGCTTCTGGGTCGGCCTGTCGATCTCGGTGAAGCCGCTGCCGGGGGCGCTGCTGGTGCCGTGCGCGCTGCCGCCCGCTGGCCGACGTGCGTCCTACGTCATAGGGCTGATCGTTGGACTGGTTCCGACCCTGGTGGTCATGGCGATTTCACCGGTCGCGCTGTACGACAACATCATCCTGTTCAACGCGGTTTGGCCCGCGGACCAGTCGAGCTGGCTTGCCTCTGTTCCCTCGGAAATGGGTACGGCGATGAAAACGATCCTCGTCGCGACCTATCTCATGCTCTGCGCTGCTGTTTGGCGATATCCGCCTGGCCTAGCCATGCGCTATGGGCTCATGGGAGCGATGACGATTTTCCTCGTCCTAAGCGGGCCGGCAGCGCACCACAATTACCAACTATGGTGGGTGCCGCTGGTCTCCGTTCTCGCGGCCTTGGCAATGACGCGTCAGACCACGGCCGATGCGGCGCAAGGCGCTGTGGCACCTACGAGCCGAAGCAGCCACGCTTGAGGGCCCGAATTCTTATGAGGCCCAGGGCAATTAGAACCTCACAAGAAATCTGAGGACGCACAATCGAGAGATGGGCGCGCCTCCGGGGCCTTTAGGCGTCCTGTCATCCCCGAGGACAAAAAATGGGGTGCGGCCTTGCGGACCGCACCCCTAATTTCTGCCTCATTCCTGCAGCGCCGGCCGGGAGGCTTGGGCCGGAGCTGCCCTGCGACGAACTAGCTGCAGCCGCTCGTTTGGCCGCAGGTGTCGCATTTGAGGCAGGTCCCGTTACGTACCAGCGTGAAGTTGCCGCAATCAGTGCAGCTGTCGCCTTCGTAACCCTTGAGCCGCGCAGTGCGGATCTGCTCGAGCCGCGCGTCGACCGCGGCCACCACGCTCGCACTCTGTTCGACGGCGAGGGCGGATGCGGCGACGCTCGCGGTCGCCACGCCGACATCGATCGCAGTATTGCCGGCAAGCCCGGTGGTGGGCGCCGCCGCCGACTTCGCGGCGCCGCCCTGAAACACCGTCAGCCTGCTGCGGACATAGCCGGTGGAGGTGACACTGCGCACCACCGCGGCGACGTCCGGCCGCGGCGCGCCCTCGGGCAGGCTCGACTCCGCGATGCCTTTCCCGAGCGTGTCCGGCGTCAGGTCCGCCGGCTGCACGTGCGCGAGGTCGTTGCGGCCGAGATAGGAGACCGCGAGCTCGCGGAAAATGTAGTCGAGGATCGAGGTCGCCATCTTGATGGCGTCATTGCCCTCGACGATGCCGGATGGCTCGAAGCGCGTGAAGGTGAAGGCCTCGACGAACTCCTCGAGCGGCACGCCGTATTGGAGCCCGATCGAGATCGCGATCGCGAAGTTGTTCATCAGCGAGCGGAAGGCCGACCCTTCCTTGTGCATGTCGATGAACACCTCGGCGATCTTGCCGTCCTCGTACTCGCCGGTGCGCAGATAGACCTTGTGCCCGCCGACGATCGCCTTCTGGGTGTAGCCTTTGCGGCGATGGGGCAGGCGCCGGCGCTCGACCGCCGCCTGGACGCGCTCGATCACCCGCTCGACGATGCGCTCGGCGACGAGCGGCACGCGCTCGGCAACCGGCTTCTCCAGGAGCTCCGGCACTGCGTCGATGTCGTCGTCATCGAGGATCGAGGCCTGCAGTGGCTGCGAGAGCTTGGAGCCGTCGCGGTAGAGCGCGTTCGCCTTGAGCCCGAGCCGCCAGGAGAGCGCATAGGCTTCCTTGCAGTCCTCGACCGTGGCGGCGTTCGGCATGTTGATGGTCTTGGAGATAGCACCCGAGATGAACGGCTGCGCCGCCGCCATCATACGGATGTGGCTCTCGACCGAGAGGAAGCGCGTGCCGATGCGGCCGCAGGGGTTGGCGCAATCGAACACCGGCAGATGCTCCGCCTTCAAGAACGGCGCGCCCTCGAGTGTCATGGCGCCGCAGCAGTAGGTGTTCGCGGCCTCGATCTCGTGTTTGGAGAAGCCCAGCGCCGCCAGGATGTCGAATGCGGGATCGGCGAGCTGTGCTTCCGTGAATCCGAAGGCCGCCTTGCAGAACTCCTCGCCGAGCGTCCACTTGTTGAAGGCGAACTTGATGTCGAAGGCGCTGGCAAGGGCGTTCTCGAGCGTGCCGAGCGCGCCCTCGGTGAAGCCCTTGGCCTTGAGGTCGTCGTGGCTGATGTGCGGCGAGCCCTTGAGCGTCGCATGGCCCACGGCGTAGCGCGTGATCTCCTCGATCTCGCTCCTGGCGTAGCCGAGGGTCTTGAGCGCCTCCGGCACGATCCGGTTGATGATCTTGAAGTACCCGCCGCCCGCGAGCTTCTTGAACTTCACCAGCGCGAAGTCGGGCTCAATGCCCGTGGTGTCGCAGTCCATCACCAGGCCGATGGTGCCGGTGGGCGCGATCACGGTCGCCTGGGCATTCCGGAAGCCGTGCGCCTCGCCGAGCTTGAGCGCGCTTTCCCAGGCGAGCCGCGCGGTCCTGATGAGCGCGGGGTCCGGACAATTCGCGTGGTCGAGCGGCACCGGCGCGATCGCCAGCTCCTCGTAGCCCGCCCGCTCGCCGTGAGCCGCGCGCCGGTGGTTGCGGATCACCCGCAGCATGGGCTCGCGGTTCTCCGGGAATGACGGGAAGGCGCCGAGCTCGCCCGCCATCTCCGCGGAGGTCGCGTAGGATATGCCGGTCATGATCGCCGTCAGCGCGCCGCAGAGCGCGCGGCCCTCGGCGCTGTCGTAGCCGAGGCCCGAGGCCATCAGGAGCCCGCCGATATTGGCGTAGCCGAGGCCGAGGGTGCGGAACTCATAGGAGAGCCGCGCGATCTCCTTCGACGGGAACTGCGCCATCAGCACGGAGATCTCGAGCACGATGGTCCAGAGCCGGACGGCGTGGACGTAGGATTCGATGTCGAACCGCCCGTCCTCGCGGCGGAAAGCCAGCAGGTTCAGCGAGGCCAGGTTGCAGGCGGTGTCGTCGAGGAACATGTACTCCGAGCACGGATTCGAGGCGTTGATCCGTCCGCTCGCGGGGCAGGTGTGCCAATCGTTGATGGTGGTGTCGTATTGCAGGCCGGGATCGGCGCTCGCCCAGGCCGCGTGCGCGATCTTTTCCCAGAGATCGCGGGCGTTGACGGTCTTGTGCACCTTGCCGTCAACGCGGCGCATGAGCTGCCAGTCACCGTCGGCCTCGACCCGCTCCAGGAACGCATTCCCGACGCGCACGGAGTTGTTGGAGTTCTGGCCGGAGACCGTGAGATAGGCGTCGCTGTCCCAGTCCGTGTCGTAGGTGCGGAAGTCGATCCGCTCGTAGCCTTGGCTTGCGAACTGGATCACCCGCTGCACGTAGTTCTCGGGGATCATCGCGCGGCGCGCGGCCCTGATCTCGCGCCTCAAGCTAGCGTTCGCGTGCGCATCGAATTGCTTCTCGGCCAGCGACCTCGCCTCGGGCGAGTGGCAGGCCGCCATGATGGCGTTCAAGTGCTTGCTCGCGAGCTTGGAGCCCGCGACCAGCGCCGCGACCTTCTGCTCCTCCACCACCTTCCAGTCGATGTAGGCCTCGATGTCGGGATGGTCGATGTCGACCGTCACCATCTTCGCGGCGCGCCGCGTGGTGCCGCCGGACTTGATCGCGCCCGCCGCGCGGTCGCCGATCTTGAGGAAGCTCATCAGGCCCGAGGAGCGGCCGCCGCCGGAGAGCCTCTCGTTCTCACCGCGCAGCTTCGAGAAATTCGAGCCGGTGCCGGAGCCGTACTTGAAGAGGCGCGCCTCGCGGACCCACAGGTCCATGATGCCGCCTTCGTTCACGAGATCGTCGGCGACCGACTGGATGAAGCAGGCGTGGGGCTGCGGATGCTCGTAGGCGCTCTCAGACGCCACGAGCTTTCCCGAGCGGTAGTCGACGTAGTAGTGGCCTTGTGCGGGACCGTCGATGCCATAGGCCCAATGGAGGCCGGTGTTGAACCACTGCGGCGAATTCGGCGCCGCCATCTGCTTCGCCAGCATGCAGCGAAGCTCGTCGTAGAACGCCTGCGCGTCCTCCTCTTGGTCGAAGTAGCCGCCCTTCCAACCCCAATAGGTCCAGGTCCCCGCGAGCCGATCGAACACCTGCTTGGCCGATGTCTCCGAACCCGTGCGCTTGTCAGCAGGAAGCGCCGCGAGCGCGGCCTCGTCCGGCACGCGGCGCCAGAGCCAGTCGGGCACGTCGTCCTCGGCGACGGGACGCAATCGCTTCGGCACGCCGGCCTTGCGGAAATATTTTTGCGCGAGGATGTCGCAGGCAACCTGGCTCCACTCCGCCGGCACCTCGATGTCCGGCAGATGGAATACGCGCGAGCCGTCGGGATTGCGGATCTCGCTGGTGGCCTGCTTGAACTCGATGTCGGCGTAGGCGTCCTGCCCTGCTCTGGTGAGTCGTCGCTCGATCCGCATCGCTTCCCCCAAACCCCAAAATTCGCTTGCTGATCTCTTGTTTTCTGACGCCCGACGCCGTTTTCTTATCCACCCGCATGCGGTAGCGGGGCGCTGCCCAGTCACAAGATGTAGCGTAGGGTCCTCCAACCGCGGGGCGTTGGCAACAAGATTTTGGGGGTCTGTCACAAAGGATACATAGACCTAGTCTAAAAGTTGTGACTCCGGCGCGGAATTCCGCCGGTTCGATGGATCGCGAAAATCTTGATGTTGCAGGCACGCCGCGCGGCCAGATCCGGGCATGGCACGCTCAAGCCGATGATCGTTTATCCGGTCGTTGCGGCGCTCTACTTCATCCCGTGTTGGCCGCTCTCGGTGCTGGCTCAGAGGCTCGCGCGGCGGATCGATATGAGCCTCGGCATCAAGAAGCACTTCTAGCGTGCAAGCGTCATCAGCGCGCCCAAGACCACCGCGATACCGACGCTCTGCACGAGGCTCAGCTGCTCCTGGAGAATAAGGACCGCGGACAGGATGCTCACGACCGGCTCGAGCTGCGCCAAGAGCGCCGCCTTCAGCGGCCCGATCCGAATCAACGCCGCGAAAAACGCGAGTACGCCAAGCAGGTATGTGATCGACACTCCCGCGAGCCCCACGAGCCCGAGCGCGGTGCCGGGTACGAGCGACAGCGAACCCTCGATGACCGCCAGCGGCACGAAGATCGTGGCCGCTGTCGCGGTCGCGTGCAGCGTCACCACCATGGGATCGGCGCCGCGGATCGTGTCGCTGAAATAGAACACGCCGAAAGCATAGGTGAGCGAGCATACGGTGGCGGACGCGATGCCGAGTAGGTCGAGCTCACCGATCTCGACGCCGAGCGCCACGGCGAGGCCGATGAAGGCGGCAGCGATCGCGACGATCCGCGAGGGCCTGAGCGGCTCACCGCGCAGCCGCCCCAGCAACGCCACCGGCAATGGATAGGTGAACACCAAGAGCGCCGCGAGGCTCACGGGAATGCGATGGATCGCGAACAGATAGCTGTAGGCCATGATCGAGAAGAAGACGCCGGCGATCACGCCGCCGAAGCGATGCTCCTTGGGCATTGCGATCGGCCGGCCAGCAAGCCACAACACCGCCAGGAACACGAGCGTCGCGACGACGTAGCGCGAGGCGAGCAGCGTGAGCGGCACGGCGCCGGCGTCGTAGGCCCAGCGCACGAACACCGGCGCGCTGCCGTAGCTCACGGAGGAGAGGATGCTGAAGACGATCCCGATCCGCTGCGGGGCCGCCAGGGCTGGACGCAAGCCGTTGATGGATGCCATAGTCGCGCCCAGTTATAAGGGCAGCTGAGTTCGCGACGAAAGGCGTCGAGCGCGCGGGACAAATGACCTTTGGCACCTGGCTCTTCACCTTGTGGAAGGGCAAGCTGATCGGCACCGACCAGTTCGGCAACCGCTATTATCGGGAGCGATCGCCGCGGCCGCTCCGGCGCGGCGGCGGCTTCGACAGCCGCGAGCGCCGCTGGGTGATCTACCGGGGCGAGGCCGAAGCTTCCAAAGTGCCGCCGGAATGGCACGCCTGGCTGCACCACACCATCGACGAGATCCCCGCCGACGCGGGCAAGCCGGAATACCCGTGGCAGAAGCCGCATCTCCCCAACCTCACGGGGACGCGGCTCGCCTATCGCCCGGCGGGCTCGGTGCTGAAGGGCGGCCGCCGCGCCCCCACGACCGGCGACTACGAGCCGTGGCAGCCGGAGTGATCCAAGCCTCCACCCAAGGGAAACTCACGCCATGAGTCGCAACGCCGTCGAGACCGTGATGGGCGCGGTGGTCCTGGTGGTCGCCGCGGTCTTCCTGTTCTTCGCTTACACCACCACCAAGGTCACCGCGGCCAGCGGCAACGTCTACACCGCGCAATTCTCGCGCGTCGACGGCATCCGCGACGGCACCGACGTGCGCATCAACGGCATCAAGGTGGGGCAGGTGGTCTCGCAGGTGCTCGACCCCAAGACCTTCTATGCGGTTGTAAAGCTCAGCGTCGCCTCCGATATCAAGCTCAGCAAGGATTCGATTGTAAGCATCAGGATGAGCGGCTTGCTCGGCGACAAGTTTGTGGACATCGAGCCCGGCAACGAGGACGACGCGATCCCGCCGGGCGGCACCATCGAGCATACCCAAGCGCCCTTCGATCTCGAGAACGCGATCGGCCAGCTGATCTTCAGCCCGAGCAAGAAAGACTCCGGCTCCGGCAAGGACACCGGCGGCGGGGCGCCGGCTCCAGCGCCGGCGTCGCAAGGCGGCAATGCCCCGGCCGCGCCCCAGTAACACCGCAGTTCCCGGCAAGCGGGTCGTCGATCAGCGCTGGGATCCCCGCCGCTATCAGGAGAATGCGGGCTTCGTCGCCGTGCTGGGGGCGCCGCTCCTCGACATGCTGGCACCCAAGCCCGGCGAGCGGATCCTGGACCTCGGCTGCGGCGACGGCGCGCTCACCGAGAAGATCGCAACAATCGCGACGGTGGTCGCGGTCGATGCCAGCGCCGACCAGATCGAGGCTGCGCGCGCCCGCGGCCTCGATGCGCACGTCATGGACGGGACGCGGCTCGCGTTCGAGAGCGAGTTCGATGCCGTCTTCTCCAATGCCGCGCTCCATTGGATGCGCGATCCCGATGCGGTGATCGCCGGCGTCTGGCGTGCGCTCAAGCCCGGCGGCCGGTTCGTGGCGGAATGCGGCGGCGCCGGGAATGTCGAGATGATCCTGCAGGCACTGGTGGCGGCGCTCAACCGCCGCAGCCTCGACGGCCGCGCGGCGACCCCCTGGTACTTCCCGGCGCCGGAAGAGTACCGCGCGCGGCTCGAGCGTCGCGGCTTCCGGGTCGAGAGCATCGCGCTCGTCCCGCGCCCGACGCCGCTGCCGGGCCCGCTCGGCGATTGGCTCGACACCTTCGCCGAGAGTTTCCTCGCGGCGGTGCCGCCGGTGGAGCGCCCGGCGGTGAAGCGCGAGGTCGAGGCTGAGCTCCGGCCGAAGCTGGTCAATGCCGAGGGCGTGTGGGTCACCGACTACGTGCGGCTCCGCTTCGCCGCCCGGAAGCCCGCGGAGGCCTGAGCCCATGGCCGGCAAGAAACCCGCGAAGCTCGACTTCCCGACTTGGCTCACGCCTGAGGGCGAGCCGGTCTCCTGCCTCGAGAAGATCAAGGTGCTGAACGAGAACCTCGCGGAGATCCAGGAGATGTCGCAGGAGGCGCTCGAGGACGCGATCCTCATGGGCTGCGACGAGAATCAGTTCCGCGAGGTCGTGCGCAAGCTCGTCGAGAGCCTCGTCAACCCGTATAAGAAAAATCGGCCCTCCGGCTCATAGCCGCGGGAAGAGCACCCGCGGCGAGCGACCGGAATTACCTTGGGTCCAAGGCGCTGCGGGCGCATGATCCCGCGATCGCCGCCGCGGGTTCGTTCCGAGCACCAGCGCACATCTTCGATGCGACGCCTCCCCCGCCTGCCGGCCAAAGCCATCGATGACCGAGGAGGACGACATGACCGACATGCGAAAGGAGAGCGACAGCCTCGGCGTGGTCGAAGTACCCGCGGAAAAGCTATGGGGCGCTCAAACTCAACGCTCGCTCGAGCACTTCAGCATCGGCAAGGATTTGATCCCCCGCGAAATGATCGCCTCCTATGCCACCTTGAAAAAAGCCGCCGCCACCGCGAACCATGCCGGCAAACGGCTCGACAGCGAGCGCTGCAAACTGATCGTCCAGGTTTGCGACGAGATCCTCGCCGGTCGGCACCACGACATGTTCCCGCTGCATGTGTGGATGACCGGCAGCGGTACCCAGTTCAACATGAACGTCAACGAAGTGATCTCCAACCGCTGCAGCCAAATCGCGGGCACCCCGCTCGGCAGCCACGCTCCGGTTCATCCGAACGATCACGTCAACATGGCACAGTCGTCAAACGACACGTTTCCGTCGGCGATGTACATCGCGGCCGCGGTCAACGTGAAGCTGCGCCTCATTCCGGCTGTGTCCGCCTTGCGCGATGCGATCGGCGCGAAGGCGAAGGAATGGACCGACATCGTCAAGATTGGTCGCACCCACATGCAGGATGCCACCCCGCTGACATTGGGCCAGGAATGGTCCGGCTACGCAGGGATGTTGTCGGATGATCTGGACCGGATCGAAGCGGCTCTGCAGGGCGTCTACCGCCTGGCGCTCGGCGGTACGGCGGTCGGGACCGGCATCAACTCAGCGCCCGGCTTTGCCCAGGCGGCAGCCGCCGAGATCGCCCGGCTCACCGGCCTGCCCTTCGTGACCGCGCCCAACAAATTCACGGTGCAGGGCGCCCACGACGCGCTTGTCCAGTTGTCCGGAACGCTGCGCACGCTCGCGGTGTCTCTCTACAAGATCGCCAACGACATTCGCTTGATGTCGTGCGGGCCGCGCGCCGGATTTGCGGAACTGCTGATCCCGGAGAACGAGCCGGGCTCCTCGATCATGCCGGGCAAGGTCAATCCAACGCAGTGCGAGGCGCTCACGATGATCGCCGTGCAGGTGATGGCCAATGACGTCGCCGTCGGGTTCGGCGGCGCTGGCGGTTATCTCGAAATGAACGTCTACAAGCCGCTGATGATCTTCAACGTCACGCATTCGATCACGATCATGACCGACGGCTGCGTCAATTTCCGCCGGTTCCTGGTCGAAGGGACCAAGCCGAACCTGAAGCGGATTCACGAATACGTCGAGCGCTCGCTGATGCTGGTGACGGCGCTCTCGCCGGTCATCGGCTACGACAAGGCGTCGAAGATCGCCCACTACGCCATGGACAACGACCTCACGCTGAAGGCCGCTGCGTTGAAGCTGGGCTTTGTCACCGAGGCCGAATTCGACCGCATCGTCGATCCCAAAAGGATGGTGACGCCGTACGTCGCGTCTTAGCCAGTCGCGAGCGTCAGGCTGGTTGGCCAGGATGTCGAGAGTTCCATGACATCCGATGCGCGCGCCGATCTGGTCCTCGCTTTCGCCAGGGCGCTTTATGTCAACGGACAAGCGACGGAACAGACCATGCGCGCGGCGGGACGCCTCGGCCGCGCGCTGGGACTGCGCGCGACGATCCTGCCGCGCTGGGGGGAACTGCATCTTGTCGGCGACGACGACAGCCTGATCGGCGAGCTGCCGGCCGATCCTGCGGGCGTCCATATGGCGCGCGTGGCGTCGGTGATGCGGGCGATCGATGACATCGAGTCGGGTCGCCTCGCGCCGGACGCCGCCATGAAAACGATCGGCGAAATCTCGCGGGCGCCGCCGGCGCCGGCATGGCTTTTCGCGCTCGCGGGAGCGGTGGGCGCGGTCGCGCTGGCGCTAATCTTTGGTCTCCAGCATCTCACGGCTGCGGTCTTGATCTTTGTCAGTGCCGGTGCCGGCGCGCTGCTGCGGCGTGCGCTGGCTCGGGTGAGCGCGAACGTCTTCCTGCAACCGTTCTGCGCCGCGCTTGCCGCCGGCTTCATCGGCGCTTTGGCGGTCCGCCACGATCTGAGCTCGACCCTGCGCCTGGTCGCGGTCTGTCCCTGCATGATCCTGGTGCCGGGACCGCATTTCCTCAACAGCGCGCTCGATCTGATCGCCGGGCGCATTGCGCTCGGCGCCGCGCGCCTGACCTATGCGGTGCTCATCGTCGTCGCGATCTCGACCGGACTGCTGCTCGGGCTGGCGCTGCTCGGCGTTTCTCTGCCAACGGATCCGGCCGGCCGGGCGGTGCCGTTGTGGGAAGACGTGATCGCCGCCGGGGTCGCGGTCGCGGCCTACAGCATCTTCTTTTCGACGCCACTCCGCATGCTGCCGTGGCCGGTTGCGGTCGGCATGTTCGCGCACGCGCTCAGATGGGCGGCGATCGGCGTGCTCGGGTTCGGCGCCGCGACCGGCGCCCTGATCGCGTGCGCCGTCGTGGCGCTGATCCTGACCCCGGTGTCACGGCGAACCCACATGCCCTTTGCCGCCATCGGCTTCGCTTCCGTGGTCTCGATGATTCCGGGCGTTTACCTCTTCAGGATGGCGAGCGGCCTCGTGCAGATGGCCAGCGGCGCGCAGACGACAGTCGATCTTCTGAGCGCGACGGCGGCCGACGGCCTCATTGCCGCGATCATCATTTTGGCCATGAGCTTCGGCCTGGTCGTGCCGAAGGCGGCCATCGACTATTTCAGCGATCGATCGGAGCAGGCCAAATCATGCCGGGCAGCAGAACCATGCCAGAACTGATGAAGAATTCCGAGGCGCTCCAAAGCGCGAGTGGCCGAAGGGATGACGAGGTGGAGCTGTCCCATGTAGAGGGATGGCTTCCGCCACTGCTCAGCGTCATCGCCGGTATGGTCGACCTGATCGGCTTCTTCACCCTCGGCAACATCTTCACCGCCCATGTCACCGGTAACCTAGTCTTGGCCGCGGGCGCGGCGGTGCGCGGTGGGCTGCTGAATTTGACGCAGGCGCTCGCGATTCCCGTGTTCATGATCGCGGTTGCCGCTGTCTGGCTGATCGCGAGGGCTTCGAACCGGCGCGGCCGCGCCCTTGCGCGGCGACTGCTGCTGACACAGTTTCTGCTGCTTGCGGCGACTTTGATCTTCAGTGCCGTCACCAGGCCGTCGGCGAGCCCGCACGGCTTGACAGCTGGCATCGCAGCCATGATCGCGGTCGCCGCCATGGCTTGCCAGTTCGCCCTATTACGCCTGGCCGTTCCGGGCGCGGTTTCCACGGCCGTGATGACCGGCAATCTGACCAATGCCGTTCTGTCGCTGATGGATATGTTTGCTGTCGGCAGACCGATGATGACGGCCGATGCTGGCAGGTTGAAAGGATCCCTGCATCTCCTGTTGGGCTTTCTGGCGGGCTGCTTCCTTGCCGCAGCCGCCATCTCCCTGCTGGGGGGAGAGTGGGCGTGGTCGTTTCCAGTCGCGCTGGCCGGGGTGGCGCTCGCGATACGATAGGAAGATCGCCCGGCCTTCGGCTATCAACTCACGCCGCCCGCGCCTCGCGCATCTGCGGTTGGCGCATCAGCCAGAGGGCGATCGAGAGGTTGATCAGGTTCCAGAGGATGCCGTTGACGAAGGCGGCGCGGTAGGAGCTGGTCAGGTCGAAGATCGCGCCCGACATCCAGCCGCCCACGGCCATGCCGAAGATCGTCGCCATCAGGATGAGGCCGAGCCGTGCACCCGCCTCGCGCGGCGCGAAGTACTCGCGCACGATGATCGCATAGGCGGGCACGATGCCGCCTTGCGACAGGCCGAACAGGGCGGAGACCACGTAGAGAGACGTCAATCCGTTCCACGGCAAATAGAAGATCAGTGTCAGGCACTGCAGGAACGAGCCCGCCAGCAGCGTTCGGACGCCGCCGATGCGATCGCAGATCCAGCCGGACGTAAGCCGGCTTATGACCCCGGTGCCCAGCATGAGCGAGAGCATCGCGGCGCCGCGCGCAACGCCGTAGCCGAGGTCGGCGCAGTAGGCAACGATGTGCACCTGCGGCATCGACATGGCGACGCAGCAGGCGAAGCCCGCGATCGTGAGCAGGATCTGCATCAGGTTCGGCGACAGCCGGTAAGCGCCGGAATCCATCGAAACCGTGGGCGCGGCGCTGTGCGGCACCGGCGTGCGGCGGCGAAGCGCGAGGCTGAGCGGCAGCATGGTGGCGACGCAGAAAATGCCGACGCCGACATAGGTCGCGCGCCAGCCGTAGCCGTCGATGAAGTGCTGCAGCACCGGCGGCCACACCGTGCCCGCGAGGTAGCTGCCGCTGGCGCAGATGCCGACGGCGGTGCCGCGGTTGCGCGTGAACCAGTGCGAGACGTCCGCGATCAGCGGGCCGAAAGTGGCGGAGCTGCCGAGGAGCCCGATGACGACGCCCTGTACGGCGACGAACTGCCAGAGGCTCGTGGTCTGCGCGGAGACGAGATAGCCGAGCGAGAGCGCGACGGCGCCGCCGATGACCGGAAAGATGATTCCAAAGCGGTCCGCGAGGCGCCCGGTCGCGATGCCGCCGAACGCGAAGCCCACCATGGTCATGGTGTAGGGGAGGGACGCGCTGGCGCGCGCGATGCCGAACTCCGTCTGGATCGCCGGCAGCACCACCACCGCCGACCACAGCCCCACGCCGCCGATAGTGCTGAGCACGAGCGACAGGAAGAGACGCCGCCACGCATAGGCGGTCTCGATGCCGATCTCGCTCTCCTCAGGGCGTTCTCGTGCGAGCGTGTCCACGACTCAAATCCCGACCTCGAAGACGCGCCGCACGCTAGTGCATCCTCGGACTCGCTCGAAGGACCAAGCACGCAACGCAGCCATGCGAGACGCCTCTCGCGCCGCCGCATTGTGCCGAGACAAGCGGTCGATCAGGCCGGCGTCACTGGCGCGTGAAACTCAGGTGGCAGACCCGACCCTCGATCCGGGCGCCGAGGCCACGGGAGCCCTGGAACCGGGCCGCCACGTGATAGGCGTAAGGCGCTTCCTGCGACGCAAGCCCGCGCGGATCCTCGGCGTCGCTGCTGACGCCGCTCGCGCTCAGCCGCGCCGTGCCGTCCGGTTGGATCGTCCCGTCGAGGATCATCGAGCCGCGGCTACCGGCGCTGCCGCGCTCGCCGTGCAGCAGGCCGTCCTTCACCCCCGCCATGAACCGGAAGGCGGCGGCGGGAGCGTCCGCGCTTGCGGGGCAGAACACGACAACATTCCAGCTGCCGTCGAAGCGCCAGGCATCAAATGTCATGGTGACATCGGTGGTCGGCGAGAGCGCGACCGGAAGAAAGCGCGCGTGTGGCCCCGCGCTTGGCGATTTCATCGCCGAGGAAATCGAAGGCGACACGACAATGGTGGCCAGCATCGCAATCGATGCCGTCTGGATCCGCATGGGCCCGCTCCCTGGCCTCGGCGAATCCCATCCCCGGCATTAACCATGCTCGCGGAATCGCCGTAGGCGCGGCGCGATTATGGCCACGCGCGACGACGACGGTCAAAGGCCTCGCGGCTCAGGCGGCGCGTCGGTAGGGCTCGTCTGGGGGCGACGGGAAGTTGTCGGCGGCGGCGTCACGCACGCCCGCGACGTAGGCTTGCTCTGCGGACGACGGATGTGCCGCGTCCACATGCGCGAGGAAGCGCGTGCGGATGGGCTGCAAAGAATCGTCCGGCTGTCCGCTCACCAGACGCCGGCCGTCGGCATATCCGAGGACATAGGCGGCGGCGGGCTCGAAGGGGATGACGGCGGACCGCACGGCGGGCTCACGATCTGACTCGGGCAGGATACCGTCGGTCATAGCCGTCTCCCATTGGGCCCCATAGGGTCCAATTGTTCGCTGGCGAACGAAGCGCAAGGCCGTCCGAAAAATGCTCTCGATGGCGGTGCCGAGGTATATGGCGGATCGAAGCATGCGAAGCTGTACGTAGAGTTGCGAGCCCATAGCCCGCGTATGAAGACCCCTAAGGGCGGGTTTTATTCCGCGCGATCCGTCTCTAGCATGGCTCACGACGACGTGAGACCCGAGGAGCGACCACGAATGGCCACAACGTCGACCGTCAAATCCTGGCTCCCCGCCGATTGCCGGCGGGTGGTCGCGGAGGTGGAGGCGCGGCTCGTCGAGAAGGACGCCGAGGCGATCGAGCGCGAGGTGCTGCGGCTCGTCGACGCGCACGAGCGGTTGATGGACCGCGAGAGCATCGGGCTCAATGCCGGCACCAATGTGATGAACCCGCGCGCGGCGGCGTTGCTCGCGCGCTCGCTCGGCAACCGGCCGTCGCTGGGTTATCCCGGCGACAAGTACGAGATGGGCATGGAATTCGCGGGCGAGATCGAGGTGGTGACGGAGGCGCTGGTGAAGCGGCTCTTCAACGCGCCCTACGCCGAGATCCGCGTGGGTTCGGGCGCGCTCGCGAATCTCTATGCCTTCATGGCGACCGCGAAGCCGGGCGACCGGATCATGGCGTTGCCGCCGGAGATGGGCGGTCACATCACGCATCACCGTGCCGGCGTCGCCGGGCTTTACGGCCTGGAGACGCATCCGGTGCCCTATGACGGCAAGCGCATGGCGATCGATCTCGACCGTCTCCGCCGCGAGGCACGGCGGCTCGAGCCCAAGCTCATCACGCTCGCGGGCTCGCTCTGTCTCTTTCCCTACGCGGTGCGCGAGGCGCGCGCAATCGCCGACGAGGTCGGCGCCTATCTCCTCTACGACGCCGCGCACATGGGCGGGATCATCGCGGGCGGGCGCTTCCAGCAGCCGCTCGCGGAGGGCGCCCATCTCATGACCATGTCGACCTACAAGGCCTATGGCGGGCCGCCCGCGGGCCTGGTGCTGACGACGGAGAAGCTGCTCGCTGAGCGGATCGACCAGATCGCCTACCCCGGCGTCACCGCGAATTTCGATCTCGGCAAGACCGCGGCGCTGGCGCTCGCGACCCTCGATCTCCTCGAGCACGGCCGCGACTACGCGGCGATGTGCATCGCGAACGCGACAGCTTTGGGCACGGCGCTCGCGGCGGAAGGCGTGCCCGTGCACGGCGTCGAGGGCCTCGGCCACACCGAGAGCCATCACCTGGCGCTCCACGCCGCCCCCTTCGGCGGCGGACAGCGTGCCTCCAAGCGCCTCGCGGAGGCGAACGTGCTCCTCTGCGGGATCGGCTTGCCCGTGGCACCCGTCGAGGGCGACCTCAACGGCATCCGCTTGGGCACGCAGGAGATCACACGCTGGGGCCTCGAGCCCCGGCACATGGTCGACATCGCCCGCTTCATCGCCCGCGTCTTCCGCGGCAACGAGGATGCCGCTCGGGTGAGGCCCGAGGTGATCGAGTACCGGCGTGGGTTCCAGAAGTTGCACTACGTGCGGTGAGGCTGCCCGAACGCCATGCTCTCGCCACAGTCGCGCGCGAGCTTTGTGATGCTGGGATCAACACCCGTGCGTCCTTCGACACGCTCGCATGCGCGAGCGCGCTCAGGATGAGGACTCATTCATAATGCCATCTAGGACGAGTCCTCACCCTGAGCGCACGCCGAAGGCGTGTGTCGAAGGGCGCATGGTCGTGTTACAGCGTTGCCTGCCGCTCGCGATGATCGCGCTGCTCGCCCTCGCTTGCAGTGCGCACGCGCAGCAGAAGGCTCCGCCGCCCGCCAAGGCGCCCGCTCCGCCCGCGACCGCGGCGGCGCCGGCGGCGACCATCGCGGTGCTACAAGGGCTCGACAAGACCACGGCGCGGGTCTCGACGGTGGAGGCGCCGCTCGATCAGGCCGTGCATTTCGGCACGCTGGTGATCAC
>Ga0126378_10001249_pt1 | contig 18933 bp, 22 predicted proteins | sample PanSoiMetPlot_23_FD_92587 | JGI IMG/M metagenome (GOLD analysis project Ga0126378, IMG submission 92587) | Tropical forest soil microbial communities from Panama - MetaG Plot_23 | ecosystem: Environmental > Terrestrial > Soil > Tropical forest > Bulk soil | place: Panama | collected 2016-02-17
GCGAAGTGGCGCTGGCGCGCGAAGAGGCGCGCGCAAGGCAAGCCCATCGATCGGCCCAACCTGGTCTGCGGGCCGGTGCAGATTTGCTGGCACAAGTTCGGGCGCTACTTCGACGTTGAGGTGCGCGAGGTCCCGCTGAGCGGCGACCGCTTGATGATGCACCCGGAGCAGGCGCTGGCTCACTGCGATGAAAATACTATCATGGTCGTCCCCACGCTGGGCCTCACCATGACCTGCCAGTACGAACCCGTGGAAGCGATCGCGCAAGGGCTCGACGAACTCGAGCAGCGCACCGGACTCGATATTCCACTCCATATTGATGCGGCCAGCGGCGGGTTTCTGGCGCCTTTTTGTCAACCTGACCAGGTCTGGGATTTTCGTCTGCCGCGAGTCAAATCGATCAATACCTCGGGACACAAGTTCGGTCTTGCTCCTCTGGGGGTAGGTTGGGTGGTGTGGCGGGATCACGCGGACTTGCCCGAGGAGTTGATTTTCCGCGTGAACTACTTGGGCGGCGACATGCCGACCTTCGCCTTGAACTTTTCGCGCCCCGCCGGCCAAATAGTCTGCCAGTACTACAACTTCTTACGCTTGGGGTTTGAAGGATACCGGAAGGTCCAGGACGCGTGTTATCGAACCGCGCAACATCTTGCTGCTGAAATTGGCAAGATGGGACCGTTCCGAATCATCCACGGCGGGAACGGCGGCTTGCCTGCAGTGTGCTGGACGTTTCGCGAGGAACATCAGCACAACTACAGTCTCTACGATCTTTCAGACCGCCTCCGCGCCCGCGGATGGCAGGTGCCGGCATATTCGCTTCCGCCCAATCGCGAAGATCTGGTGGTCCAGCGGGTCCTGGTCCGTCACGGCGTTAGCCGAGATCTCGCCGACATCCTGATCGACGACATCCACCGCTCCCTCTCGCTTCTGGAAAAGCATCCGGTTGCACAACCGCTTACGGAAAACGAAGCCGGCGGCTACAACCACAACTGAAACGAAGCCAGTTCGAGCGTTAAAGCGCAGCGCCACCATCAGCGCAAAAACGTCTCCCCACGCTCAGCCGATGCCGCGCCGCCTCGGGAGCCGTGTCTGGATTTGGTAGAGCAAGACTGGCCGAACAGATGCTCTCAACAACGACCGCAGTTTTTCCAGAGGCCGGACCGCTCACTGTGGCTGAAGGAGATCGAACAGCTGCCCAGGGTCCCAGAGTTCGCCGCCTCGCGCAAACCGAGCGGAAAAACCTGGAAGTTCGAGGTTGCAGCGATGTTGTAGCTCAATCCCGCACGTAATAACCTCCCTACTTACACTATTTTTCTCCAGAGGGGTTTGTGACAACGGCATCGATCTTTCGCAATCTGCTTAAGTTCAGGCGAAGACTGAAACCGCGGCGAGGTCGCCGAGGTCGTTGATGAATAGTCGCCGCGGACGTATCGCCTGGATATTGCTTGGCGGCGCGCTTCTCGCCTGGCTGATCTACGAGTCGGGACCCTCAAGGATAGCGTCTGACCTGGCGCTCATCGGGACCGGGTTAGCGGTGGTCGTCTTGCTGGAGTTCGTGGTCGACGGCTTCAATACCCTGGGATGGTGGTTCACCTTTCCTCCCGACCTGCGCCGCGGCAGCTTTGGCAAACTGTTCTTCGTCAGGCTCGCCGGCACGGCTCTCAACGCGACTCTCCCCGCGGCCTCAATGGGCGGGGAGCCCGCGAAAGTCTACCTGCTCCATGGGGATTTTCCCGTCGCGACCGTGGTGGCGACAGTCATGACCTCAAGCCTCATTTTCAGCCTGTCCAAGGCCATCTTTATAGCTTGGGGGATGTTTCTCACGTGGCGCCACATGGAGGTATCGCACGAATTCTCAGTGGCGGTGTTGGTGGGTTTCCTTATGACACTCGCCTGCGTGCTCGCGTTTTTGCTCCTGCAACTGCGCGGCTTTACCTATACGACCAACCAGATCCTTAGACGTCTTCCGATTCCCAAGCGATGGATGGTGCGCCTAAAGCGCCTGAGCCCAGCCGTCGATGCGGAAATGGCCGCGCTCTATCGCTCGCGTCCGCGGGATCTCACGCTGGCTGTTTGCTCGCATCAGGTCGCCTTTCTGTGCGGCGTTGTGCAGGTCCTCTTCTTGTTGCGACGCCTCGGCTTACCGCACAGCTTCATCATCAGCCTCGCAATTGAATCGTTGGTGATGCTCCTTGGCTTCGTGACTTTCATCGTGCCCAGCGTGCTCGGCGTGCAGGAGGGAGCAAAGCTGCTGATCTTCACGGCACTCGGCCTGCCCGCAGCCGCGGGTCTTACCGTCGGGATCGCCTTTCGCCTCACTTCCATCGTCGACAATGCCGCGGGCCTGCTGGCGCTGGCAGCTCTGAAAGGACGAAAAAAACCCGCTTTGGTTCCGGCGCGCCGTTTGGTCACCAGCGACTAGTCGCTCGTGAGAACCGGGCGGCTGAGTGCTCTGGAGAGGACCCACCCTCCGTGGATTGCGGCGGTGATTCCGGCCCACACCACCGCCAGAAAAAAAACCTGGTGTGGAAATCCGAGGAAGAAGCCCACTAGAAACAGCCAGCTATAGATGTTGCGTCGTCCGGCGATGAGACGAAAGCGCGCCAGAAACGGACTGGCATTGTCGAGACTCAGGCCTAACCGCACATCCATCAGCGAGTAAGCGACGTTGTCGGCGAGATCGAATAGGATCATCAGCAGGGCCGCGTTCAGTGCGTGCGAAGAGCTATGGCGGAGGTGGAGTCCGAGCGCCAGATACCACGAGTTCTCGTAGAAGAAATCGAGGATGTGCTCGTACTCGCCGGCTCGCGAGGTGGTCCGTGTGATGCGGGCAAGCTTTCCGTCGACCCCATCGAGCACTTCTACAAAGATCGCGACGAGCACACCCACGCGCAGCCATCCCGCGTAATACAGCGCGGCGACCACGAACCCGAGCAGACCTGTCGCCAAGGTGACCTGGTTGGCGGTAACCCGAGTGCCGGCGAGGCGGCGAATCAGAAGGTTTTCGAGGGTTGGATCGAAATATTGCGCGGGCAGCTCGAGGGTGCGTTTCTGCACATGATCGAGCAAAATCCTCCAGCCCGCTTCTGCGCTGGCCTCGTCGGTGACCTGATAAAGGTGCAGCGGCACCGCGCCGTGCATCGCCTCCCAGTGCGACGGCAGGGAGCTTACCGCCGCTCGTTTGAGGTCTGCCGACTGCGGTACGGTCGCATCAAGCGTCTTCCTGGTGAGCCGCGTTGCCGGTTCGGCGCTGCCGCCCTCGCGTGAGGACAGCATCACATCCTCGGTTTGCATCGCGAGCCATGCCAACAGCCTCTGATCGATCAGGAAATCAGCCGCGACCGCAATAAAATCTCCGGCAAGTTTGCCACGAGCTTCACGTAGTATCTCCCAGAATTTGGCGCCCGAAACGTTGTAGCATTCCAGCGGCTTCCTCACACGACCTGAGGCAGCCGGCAGAGAGACTGCCGCGGGCTTGAGCACCACAATGCTTTTGATGGCATCCAGATCGGAGAGTTGCCTCAGGATCCGTTCGAGCAAGGTGAGGCCGCCTATCGTACGCAGCGGATTCTCCGCCGCCCCGGGCTCCCACACCACCACTGCCTGCAGGGATTGAACGGCCGCGGTGTTTGGCACCGGGCCTGAGAACCCGGCCATCGCCTAGGAATGAGCGCCGTTCTTCGAACGGGCTGCGGCCTGCGCTAGCGATGTTTTCATGTCGCCGTAGGCGAGCGACATACTGGCGCGGAAACTCTTCATCGGTTCGCCCAGGGCATGTGAAATCAGTCGCACGCACCCGAGGCAGCAGCCCTGCTCACAGGGCTTGTGATGATCATTGCCGCGCAGCTCCTTGAGATTCATGTCCTGCAGCCGGAAGCGGTAGTCACGCTGCTGCGCGCACCACTGCACTGATCCCTTCGCGTTGACGTAGAGGAACTTGAAGCCCCCGAGGCATTTCCAGCTCCGCGAGAAATCTCCCAGCAGCATCTCCTGCACATGTTTGCCGTAAAGATTGGTACCATCGAAAACCCCGTACCGCTTGATCAGTTCCAGAAACTTTTCACCCTGGATGGCGATGCGTCCGCCCCGTCCGTGCATGATGGAAAATCCGAATTTGAACGGGAAGTCCTTGGTTAACTCGCGAAACCGATCATACTCTGGCAACGTGTCTTCATTCAGCACGGTCTGAATCTCGACCTGGAACTTTGCCTCTTGTGCGAGAAGTCGCAAGCGCGGCATCACCGACTTGAGAGACTTGTTGGAACCAGGGGTCGGTTCGATAGAGTCGACCGAGACCTGCAAATAGTCGAACCCGGAATCGTTGAGCCGTTCGATCGACCGCTTAGTCAGAAAGAAGCCGTTGCTGATCACGGTTACCACGTTAGACCCGCGGCGCTTTGCCTTGGTGTGCGCGAGCAAGTCGGGCAGATCGGGATGCATCAGCGGCTCGCCGCCCAGGAAGTCGTAGACCATAACCCCCAGATCGTCGAGCTTGTCGACCCGCGCTTTTAACTCCTCCAGCGGAACGCCCGGTGCGCCTGGTGTGTATTCGTCGCAGTACTCGCAACTCAAGTTGCAGTCGTCGGTGACGACCACCTGTGCGTACATCGGCCGCGAGTCAAACACACGCTTTGCACCTGTCAGCATGAAGCGCGCGTCTACTGCCATGTCCTCCTCCTGCCTTCAAAAGCTGGTGGCCCAAAATTGACTAGCCCGGCCAGTTCATCGATAGCTCTGAACATTACGCAGCTTGCTCCGACGGGGTTGCGCAAGGCAATGAGTAGAAACCGCTGCGGTGCGACTTTCTAAGCCCTGTCAGCCGAGAGCCGATTCGCTTGCGGGGTCACCCGCGATGCGGCTGTGCCACATTATGCGCGGCTCACTCATATCCCATGGGGTAGCTCGATGTAACAGGCAGCGGTTGTCCCAAACCACGGCGTCCCCGGGGGCCCAGTAATGATGATAAATGCGCGGAGGTTTACAGGCGAAGTCGACCAGTTCCCTTAGCAATCGCTCCGACTCCGTCGAGTTCATTCCCGGAATGTCGTACGCGTGCCGGCCTATCAGCAGCGACTTGCGGCCAGTCTCGGGATGGACCTTCACGAGAGGGCGGAGCGGGACCGGGCCATCGTGGAAGCCATAGCCGCTGTAGTCACTGCCTTTCTTGGGGTGATGCCCCAGCTTCGCCTGACTGTAGTAGAGCGAGTGATGCGCCGAGAGCTTCTCCACCTTTGCGCGCAATTCGTCGTCCAGGGCATCGAATGCTGCTCGCATGTCAGCCCATCCGGTTTGGCCACCCGACTTCGGCACCACTCGTGCACTGAACACCGCACCCTTGGCCTGAACCGGCATATAGGTGCTGTCGCAATGCCAGCCCATATTGCCCTTGAGAACTTTGATGACGTCGCTGTTCTCCGACTCGGGGATGAGGGTGCCGTCCTCTTTCACGTTGCTGAGCGGCGACAGTTCGAACTCCAGTCGGCCGAAGCGCCTGGCAAAGGCAATCTGCTCTTCGCGCCTGAGATGCTGATCGGGGAAAATGAGCAATGCGTACTTAAGCCACGCCGCGTGAAGATCACGCCAGGTCTCCTCGTTGAGCGCGGCGAGAGTGACGCCGGTCACCACGGCGCCGAAGGTCGCATCGAGTGGTGTTAAATCAAATCTGCTCGACACAGGGTGGCTCGCATTGAAGTGCTTGTTCAGAACCTTATCGGATACGTAGCCACTATAGCAAATTAGTGCCGCCCGCGTTCCTGTGCGATTCCTATTTGCGGGCCGGCGGGGTTGCCGTGGTCACTTCGAGCACAAGCTTTTCGACGCCGCGCAACGCTGTGATGGTGATCGAGGCGCCCACCGGTTCGTCGGCGAGCATGCGCTGCAAATCGTCAATGCCGCGTATCGGCATTGCCCCGCAAGCGATTATCAGATCGCTGCGTTTAAGTCCCGCTTTCTCGGCCGGGCTTCCGGAGTCGACCGCAGCGACCTGTACGCACGAGTCGCTGGCTACCCGATGAAAGCGGGCCAGGCGGCGGGGCAAAGCGGTGTTCGCGCCCGCGATTCCGAGGTAGCCGCGCTCTATCTTCCCAAAGCGCATCAAGCGTGCGGCGACGAACTTGGCGCTATCGATCGCGATCGCGAAACATAGTCCCTGGGCCGGGAGAATGGTTGCCGTGTTGACCCCGATTACGCGGCCGCGCGAATCGACCAGCGGACCGCCCGAGTTGCCAGGATTGAGAGCGGCATCGGTCTGGATGACGTTGTCGATGAGGCGGCCGGTCACCGACCGCAACGATCTGCCGACTGCACTGATTACCCCGGCAGTGACCGTATGCTGGAAGCCGTACGGACTGCCGACTGCTATCGCGATTTGTCCGACCCGCAGCGCGCGCGATTCGCCCAGATCGGCTTGCGTGAGCTCGCGCGCCGCGATGCGAACCACCGCGAGGTCGCTGTCGGGATCGTTGCCAATAATCTGCGCCGCAGCCCGGCGCCCATCATGCAGCAGGACCGACACCGCGCTGGCACCATTCACCACGTGGCTATTGGTCAGGATGAATCCGTCGGGAGTGAAGACGAATCCCGAACCCGTCCCCGAGGCAACCTCGGCCCCGCCCCGCTTGCCCCGAACCTCGATGTTGACCACTGCGGGACCGACTTTTTCCGCCGCTCCCGCAACCGCCTCCGAATACGCGTCGAGCAATTCGCCCTCCGAAGGCGGAGTCGGTTTGGAATCGTTGCGTCCCGCCCAACTCGAATCTTCATTCAGCATTTTGCGAATTCTCACCGCCACTGAAACTGAACCTCCGGTAAACGAATATAACCATTTTCCTGAAACCCGCCGCCCGCGCAGATCGCCTTACTTGAGAGTGCATTTAATTCCCCGCGTAAAGCCTATAAGAGTGAATGATAGACGTAATTCTTTGATGGCCAAGGTTGAACAACTGCGAGCGCGCGAAGTTCCCGCGGCGGAGCCGGGCGTGTCATCGCCGGTGCTCCGCGGGGAGCATCTTACGAAGATCTATGGCGGCCGTACCGTGGTGGACGATGTCGACGTCTATGTCAACCCGGGGGAAGTGGTGGGGTTGCTCGGGCCGAATGGCGCTGGCAAAACGACCACTTTCTACATGTTGGTTGGTCTGGTGAAGCCCGACCGCGGACGGGTTTTGCTTGGCGACCAGGAAATTACCATGCTTCCGCTATACCAGCGCGCCCGCCGGGGCATTTCCTATCTGCCCCAGGAGCCTTCCGTATTTCGCAAGCTCTCGGTCGAGGAGAACTTGCTCGCGGTGCTGGAGACGTTGCCGCTTACCGAGGAAGAGCGCCAGGGGCGACTGCAATCGCTGCTCGAGGAGCTCGACATCGCGAGCTTGCGCAAGTCGCGCGCGGGAATTCTATCGGGCGGCGAACGGCGCAAGGTCGAAATTACCCGCGCACTCGTGCTCGAGCCCCAATTCCTGTGCCTGGATGAGCCTTTCGCAGGCATCGACCCGATCACGGTGATTGAAATTCAGCGGATTGTTACTTACTTGCGGGAGCGAGGGATTGGGATTCTGATGTCCGATCACAATGTGCACGCGGCGTTATCAATCATCGACCGCGCGTACGTGATTCACAGCGGTAAGATTCTTATCGAAGGGCCGCCCGATGCGATCGTGGCAAGCGAGCAGGTCCGCCAAGTCTTTCTGGGCGAGCGTTTCAAGCTCACCTGAGCTAGTTTACGGACCGGGAAAGGAGGGATAGACGGGATAGGACGGTGGAGGAGCGACCGGATAACCTCCGCCGAAGCTTGGACCTACCATTCCCCCGCCGACACCAAAACTGCCACCACCGATCGAGCCTCCAAACACGCCGAGCAGCGGAATCACCACCGCCATCGGACTCGTGTTCTGGTAGTAGCCGCCGTTCATCTGTTGCTGCTGGATCTGGTCCGCGTAGCTCTGGTTCTGGTAGTCGGCGAGGCCACTCATGTCGCCCGTTTCAGCCGGTAGCGATTCGGAGGGGCCGGTGGACTTGGCCAGTGATGGCTCGATTTTGATTCGATTGTCTACCGTGACTGCCGGGTTGTTTACGTAACGCCGTGCCTTGCTCTCTGCGTCACCCTTTCCATAGTCGGTCGCCACATATCCGAACAATATGACCTGCCGCTCGCCATCGGCTGCGGCCAGCACCTGCGCCCCAACCAGGGGCAGGTGATGCGTCTTCAGGTAGTCCGTAAGTGACTGGCTCTGAGCCTGATCTACGTGCGCGCTCTTGAGCGGGGCCGGATGGGTCGTGCTGGGAGGCGTATACGAGGCCGGAGGCTCGGTTGAATCCGCCATCCCGACCGCTGCGGAAGAGCCGGTCGTGGATCCGAGCGGCGTCATGCATCCGGACGCCGCGACTGCCAGCAGCAGGGTTCCGGCCAGGAGCCAATTTGCCGTCCCGCGCATTATCTTAATTATAGGCACGGTGCCCGCTCTAACAAAAATTGGACGTTTTCGGGCACGGTTTATTTCAATGACTGGCGCAAAAAGTCGCGAACCAGCTGATTGAACACCTGCGGTTGTTCGAAATACGCCGAGTGACCGCAGTCGGGCACCGTTGCCATGGTGCCCTTGGGTAATACGGTAACCAGGGTACGAATCATCTCGGGCGGGATGAGCTCGTCCTGCTCGCCGACCACGCACAGAATTGGCATCGTGAGGCGTGATCTGACCGCGTCTAGATCATAGCGCAGCTTGGAGATTTGCGCGCCCGCATCGGCCGGCGGTCGCGCGCCCAGGATCCGCACTTCGTCATACAGATAGGCCATTTCAGGACGCCGCGCGAAATAATCTAGCGCATAAGTCGGCAGCGAACCGATCGGAGGGGTGGTGTCCATCACCAGCGGGGAGCGGGGCACCCCAAATCTCATCTCAGGCGTGAAGATTCCGCCCGGAGTGTCGGCCAGCACCATCGCCCCTACCCGATCGGGCCGCTCCAGGGCGCAGCCCACGATCGTCCATCCGCCCATCGACTGCCCGACCAGGGCCGCCTTCTCGATTTTGAGGTGATCGAGGAGACGGGCGAGGTCGCTTGTGTGCGCGCGATTGAACAGCCCCTCGGGGTCGGGCGACATGCCAAAGCTGCGCTGGTCAAGGGTCACGCATTCGTACCATCGCATGAAGTACGGCACTTGCTGCCACCACGACAAATGGTTACCGCCGAGCCCGTGGAGAAAGACGAGCGGGAATCCGCTGCCCGCGCGCTCGTAATAGAGCGAGAAGTCTCCGATCGAGAGCCGGCCCTGAGTAATTCGATATTCCATGGCGATAACCTCCCGCGCCGGACCTCCCTAGCGTCGGCATCCAGCTGCCAAAAACCTTGTGCGACCAAGGGCCATCTTGCGCTTGATTGCAGCCTAACTGCTAGAATTCGTGCGACATTGGTCAGGCCGCGACAGAGGAACGATGGATAAGCACATAAGCAAGCACCCGGAAACCAAGCATCTGTCCGATGACGTGATCCATTATCGCGAGTACAAGATTTTGCTGAAGCCCGACCGCTTTACAAGCAGGGAAGGGTTCATGCAGTTCTGGGACGCGGTACACGCGACGGTCAAGAAATTCGATCTCAAGGTCGACCTCGAAAAGGACGCGTTTCACAGCCAGGTTCGCGAGGTGCTGTTCTACGACACCCCCCGCTTTGACCTCTACAACAATCATTTCATTCTCCGAAAGCGCACATTTTACGACGATGGATGGCCGCGCACGGACCACGAGTTGACCATCAAGTACCGCAGTCCGGAATTGAAAGACGCTGCCTCGGTCGACGTGCGTCCGATGGCAGCGGGCCACGACGAGATCAAGTTCAAAGAGGAGTTGCTCCTCGACCGCAAGCAGTTGGGCGGAATTCGCAGCGTCTACTCACATGGATGCGTGCTGACCTCGCCCAAGGTAGTACTCGATCGCGGCATCGAAGACATCGCCAGTGTCTTTCCGGCCCTCGGCAAAGTCGACATTCGCCCGCTGACCAAGATTGCCCTGGTCAACAACGTCGCGGTCGAAGAGGTCCAGAACACCATCGGCCGGATCCACTTCGGGCATGGATTCAACGGCAAGACCACCATCGCGATTTGGCGCAGCCGTGCGCTTGAGAAGCCGCTGTCCGGAGAATTCGCTTTTCAATGTAAATTCGATCGCCTGACGGACGTGCACAAATCTTCGCTGGCGCAGTCGGATGAGTTCTATAAGCAGGTCCAACTCGACTGCGCCGATTGGGTGATGTTGGGGACGACCAAGACCGCGATGGTCTATGGGCTGGGGAACGTGGCGCTAAGAAATCGCGAGTAAGGCATCGGGACTGAACCCAACCGGCCACCCCCGGAAAAAAGAGTGCCCCTATGTTGACCAGGCTCGCGCAACATTGGTGGATCTATGCACTTCGAGGGTCGCCGCGATTTTGTTCGGCATCGCCGCATTTTGGTGGCCGCACCTAACCATCGCCCTCCTGAAGGTTTTGTTTGGGGCCTACACCCTCGTTGACGGGATCTTCCTTATCTTCAGCGCGCAAGCCGGATGAAGCCAAATCGAGGATCCCTGGCTCATCCTGCTCGAGTGGCTAATCGGCCTAGGCGAATTCTGGCTGCTCCTGAGCGGTATCCCTCGTAGGGTTCGCGATCGTGCTGATGTGCAATCTACAATGGGTGCGCTCTCCGCGGAGCAGGCCAATCCTGCTCGCGCCGATTCACCAGTGCTTGCAGCGTGTTTCCGGTGGCGGGGGCGTTCGGACTGATTTGGGTCATCGGTGCTTCAATCGCCTTCGGCGTCATGCTCATCGCGCCGGGCCTCAAGCTCAACGGGTTTCGTAAGCAGCTCTTGGACGCGTAGCGGCGCTTAGTCACCGAAAGTCATCCGAATTTGAAGATCAGGAAGCCGAGAATGGGAGCGCGAAGAGAGTCACGCCCCGGCCAGGCACCCGCGATTCAAGCACCCTGATCCGGGGGAATCCCGGATAAACCGGAGAGCCGCGAATCTCACCAGCCGAGACATCAAGTTGGAAATCTCGCGCTCCGGTCAGGTGGGTCCGGCGGGTTTTATCTCCGGAGCGATTCCGGCGACCATCGGCACAGAACCACCGTTTTCGGAGACAACCATGGAAACCCCTGTCCGCAGTCATCACCATCTCACTCTCTGCGTCGGCGGAGCCCAGGAAGACTACGACTTTCACGTGAAGACGCTAGGGTTGCGCAACGTCAAAAAGACTCTTCTCTACGACGGCAAAGTTCCCATCTATCACCTCTACTATGGCAATGGCGTGGTGCCGAGAGCACGCTCATCACGTGTTTTCCAATGCGCCAGGACGGACGCGTGGGGCGCTTCGGCTCGGGACAGGTCAAGACGGTGAGCCTCTCGGTCTGTGCGCCAGGCCTCGAATACTGGACGCAGCGGCTGGACCGCCGGGGAATTCGAAATTCATGGTGGAGCGGTTCGGCACCAGGCGGCTTGCATTTCATCATCCGTCCGGAATCGAATACGAGCTGGTCGAGGTGGGCGGTGATTTACCTCAACCGTGGACGGGCTCCGACATTCCCTGCGAGATCGCCGTGCGGGAGTTTATGGGGTCACGGTTGCAGTCCGCGACGATCGCGAGATGAGCGCATTCATGACCGAGGCTATGGGATTTAGGAGCATGGGCCAGGATGGGCGCGATTCCCGCTTTGAAGTTGGCGACGGCGCGCCGGGGCGCGTGGTGGAGGTAACCTATACTCCTGACCTTGCGCAGGGAAGCTGGACCTTCGGCGAGGGAACCGTGCATCACGTGGCCTTCAAGGTCGAGGATCACAAGACCCAGGCTGATTTCAAGGCGTACCTGGAGGGACTGGGCTACACGGACTGTTCAGATGCAAAAGACCGCGGCTACTTCATGTCGGTATATTTCTGCACTCCGGGCGGGGCCCTGTTCGAGGCGGCGTACGCCCTGGAGGGGGCTTTCCTGCGCGACGAGACCTATGAAAACCTGGGCGCGACCATCCAGACCCCGCCGTGGCTGGTTGATAAACGCGACGAGATAATCGCGAGGCTGGAACCGATCGCGTTTTAAGACACAAAATTCACGGATTTGAGCGCTCCAGAGCGAAACCAACCGGGCGCACATTCCTCTTGGCTACGAGTCCCGCGGCATCCACTTCGCCCCGGTTGGCTTCCAGCATCATCGCCAGAAGGTCGTTCCTCGCCGCCGATTGACTTTTCCGGCCCTCTCCGATCATCTGGCCTACCAGCGTGTAGATGTCCTCTTTCCCTCGTTTGAAGGCGCGGTTGCGGGCGGTGGGTCGAACTGGGTCGCGGTAAAAAGGTCGTTGAACGCGTGATCGAAATAGTCAAAAGGTCGACACCATCGCCGCAGCGACGCTCTCCGCGTGCGGCAGTAGATCCTGACCGGCGAGCCTGCGCCCGATCTGGTCGACAGTCATCCGCGAGACCTCAGGATGCAGGTTGAATTGCTCGCCCGCAGCGGCAAACCGCCGCCATCGCGTCAGCATCGTGTCGATAGCGTGCGCCATCGCTGAAGTCATTGCTACCAGGCGCCGGCTATGGGAATGCGGGATGAGCGATTCGGCGCTGCGTGCGTCATTTCTCTCCATGGCTGGAAAGGAGGCCGTCGCCAGAGCGGGTCGAGCTATGCTGGTGTAACGGCCGTCCTTGCGATAATTCCTCGCATTGTCCTGGAGCACACGCTTAACCGCTTCCGGCGAGGTTAGCTGACACGTAGGTTCTGGATTGAATGCACGAGACGGGGCTGGGCTGTGCCCAGGTGCCAGCATCCCAAGCTTGTCGGCGCGCATTTGGCGCAGAAATTGAAGCGGACTTAAAGCGTAGGACAGGGCGAGCATCACGCCTGCGGCAGGGGCCAGTGCGGTAGCCATGCGGCGCCCATCCGCCCTCTGGCTCACCGAGGCAAGTTTCGATCGCCGGAACGCGCCTAGCGAAACGCAAATTGATCAGTCGCGCGGACTAACTGCCGTGTGATGGAGCTGGATGCCTCATGTCCGGCATCGTCCACGATCACAAGTTCGGCGCTGGGCCAGGCACGCTTTAGGTCCCATGCCCACCCAATCGGAGCTTGCAGATCAAAACGTCCACTGATCAGGACTCCCGGGATGGCCGAGAGGCGCCCGGCATCGCGCAGCACGATGCCATCGTTGAGCCAGGCATTGTGGCGCACGTAGTGTGTAACAATTCGTGCAAAGGACATTCTGAAATCAGGATCGGTGAAGCGCGCCGATAGCTGGTGAGACGGCGGCCAGGAGAGTGTCGCCGATTCCCATCGGCACCACTCAAGTGCCGCTTGATAGCGGATCGCCGGATCGCGATCGTGGAGCAGGTCATTGTACGCTTGAGGAACGTCCGCATCGCGATTGACGGCGGGAACCCCGGCCCGCAAGCGTTCCCATTGTTCCGGAAAGAGGGGAGCGACGCCGCCGCGGAACCACCAGTCAGCCTCCTTATGCCGTCCGGTTGTGACCCCCCACAGAATGATCTCCGCGACCCGCTGCGGATAAGTCTCGGCGTAGACTAGCGCCAGCGTGCTGCCCCACGAACCACCCATCACCAGCCAGCGCTCGATGTTCAGGCGTTCCCGCAACCGTTCGATATCCGCGATCAAGTGCGTGGTCTGGTTTCTGGCGAGATCCGTTTCGGGCTTGCTCGCGTGGGGACGACTTCTGCCACAGTTTCTCTGATCGAGGAGCACTACACGATAGGTCGCAGAATTGAAGAGTCTGCGATGCCACGGCGTACATCCGGACCCCGGGCCACCGTGGAGGACCAGGGCGGGTTTGCCGCGCGAATTGCCACAGGTCTCCCAGTAGAGGTGGTTGCCATCGCCGGCATCCAGCATCCCGTGTTGGTACGGATCTATCTTCGGATAAAGGCCGTCCACGGCATTCGGGTTCTCGGGCCGCTACAGGAGCAGGCGGCCGCCGTCGATGGTCAAGGTAATTCCGGTCACGTAACCATTTCTCATCAGGAACAGTACCGCATCCGCCACGTCCTCCGGTTTGCCGACCCGTCGGACCGGGAGGCGCGCGGCTTCCTGAGCGATCATCGCCTCGCGCCGGTCGCCCATCAACTCGCCGATGAGAGGAGTATCAATTAACCCGGGCTGAATGGCGTTGACGCGGATCGGCGCGAGATCGAGCGCCAACGCGCGCGCGAACGCTTCCACGGCGCCGCAGGAAGCGGTGCCGACACTCGCTCCGGGAAGCGGCCGAACAGCCGCCGTGCCGGACATCAAGGTTAGGGACCCGCCGCGTTCCATTTTTGGAGCTGCGTATTTGGCCGCGTAGAGTGCTCCCCAGAAACGAGTATCGAGCGCAGGGCGCAAGACTGCCGTGTCGGGCGCCAACCCTCGCCCGAGTGAAATCGATCCAGCGGTGATGAATACGTGATCGATACGCTCGAGCCGTTCAAACAGCGCACGGGTGCCGGCTTCGTCAGCAACATCGAGCGGGACTGCGACGACATCCGGACCCAACTCTCGCTTCGCTGCATCAAGACGTTGCTGCGATCGCCCCGTGATTACGACTTGAGCTTCCTCCTTCAGCGCCCCTTTGGCGGTCGCCAACCCAATTCCCGAACTGCCGCCGAGTACCACGACCGTCATGCCGGCAAGCGACATCGCTGCACCTCCCTACGAGTGGATGGTGCGCGAATGCTAAACCATAACGACCCTGATTCACAGAATGGGAAAGTCCGAACCAGGACCCGGAAGGCGGGTATCTAGACCCGCATTCGCCAGGGGCGTCCCCCGCCGCGACACCGGGTCTGTTCGCATGCCGGGTCTGTTCGGATGGCGGTGCTTACCGCCACAGCGGACCGGACCAAGGACGGGGCGAGCGGAGCAAGCAGTACCTACGCCGCTCGCCCCTCCGGGCACACTGCTTGGCCAGCTTTCGTCTCGGCCGTGTGTGTAAATTTCACACGGTTACGCAAAACAGAGCCGAGCCTAACGAGATCAGACTCCGCCAGAGGCATTCACCAACGTCACGAATTTTTGCTGTAGATTCGGGTCGTTCTGCACCATTTGCAATACTTTGTTGTACTGCTGCGGATCGATTCCTTCCTGCTTCACGACACTTAACTTCTGCGCCTCGGCCTGCGATGCAATCTGCTGCCGCTCAGAGTTATCCTGGGTTCTCGCCAATCGCTCTTTGGTATCGTTGGTGATATGCCGTACCGCGATGTAGGCATGGGCCACGTGCTGCAGCGTCGCGTCATCGACGTTTTGATCGCTCGCGCTCCTGGCGGCAGCGCCGCTCGAAGCACCGGGGTTCGCGCTTTGACTCCTGGCAACACCGGGTAGGACCATCAAAGCGAATGCAGCACCAAGTCCCACGATGTATGCGGTCACTCTGCGTCGATAGTTCATAGCTCAACCTCCTCTTACTTCGCGCAATGTCGGACCCGTTCGCGTAGCTCTAAGAAACAGAGGAACTGGGATCTGCAGGATCGGTGCCGCAAAAGGTTCTGCTCCATAAGTCCGAAGCAGGAAGCCACACACCAAAAAAACAATGCTTGACCAACGGCGTTGCGCTAAGCGGGCGAATTCCATCGTAACGCACCCGTGAGCTGGTTTGCGCTTTGCCACTGGCCGCGCTTATCTATGGAGGCATCGTTTCTTTACGGAGTGCCACCCAGTAGCGGAACCGTCGCAATTCGCACCGGTCGAGGTTCAAAACATACGGCAAGTTCCTCCCACCTCGATCGGCGTGACGATTCTGCTGGCGCTGTCGACGGCGATTCGTTGCCGACACCTGACCGGCGCAGGTGCGGGCTGCCTTGAGAGGGCTAGCCTTTGACCCCTGGCGGAGATCATGCTGAGCGCGGTGATGCAGGTAAGAGCGTAAACGTTAAGTCAGAAATTCCTGAAGAATTTTCGGCAGGTCTCATGTCCGAGCCATTCAACTATTCGGTGACGGAAGCACTTCGTGACGGCACGAGGATACTCATTCGAGCGATTCGTCCAGAAGACAAGCCGCTGCTCCTCAAGCACTTTCGCAGCCTAAGCGAACGTTCAATCTACTATCGCTTCTTCGGCCACAAGCGCTCACTGGAGCAGGCGGACCTGCGCGGGCTGACGGAATTGGACTTCGTCAATCATGTCGGCCTAGCGGCAACGATAGAGACGGAGGGCACGGAGCGCTTTATCGGAGTCGGGCGCTACCTGAAAAGCGTCGAAGGGGTAGCGGCCGAGGTAGCTTTCGCGGTGCTTGATGAATTCCAGGGTCGTGGAATCGGGACGCTGCTCCTGCGCCATCTGGCGCAGATCGCGCGGCGGCAGGGGATAAACCAATTCGCGGCGTTCGTGATGGGCGGCAACCATCAGATGCTCGAGGTTTTCGCCAACAGCGGCTTTCGAGCCCGTGACCGCTACGACGCCGGCACCGTACGCGTAACGCTCGATCTCACCGAGTCGCCCAGCGATTTCGACGAAAAGACCTGACTAAGTTCCACCCGTTCCCCTCTCCTGCATATCGACCATCACTGATGAGGGTCGCCGTAGTCCACGTGCGAAATATGCCCCAAGCCCGCGTGAGCTTCAGCTCAGTGTTCGAAGAAGGTCTGCGCCTTGATCGCGATGCGTTCCAAGGGTTTCAGCTGGATGGTAGTGACCGGTTTCCGAAATGCCTTCGAAAACCGCGTGCCTGATGAACACGCCTCGAACCTTGCACGTTTTGCGGCCAGCGGTGATGTCTTCCATCGCTGTCGCACCCGTTTTCCTTTTCTGCATCGATGAGGTACTGAAAGGGTTAGACGGCAGGCCTGAGCTGCGGTCAGGGCGTCACGGGCTGGTTTTGGGGCCCCCAACCTTTCCGTGGCGCCTTTCTTTTCCCCCCGAATCCGGAGTTATCGTCGCCCGACTGGTTAGCGTCAGTTCTCTGATCCGGCGCCCTTGGTTTTTCTTGCTCCTAGCGGAACGCGCCGAGTGAACAGACCTCGTGTCGCAAACCTAGAAATCGCCACGTGTGAGATGCACCAGGTTCTCGTTGTTCCCTTTGCTTTGACTTCGATGAGCTCTCCAGCCCGCAGTAACTCGTGAGCCGTAGAGACGGCGACGCGGAGATATTCGGAGATCTCGGGAACGGCCAAGCAATCGTCGAGCGACATATGCTTCGTCCTCACCGGCTTTCAAATGCATTTGACTCATCTTGAATGCTTGACCGTATCTGTTTAGCTATGAACAGAACTCGAACGAAAGTACCACTCGCTGTGTGTGCACCAAGCGCATCGCGATGACCTCGAAAATGACCGAAACCAAAACCAAAAAAACCACGAACCAAATACTAACCGTAGTAGAAGTGGCGGATTTTCTGAAGGTTCATACTTCGACTATCTATAAGCTGCTCAAGCGCCGCGAAATACCTGCATTCAGAGTTGGGGCCGATTGGCGGTTCGATGCTCATCAAATCGAGGAGTGGGTAAAGTCCCGCACGCGCGCCCCTCAGGATGGAGGTGAGAGCTAAGGAGCATAACCGCGGGTGTCCGCGCGTACTTTTTGCCCTGGATAAACCGGAACTGACAATCCGATGTAAACTCGGCGTTGACCTCAGAAAGAATGAAAAGAAAAACGATCCCGATGGGTACCGAAACCGTCGCACGTATCGCCTGCCACCAGCGCAAAGCCCCGCAAGCAAGCCGCGACTATTCAAATCGCCGTAGGGAACTACTTAGGCGTGTATCCAAGCGATCCCCTTTGAGCTGGTTACCGAGTTTTCCCCAGGAGCAGTTATCTCGAAAATTGCACGGACGGACAATCATGACTATCGGAAGAATTCGGGGAGTTAATTTTAGCGGTTTCTCTACAGCAACCGTGTCAGGATAGGAGCGCGCGGCAGCTTGAGCGTCGCAGCAAGTAAGCAAGGAGTACTTCAGCGTTTGGGAGCGAGAGACAAATTACTGAGCGCACGGCCAACGCAGGTCCTGGTGATCACAAACGCGAACAGACAGCCTGATGGAGTGGTTTCTGATTTTAAGCGCGTTCGTTGTCGGTGAGATCAGCGGGATGTGGCTAGCAGCAATGATATCGCCAGCGAGGCGAGGGGATGAGGGCGCCCGACCGGTCCACAATCCAGTAGCGAATGTCCGGCAGAGCTGGAAGGCACACGGTGGGCCGGTACTCGTCAAGACAAAGCCCAGCGGGTTGGGAAGCCTAGATCGATGAACGAAAATACCGGCCGTCAAGGAAGTGGCAGATTTTCCGAAGCTTCAACCGTCTACTAGATGATCAAAAAGGGTGAAGCGCCGGCTTTCAAGACTGCTAGTGACTGGCGCCTTCGCTCCTGCTGGATCGAAGAGTGGTTGAGATTCAGACGCAAACGCCTGAGCCACTGGCGTACGAAACGGCTTCTTTCTTCTTCACTAGACGTTGTCAGCCGCTGATAGGTGCCGTCGAGCGGCATTGAAATCCTTGAAAGAGTTTCTCTCTCTCTCTCTCTCTCTCCGTCTCTCTCTCTCGGGTCTGCGCGGGCCGGGTACACACGTCTATACGTCTATCCGGGGTCGGGCTATGCAGGACATAAACGATGTCTAATGATCACGGTCCAAGCAGTTGTCGTTGATGGGGAAGTCTGATGTCGCCCGAGGTTATCCGACCGGTCCTTACGGAAGAGCTGCCAGCAGTTCTGTCATTTTGGAAAGAAACCGAAGTCACGCCTCCGAGCGTTACCGATTCAATCGAGGGGTTGACCATTTTGAGGCGGCAGCCCGCAGCGCTACTTCTGGTCGCCACGATCGACGGCAAGATTGTCGGATCGGTAATCGGCGGATGGGACGGATGGCGCGGAAACATCTATCGTTTGGCGGTCGCTCCCGCGCATCGGCGAAAGGGTATCGCTCGACGGCTTGTCGCAGAGATAGGTAAAGCGCTTTTTGAAAGAGGCGCCCAGCGACTTTCCGCGCTCGTCGAACACGAACA
>Ga0126378_10001250_pt1 | contig 18930 bp, 8 predicted proteins | sample PanSoiMetPlot_23_FD_92587 | JGI IMG/M metagenome (GOLD analysis project Ga0126378, IMG submission 92587) | Tropical forest soil microbial communities from Panama - MetaG Plot_23 | ecosystem: Environmental > Terrestrial > Soil > Tropical forest > Bulk soil | place: Panama | collected 2016-02-17
GCGACGCACAGCGCCGAGGCCAATATCACCGAACGAGGAATCGACCGCGATCCATCCGGCCGTCGGTTCACCCGCCCGCGAAATTGGACAGCGCGTGCCCCGGCACCGGTGAGCAGCTTGTTGACGCGTGTGGCGGTCATGGCGTTCCTTTCACTGTGCGGTTTGACGGCCCGCCGGCCCGCGCGCTCGCGCCTCGCCGAGCGGGTGCTCGGCGCTGCTGGGTGCGTGAGTCGGTTGGTTGAGAGGGCTGCGACCGGCTACGGCCTGTTGAAGCTCTCGCGGCGAGGTTAGGAGCGCAGGGCGTGGGCGGGCATCGGGGGAACCCCGACACTTTGCGCGGTGGGCCGCGGCGACGAGGCGCGGTGGGGCAACAGCACGTCCACCGGCGGCCCCGACAACCAACGGCGTCAACGCTCGGAGGCCAGGGAACACAAGGGTTCCAACGCTCGCCAGCGCGAGCAAACGCCCTAGGTGCCGTCCATGTCGAACAGCACCGCGGCGCCCGCTCACGTGTTGAAGTACTTCGCCTCGGGATGGTGCACGACGATCGCGTCCGTGGACTGCTCCGGATGCAGCTGGAACTCCTCGGACAGCTCGACGTTGATGCGCTCGGGGCGCAGCAGGCCGACGATCTTCGCGCGGTCCTCGAGGTTGGGGCAGGCGCCGTAGCCGAGCGAGTAGCGCGCCCCGCGGTAGCCGAGGTTGAAGAAGTCGTCGACGTTGTCGGGGTCTTCGGCGGCGACGGGTCCGGACGGAAGGATGAGCTCCTGTCGCACCCGGCGGTGCCAGTATTCGGCCAGCGCCTCGGTGAGCTGCACGGAAAGGCCGTGCGCCTCCAGGTAGTCGCGGTACGCGTTGGCCTCGAACAGCTTGTGCGTGAACTCGCTGATCCGGGCGCCGATGGTGACGACCGTGAACGCGACGACATCGGTCTCTCCGGAGTCTTCGCTCCGGAAGAAGTCGGCCAGGCAGAGCCGCCGATCTCGCCGCTGCCGTGGGAAGGTGAAGCGCGTGCGTTCGGTACCGGTCTCGCTCAGGACGATGAGGTCATCGCCCTTGGACACACACGGGTAGTAGCCGTAGACGACGGCCGCCTCCAGCACGCCCTCCGTCTGGAAACGGTCGAGCCAGTAACGCAGCCGGGGCCGCCCGTCAGTCTCCACAAGCTCTTCGTAAGAGGGCCCCTTGCCGCCCCGGGCACCGCGCAGGCCCCATTGGCCCATGAACGTCGCCCGCTCGTCCAGCAGGGCTGCATAATCCGCCAGCGCGATGCCCTTGACGACGCGGTCGCCCCAGAACGGCGGGGTGGGTACGGGGTTGTCGGTTGCGACGTCGGATCGTGCTGGTGGCTCGGGCTGGCCGGTCTCCTCGGCGAGCCGCCGCTGCTCGGCAATCTTGAGGGAGCGGGCGCGGCGGGCTTTGCGCTCGGCCAGCTTGCGTGCCTCCTCGTCGGACAGCTTGCCGTCAGCCGGGCCGTTGACTCCGGTGGGCACTCCGCGCCGGGGTGCCATCAGCGCGTCCATCAGCCGCAGCCCTTCGAACGCGTCGCGGGCATACCGCACATCGCCCTGGAAGATCTCAGCGAGATCGCCCTCGACGTAGCCGCGGGTGAGCGCGGCGCCGCCGAGCAGCACCGGATACTTGCCGGCGATCCCCCGGGAATTCATCTCCTCGAGGTTCTCCTTCATGATCACCGTGCTCTTCACGAGCAGCCCGGACATGCCGATGGCGTCGGCGTCGTGCTCGTCGGCGGCTTCGAGAATGGCATTGATCGGTTGCTTGATGCCGATGTTCACCACGGTGTAGCCGTTGTTGGAAAGGATGATGTCCACGAGGTTCTTGCCGATGTCGTGGACGTCGCCCTTGACCGTGGCCAGCACGATCGTGCCCTTGCCGGCGCTGTCGGCCTTCTCCATGTGCGGCTCGAGGTAGGCGACGGCGGCCTTCATCACCGCGGCGGATTGCAGCACGAACGGAAGCTGCATCTCGCCTGCTCCGAACAGCTCGCCCACGGTCTTCATACCGGCCAGCAGCGTTTCGTTGATGATCTCCAAGGCGGGGCGCTGCGACAGTGCGTCGTCCAGGTCGGCCTCGAGCCCGTTGCGTTCGCCGTCGATGATGCGCCGCTGCAGCCGCTCATCAAGCGGCAGCGCGGCAAGCTCCTCGGCCCGCGAGGCGGCGCTCGACTGTGCGGACACGCCCTCGAACAGCTGCAGGAACCGCTGCAGCGGGTCGTACCCGTCCCGTCGTCGGTCGTAGACGAGGTCGAGTGCGACCTCGCGCTGCTCGGCCATGACCTTCGACATCGGCAAGATCTTCGACGCGTGCACGATCGCCGAGTCGAGGCCGGCCTCGACGCACTCGTGGAGGAACACCGAGTTCAGCACCTGACGCGCAGCAGGGTTGAGCCCGAAGGAGATGTTCGACAGGCCCAGCGTCGTTTGCACGTCCGGATGCCGCTGCTTGAGCAGTCGGATGCCTTCGATGGTCTCGATGCCGTCGCGACGGCTCTCCTCCTGGCCGGTGCCGAGGGTGAACGTCAGGCAGTCGACCAGGATGTCGCTCTCGGCCATCCCCCACTGCTGCGTAAGCGTGTCGATGAGCCGCTCGGCGATCGCCACCTTCTTCTCGGCGGTGCGGGCCTGTCCCTCCTCGTCGATGGTGAGCGCGATGACGGCCGCGCCGTGCTCGCGCACGATCGGCATGATGCGCGCGAAGCGGCTCTCCGGCCCCTCGCCGTCCTCGAAGTTCACCGAGTTGATCACGCAACGGCCGCCGAGCAACTCCAGGCCGGCCTCGAGCACCGGGGGCTCCGTCGAGTCGAGTACGAGCGGCAGCGTGGACGCCGTGGCGAACCGCCCGGCGACCTCGCGCATGTCCGCGCGCCCGTCTCGGCCCACATAGTCGACGCAGACATCGAGCAGGTGGCTGCCGTCGCGGATTTGGCCGCGGGCGATCTCGACGGTCTTGCCCCAGTCGCCGGCGAGCATCGCCTCGCGGAACGCCTTGGAACCGTTGGCGTTGGTGCGCTCGCCGATCATCAGCACGCTGGCGTCCTGGCGGAACGGCACGCTCTGATACAGCGAGGCGGACGCGGGGTCGAGGCGCGCCGTGCGCTGCCGAGGCGTCAGGTCGCGCACTGTCTCGACCACGCGGGTGATGTGCTCGGGGGTCGTGCCGCAGCAGCCACCGACGAGTGCCGCCCCGAATTCACCGACGAACTGCGCCAGCGCCGTAGCCAGTTCATCCGGGGTGAGCGGGTAGGTAGCGCCGTTCGGGCCGAGTTCGGGCAGTCCGGCGTTCGGCATCACCGACAACGGGCGGGGCGAGTTGCGGGACAGGTAGCGCAGGTGCTCACTCATCTCGGCCGGCCCGGTGGCACAGTTCAGCCCGATCAGGTCGACGCCGAGCGGGGCGAGCGCGGTAAGCGCCGCGCCGATCTCCGAGCCGAGCAACATCGTGCCGGTGGTCTCGACGGTGACGTGTGCGATCAACGGCAGCGTGACTCCGGCCGCAGTCATGGCTCGCCGAGCGCCGATGATCGCCGACTTGGCCTGCAGCAGGTCCTGGCAGGTCTCCACGATGATCGCATCGGCACCGCCCTCGAGCAGCCCGGCGGCCTCTTCCTGGTAGGCGTCGCGCAGCGTTGCGTACGGGACGTGACCCAGCGTCGGCAGCTTCGTGCCCGGACCCATCGAGCCGAGAACCCAGCGGCCGGGATAGCCGTCGGCCACTTCATGGGCCAGGGCCGCGCCGGCGCGAGCCAGTTCGTGGATGCGGTCGGCGATGCCGTACTCGCCGAGGTTGGCCCAGTTCGCCCCGAACGTGTTCGTCTCGACCGCATCGGCGCCGGCCTGGAAGTACGCGTCATGGATGCCGCGCACGACGTCGGGCCGGGACACGTTCAGGATCTCGTTGCAGCCCTCGAGGCCCTCGAAGTCGTCGAGCGTCAGTTCGGCAGCCTGCAACATCGTCCCCATCGCCCCGTCGGCGACAACAACACGCTCTCGCAGTGCGTCCAACAGCGACGGTCGGGGGCTAGCAGACATACGCCCAAGGCTACCGACCCGGACTATCGGAATCGGACATGGCGCCCACGAGGCCACCCATGAGGCCTCGCCGATTTGCGCGTGGTGACCACACCTAACGGAACTGCGACGCGATGAGCACTCGCGCGAAGAGCCCGGCGCCGCGACGCGGCCGCGCCGAAGGCGCGAGCGGAGATCCGGATCCACCCGAGCGCAAGCGAGTGGTGGAGACGGAGATCCGCCCGGCCGGGATTGGGTCAGTCGTAGGCTGGGCGCATGATCGAGCGCCCCCGAGCCGAGCTCGAAGACGACGGCTGGCCCGAGCTGACTGACGCGATCATGGTGGCCGCCTTCGAAGGCTGGAACGACGCCGGCGATGCCGCCAGCGGCGCGGTCGAGCACCTGGAGCTGATCTGGGACGCGCAGCCGCTGATGGCCATCGACCCGGATGACTATTACGACTTCCAGGTCAACCGGCCGAACGTGTCGCTGGTCGACGGCGTCACGCGGCGGGTGTCGTGGCCGACCACCCGAATGTCTGTGTGCCGCCCGCCCGGTGCCGCCTTCGACCTCGTCCTGGTGCGCGGCATCGAGCCGAATATGCGGTGGCAGGCGTTCTGTGACGAGATCCTGGACGTGGTGCGCGCCCTGGACGTGCACGTCGTCGTGACGCTGGGCGCGTTGCTGTCCGACACGCCGCACACCCGGGCCACGCAGGTCACCGGGACGTCGTACGACCAGGACTCCGCGCAGAAGTACGGGCTGGAGCGGTCACAGTATGAGGGCCCTACCGGCATCGTCGGCGTGTTGCAGGACGCGTGCGTCACCGCGGGCATCCCCGCGATCTCGTTCTGGGCGGGTGTGCCGCACTACGTCTCCCAACCGCCGAACCCGAAAGCCACGCTCGCGCTGCTGCACAGCGTCGAGGAAGTGCTCGACGTGCCGGTGCCGCTGGCCGAGCTGCCACAGCAGGCCGACGAGTGGCAGAAGCTCGTGGACGAGATGGCGGCGGAAGACGACGAGGTCACCGAGTACATCCGCAATCTCGAGCAGCGCGACGACGAGATCGACCGGGGCGCGATGGGCGCCACGTCCGGCGATGCCATCGCACGCGAGTTCGAGCGCTACCTACGCCGGCGCGATCGCGGTCACGGCTTCGGCGGACACGCCTCCTCGGGCGGCTGAGCCGGCGACGTAGCACGCCGTGCGAAGGCTCCGCGGGACGGTTTGCGTGCTTTACACTCGCCAGCTAGCCGTGCCGCAAAACTCACCTGTCTCCAGCTGGGGGTGACGCGTCGATGATGTCGGTTCAGTGGGGGTCCGCGACCGATGCCGGACGCGTCCGTGAGACCAACGAGGACAGCTACCTGGTCGCGCCGAACCTGTTCGTCGTCGCGGACGGCATGGGCGGGCACGCCGCCGGCGAGGTGGCCAGCGCCATGGCGGTCGGCGAATTCCGGGCACTGGCGGAGCGTTCCGAGCTGCGTACCGAGGAGATCGTCGAGGCGATCACCCGGGCCAACCGGCAGATCCTCGAGAGTGGCAGGCAACATGACACCCGCAAGGGAATGGGTACCACGCTTGTCGGCCTGGGCATCGTGCGCGCCGGCGGCTCATCGCACTGGGCGGTGTTCAACGTCGGCGACTCGCGGGTGTACCACTATGTGCACGGCGAGCTGCACCAGGTCAGCGTCGACCACTCCGAGGTCCAGGAGCTGATCAACGCCGGCTACATCACGCCGGAGCAGGCCAAGACCCATCCGGACCGTAACGTCGTCACCCGCTCGCTCGGCACCGATCCGGCGCCGGTGCCCGACATCTGGGTCTTCCCGCCGGTTGCCGGTGAGCGCTTCCTTATCTGCTCCGACGGCCTGCCCCGCGAGCTGGACGACACCGAGATCGAGAAGATCCTGCACCGCGAGCCGATCGCCCAGGAGGCGGCCGTCGCGCTTGTCACGCAGGCCGTCGATGCCGGCGGCCACGACAACATCACCGTGCTGGTGATCGACTTTGCGGGCAGCCTGACCGATGGGCTGTCCTACGAGATCGACGCAGACACCGCGCCACGCCAGCAGGGTCTCGTGGGATTCTGATCATCATGTCCTCCGCTGCCGTCTACACCCCCGGCTCGTGGGTTGCCGTCGGCGCCGAGTCCGGGTGGCTGCTCGTCGACATCGATCCGAGCGACGCCATCGTGCTGAAGTGCTGGTCGCTGCTGCGTGAGGGCGCCGAGATCGACGAGATTCTCGACGCCCTGCTCCAGCGCGGACTGCGCGCTGTCAGCAGCTTCGCGCTCGTGCGGGTGTCCGGCGAGCGGCGGGCGGTCGTCGTGCGCGGCGCCGCGGAGGCGGTGATCACCGTCGGTGGCGTGGACGAGCGCCTGAGCGCCGAGGGCGTCGCGACCTGGCGGGAGTACCTGCTGCCGGCCGCCGCGTCGGCGGTCGCGCTGGGCTCCGGCGTTGGCGGCAATGGTGCCGAAGCTCCGCTCGCCCCCGGCGTGACGCTCGCCGCGAGCCTCCGACTGGCGGTCAGCGACATGCCCATCACACCGCGTCCGGCCGCCGAGGCGCCGGCCCAGGCACTGAACGGTTCCGGCGCAACGCCTCCACCGTCCCTGCCGCGACGACGGGAGGACCCTCCCGCACCGCCGCCCCCTCCCGCACCGCCGCCGCCGGCAGCGTCCACGCAGCCGCCGCCGCAGCAGGCCGAGCAGCCCGCACCCCCGACCGAGCCCGAGTCGGACTCGATGTCGTGGCTCGCCGCGGTCAAGCCACTCGGGCCGTTGGCGGACGACAGCCAGCCGTACCGGCCGCCACCGCCCGGCGTCGTCTCCGGCGGGCGGGGTATCGGCGCGGAGGGCCCGGAGGCCGAGCAGCCGACTGCATCGGCTACCTCGGCGTGGACGCCACCACCGGAGGCCGACTCCCCCGACTCAACGGTGACGCGGGCGGAGCTTGTGGAGCAGCCCGGGCAGGCCGGCAACATGGTGCAAGCCGTGCGGTGCCAGCACGGGCACCTCAGCCCGCCGATGGCGGTGTCGTGCCGGGTGTGCGGCTTCCCGCTCATGGGGCAGGCACCGGTCACGGTGCCGCGCCCGACCCTCGGGGTGTTGCGCCTCTCCACCGGCGACGTCGTTCCGCTCGATCGCACCGTGATCATGGGCCGCAACCCGAGGGTCCACGAGACGAGTGAGGGCGAGCGCCCGCACGTCGTGCGTTTGCCCAGCCCGGGACACGACATCTCCCGCACGCATATCGAGATCCGTCTGGACGGGTGGTACGTACTGCTGACCGATCTCAACTCCGTCAACGGCACGGTCGTCACCCCGCCGTGGCAGGAGCCGCAGCGGGTGCGTCCCAACGAGGCCGTGCCGATCGAGCCGGGCACGGTGGTGAGCCTGGCCGACGAAGTCACGTTCCGGTACGAGGTCACGGGGTGAGCACTCCGGGCAGGCGTGCCACGGCACCGCCACCGGAATTACCAGGCCTGCTGTATATCGCGCCACTGGGCTCGGGTGGCTACTCGGACGTCTACCTGTACGAGCAGCAGAACCCCCGGATGAAGGTCGCCGTCAAGGTGCTCGCGGCGCAGAGCCTGTTGTCCGAGCAGGCGCGCCGGCAGTTCGGCGCGGAGGCGAACGCCATGGCCCAGCTGGCCGACCACCCACACATCGTCCAGGTGTTCCGGGCCGACATCGCGCCGGACGGCCGGCCCTACCTGGTCATGAAGTACTACCCGCAGCCGAATCTCGCGCAGCGGGCGCGGGGCGAGCGCTTCTCGGTGCCGGACGTGCTGCGGATCGGCATCCAGATCGCGAGCGCCGTAGAGGCGGCGCACCGGATCGGGATCCTGCACCGGGACATCAAGCCGGCGAACGTGCTCACCGGCCAGTACGGCACCCTGGGCCTGACCGATTTCGGCATCGCCGGAACGAAGGCGGAGGCCGCTGCCGGCCAGATCGACGGCATCTCGATCCCCTGGGCGGCGCCAGAAGTGCTCTTCAGCGCCGAGCAGGCCGACGAGCGCTCGGACGTGTACTCCATCGCCGCGACGCTGTGGCATCTGCTCGTCGGACGCTCCCCGTTCGACGTCCGCGGCGGCGACAACTCCCCGGTCGCGCTGATGCACCGCATCGCGTCCACGCCTGCTCCCCCCACGGGCCGCGGCGACGTGCCGCCCTCGTTCGAGCGGCTGCTCGCCGGTGCGCTGGCCAAGAACCCGGCCGCCCGCCCGGCCACCGCACTGGCGCTCGCGCGGGCGCTGCAGACCGTCGAGCAAGAGCAGCGGCTCCCGCTGACCACTATCGCCGTCGCCGACGATCCGCGTCGGGCCGCTGCGACTGCGCGCCCGGCGAACGCGCCCACGGATGACGACGGAACGCTCGTCAAGCCCCTGGTGCGCGTCGAGGGTGCCGACCAGCGCGCTCCCCGGCCGGGGTTCGACGACGACCCGACGCGGCACAAGCAGCCCATCCGTCTCGACGCGCAGGCGCCCGTGCTGCCGCCTTGGCAACCGCCGCAGGCGCGCGCGTATCTGCACCCGCAGCTCGAGGCCCCACCCGAGGAGCAGCCGCAGCCGGATGACAGCCGGGGACGTTCCCGCCGCATCTGGTACGCGGTCGGCGGTGTAGCCGCGGCCGCCGCGGCAATCGCGTTGATCGTGTGGCTGAGCAGCGGAGGCAAGCGGCATCCGCAGGACACCACGTTCACCGACGACACCCAGGTCGCGTTGCCCACCGCGCCCGCCAACAACGAGGTGCCCGGAACGCCGCACGTCACGGCTGCGCGCGTAGCCGGCGGCAAGATCAGGTTCCGGTGGACCTACACCCATGCGGCCAGCGGCGACAGCTATCGGTGGCGCGAGACCGGCGGCGCACGCAGCGGCGTCGCATACAAGCGCCAGATAGAACTGCACGCTCCACGCGGAACCGAGATTTGCCTGCAGGTGCAGGTGTATCGGAGTACGGGCAGCTTCGCGTCATCGTGGTCAGATCCGAAATGTGGTGGCTGACCTTCCGATTTACGCGAATGAGAAGATGACGGTCGTGGGGGCCAGCACGTGAATGCGGCGAAGTTCCTGCGCCGCCGCCGTGGTGCGCTCGCGGCGGCTACGGCCGTGGTGGTGGCGGCCGCGGGACTCGTCGCGTACGCAGTGCACGCCGCTGGCTACACCGCGCGCCACGTCGACCTCAACGACGGCGGCATCTGGGTCACCGACAACGCCGATGGTTTGTACGGACGGCTGAACAAGCCGATCGGCCAGCTCGACGCCGGATTCTTCCCGCCCGGTGGCGCACAGGCGTCCTACACGGTCGACGTCGCGCAGGACGGCTCCGCGGTCCTGGCCGTCGACAAGGGGCAAGGCAGGCTCTATCCGGTCGACGTGGTCGACGGCAAGGTCGTCGAGACGCAGGCGGTGTCCGCTTCGGGCAACGACGTCGTGGCGCTCTCGGGCGGGACCGCGGCGGTGATCGACCCGGCGACCGGCAAGCTGTGGGGTGCCCGGGTGTCCGACAGCGACGTATCGGGCATCGCGGCGCTCGACTCCTCGGCCAAGCCGCTCACCACCGTCGGCACCGGCGCAGATCTTGCGGTTGCCGACGACGGCACGATCTTCGCCGCATCGGCCAGCATGCAGACGCTCGTCACGATCCGGCAGACCGATGTCGGCTTCGCCAAGCCGGTCGCCACGCCGCTGCACCGGCAGATGGCCGGGCTCGCGTTGACCGCCGTCGGTGACACTCCGGTGATCCTCGACGCAAAGGGTGGCGCAGTATTGCTGCCCGGCGGCAGGACGGTCCAACTGCCGGCCGGCGTCGCCGGCACTGATGCTGTCCTCCAGCAGCCAGGCGCCGCCGCCGACGCTGTCTACGTCGCGAACTCCTCGTCGCTGATCCGGGTGCCGTTGCGTGGGAACAGTGCAGTCACGCTGTATAACGGCGCGGCAGGAACACCGGCGCGGCCCGTGCTGCTGGGCGACTGCGTGCACGCGGCCTGGGGCGGTGCGCCAGGAACGTACGCCCGTTCTTGCGAGGGCAAGCCGGCCGTCGCCCAGCGGATCCCGTCCCACCAGAAGCTCAGCCAGCCTGTATTTAGGGTCAACCGCGGGCAGATCGTGCTGAACGACGTGGTCAGTGGCGGCATTTGGATCGTCGACAGCACCGTGCAGGAGGTGGACGACTGGCAGGCCATCAGGCCGCCCAAGCCGAAGCCCAACAGCAAGAAGCCGAACAAGCCCACCCACCAGAAGCAGCCGTGCGCGCAGGATCGCCCGCCGCAGCCGAGGCCGGACGTCCTCGGCGCCCGGCCGGGGCGGACCACCGTCCTGCACGTGACCGACAACGACTCCGACCCGTGCGGCTACCTGCTCGCAGTCGTCGGGGTAACCGGCGTCGACGGCGGTGCCAGCGCCTCGATCTCGGGCGATGGGCAGACCGTGCAGGTCGCGGTGCCCTCGAGCGTTACGTCCGACGTCCACTTCAAGTACTCCGTGAGCGACGGGCACGGCTTGGCCGCGTCGACGGACGTCACGGTGCGAGTGCAACGCGGCGACGCCAACGAGGCCCCGGCACTGCGCGCCGGCTACAAGCCGACCACGTGGAGCGTCGCGGCGGGCGGCGAACTCACCGTTCCGGTGTTGGCGGATTGGCGCGACTTGGACGGCGACCCACTCGCGCTAACGGGCGCAACGGCCGAGGCCGGCACCGCGGCCGCCACATCCGACGGTTCGATCGTGTTCAGCGCCCCGAGCGACGACGGTGTGCAGACCATCCGTTACCAGGTGACCGACGGCATCGCGGATCCCGTGCAGGGGGCGCTCAAGGTGAGAGTGCTGCCGCGCAACTCGCTCGATGCCGTGCCGGCCACGGCCGAGCCGGACGTTGCCCGCGCCATCGTAGGCAAACCGGTCACGATCACGCCGCTCGCCAACGACGTTCCCGGCTCGGACCCGACAGACCCGTCGGCGAAGCTGACCCTCGCCGCGCCGCTGCCACAGCCCGTGGGCGCCGCCGTGACCACGGACCTGGCAGGCGGCACGGTGACCGTCACGCCGCAGCACATCGGCACGCTGACGCTCAAGTATGAGGCGGCGTTCGGGTCGGCGAAGCTGTCGACGGGCGTGATCCGCGTTGACGTGACCGCCGACCCGTCCCGGGCGCTGCCGCCGGTCGCGATGCCCGACACCGCTGTGCTGCACGGACAGCAGGCGCAGACCGTCGACGTGCTCGCCAACGACTTCGATCCGTCCGGGGACGTTCTCGTCGTGCAGCGGGCGGTGCCGGCCGACGACGCCGGGCTGGAAGTCGCGGTGCAGCAAGGACACTGGCTGCGCATCTGGTCAACGCAGCCCGTCAGCCCAGGGGTGCGGCTGATCCAATACACCGTGACCGACGGGGTCGCGCCGCCGGTCACCGGCCAGGTCAGCGTGCTGCAACTGCCGATGCCACAGGCAGATTCTCCGCCGACGCCGGTCGACGACCTCGCCACGGTGCGCGCCGGTGACACAGTCGACGTGCCCGTGCTCGACAACGACATCGACCCCGACGGCGACCCCCTCACGCTCAAGCCGGGCAAGCTGGTGACCACGCCGGACCTGGGTGCCGGCTACGTCGACGGGACGGTGGTGCGCTACGCCGCCCCGCCGGCCGTGTCGGCACCGACGCAGGTGGTCGTCGACTACGTCGTGGCCGACCCGTCCGGCGCTACAGCCGTCGGGCACGCTCGCATCACGGTCAACCCGCTCCCGCCCGACGCGGCACACGACCAGCCCCCCGCGCCGGCGCCCATCACCCGCTCCGTCGTGGCCGGTGACCAGATCACCATCACCGTCCCGTGGACCGGCGTCGACCCCGACGGCGACGCCGTGACGGTGACCGGCATCTCCACACCGCCCCAACTGGGCCGGGTGATGGCGACCGGTCCGACGACGATCAGCTACCAGGCCTACCCGCTTGCAGCGGGCACCGACACCTTCAGCTACACGGTCAGCGACAGGTACGGCCTCAGCGGCACGGCGACCATGCGCATCGGCGTGGTTCCTCCAGGCGATCCGCAGCCGCCGGTCGCGGTGGACGACGAGGTCACTGCGGCACCCGGCGCCACCGTGCACGTGGCGGTGCTGGGCAATGATCTCGTGGCGCCGGACGACGCGGTCACCATCGCCCCGCTCAACACGACCAACGAGCCGGTGCCGGCGGGCGTCAGCCTTTCGGACGACCGGGTTGTGGTGAAGGCGCCGCCGGCGACCGGCAGGCCGTTGATCGTCTCGTACGCGATCACCGACGGGACGGGCGGGCGCTCCGTTGCGCGGGTGATCGTCAACTCGCAACCGCACTACGACATCCCACCGATCGCCCGGGACGACGTGGCCAAGGTGACGCCGGGTGCCACGAGCACCACGGTCGACGTCCTCGCCAACGACGACGACCCCGACGGCAGCGTCGACGACCTCACGATCTCCCGCGCGTTCGCGGTGGGCGCCCACGTGGCCGGGCGCAAGTTGGTCGTGCCGGTACAGGCGTTTCCGCAGGTCGTCGCGTACGCGGTGCGCGACAAGGGCGGTGCCTCGGCGATGGGCCTGGTGCATGTGCCGGGCAATGGCAGCGCGGCCCCGCACGTGCGTCCCGACGCGCCGGCCATCCAGCTCGCCGCCGGCGGCAGTAAGACGATCAAGGTTGCCGACTACGTGGTCGACCCGGCCGGCAAGCCGGTGCGGCTGACTACCACGGACCACATCTGGGGTTCACCGCCGAACGGTCTCGCGGTCGCGAGCAAGAACCAGACGACGCTCCTGCTCACCGCGCGCAAGCAGTACCAGGGCCCGGCCGCGGCGGTATTCGAGGTCACCGACGGCACGAGCCTGTCCGACCCGCGGGCGCAACAGGCGGTGATCGCGCTGCCGGTGCAGGTCGGCACGCCGCAGCCCGTGCTGCGCTGCCACGCCTCGATGCTCACCGCCGTGCAGGGCGGCGCCCCGCTCAAGATCGACCTGGCGAGCGTCTGCCACGTGTGGCTCGACGACCCGAGCAAGATCGACCAGCTTGACGTCACCTCGAGCTGGGCGAAGCAGCCGCCTGGCGTGTCGCTGGTCAAGGACAGCAACTCGACCGTGACGATCATCCCTGGCGCGCAAGCACGTCCGGGCACAACCGGAACGCTCAAGATCGGCGTCGCGGGCTCGAACGCCACCGCCACCCTCGACGTTCGGGTGATCGAAGCGCCGCCGCCCACCGTCGCGGCTATCACGGTGCGTGGTCTCAAGGCCGGTGCCAGCCAGACCGTCGACCTGCGCCAGTACGTGCAGTCGCCGATCCAGGGCGCGACGATCACCGCGCTCGGCGTCAAGCAGTTGAGCGGATCGGCGCTGAGCGCCCGCGCGTCGGGCCCGATGGTCACGTTGTCGGCGCCGCGGAGCAATGTGCACGGCACGATGGTCTTCAACGTGCTGGTCACGGACGTGCCCGGCGCCGGCCACGACGACCGCCATGTCCTGGGCCGGATGACCGTCGAGGTGCTCGGCCTGCCCGGAACGCCGGGGCGGCCGTCCATCCAGTCCGTGACCAGTCATACGGTGGTTGTGGCGTTCACTGCACCTGCCGCGAACGGCGCGCCGCTCGACGAGATCGACTTGCGAGACAGTCACGGCGGCACGCACTCGTGCCCCGCGTCACCGTGCACGGTCGGCGGCCTGGCCAACGGCAAGAGCTACACGTTCACAGTGCGCGCGCGCAACGTCGTGGGCTGGGGTCCGTTCAGCGCGCCCTCGCCGGCGGGCAAGCCGGACCAGGTACCCGATGCAGTCGGCGGTGTCACGGCCACCCCGAAGGACCAGTCGGCCGCCGTGAGCTGGCCGGCCGGGCACGTCGACGGCTCGCCGATTACGAGCTATCAGGTGCAGACCTCGCCCGCCCCGTCGTCCGGGCAGTCAGTGACGTCCGTGCGCGGCACGTCCACGCCCGTCGCAGGCCTCGCCAACGGCGCGGCCTACAGCATCCGGGTGCGGGCAGTCAACGCGCAGGGCGCCGGGACGTGGGGCGGTGCCGCCAACGTGATCCCGTTCGGGCGGCCGCCCGCGATGGCGGCGCCGACGGCTGCCGGCGCCGATTCGGCGGACAACGCCGAGAAGGCGATCACCGTGCGGTGGCAGGCCGCCGACGGCAACGGCCGGTCGATCAGCAGGTACACGGTCACCCAGTACCGCAACGGCGCGGCTGACGGCACGCAGGCGCCGACCGGCACCTCGACGACGTTCTCCGGTCTTGCCAACGACGGCTCGAAATACAGCTATGCGATCACTGCCACCAACTCCGGCAACCTCACCTCGCCGGTGAGCGCCAAGTCCAACCAAGTGCTCGCCACCGCTCCCCCGGCGACGGTCGGCAGCGTCAGCGCCGCCGACCACGATTCGGCCAACATGAACGGCTACGACGGCACCATCCACGTCGCGTTCACCCTGCCCCAGCCGCACGGCGCGTCGCTGACGCGCGTCGACTACCAGCTGAACACCGGCGCCTCCGGCTCGTGGGGCAGCCCGGGCGCGCCCGGCGCTGCGGTGACCGAAAGCATCGGCGGGCTGTCCAACGGCACCGCGTACAGCGCTCAGGTACGCGGCTGCAACGAAGCCGGCCAGTGCGGCGCCTGGTCACCGTTGTCGAACACCGTTACCCCCTTCGGCCCGCTGGCGAACCCATCCGCCAGCGGCTCGCACACCGGCTGCACCAGCCAAGGCGCCACCACCGGGAGCGTCACGTTCAGCTGGTCGGGCGGCAGCGGGAACGGCCGGGCCGCGACCTACCAGACGAGTCTCGACGGGGGTGGCTGGGCCACCCAGGGCCAGGTGCCGAATGGCGGGTCGATAACCAGGACGTTCAACTGCAACACGACGCACAACTTCCAGGTCCGGATCATGCGGTCCATCGACGGGCAGACGCAGATGGCCGGGCCGATCTCGGCTCCCCCGCAGACGCTGCCCGCGGCCCCGCCCATTCCCCCGTCCGTCACGTTGTCAAAGGGTGCGAGCGTGAGCCAGCCCGACTGCACCAGCAGCCACTGCCATTACCTGCACATCACGATGCACAACTTCCCCAGCGGCACGTACCGCGTCGACTGCATGCAGAACGGCGTCAAGTTCGACAACAGCAATCTCTCGGTGAGCGCCACCGCCGACAAGGATCTTGCCTGCTACAACGGCAACAACGCTGATGTGTTCCTGCGGGTCTATTACAACGGCGGCCACATCGACTCGAATCACGTCGATCCGGCGACGCAATGGTGACCATCATGAAAGGGATCTCGAGTTGAACGAGATGACGCCTGATCAGGCGACGTGGTTCGCCGAGGTGTTCGGCCGGCTCGCCGCCAACATCGGGCATGCGGTGCTGGGCAAACCGCATGTGGTGCGTCTGGCGCTAACCTGTCTGGTTTCCGAGGGACATCTGCTGCTCGAAGACTTCCCCGGCACCGGCAAGACCAGCCTCGCCAAGGCGCTCGCCAACACGGTGCAGGGGTCGAACTCGCGGATCCAGTTCACCCCTGACCTGCTGCCCTCCGACGTCACCGGCGTGACGATCTACGACCAGCACAAGGGGACGTTCGACTTCCACCCAGGACCGGTGTTCTCGACGATCGTGCTGGCCGACGAGATCAACCGCGCCTCGCCGAAGACTCAGTCGGCGCTGCTGGAGGTCATGGAGGAGAACCGGGTGACCGTCGACGGCGTGTCGCACAACGTCGGCCGACCGTTCATGGTCATCGCGACGCAGAACCCGATCGAGCAGGCCGGTACGTATCGACTGCCCGAGGCGCAGCTCGACCGGTTCCTGATGAAGACGAGCGTCGGCTACCCGGACCACGAGGCAACTGTCGCCCTGCTGCACGAAGCCGCCGTACGTGACCGTACGGTCGCGGTTCAGGCGGTGGTCACGTCGGAGCAGATCTCCGAGATGGCCAAGCTCGCGGCCGGCGTGCACGTCGAGGGCGCTCTGCTGGCCTATGTCAGCAGGCTGGCTGAGGAATCACGGCGGCACCAACACGTCAAGCTCGGCCTGTCGGTGCGCGGCTGCCTGGCCATGGTGCGCAGCGCCAAGACCTGGGCGGCATCGCTGGGCCGCCACTTCGTGACCCCAGACGACATCAAGGAGCTTGCCGTGCCCGTGCTGAGCCACCGCATCCTGCTCGATGCGGAGGCGCAGTTCGCGGGAACCACGGTGTACGAGGTGATCGACGCGATCCTGGCCACGGTGGTGCCGCCTTCCGAGAGAGCCGCCTAGGCGTGCCACGGTTCACCGACACCTGGTCGACGCTCGCCTCGACGCTGACGCGTCCGGACGGGCCGGCTGCGGGCGTGGTCGAGCGCACGTCACGCACGGCGCGGGCCGTGTGCCGTGTCGTCACGCCGTTCGGCTGGGCCGTGCTGGCGATCATGGTCGCCGCGTGGGTGATCGGCTGGCAGCTCGGCTGGCGTGAGGCAATGCTGCTCGCCGCGGCGTGCCTGCTGCTGATCGTGATGTCGCTCGTCTTCCTGATCGGACGGGCCACGCTTCAGGTCAGCGTGCTGCTCCAGCCCCGGCGCGTGTCGGTCGGCGCGCCCGCCGCGGGGCAGGTCAGTGTCACGAATGTCTCGCCGCGGCGGATGTGGCCGATCCGCCTGGAACTGCGGGTCGGCGCCGCTGTCGCACGGTTCAACCTGCCCGCACTGCCGGGTGGCCGGCACCACGACGAGTTGTTCGTTATCCCGACGACACGGCGTGCGGTTGTCCCCGTCGGGCCGGCCCACACCGTGCGCGGCGACCCGCTCGGGTTGATGCGCCGCGAGGTCGCCTGGACTGGTGTGACGGAGCTGTTCGTCCACCCGCGCATCGTCGGGCTCGACCCGCTCAGCTCCGGCCTGCTGCGCGACCTGGAAGGGCAAAGCTCCAACGCGGTGTCGATGAGCGACCTCGCGTTCCACGCGTTGCGCGACTACGCCGCCGGCGACGACCGCCGCTACATCCACTGGCGATCGTCGGCGCGTACCGGGCAGCTGATGGTCCGTCAGTTCGTCGACACCCGGCGCATTCACGCGACCCTGGTCGTCGACGGACGGCCGGCGAGCTACGCGAGCGAAGAGGAGTTCGAGCTGGCGCTGTCCGCGGCCGGCTCGATCGCCGTGCGGGCGGTCCAGGACGAGCAGCAGGCGAGCATCATCGCCGCCCGGGAGGCTGTCGCCGACGGCAACATCCAGCGGATTCTCGACGCGCTCACCCGTGCCGACTTCGCCGACGACGCAGACCTAGCGACGCTAGCCGGCGGCGTGTTGCGCACTGCCCCGGACACCAGCCTCGCCGTCCTGATCACCGGCTCGATCGTGCCGTTCCGGCTGGTGCGCCGTGCCGCTGCCGCGCTGCCACCCGAGATCGACACGGTTGCGCTGCGGGTCGATCCCGCCGCCGACCCCGGCATGACCACGGTCGGTGAGACGACCGTGCTCACCCTTCGGGCGCTCAACGACCTGCCCGCGCTCATACGGGTGGTGGCCGAGCGATGAGTACGCCCACCAGACATCACGCCGGGACGAAGCGACGCATCACCATGCAGCTCGGCGACCTCGTGCTGCTCGCCGCGCTGTGCCTGCTGGCGCTACTCGTGCTGCGCACCACATATGGCGGCACCGGCTACCTGATCAGCGGTGGTGCAGGCATTGCGACCGGGCTCGTGCTGAGCTACGCCGGAGCGGCGCTCGGCGCTTCGGCGCTGGTTGTCGCACTGGGCACCGTGGCCGCCTACTTCATCGTCGGGCTGGCGGTGCCCGGGCCCCGGTCGGTCGCGGGGCTGGCCGGCCTCGCCGGGAACGGCTGGAAGCAGCTGCTGACGACCTTGCCACCGATCGGCAGCAGCGGCCTGCTGCTCGGCATCCCGTTCCTGCTCGGCCTGGTGGCCGCCGCGCTCGGCGGCAGCCTGGCGCTGCGCTGCAAGCCGGCATTCGCGCCGCTAGGTGCTCCGGCGGCGTTACTCGCCGCGACGATCCTGCTCGGCATGCCCACCGCGCCGCCGCTGCTGCTCGGGGCGGCGTTCGTCGCAGTGGCTCTCGGGTGGGCGTCGCTGCGATACCACCGCATCCGGCCCACCGTGCAGCACGGCGCCCGGCAGACCACCCGTATCGCATGCGGTCTGGCCATGCTGGCGCTCGCGGCGTTCGGTGCGTCGGCGATCGGGCCGGGCCTGCCGCTCGCCAAGGCCGACGACCGCATCGTGCTGCGCAATTACGTGCACCCGCCGTTCGACCTGCAGCAGTACCCCAGCCCGCTCGCGGGGTTCCGCAAGTACACCAAGAACGGGCCGCTCTACGACACGACACTGTTAACCGAATCAGGGCTGCCCGGCGGGGCGCCGCTGCGCATCGCGACGATGACGACCTACGACGGCAAGGTGTGGGGCACCGGCGACCCCACCTTGAGCACGGCCTCGACAGCGACCTTCCAGCGAGTAGGCACCTCGATCACCACCGGCGGCAGCGGTGCCCGCGCGAACGTGACCGTGCACGTTGGCAGCGGCTACGACGACGCATGGGTACCGACCGCGGGCAAGCTGGCAAAGATCCGGTTCAGCGCCAAGGACGACGGCGGCGCGTTCCGCTACAACCTCGCGACCGACACCGGGGTTGTCCCGCAGCGTTTGCACTCGGGCGACACCGTCACCATGGGGGCCCTAGTGCCGCCCACCGCGGCGGATCCCAGTCACGCGACGCCGTTCGGTGCCCCCGAGATATCACCCGACGTGCTGGCGTTCCTTGCCGACTCGGTCGGCAAGTGGACCAACGGCGTCACCGGCACCTGGCCGCAGGTGCTCGCCATCGCCCGGCACCTGCGCGAGACCGGCAAGTACAGCGACGGCGCGGGCGACGAAGCGCAGTACCTTCCCGGCCA
>Ga0126378_10001252_pt1 | contig 18907 bp, 20 predicted proteins | sample PanSoiMetPlot_23_FD_92587 | JGI IMG/M metagenome (GOLD analysis project Ga0126378, IMG submission 92587) | Tropical forest soil microbial communities from Panama - MetaG Plot_23 | ecosystem: Environmental > Terrestrial > Soil > Tropical forest > Bulk soil | place: Panama | collected 2016-02-17
AGAAAGGCCGGATGAGTAAGGTTCGAATCAACGATCTCGCCAGGGAACTGGAAGTGAAGAGCAAAGCGATTCTCGATTCGCTGCCGCATGTCGGGGTGACCGAGAAAAAAACGCATTCCAGTTCGCTGGAGGAGCACGAAGCAGAAAAAGTGCGGACCTATATCCGCGGCTCCGCTGAATCGCAGGGTTCTTCTGCGCGCTCCGCACGTTCGCCGCGCGGCGACGAGGAAATCAAGACCAAGATTGATCTGTCGCATATCTCCCGTCCGGGCGATGTGCTGAGGGCAATCACGCAGAAAAAGGAAGCTGCGGCTGCGCCTGCGCCACCGAAGCCCGCACCGCCTCCGGTTGCGCCGAGGCCTGCGATTCTGCCTGCGGCTCCGAAGCCCGCGCCTCCGGCCCCTCCGGTGTCCGTCGCTGCGCCGACGCCGGCCCCAGCGCGGCCAACGATTGTGCCGCCTGCGGCCGAGAAGCCCGCACCGCTACCGCCATCCCCGGCGCCTCCGGCCGCAACTGCTCCGCCCGTTCGGCCGCAAGTGCCGCCCGCGCCTCCGGCCGCGGTGGTTGCACCACCTCCAACGCCTCCTCCCCCTGCGCCGCCGATCACGGCTTCGGCCGCGCCCGTGCCACCAGTCGCTCCGAGCGCCCCGCGTCCAGCAACACCAGCGGCACCGCCCACTCCACAAAACCCTGCGCCGCGGATGATCGTTCCACAGACAGGACCGCGTCCGGTGTATAAGGCGCCGCCGCGTCCAGTCGCGCCACCTCCAACCGCTCACGCCGGCGCGCCTGCGGGAACCATGCGTCCAGGGCCAGGCCGCCCCGTGCCGGGCCAACCGATCTTTCAGCGTCCGCGTCCCCAGGGACCACCGGGTGCTGGTGGGCCGCGTCCCCCTCTTCGTCCCGGTGAACGCCGTCCCATGCATCCCACGCGCTCAGCCCCCATGGGACCGCGTCCGATTGGGGTGGGCCCAGGGCTTCCGCCTCCGGGACCCGTTCGTCCGGGTAGCCGTCCAGGTGCGCCCGCGCGCCGTCCCGGACAGCGGTACGTTCCTCGGGGTGTAAAAGAAGGTCCAATGAAGGGCTACGTTCCGCCGCCGCGCATGGTGGTGTCGAACGAGCCTGCACCCATCACTCGGAACATCACGATCACCGAAGGTATTAGCGTCAAAGATCTTGCGGAGAAGCTCGATATCCGCGCCAAAGATCTGATTTCACGTCTATTGGCGCGCGGAGTTTTCGCCACCATCAACCAGACGCTCGACGCGGAACTCGCCAGCGAAATGGCGCGCTTCTTCGGCGCCGACACCAACGTGATCACCTTCGAAGAGCAAGCGGCAAAGGACATCGATGCCGCGGCTGCCGGTGGAGAAGAATTTGCCGCTGAGACCCTACCACGTCCGCCCGTGGTCACGATCATGGGCCACGTCGACCACGGTAAAACCACGCTGCTCGATTCGATCCGCGCCAGCAACGTTGCCGAAGGCGAAGCCGGTGGCATCACACAGCACATCGGCGCCTACAAGGTGCGCATCAGCGATCCCGAGTCGCCGGCGTTTGGACGCGAAATCGTATTCCTCGATACGCCGGGCCACGAAGCTTTCACCCGGATGCGTTCGCGCGGTGCAAAAGCGACCGACATCGTCGTCCTGGTTGTTGCCGCGGATGATGGCGTGATGCCGCAGACGCTCGAAGCGATCGACCACGCGCATGCGGCGGAAGTTCCGATCATCGTTGCGGTGAACAAGATCGACAAGCCCGACGCCCTGCCCGATCGTGTGAAGAAGCAGTTAGCAGATCGCGGGCTTGTCCCCGAAGAATGGGGCGGCAAGACAGTTTTTGTCGACGTTTCCGCTAAGCAGAAAACCAACCTCAATCTGCTGATGGAAATGATCTGCCTGGTGGCGGATCTGGCGGAATTGAAAGCCACACCCGACCGGGCTTCAACCGGCGTTGTCCTCGAAGCAAAACTGGATCGTGGCCGGGGACCAGTGGCCACAGTCCTCGTACAGAACGGTACGCTGCGCGCCGGTGACAACTTCGTCGTCGGGAACGTCTTTGGCAAAGTGCGCGCGATGTTCGACGACCGCGGCGCAGCTCTCGAGTCTGCTCCTCCATCGACTCCGGTCGAGATTCTCGGACTGGAAGGTCTGCCGCAAGCCGGAGATCAGTTCGTAGTCGTGGCGGATCGCGACAAGGCACGCGGCATTTCTGAATACCGCGAGCAGAAGGCTCGCGAGGCCGCGCTCGCCAAGAGTTCTCGCGTTTCGCTCGAAGGTTTAGCCGAGCAGATCAAGACCGCGGGCACGAAGGAACTCAACATTATCCTCAAGGGCGATGTCCAAGGCTCGGTGGAAGTGCTCAGCGATCTCCTGTCAAAGCTCTCGAACGACAAGGTTCGTTTGAAGCTGCTACGTTCCGGTGTCGGAGCGATCACCGAAACCGATGTGCTGCTAGCGTCCGCTTCGAACGCGATCATCATCGGCTTCAACGTGCGCCCTGAGCGCAAGGCGCAGGAACTGGCCGAGCAAGAGGAAGTCGATATCCGCCTGCACTCGATCATTTACGAGTTGCAGGATGAGATCAAGCGCGCCATGAGCGGCCTGCTGGAACCGACCATCAAGGAAACGTACCAGGGACGCGCCGAAGTCCTCGAAACTTTCCGCATCCCGAAAGTCGGAACTGTGGCCGGTTGCCGCGTGGTCGATGGCTTAATCAAGCGCGACGCCGAGGTCCGCCTGCTGCGCGACAACGTTGTGGTCTTCAGGGGCAAGATCGGATCGCTCCGTCGCTTCAAAGACGACGCCAAGGAAGTCACCAACGGGATGGAATGCGGTATCTCGATCGCGAACTATGGCGACATCAAGGTGCACGACGTCATCGAGGCCTTCACCACGGTACGCGTCGCGGCGGAAGTAATCGCCTAAATTCGTCGTTGGTCGTTTGTCGTTGGTCGTGTGCGAATCTGGTGCTTGCTAACGACTGACGACCAGCGACTAACGACTGGCATGCCGATCGCTTTCCTCACGCTCGAACTCCACATCGAAGCGGCGCAATCGATCAAGGACCGGCGCCAGGTCGTGCGCAGTTTGAAAGATCGCGTGCGCACGAGTTTCAACGTCTCGGTCGCTGAACTCGACAATGCCGAGCTATGGAATCGCGCGACCATTGGCGTGGTCAGTATTTCGAATTCACGCGACTATCTCGATGGATTGATGAAGAACGTGGAGAATGCGGCAGCACGGATCGTGAATAACCTGGGTGCAGAAATCGCTGACTCTTACATTGAGTACTATTGACCAGGCACGTGTGCGAAACCCGCGCCTCCAGGTGGGGTTTTTCCATACCTGCTAAACCGCTGTTACCTCCGTACTTAACAGACCAAGACAAAGGCAGTAGACAATAACAGCAGCGCTTGCGCGAGTTGGCACAAGACCAGCATCCAATTTTCTGATATTCTCAACCGTTTTACCTGAGGTGGGTCGTGGAGAAGCGCGGGCTGAAGCACCACCGCGGACGAGTCGGAGAGGCTCTTCGCGAAGAGATTGAAACACTGGTGGAGGGCGAACTGGCGGACCCTCGAATCGGCCTGGTGAGTGTGACGTCGGTCCACGTTGCCGACGATGGTAGGTCCGCCGAAGTGTGGGTCAACGTTGAGGGGGATGATACGGAGGCCGATAAAAGTTTAGAAGGGCTCGAAGCAGCGCGCGAGTACATCCGTCACGAATTGGTAGAACGCTTGCGCATCCGACGTGCCCCTGAACTGTTTTTCCGGTTGGACCGCGCCGAACAAGCGAAGGCTCGTGTGGAAGAGCTGTTGCAGCGGGCAAGAAAGCGAAGCAAGCAGGCATAGCAAAATGCTCGAGGATGTATTACGACAGATCGGACAGCACGAACGATTCGTGCTCACCTCGCACGCGCGACCCGATGGCGATGCCGTCGGATCCGCCCTCGCCTGCTGCCAGGTCCTGCGCGAGATGGGGAAGCAGGCCGATGTCGTACTACATGATGGCGTCCCCCGCATCTATCGATCCCTGCCATTCGCGGATCAGGTTGTGCAGGCAAATCGTGTAACCGGTACCTATGAAGCGGCCATCATTCTGGAGTGTGACAGCATCCATCGCACGCGGCTTGAGGGGCTGGAAAATCGCTTTCTGATCAGCATCGATCACCATGTCAGTGGGCGGCCTTTCGCTCACGTTAATTGGATTGATCCCCACGCCGTAGCCACCGCGGAAATGGTATTTCGTTTGGCGCGCGAGGCGGGAGTAAAGTTCTCGCCGGAAATCGCGACCTGCTTGTACACCGCCTTGATGACAGACACCGGTTCCTTCATGTTCCAGGGGACGAACGAAAATACTTTTGCACTGGCGCGGGAACTCGTGCTCGCTGGCGCCGATCCTGCCCACTGCGCGCGCGGGATCTATTTCGCACACTCCGAGGCCAAGCTCAGATTACGAGGCGAGGCCCTGCGCAACCTCAATCTCGACGGTCACATCGGCTATTTCTGGGTCACCCGCAAGCAGATGGAACGGTGCAACGCGCTCGAAGAGGACTGCGAAGGCTTGGTCAATTACGTGCTTTCGATCGGCGGTGTCGAGGTTGCGGCATTTTTCCGCGAGTTGCCCGACGGTCGCTACCGGGTGAGTTTGCGCAGCAAGGGGAAGCTCGATGTTGCCCGCGTCGCCGAGAGCTTTGGCGGCGGTGGCCACGAATGCGCCAGCGGATGTTCGCTCGACGGTCCCCTGGCCGAGGCCGTTCGTGCGGTAATTCTCCAACTCGGCCGCGGACCTTCCGTGCAATAAAGATTGCACACTATGGATCTCAGATTTCAAATTGCAAAATTCGTTCGTGTTGTTCAATCTTGCAATCTGAAATCTGCAGTCTGAAATCTCCATGACCGCCCGCTCTCGCACGGACCTCCTTCTTCTCGCCGGCTTTTGCACCTTCCTCTTCTTTTATGGGATTGCACAGTTCGGACTAATCGGAGCCGACGAGCCGAGATATGCACAGGTCGCGGGGGAGATGTTGCAGCGGAACGACTGGATCACGCCGACGCTGAGCGGTAAACCGTGGCTGGAAAAACCGCCGCTCTATTACTGGCAAGCCATGCTCGTCTACAAGGCGATCGGTGTAAGCGACGCCGCGGCTCGCATTCCTTCAGGTATCGATGCGGCAGCCCTGGTTATCGCTGTGTATTTCTTCTTCCGGCGATTTCGCAGGACCGTCGAAGTTGACGCCGCGCTGATAACCGCCTCGTGCGCCGGAATAGTAGGGTATGCGCGCGCCGCCTCCATGGACATGGGGCTGGCCTCGTGCTTCGGAATCAGTATGCTGGCATGGTGGGCCTGGCGCGAGAGGGGAAAGCGAACTCATCTCGCAGTGTTCTACGTATTTATAGGTCTTGCCATGCTGGCGAAGGGCCCAGTCGCGCCTCTCCTGGCGGGTCTGGTGATCGTGCTCTTTGCGGCGGTGGTGCGTGACTGGAAAATCGTCACAAAGACTCTCTGGGTTCCCGCGATTCTTTTGTTCTGCGCGGTCGCTCTGCCTTGGTATATCGCCGTCCAGTTAAAAAATCCGCAGTTCTTTCGCGAGTTCATCCTCGAGCACAATCTCGCTCGATTCTCAACCAATCTCTACCATCACCCCGAGCCATTCTGGTACTACGTGCCCGTTCTCTTGCTGGCGCTGGTGCCGTGGGTCGTTTTCGTGATTGCTGCGATTGTGGAGTCCGTTCGCGTGTGGTGGGCGGAGCGCGGAGACAGCTTAGACCCTGAGCTGCAATTCCGCGTCTTCGCCTGTTGCTGGCTCATCGTGCCGCTGCTGTTCTTTTCAATATCGCAGTCAAAGCTCCCTGGCTACATTCTTCCCGCAGTACCCGCGGGTGCGATGTTGCTGGCGGATTATCTGCGTGAGCAATTGGAGCAGCAAACGCCTTTGCCGAAATGGCTGGCGGTTCTTCACGCCTTCGTGGCATGCGCTCCAATCGTGCCGGCTGCGCTCATCGGCTACATCGTCAGCGAGCATCGCCTCGCCGGCGGCCGATTCACATGGATTGCCCTGAGCGTCGCGCTAGTACTGAGCATCTCGATCGCAATGACCTTGATCGGTCGCGCGCAGTGGCGTATGTTGCGCTTCATCACACTGATTCCCGTTGTGCTCGCCGTAGCCGCGGTCCTTAAAGTCGGAACCGTCGCAATCGATCAAGCGCTCTCGACGCGTCCGCTCGCGAATGAACTGGCAGCCGTTGAGACCCATAAATTGCCAATCGCCGTGTGCGGAGCGTCCAGAGAAGTGGAATACGGGTTGGCCTTTTATCGCGACCAGCTGGTTGCACGATATGAATCAGGAAATGTTCCGGCCCCTGAACATTTGCTGGTCGCACCGCCGGCATGGAAGAGCAATGTGGATGAATTGACCTCAGGTCGCCGTGTCACTTTCCTCGGCCACGATGCTCCACAGAATCTGGATTACTATTGGGTCGCCGCTGCAGGTGTCATCAGCCGCTGAGTAGTTCACACCAACTGCTAGCCACCCTGTCATGCTGAGCGTAGCCGGAGTGCAGCGAAGCGGAACCCCGGCGGAGTCCAAGCATCCCTATCTGGAGCAACGGTTGTCAATAACGGAGGCCTACTCCTCTAGGTAACTGACTTCCTCAAGTTCTGGCGGAGTACCGGCCTTTGCCGTCAGCCCGTACTCATATCCCTTTTCAAACGCTTTCAGGTTCAACTCACGAAAATTTGCCGGCACTGAATCGGCCACAGACTTGCGCACCGCTTCTGCGCTGAGCAGGGTTGTAACCGCAGTAAAGAAACCGACCATGACCGAGTTCAATACCATCCGTTTGCCGAGTTCTTCGGCGAACCGAGTTGCCGGTATGCTGAAGACCATTTTGTCACGATTCAAATTCAAAACGCGCACCAGGTCTTCCTCAATAATGAGCGTGCCCCCGGGCCGTAATTCATTTGCGAACCGGTTATATGCCTCCTGTGACAGGATCACCATAATGTCCGCTTGAGTCACATACGGATACAGCACCGGAGCATCGGACACCACCAACTGCGCGCTGCAAGCGCCTCCGCGCGCTTCCGGACCGAAGTTCTGCGTCATGGTGGCAAAGCCGTTTTCATAGATGGACGCAGCCTTGCCCAGCACCACTGCAGAAAGAATGACTCCCTGACCTCCGAAGCCTGCAATTCGAATTTCGCTTACCCGCATACGCACTCCGTTTCTGGCTCTTCGATGTAGCGCTCGCCCAGGAACTCCACGTATTGCACCCGCATCATCGACTGATAATCAGGACGATCCCGGTCCACGAACTCTCCGACTGCGATCTCCCCGTTCAACGTGAGCCCGACTTCGCTCGTAGGCGCGCCATTGTTCACCTTGCTCTTTTCCTTGTAGTACTTCATGGTGTCGAGTCCGTCGCCCATCTTATTGCGCCGCTGATACAGCGTGGGGCACGGCGAGATCACTTCGATGAACGAGAACCCTTTCTTCTGGAATGCCTCGCTGATCGAACGGGCCAATTGGCGCACGTGAAAGGTTGTCCAGCGCGCAACATACACCGCTCCCGCCGCTTCCACCAGGTGTGGCAGATTGAACGCCGGCTCGAACGTGCCGTACGGATTGGTCGATGTAATAGCGTGGCCCGGAGTGGTTGGTGCCGTCTGTCCCCCTGTCATGGCATAAATCAAATTGTTGACGCAGATGACCTTGAGATCGATATTGCGCCGCGCCGCGTGAATCAGATGATTGCCGCCAATGGCTGAGAGGTCGCCGTCGCCAGAGTAGACAACAACATTCAGTCTTGGATTGGCCAGCTTCAGGCCTGTTGCAAACGGAATGGCTCGCCCGTGGGTCGTGTGGAACGAATCGAGTTTCATATACCCCGCAACTCTTCCGGTGCAGCCGATTCCCGAAACCAGAGCGAGTGAGTTCAAATCGACTTTCGACTCAATCAACGCGCGCGCGAAGCAATTCACCGTAGTTCCGATGCCGCAACCCGGGCACCAGATGTGCGGCATCCGTTCGGTACGTAGAAACGGTTCGACCGGACTCACAGTGTCATCGAAAACGTTCAGCATCGGCTTGCCTCCGCAGTCGCTTGCAGAACTTCCTCCGGATCATGAACTCCACCACCGGCATGCGGGACCGCGTAAGTCTTCACTTTGCCCGCGGCCGCGCGCTCAACCTCCCGCACCATCTGTCCAACATTGAGCTCGGGCACCACAAAGCCCTTCACACGCGTGGCGAGCTCAGAAACCTTTTTCTCGGGAAAGGGCCAAGCAGTGATCAGGCGCAACTTGCCTACTTTCAATCCGCGCTCCCGGGCCAGATCAATGGCGCGCTGGGCCACGCGAGAGGTAATGCCGTAAGAAATAACTACGACGTCCGAATCACTCGAGCCATCTTCCTCGAAAAGGCAGATTCGATCGGCCGCCGATCGAACTTTATTCTGCAGACGCTTCACCAGCTTGTCCTGAGTCTGAACCGTCATGTTGGGATAACCGCGTTCATCGTGTGTCAGACCGGTGACGTGGAACTTGTAGCCCTCCCCAGCGTGCGCCATCTCCGGCACCATGTCTCCATTCGTCGCGTACGGGAGATAGTCTTCAAGCGATTTGTGCGTATGCTTACGCGGAAGGACCTCAATCTGATCAGCAGGCGGAATCACCACCTTTTCCGTCATGTGTCCCACCACTTCGTCCATCATGAACATCACGGGCACCCGGAATTCTTCTGCGAGGTTGAAGGCTTTGATTGTTAGATCGAAGCATTCCTGCGGAGAATTCGGGCACAACGCGATGATCTCGTAATCCCCGTGCGATCCCCAACGCGCCTGCATCATGTCCGCCTGGGCCGGCAGAGTCGGCAAGCCAGTCGATGGTCCTCCGCGCTGCACATCCACGAACACGCACGGTGTTTCTGTCATGGCAGCGTATCCGATGTGTTCCATCATCAGCGAGAACCCGGGCCCCGAGGTCACAGTAAATGCCTTCGCTCCGCCCCAGACCGCGCCCTGCAACGCAATCGAAGCCGCCAGCTCGTCTTCCATCTGGATGAAGGTGCCGCCGACCGTCGGTACGCGCGCCGCAAATCGCTCAACCACTTCCGTAGAAGGGGTAATCGGATATCCCGCGGCAAATCGCGCTCCCGCTGCCAGCGCCCCTTCGCAACAAGCATGATCGCCGTCGATGAAATGAGTACCCGCCAGCACTCCATGAGGATCGGCTTTCATCTCTCACCTCCCGCCGCTTTGGCTTCTCCGACGGCAGCGCTGCGCTTGGCTTCGACCACCTTCGTCCCGTAGATCGCAAAATCGGGACAGTACATCCCGCACAGATCGCACCCGCTGCATTTCTCGGAATGTACGACATGCGGCGGATGGTAGCCCTTGGAATTGAAAGCGGAGGAGAGCGCCAGTACGTGCGTGGGACAAAACTCCACGCAAAAGCCACACGCCTTGCAGCGCTCGACGACAATCGAAACTCGTCCTTTTGCCACTTGAGCCCCCAGGGTCGGAGCAGCAATGCTCCGAAAATCAACTGCGGAGGATGTGATTATGCGTGGAAGCGCACACAGATGGTGTGATGGCGATCACAACGCGCGGTGAGGAAGAGCACGCCACTGATTTCCGCCGCACGCCTCGTAACCCATCTGTTTATCCATAGTTATGGCCCGTTATGTTGCCAGTAAGTGCCTGAGATTACATGCGCTCAAATGATTTTCGGTGCTCTTGGTCACGCGAAAGCGTGACGTTGGCCAAAGGTTCTGTTCGCCATTCCCGCTGTTGCCGCCATGTGTTCCCACCGTTTGCCTCTGCCGGGCCCGACCATCTACACTCGGATTTTCGCTACGGTCGTTTGTCGCTGTCTGCCAGCGCATGCCGCCGCAGGAGCCCTTTGGAGATCCTCGACCTCAGACATTTCTCGTCTCTCGATTTGCGTCCTCTTCTCGATGACGAGACGCAACTGTGGTCGCGGCTGCTTTGCTGGGACTACACCAGCTCGGCTGAAATGATCCTCCGCTACGTCGACGCGAAAATCCTGCCCGGATACGCGGCGGTCGACCGCGGTCGTGTCTTCGGCTATTCCTTCTTCGTGTACGAGGGCAGCAAGGGAGTCATCGGCGACCTTTATGTTACGAACGGCAACCGCCTTCCGGATGCTCGCAAAGTCGAGCTCAATTTACTGACCCATGTGATCGAGACGTTGCAACAGTCGCCGGGAATTCATCGCGTCGAGGCTCAATTGCTGGCGCATGAGGCGAACGTAGTCTCCCGGCCCTTCCTCGAAACCGGCTTTCAGCGGCATCCCCGCTTGTTCATGGTGCTGGCGTTCGGCAAATCCACTCCCCCGCGCGTGAGCTCACATGCCGATGTCGAGATCCGGCCCTGGGCCGAATCTGACTATCAGCCCTCTGCCGCCGTCATCACAGCCGCCTATCGCAGCCACGTCGATGCCCAGATCAACGATCAATACCACACGCTCAGTGGCTCACTGCGCTTCCTCAATAACATCGTTCGCTTTCCCGGATGCGGCGTCTTCGACGTGGAATCATCTTTCGTAGCACTGGAACGCAGATCGAGGGCTCTGATCGGACTGATTCTCTGCTCGCGTGTGCGCCACGATGTCGGCCACGTGACCCAGGTCTGCGTCTTGCCGGAATTCCGCGGGACAGGGATTGGAGAGTCGCTGTTGGCGGCGACGGAGCTCAATCTCCGCAAGCGAAACTTCTGCATGTTGTCGCTAACCGTGACGGAAGCGAACGCGAGAGCGGTGTCCCTCTATCGCAGACTCAACTTTGATTCGAAGCGGATTTTCGATGCCTTCGTTTGGGAAGGATAAGATCAAAAATCGTGCTGCCAAAACCGCTTAATTGGAGGGAGAAACCGAGTACGTCACCACGTGCTGTTGACCTATCTTTTCACCACCCACATCAGCCAGCCCGCCACGAACACGCCGCCCAGAAACATTACAAAACAGTAAGCACCGTAACGCACCATGTCGCGAGCATTGTCCCGGTGCGTAATCCCAAACACGATTGAGGCGAAGAACGAAAACACAAGCGCTGCACTGAAGTGGTTGAGAGTAATCGTCACTGAATAGATCCCCCGAGGGATTGAACTGATAGCTGACGGCTGAAAGCTGAAAGCATCTTCACTCTTTCTTCCCAATGGCAATGTGATACGCGTCGGCTACCGCGATAAAGTTCAGCAATCCCGCCACAATCATGAATTTCGTCCCGTAATCGGCCGTGGCGAAAGCGATCGCGCCCTGGCCCCAATCCATCGCCAGGGACATCAGGTAGAGGGCTCCTGCCCCTACATCTCCCACAAATCCGAGAATATCAAGAATGTCTCCGCCATTCGCCTTGTAGAGCCTGCCCTGCATTGCCAGCCCGAGCAGGAAAAGAGTCACAATCGAGACAAACAGCAGCACCCCACGAATCCAGCGCTTCTGAATCATATGTCCCGCGCCCGGAACGAGCCAGCCCACCGCGGGGGCAATGACCGACATTGCGTTCGTTGTCTCCGCCGAAGCAACCTTGGATTTCTCTGTTGTGGAATTAGCCATTCAGATGGTCACAATCTCGCGCTGAATTTTTCCCGTTACTTCAGCCGACTTGGCCCGTACCAGCACATTCACTTCGCTGCGCACGCCGAACTCCGGTAGGTAAATGCCGGGCTCAATCGAGAAGCAGGAATTGGGAAGGATCTGCCGCTCGTCGTGGATTTCCAGGTCGTCCATGTTGGCCCCATTGGAATGGACGTCCGTTCCGATGGAATGTCCGGTGCGATGAATGAAATAATCTCCGTAGCCGGCTTTCTTGATGTGCCCGCGAGTGGCGCGGTCGACTTCCCACCCGGCGAGGCGGCGCCCGGCGTTGATGGCGTCGGTCACGGTTTTAACTCCGGCGTCGCGGGCATCGCGTACGATCTCGAACACTTCCCGCATGCGTTCTGACGGTGCGCCACCAACAAATCCCATCCACGTGATGTCGTAGTACACCGCATTCGGCGTATTCTTCTTGGCCCAGACATCAAGCAGCACAAGATCCCTTTCGCGAATCGGAACCGGCCGGCTCGCATGCGGTTCGTAATGGGGATTCCCGGCGTTGGCATTCACCGCCACGATCGGTGGATCGTCCGCCAGCAAATTCTCGCGCCCGAACGCTTCTGTGAACCACTGTTGGATCTCGTGCTCCTTCGTGCCGCCGTTGCGCACCCGCCGGCCGATTTCCTTGAATGCTTCCGTAACAATCGAATCGATGCTGTCGCGTGCCGCAAAGTGTGAAGCAATCTGCTCGTCCGTCCATGTTGACTCAAATTGCGCCACCAGATCCGCCGAACTGACAATGTTCTTTCCCAGCCCTCGCAGAAGATCCACCGTTCCGGCATCTACCAGCGAAACCGTGAACACGCTGTTGTTGGGCGAGTACTGCATCGCCAAGTCGAGATGCTTGGCTAAAATCGCTTTCAACTGCTCGAACAATTCCTGCCAACCGGAATACCGGTGCTTTTTGCCGGGAAGGGAATCAAGATGCCCCGCTTCAATCTTGTGCACCAGTTTGGCCGGCTCGCCTTCCGCCGGAATCAGGTAAAACCAGCGCCGCGTCACCATCAGGCTAGTCGGCAGCCCGAGCACGCGATACGCAATCGGATCGCGATGATGATGGTCATAAAACAACCATCCATCAATGTTGCGTTGGCGCAGAGCAGACTGGATCGCAGCAAGGTCCATGGGCAAACGTCTATTGTAAACAAGTGGAGGGATTTGAGCGAATGGCGTGTAACCGCAAGCTTGCCGGCGAAAGCAAAAGACCCCATGATCGGGGTCATTGCTGTAACCGTGGTGTTCTTAGCGCTCTGCCATTCTCCGTATTGGCTTAGCCAGTACTGTTGTCAGGTTACTGGGGGAGATTATGTCTGCCTATTCTCCCAGAAAATCTCTCCTTCCTGGATACCTACCAGAGGGAGAATGGACCCGACGGGACTCGAACCACGGTTACACCATGGCCCAAGACCCGATCTGGGCATTGTGGTGTGAACTGGCACAAGGACTGCAAGCATAATTTCGCGGCTGTTTTCCCAAAGTGGCATTACGCCTTTTGCAGGATTTTCGTTTTTGCGTTGCCCAGCGTCTCGCACGCCGTCCGCAATACCAACCGTGGCGCGCGTTCGCGAATCTTCATCAGATACGGCACAGTCCGCTTCGCATCAAACTTCGCCGTCTCCCGCAGTAGCCAGCCGAGACCCTTCTGTACCATGTCGTCCTGGTCGCCCAGCAGCGAATCTGAGAGTTTCACGATTTCAGGGAAAAACATTTTCGAGCGGACTCCCCGAATCAAGGCCACGCACGCGGCCCGTCGATGCCACCGATTGGCAGACTTCGCCCAGCGAAATACAAATTTGGTACGTGCAGGCTTAGCCAACATCATTGGCGAAATCAGCGAATGCACCAGCCCGTCGTGATCCGCCCAACTGCTGATCCGGTCGAGCCACGATTCGAACATCGCGAACTCGCGATCGCCGCATTGCGCATCCAGCGCCTCAAGCAAAAACACCGCCGCAACTTTTTCTTCCAGCACCGGACCCGAAAAGAGCTGGTCAGCGACGCGCGTCAGAAATTCAAAATCGTGCTCCCGCAAAATCTCCCGCCGGCATCGCCGAACCGCCCGACGCAGCGCCGCCGTATACCATCCATGCGACTTGATCCCCTGTTTGAAGAACCACTGCACGCCGGCGGCGTGTTCTGCAGATCCTCCATGTTTGAGGGCACTCCGAATTTGAGTGGCGATGATGGCTGGTGTGGTTCCTGTGGCAGCCATGATCTGGCTTGGGGACGGGGGAACGTCGGGCGATTTGAGCTTATCTTGGCTAAGCCGCACGGCCTGTCGCAGGACGATATCCACACTCTTTTGCCTTTCGCAGAGCCTGCGTGGCCTCCTCGGGCGATATCAGCGGGGTGGTCTGCACTGACTTGCAAGCCCCACCCGCCGCGAATGCCATGGCGATGGCGGCTGCGCTCACGTTGTCGGGTAGCTCTGTAATGACCACGATGTCGTAGTCTCCGAACGAAAACCATGCTGCTTCGATTTTTCCTCCCAGTTTTTCGATCGCGGGCCGCACGGCTTCAATGCGATTCTGCGGATTCGCGACTAGCGCCGCCCAACCTTCCGCGGAATACGCGACTTGTTGCAGGTAGTGTGGCATAGAGCCTCCTCTACAATTCGCTTGCTGGGGGCGAATCATCCTCCGAGGCGAAAGCCAAGTCAAGCGGCAGTGTTGGTTTCTACGCGAATAACCCGGTCGTAGATCCATAACAAGAGCGTTGTTGCAATCCCCACGCCAATTACCCACCACCACACCATCTGCGGTTGATGCATCTCCTCGCCGTAATGCCGCATCAGCCAGCCGCTGAACTTTCCCGCGGCGAACGATCCAATCCCCAGAGGCAGAAAAGCAAACCCCATGTACGTGCCCTGCTGCTCCGGCGGCGCGAGACGCGAGATGTAGTCGTAGTACCGCGGCTGCTGAATGATTTCCCCAATCGCCACCACAACGAGCGTCGCCACCGCCATCCATACCGACGGGTGCACGATCAGCAGAATCCACGCCACGCTTGAAACGAGGGTCCCGAGCACGATTGCATGAAATGCATGCAGCCCCTTGGTGAGAAACCCGATCAGCATCGTGAAGCAGATGACTACGATCGGGTCCGTCGCCAGGATCCGTGCAGTGTTCGCGTTCGGATCAATGTATGTCGAAACATAAAGAGGTAGCGCAATGAACTCCTGCCAGAAGACGATCCAATAACCGGTAAAAATCAGCAGGAAGATCATGAACCGCGGATTGGAGATCACAGTCAGGAAGTTCCTTCCTACTTGGCCGAGGCTTGGCACCTCTTCTCCGGAACGGCGAGGTTCCTTGAACAGAAAAAGGACAAGAAAGAGCATCAGAAACACACTCAATGCCGCAATCCGGAAGACATTTTGAGCGCTACCATAATCTTCCTGCCATCCGGCGAGTAAAGGACCGAGCGTACTGCCGACGTTGACCAGAGTGTAGTAAATCGAATATCCAACCGAGCGAACCTTTTCATTCGAAGCCCGGGCTGTAGTACCGACGACGCTTGGCTTCACCAGTGCGACGCCTAGCGCTGGAAGAACCAGCACCAGCGCCACTAACGTGGGAAGGGGAATCAGGTTGCGAATCGGCGCGAACCACTCGGCGCCGATTGATCCCAGAGAGAAGTAAGCAACGGTAAGAAAGAAGTACGCGAGCGATAGAGCGCGCCGGAACCCCATTCGGTCCGCCACCGCGCCGCCAATCACCGCCAGAAACCACACCCATCCGCCGAACATTCCAGTGAGGCTGCTGGCGCGCTCGACATCGAAGTGCAGTTCCTCGTGAAGATATCGCGCCAGCACCGCAAACACGGCGTAATACGAAAGCCGCTCGAACAACTCGCTGATATTGGCAACCCAGAATGGCCGGTCAAATCCTGTACGGATTTCGTGGAAACGTTCCGAAAAGGTCAAAGTGGCTCCTAGATGTTGTGTGGCGCGGGCGCCCCCGCCCGCGATCTGCCCGGTACCACGATCAGCTGCGCAGTCGACCCATAACGTATTCCCGGCTAACTCCCGTCACGCAGATCACTTTGTTCCGGCTGGTCTGGCCGGACGCAATGGTAACGGAAGAGCGCGGCACCTTCAAAAGTTTCGCAAAGAATTCCACGCAAGCCTTATTCGCACGACCTTCGATCGGAGGCGTGGCCAGCGACACCTTCAGCGCGTCTCCCAACTCGCCCGTAAGCGCATTCTTTTTTGCGCGAGGATGCACCTTAACAGCAAACGAGACTCCCCCGCGACTATCTTCAATTTTGATCATGGCTCAACTCGGCTTGGCCATCCTGCTCGATGTCGAAAACGAATGCAAGCGCTCAGGGGTTATAACGCAAATCCTGAGCAGAAGCTTGGTTTCTCACGTTTTTCGCAACTTTCCGTTCGGCAACCTCTTTTGTGAAGAGGCATCCAAGTTAGCGGCAGAACTGCAGCACCCTCCCTCCAGCCTCACTGAGCGGAGAGGGGTTGGAGGGATGGGTCGCCGCGGTATCTGCCCCTCTTTGGGCAACGTCTCGAGCTCTCCTTGAATCTCAAAAAGTGACTCGCCGCCGGCGTACGACCCCGCCGCGATTGGGTACACTAGAACCATGAAGCTTACCAGCCGTCTCGTCTTCTGCTTCGTGCTGCTGGCCTGCGCACTCGCGGTTTCCCCCGTCTTTGCGCAGGAAGGCCCACTCGACAGTTCCGCTCCCAGAGACATCACACCCGACGAGATCATCAAGCGCTTCGCTGCGAAAGAAACCGAATTCGCCAAGGCCCGCGACAACTACACCTACCGCCAGGATGTAAAGGTGCAGACGCTCGACGGCCAAACTGTCGACGGCGAATATCACGAGGTTTTCGACGTCATCTTCGACGATAAAGGCAAGCGCATGGAGAACGTGGTCTTCGCTCCCCAGTCCAGCCTGCAGAAAATCTACATGTCGCAGGAAGACTTCGCTGACATTCGTCATAAGCTGCCTTTCGTGCTCACGACCGAGGACCTTCCCGAGTACAACATCCTCTATGTGGGCCAGCAGGCGGAGGACGAACTGCACTGCTACGTCTTTGATATCGCTCCCAAAAAAATCGAGCCGAAGAAGCGGTACTTCCAGGGACGCGTCTGGGTCGACGATCACGATTTCCAGATCGTTAAGACCTATGGCAAGACCGTTCCCGACCTTTGCAACAACAAGCCCTGCAATGAAGTCAAAAAACGGGGAGATCAGGAAAATCTTTTCCCGAAGTTCACCACCTGGCGCGAGCAAATCGACGGACGCTACTGGTTCCCCGTCTACACGAAAGCGGAAGACGACCTCCACTTCAACAGTGGAGATGTGCGCATCCGCGAGATCGTCAAATACGAGGACTACAAACGATTCGGCTCAAACGTGAAGATCCTGTACGAAGGAAAAGAGATCCCGAAGGCAGATCAGAGCAAACCGCCGGATCAAAACAAGGCTCCAGATCAGAAGCCGGACGACAAGAAGCCGCAGTAGCGAGGTTTCACGCTTTCAAGGTTCAAAGTGGAAGCGCCAGATCCGTGCTTCTTGGGCACAGATTTAATCAATCGGTTAGGAGGGCCCAGTACTAGGTAAATCTCCTCCGAGATTTTTTCGAACTCTGACCATTCATATAGGCGAGATCTGAGGCAATGAGCAGCTGCGCATCTAGTTAAAGACCCTCGCGCTAATCCGAGAAAATGAACGAATTCGCCCGACGTGACTCTTCCCTGTCCTTCCGCGATGATAGGAGCGCGCCTCCGGCAGGTCTAGGAAGGATTCGGAGGCTCTTCAACAAATTTCGTGCCGTCAAATACATGTGCCGTTCACTTTGAAACCTTGAAACTTTAATAAAACAGGTATTTCCGCCATTTGTCGTCACTGCGACCCATGAGCCGCATGATGTGTCGGGAAGTGTGCAGATTAAACGCCCGCGGTTCGCGCATCAGCTTCATCCCAGCCTCAGCAGGGAACTGATTCCCCTTGCGCCGATTGCAAGGATGGCAGCAAGCGACAAGATTCTCCCAGGTAGACGAGCCTCCGCGCGAACGTGGAATCACATGATCCAGCGTTAACTCGCTCGAAGGCAGAACTGTCCCGCAATACTGGCAGGTATTACGGTCGCGCAGCAGGATGTTCTTGCGCGACAGCGCCCGGCTCTGATGCGGTATCCGCCGGTACTCAAGCAGCCGGATGACGGATGGCAGGCGCATCGCCACCCGCGCCGAATGCAGAAAGTGCCCGTTCTCTTCCTCCGTCATGGCCACGCCCTTGAGCACAAGCACTAACGCCCGCCGCGCCGCGCACACATTAATCGGCTCATACGAGGCGTTCAGCACCAGGACAGGCGAAAGCAGCGAATGTCCATCTCCAAGACGATGAGGCGCAGCCGCCGGCGAATACATGCCGGCGGCATGCCGGGAGCCTGGTTCGTGTTCCATCCGTGAGGACATAAAAGTCAGTAAACTTTCAGGATTTCAAAGTTTCCACCTGTTCTTCGGGGCGACTCCACGAATTCGGTTTTGTCTTTGAAACTCGAAACCTTGAAACTTGGCCCAACCGCCTCCAGGCAAATCGAGCCCTTCGAACTTGGATGCCAGTTTCAACGTCCGCGCCACCGATACATTGGCGGTCCCGGCTCGGCGCAGGACTTGAGCACATTCCGTCATCGTCGTTCCCATCCGGTAGACGTCATCCACAAGGACCACGTCTCGCCCCGCCACTGCGCCCGCGCTTCCCAGGCGAATGCCCCACGCTCATTCTCGCGCCGCTGATGACTGGTCAGCCCGATCTGCGGTAGCTGTTTCACGCATTCGCAGCCAGCCCCGGTCGTCAATACCAGCCGTTCACCGCCAGGCGCTTTCAATGTGCTCCACGCAATCAATTCCGCCTGATTAAATCCCCGGTGCCGACGTTTCCCTGTGAACAAGGGCACGGGTACAACAAGCACTCGGCCCGCACAAAATCAGATTCCAATTTCCCCAAATGAATCAGTTCCCCCAATCCATCGTCATGGCTGTCGAATACCACAGCCCGCAGAAATGGCCCCTCCACGTGCCGGCACACAGGGCACCGCAGCATTCCATCCGATTCTTTCTCTGCACACGAAGACAGGACACGCTCTCCGCAGATCGAGCACAACTTCCCGCGGATCGCATGAATTCCCGCCAGGCAGTCAGTACAAACCGGCAGACGCGAAATGTTCAACGGGGGCAAGCCGCAGATGCGGCAATCGCAAGGGAACAGAACCGAGAAAAGACCCTCGGCGGCGCGACGAACCCAAAGGTAGGGACTGC
>Ga0126378_10001254_pt1 | contig 18901 bp, 24 predicted proteins | sample PanSoiMetPlot_23_FD_92587 | JGI IMG/M metagenome (GOLD analysis project Ga0126378, IMG submission 92587) | Tropical forest soil microbial communities from Panama - MetaG Plot_23 | ecosystem: Environmental > Terrestrial > Soil > Tropical forest > Bulk soil | place: Panama | collected 2016-02-17
ACCTTGCCAAGCAGCACCGTGGTGTTCCGCTGCCGGCGCAGGATGCTCCGGATCGGCGTGGCGATGTCGGCGGGCGACAGGCCGGCCGTCGCGACCTGGTAAAGGAGCGGCTGGAACAGATGGTAGTTGCGGCGGTCGATCACCGTGAGCTTCACCGGCGCCTTGCCCAGCCGCTTGGCGGCGGTGAGGCCGGCGAAGCCCGCGCCCACGATCACCACTCGCGCCGGACTTTCGCAGCTTCCTCCAGACGCCGCGGCGAGCGTCTCGAGGGGCGAGAGAGCGTCCATCTTATCTATTCCCGCCGCGCAGGAACCTGCGCGCAATCAAGTGGTCGAGCGACAGCGCACCCGGCCCGCGCGTCAGGATGAAGACAAGGATCGACGCCCACATCAGATGCTCGATCCATTGCTCCGGATAGACGAAGACCTCGATCACGAGGGTCATGCCGAGCATCGGCAGCGTCGCGAGCCGGGTGGCGAGGCCCGCGACCAGGAGCACCGGGCAGGTGAGCTCCGCGGCTGCCGCAAGGCTCGCGGCGATCTCCGGCGGCAAGATCGGCACCATGTACTCGTCGCGGAACAGCGCGATGGTGGTGTCCCAGCTCGCGACCTTGGTCATGCCGGAATGCCAGAACACCGAGGCGATGCTGAACCGCAGCAGGAGCTGCAGGATTGCGAGCGGAAAGCAGCTCAGACCGTCGATCAGAGCCTCGATGCGCTCGATCGGGGTAGCCGACGGATGGGCGGATGCCGTCCGAGTCATCATGGTTCAGTCCTCCTTCAGGCGAAAGCCGACCACGCCGCCCTCCTCCAGAAGAGTCCCGAGTGTGACGGTGAGATCGAAGAGCAGGTCGGTGCGGAGCGCGACGTCCGCCGCATCAGCGAGCGTCTCGCCGCGGGCGAGGGCCCGAAGAAACGCCCATTCGCAATCAGTCAGCGACTTCAACGCCACCTTGTCCCCGCGGCGGTGGATTTGCAGCCGGACTTCACCGCTATCGAGATCGATCGCGAGGTCCGGATCGCCGTCAGCCTGGTTGGCGCGCCAGATACGCTCGATCGGCCAGCGCGATTTTAGGAATCTCACGCTCGGGTGCAGCGCCAGCACAAGCCGCGGCGCATCGGCGGCAGAGATGCCGGAGAACTCGGTCCGCGCGATCGCGGGAATGCCCGCCGCATGCAGGGCCTCGTTGATCGACCATTCGAGCCGCGCGACGTCGGCGAGATAGGACAAGTCCCGACACGGCGGGAATTCCGCCAGGAAATCCGGGAACTCGCCGCCGTAGTCTGTAAGGTTCGGACGCGCCGGCATGTGCCCGCGCAGGAACTCGTGCGCGGCGTAGGCGAAGAAACTGTCGCTCACCAGCCGGCAGATCACCGGATAGGTCGCCTTGAGTGCGTCCGTCAGGGTAATGATGGCGTGATTGCGGTAGATGCGCAGCCGCGCCCTTGGATCCATGCCGTCGCCCGAGACGAGATCCGGGAGGTGCGCCTCGTCGCCGCCGCAGATCACATCGCAGATGTCCCGCTGGAGCTCTTCAAGCGAAGGCACGGGCCCTCCTCTCGGCCACCGTCATGGCGCTGATCCGGTCGGCGTAGCGTGCCTCGCCGAGCAGCACGCCGAGCGCAGGCAGCCGTGAATCCCACTCGATCAGCGTCGGTTTCGGGCCGAAGCGGTGGAGGGCGTGGGCATAGAGGTCCCATACCGGCTTCGAGACCGCGGAGCCGTGATCGTCGATCAGGATGGTGCGGCCATCGACGTCGGCGCGATGGTGGCCGGCGAGATGGATCTCGCCGACCGCGCGCGCCGGAAGCGCCGCGAGATAGGCCCAGGGATCGAAGCCGAAATTGTCGGCGTTCACGTAGAGATTGTTGACGTCGCAGAGGATGCCGCAGCCGGTGCGGCGCACGAGTTCCGCCAGGAACTCGCCTTCCGCGATGGTCGAGTGGCGGAAGCGCAGATAAGCCGAGGGGTTCTCGATCAGGAGTCGCCGCCCGAGCGCTGCTTGTGCCTCGTCGATGTGCGCGCTGACGATCTCGAGGCTCTCCTCCGTGTAGGGCAGGGGCAGCAGATCGTTCAGGTAAATGCCAGGCAACGCGCTCCACGAGAGATGCTCGGAGACCAGATCGGGATCGACGCGGTCGACCAACGTGCTCAGGCACGAGAGGTGCTGACGATCGAGCGCGCCTGCGGTGCCGAGCGATAGCCCGACCCCGTGGATGCTGATGGCGTAGTCGCGGCGCAGCTTCTCCAGCCCGCCGATCGCAGGCGAATCCGTCATGTAGTTCTCGGCGTGCACCTCGAGAAAGCCGATGGCGGGGCGGGTCTCCATGATCTCGGCCACGTGAGCCGAGCGCAGGCCGATGCCGGCCGCAGCCAGGCCATCGCGCGTCGTGATCTTGTGCCGTACCATGGCACCGCCCCTCTCCATCGGTGTCAGCTCTTCGCGGCGAGGCTGCCGCCGTTGATCTTGTCGCAGGTACCCGCGGGCACATAGATCCAGGAATCGCCCGCAGCGGCCTTCTTGGACTCTCCGGCGCAGGAGTGCGTGGCGGTCTGGCAATCGTTCTGGCCGGCGGCGGCGATGCCGAAACACTTCTCGGCCTTGAAGGCGGGCGCCGGCGCGGGACCGGCGCTCGCGATCAGCGGCAGGGCGATGGTCGCGGCAACGGCAGAGGCGACGACGAGGGATGTCTTCACGGGGAATGCTCCTTTGAGATCCGGTTTTGCAGAACGAGACCGCGGCGGCCTCGTTCGAGTATGACGGTACGAGCAGGGCCGCCGCCGCGGAAATGCCGAGTGTCTATTGTTGCGATGACTCCGGTGTATGACATGAAAGCCGTGGGACGCCGCGCAGTTCCGGGTTATTTGCCATCGAGCATCAGGACGGGGGTCCAATCCGACGGCGGTGGCTCGGCCAGCAATCGACGGCAACGGTCGAGGAGGATCTGTGACGGGCGGTCGGCGCCGCGCGCTCGGTCCGCCCGCTCGAACTGCGCGATGGCGGCGCGCCACTCGCGCGCGGCGTAGGCGTCGAGCCCGGCCTCGTAGGCCGAGACCCACTCGGGAATTGTGTCGGAGCCTGGCTCCGCGATGGCCAGCAACTCGAAGATCCACAAGCCCTGCATGCGGCCGTAGACGGCAACCAGATCGAGCCGCCGCGCGAGAATGGCATCGCCTGCGGCGACGCGCGTTTCCTCGCCGATTAGGATCCCGGTGCCGTAGCGCTTGTTCACGGCCTCGAGCCGGCTGGCGACGTTCACGGGATCGCCGATCACGGTGTAACTGAGGCGCTCGCGCGAGCCGATGTTCCCGACCAGCATTCGGCCGGTGTTGATGCCGATGCGAATATTGAGAGGTGCCCGTCCCGCGCGCGCTGCCTCGCGCCGCTGCTCGGCAAGCCGGCGCTGTAGGTCGAGCGCCGCCGCGCAAGCATCGACCGCGTGACCCTCGTTCGGCACCGGCGCGCCCCAGAACGCCATCACGGCATCGCCGATGAATTTGTCGATGGTGCCGTGTCGGCCGTGAATGGCGGCGGAGGCAAGCTCGAGATATTCCGTCAGCGAGCCCACGACCTCGTCGCCGAGCCGCTCCGACAGGCTCGTGAACCCCGCGATGTCCGTGAACAGTACCGTGAGCGTCTCCTGGTGCCCGCCCGGCCGCGCCTCGATGCCGCGCGACACCAGGGTGCGCACGAGCGCCGTCGGCATATATTTCTGGAACGAGGCGAGGCCTCGGCTCATCTGCATGAGCGCGCTCGAGAGATCGTCGAGCTCGCGCAGCCGCGAGGGAATATGTTGCACGTCCGCGAGATCGAAGCTCTCGATGTGCTGGAGTTCGCCGGCGATGCGCGCAAGCGGCGTCCCGAGCAGCCGATTGGCGGTGAGAATCGCGAGCGCCGCCATGACGAGCGTCAGCGCCGCGAGGCCAATCAGCAGCAGATCCGCGCTGCGGTCGATGGTCGCGAGGAAGTCGCTGCCGGGAATGACCGTCGCCACAACCCAATTCTCGAATTTGAGCGGAGCGAAGGTGACGAAATAGTCCCGATGGTCGTCGCTGCGCATCCGTAGCTGCCGCGCCGCCGCCAGCGTGGCAAAGTCGAGATCGCTGCTCGTGAGGGCCTTCTTTACGACGCCAAGCTGCACGTTAACGTCGCCCAGCGCTTCCAGGCTGGGCATCACGCCATCCTCTTGCTGTTTGAGGGCGCGCGGATCCGCCGAGGCGATCACGTCTCCGTTGCGATTCAAGATCACGGCCGTCCCCGTCTTGCCAACCTGCACCGTCATGAGGAATTGCGAGATGCGCTGGAGCTCGATCACCACCGCGATGACACCGGCGAACGCGTTGTTCACCTCGAGAGCGCGCGAGGTCGTGACCGCCTGGCGATCGCTGCTCGGGAAATGCTCGGAGTGCGTCCAGCCCGGCCCGCTCTCCTCGACGGCCTGCCGGTACCACGCCTCCTCCGTCGCGGCGTAGCTGCTGGGCTCGATCTCGCGATTGCGGAAGATGATGTCGCCGACATCGGGCGCGTAATAGTCGATGCGGCGCTGGGCGCTCCGGTGCGCCTCGTCCCATTTGACTTCCACCATGTCGATTTCGTCATCGCTCACTTTGTGGGCGCCGAAGAAATCGCCGTTGGGGAAACCGAGCGAGATCCAGGACAGGCTCGGCTGCGAGCGCAGCAGTGACAGGAACAGGAACTCCCGCTTGGATTCATCGGTCGTGCTGATCGTGCCCTGGAAGAAGATCGAGCGCACTGCCTCCTGCATCGACCAGGCGTCGTCGAGCACGCCACGGACCTCGTGATGGATGGACTCGACGATCTGCCGATTGAGCTGCGTCACGACGTCCGTGACGTTCTGCCGAGCCGTGTAGGACCACGATAGGTGGATCAGCAACGCGGTGAGGGCCACTGTCGAGGAGACGAGGATCGCAAGCGCGAGACGCAGGCCCAGACGCTTTGGTCTGGGCCTGCGCTCGCCTGTGACATCCTTGGCGGCATCGTCCAATCGGCTGGGGGAGGCCGATGCGGGGAGGAGGAGCGCCGATGCCGCCACGAGGACGCCTCAGAGGTATTGCTGGCGGATGTCCACCGTGGATTCCCGACCAATCCGGTCGAAATTCGCTGTCAGCCAAGTATCGGCGCACGTGCGGCCGATATCGCGGAGATGGGTGAGAAAGCCCCAGTCGCCGTTGAGCTTGCTGGCGACGCCGAGCTTGTTCATCTCGTCCTCGGCGGAGATGCCATGAATATAGAGGCGGCGCAGGTCGTTGCTGATCACCTTGCCTTCGTCGATAAGGCGCGTGACGAAGCTGATGGCGCGCATCTCGCGCATCAGCGAGGAGTTGAAGCTGATCTCGTTGATCCGGTTCATGACCTCCATCGCAGTGCGCGGCAGCTTGTCGCGATGCAGCGGATTTATGTGGACGATGACGACATCGTCGGATTCGCAGTTGTAGATCAGCGGGAAGAGCGCGGGATTGCCCATGTAGCCGCCGTCCCAGTAAGCCTCACCCTCGATCTCCACCGCCTGGAACAGGAAGGGCAGACAAGCCGAGGCTAGCGTGCGGTCGGCGCAGATCTCGCGGCGCTCGAACACCTTCACCTTGCCGGTGCGCACATTGGTCGCCGACAGGAACAGCTTGACCGGGCAATCCGCCTTGTTGAGCGCCTCGAAATCGACGCTCTGGATCAGCACGTCGCGCAGCGGGTTCTGATTGAAGGGATTGAATTCGTACGGGCTGAACAGCCGGCTGATCAGATCGAAGGCGACGAAGGCCGGCGAGAACTGCAGCGAGTGATTGCCGGATACTCGATCGAACCAGCTCGGCTGCAGCGGGCTTGCGAGCGCCGCATGTCCGATGCGCCGCCAGAAATTCGTCAGCGCCTGGCGTGCGCCATTGCGGCCGCCCTCGGCCCAGCCATAGGTAAACACGACGGCGTTCATGGCGCCAGCGCTCGTGGCGCTGATGCCGTCGATCATGATCCGCTCGTCCTCCGCGAGCCGATCGAGCACACCCCAGGTGAAGGCGCCGTGGGCGCCACCGCCCTGGAGGGCGAGGTTGATGGTCTTGAGTCCGAGCGGTGTGGCCGCCTGCACCGACTCTTTCTCAGCCACGTGATTGCGTGCGCCGTCCATTGGCTGATTCCTCCCTATTGACCGGACTTGATATCAGTGCGCCGTCCAGCCGCCGTCTACCGGCAGCGCTGTGCCGGTGATGGAGGCGGCGGCGGCGCTGCACAGGAACGCAGTGAGCGCGCCAATTTCCTCGACCGTGGCGAAGCGCTTGTTCGGCTGCTGGGCCAGCAGCACGTCGTGGATCACCGCCTCGCGCGAGATGCCGTGGGCCTTCGCCTGATCGCCGATCTGCTTCTCGACGAGCGGTGTCCAGACATAGCCGGGGCAGATAGCATTGCACGTGACGTTCGATTCCGCGCCCTCGAGCGCCGTGACTTTGGTGAGACCCACGAGGCCGTGCTTGGCGGCGACGTAAGCCGCCTTGAAGGGCGAGGCGACGAGCCCGTGGGCGGAGGCGACGTTTACGATCCGACCCCATTTGCGCGCCTTCATGCCCGCGAGCACAGCGCGCGTGGTGTGGAAGGCGGAACTCAGGTCGATCGCGATGACGGCGTCCCATTTCTCCGGCGGGAAGCTCTCGATTGGCGAGACATGCTGGATGCCCGCGTTGTTGACGAGGATGTCGACTTGGCCGAAGGTGTCCGCGGCGCGCGCCACCATGCGCGCGATCGCGTCGGGCTTACTCATGTCGGCGCCGTCGAAAAGCGCGTTGACGCCATGCTCCTCGGCAAGCCGGGCGCGCAGCCGCTCGATCTCGTTGGCGTCGCCGAATCCGTTGATCACGACGTTTGCGCCGCGGCTCGCGAGCGCCTCGGCGATGCCGAGTCCGATCCCGCTGGTCGAACCCGTGACGATGGCCGCTCTGCCGGCGAGGGCGCGCGGTGACTCTGCTTGCGGCCGATCCGTCTGATTGCTCATCAGCATGTCCAACTCTCCTTCGCTTGCGACCGGGGCACCGTTTTGCGATGCCCGAAGTTAAGCGCCGGCACGTGCCGGAGCTAATACCGAGTCCCTATGGTATTTATGCCCGGTCCCTATCGCTTGGTGCGAAGAGTACGACGCGACAAAGGAGCGGCCCGCCGGAGCCATGTGTTACTTCGGCGCTCGTCAGCTCGATTCCTGGACGCTCCGCGCGCGACACGCCACATGCCATCGACTGCCGATCCGCCGCGCGTGGCGAATACTATCGACGCTCGCCATTTTTCAGCATTGCGCAGAGATCGCCGAGGGTCTCGCACGCCGCGTGCCCCAAGACCGTCACGGTCTCCTGCTGCATCTTCGCCGCGATCTCCGTCAGAGCGAGCGCATGTGCCAGCGCCGCTTCCGCGGCCTGTCTACCGAAATCCTGGCCGAGCCTGGTGACTCCATCGACGCTTGCGGGTGTGCCGGGTTGCGCAAGGAGATCCGTCGAAAGCTTCGTCATGGCGGAAGCGGTCTCGCATTGCCGGACGGCCATGGCATGCAGTCCGTCGATCGTGGCGCGCATCACGGCGTCAAGAGCGGTCATTCGGCTCTGGCAGCGGGCGGCGATCGCTCCGTAATCCAGGCCAGCGTCCGAGTCTTTCCTTTGGGCCACGTCGCGTCTCCTCATTTTGGTCGAGCGCCGCCGCTACTCTGTCAGAGCCCGCAACCGCGCCGAAATGCAAAGACCGCATCATTTTGATGCGGGGTCTCTATCGGCCCATGCACGGCCTTACCGCCGAGCGGCGCCCATCACGATGGCGTGATCGCTCATCAGGGATCGGGGAAATCGGCATCGTTTCCATGCACGATTGGGATGAGGCCAGACCCGCGTCGCCGGTCTAGAGTGCGAGGCGCTGACCCACTGATCGGAGTTGCCAGCATGCGCAACATCGCAGTCATTCTCGGAGTGCTGCTCGGCGCTACATTGAGCGGATCACCGTCTTTGGCTCGTTCGATGGCGGTAATGGAGTCATTCCCGATGGTGAACCAGATCATGGAGGGAGCGGCGACTTCCTTCTCGATACGGTTCGATGGGCCCGTCGCGCACGGTTCTGCTCGCCTCACGCTTGCAACGCCGAGCGGCGCGCGGACCTTGCACGCTCGGCTCGGCAGCGAGCCGAATACCCTCTTCACCGCAGTTGGTAAGCTGCCGCCCGGCGCGTACGAATTGCGCTGGGAAGTGCGCGCGATGGACGGGCAGCGGTCCAAGGGCACGATTCCGTTCAAGGTCGCCGAGCCCTGACCGGCCGGCCGGCGCATCGATAGCTTTTGCTCATCGAATCCGTACTCATTCGGTATTTCCGTTCGCGCCGCTTCTCCCTGATCTTGACTGCCGATGCTGCGGCCCATCCGGGCGCAGCCGCTGCAAACGCAACCAGAGGAGAGACCATGTTTACGAACACGAAGAGCGGTCGCGCCGTCTGCCGGAGCCTGTCGATGGCGGCGGTCCTGATGGGCGCGATCACGATCGCAACCGCCGCGAATGCGGGCGAGTGTCCCGCCGGCAAGACGGGTGTCGACGTGACGAAGGCCAGCAATCTTCCCGCGAGCGGCGTCACCGACAAGCTGCTCGCCGCCATCAATCTGGGCAATGAGCCCGCGAAGCTCGACGGCCGGATGCTGAGGCTGCGCAAGCTCGAGATCCAGCCTGGCGGCGTGGTGCCTTGGCACAGCCATGGCGACCGTCCTGCGATCATCTACATCGTGCAGGGCGAGGTCGTGGAGTACGCCAGCAACTGCTCGGTGCCGATCTTGCACAAGACGGGCGAGGTCGCGCGCGAGACCGCGGCGACTTCTCATTGGTGGAAGAACACGGGCAAGGAAACCGTGATCCTGCTCTCCGCCGACATCCTTCACGACCAGATGGACCACAGCATGTGAGCAAGCAGGACGCCCTTTCCCCGGGGCGTCCTCGTCGGGAGTGCGGCGCGCCGGATCTCCCCCTCCCAAGCGCGCCGCACTTCCAGTTTCATACCTTGGGAGGGCAATACCGATGACCGAGACGAGCTATGCCACCGCCAGCGAGGATCTGACGGCCGGCCACGCCTCTACCGGCGCGTTGCTGCGCACGGTCACCATCGGACTGATCGCGTTCCTTACCGTGGTGGACCTGTTCGCGACTCAGGCGATCCTGCCATCGCTGGTTCGGGCCTATGCCGTGAGCCCGGCCGCGATGAGCTTCGCGGTCAACGCGAGCACCATCGGCATGGCGGTCGCCGGCCTCGGCGTCGCTCTCGTCAGTCCCTACGTCAATCGCCGGCAGGGTATCTGGGTGAGCCTGGTGCTGCTGGCGATCCCGACGACGCTCCTGGGCACCATGCCGGACCTCACGACATTCACGCTACTGAGGATCGCCCAAGGGCTCTGCATGTCCGCGGCCTTCACCCTCGCGCTCGCCTATCTTGCGGAGCAGTGCAGCGCGCAGGATGCGGCCACCGCCGCAGCCGCCTACATCACGGGCAACGTCGCGAGCAACCTCTTCGGCCGGCTCTTGTCGGCGGCGGTCGCCGACCACCTGGGTCTGGCGGCGAATTTCTATGTCTTCGCCGGACTCAATCTCTTGGGAGCGCTGCTCGTCTATCTGAGCCTCGACCGCACGACCCCCATGATGGCGCATGGACCTTTGGGCCGCTCTCCTTTCGCGAGCTGGCTCGAGCATCTCCGGAACAGTGCGCTCCGCGTGAGCTTCTGCATCGGCTTCTGCATCCTGTTTGCTTTCATCGGCACGTTCACTTTCGTGAACTTCGTGCTGGTGCGCTCGCCCTTTGCGGTCGGGTCGATGGCGCTGGGCTTCGTCTATTTTGTCTTCTTGCCGTCCATCGTGACGACCCCGCTGGCGGGTGCCGTCGTGCGCCGGCTCGGCATGCGACCGACCTTCTGGGCATCGCTCGGCCTCGCCGGTGCCGGCCTGCCGCTTCTGCTCCTCCCGAGCCTCGCGGCCCTGCTGATCGGCCTCGTGCTGGTGGGCGTCGGGACCTTCTTCGCGCAGGCGACCGCGACCGGGTTCGTCGGCCGTGCCGCGACCTCCGACCGCGCCTCGGCGAGCGGTCTCTATCTCGCCTGCTATTTCCTGGGCGGGCTGACGGGCAGCGCTGTGCTCGGCCAGGTATTCGACCGCTTCGGTTGGGCCGCCTGCGTCGCGGGAGTCGGCGGTGCGCTTGCGGCCGCGGCCTTGCTCGCCGTTCGCCTCAAGATGCCGGCCCGGGCAACGGCCGCTTAGGGGGAGAGCGCGTCATGGACGATCGCTACGAGCGCGGCCTCAGGAAACTCGGCGAGATCGACGGCGAGCAGGGCGCGCGGATCGTCACGGGTCTCGCGGATATCGCTCCGGACTTCGCGCGTTATGTCGTGGAATTTCCGTTTGGCGACATTTACAACCGTCCGGGCCTCGATCTGCGGACGCGCGTGATCGCCACGGTGGCGGCACTCACCGCGATGGGTACGGCGCCGGCTCAGCTCAAGGTGCACATCCATGGCGCGCTCAACGTGGGCTGCACGAGGACGGAGATCACCGAGGTGATCATGCAGATGGCGGTCTTTGCCGGCTTCCCTGCCGCCCTCAACGGCCTTGCCGCCGCGAGAGCGGTCTTCGCGGAGCGCGCCTGAGCGTTGGAGGACGACATGACCCGATATGACGCGATCGTCATCGGAACCGGACAGGCGGGTCCGGCGCTGGCTCGGCGGCTTGCCGGCTCGGGCATGCAAGTGGCCATCATCGAGCGCGGCCGCTTCGGCGGCACTTGCGTCAACACGGGCTGCACGCCGACCAAGACGCTGGTCGCGAGCGCCTATGCCGCGCACATGGCGCGCCGCGGCGCCGATTACGGCTTCAGCATCGGCGGCGAGGTCAAGGTCGACATGAAGCGGGTCAAGGCGCGCAAGGATTACGTCGCGGGCCTCTCGAACCGCGGCGTCGAGCGCTCGCTCAAGAGGCTGGAGAACTGTCGCGTCTACGAGGGCCATGCGCGGTTCGTCTCGCCGCGCGAGGTACAGGTCGGCTCGGAGAGCCTGAGCGCCGACCGGATCTTCATCAATGTCGGCGGGCGCGCCGCCGTGCCCGACATTCCCGGGATCGACAGCATCGATTACCTCAGCAACAGCAGCATGATGGAAGTCGACTTCCTGCCGCGGCACTTGTTAGTGCTCGGCGGGAGCTACATCGGCCTCGAGTTCGGCCAGATGTACCGCCGCTTCGGCAGCGAGGTCACCATCGTCGAGATCGGTCCGCGTTTGATCGCGCGCGAGGACGAGGACGTGTCGGACGCGGTCGCGGGCTTCCTCGGCCGCGAAGGCCTCGAAGTTCGCATGAGCGCGCGATGCCTGAGCCTCTCGAAACGGGGCGACGACATCGTCATGACGGTCGATTGCGACGGCACCGCCTCGGAGATCCGAGGCTCCCATCTGCTGGTGGCGACGGGTCGCCGGCCGAATACGGACGACCTGGACCTCGAGCGTGCCGGCGTGCGTCAGGACCCGCGCGGCTTCATCGAAGTCGACGACGAGCTCCGCACGAACGTTTCCGGCATCTGGGCGCTCGGCGACTGCAACGGTCGCGGCGCCTTCACGCACACCTCATGGAACGATTTCGAGATCGTCGCCGCCAATCTGCTGGACGGCGATCGCAGGCGGGTCAGCGACCGGATTCCCGCCTACGCGCTCTTCACCGACCCGCCCTTGGGACGCGCCGGCATGACCGAGGCGGAGGTTCGAAAGAGCGGCCGACGCGCCCTCATAGGCAGGATCGCCATGAAGGACGTCTCGCGCGCCTTCGAGAAGGGCGAGACGGAGGGGTTCATGAAGATCCTGGTCGACGCCAGCACGAAGGAAATCCTGGGCGCGTCTTTCCTGGGCACGAGCGGCGACGAGGCGATCCACTGCGTGCTCGATGCCATGTACGCCAAGGCGCCCTACACCATGCTGCAGCGCGCGATGCACATCCACCCGACCGTCGCGGAGTTCATTCCGACGATTCTCGGCGATCTTGCGCCGCTGCCGGAGCCGACGCGGCTAGCAGCGGCGGCAGCTTAGGCAGAACATGTACCGTTGGCTACAGCACCTCTCGAAGGAGGGCGCCCGGCGGTGGGCGGCCGCTCTGCACGAATATGACTTCGGCGAGATCGTGGCCGTGCTGATCGCGTTGATCGGGCTCGTGCCCTTCGTGAGTGCCGGACTCTGGTCGACACCCTGACGCGAAATCGGCCCCTCCAGCGCACAGTGGCGAAGGCGGATCGATCGGGCTATAGTCGAGCCGTTCGCGCGCAAGGAGGGGCAAGTGGCCGGTCGCGAACGAGGGCCGTGCGTGCGGCGCGCGCGGCATTGCGTGCCGTGGGGAAGACCTTCGACGTACTGGATCGTGGCAGCGATCTGCGCGTCCGCATGGCTTTGCTCCATAGGGAGCGCCGCGCCCCGATACGATCCCGGTGTCAGCGATACCGAGATCAAGATCGGACAGACCATGGCGTATAGCGGTCCTGCGTCCGCCTACGGCACCATCGGACGGGCGGAGGCCGCCTACTTCGACAAGATAAACTCGGAAGGCGGCGTGAACGGCCGCAAGATCACGCTGATCTCGGTGGACGACGGCTACAGTCCGCCACGGACCGTCGAGCAGACGCGCAGGCTCGTCGAACAAGAGGGCGTATTGCTCCTCTTTAGCTCGCTCGGGACCGACCCCAACGCCGCCGTGCATGCCTATCTCAACGCCAAGCATGTCCCCCAGTTGTTCATCGCGAGCACGGGAATGCAATGGGACGATCCCGGGCATTTTCCATGGACCATGGCGCTCGCGCCGAATCAGAGGGTCAACCTGGCGCACGAAACTCAATTTCTTCTGGAAGGCCATCCGCAGTCCAAGATCGCCGTTCTGTACGAGAACACCGATTTCGGGCGCGAATACCTGGCCGTTCTGAAGGAGCTGCTGGGCGAGAGAGCGCACGGGATGATCGTCGCCGAGGCCTCCTACGAGACGAGCGACGCCACCGTGGACACGCAGATCATCGCTCTCCAGGCATCGGGGGCCGACACGTTCTTCAATTTCTCAACGCCGAAATTCGCGGCACAGTCCATCCGCAAGATCTATGATCTCGGATGGCGGCCGACCCATTTCTTGTCGAGTGCCGTGTCGTCGATCGCAACGGTGTTGGAGCCCGCCGGTCTCGAGAAATCGGTCGGCCTCATCTCCGTCGCCTATTGGAAGGATCCGACCGATCCCCGCTTGCGGGACGATCCGGCCGTACGCGACTACCTCGCATGGATGGCGCGCTTCTACCCGCGCGGTGACGTGAGCGAGATCCAGAACGTTTTCGGCTACTCCGCCGCACAATTGACGGTACACGTGCTGAGGAAATGCCGGGACGAGGTCACACGCGAGAATGTCATGCGGCAGGCCGCTTCGTTGGAGCATGTCGAGTTGCCGATGTTGTTGCCCGGCATCACCGTCAATACTCGGCCGGACGACTATCTTCCCATCAAGGATATGCAAATGGTTCGCTTCGACGGAAGGCAGTGGGTGCCGTTTCCATAGCGATGCCGACCGCGATGTCACACCGGTGTTCGCAACTCTTGGGAAAGAGGCGGAGAGCTTACTGTCAGCGATACATCGCCGGCGTCGGTCGCCTCATGCCGGTGCGCTCGTGCGTTCGACTGAGATGGCCGTCTTACCGAACCACTTGTGCCTCATGGCCTCGCGCAGAAAGGCGCCCACTGGCGCAGTGTGTTCTCGACCTCGGACCGATACCAGATTGACCACGCGCCAGAACTCCGGCTCGGTCACCGGAATGCCCGCCACGCCCGGGTGCTTGACCGAGTTCGCCGGCATGAAAGCCCAGCCGATGCCTGCCGCCACCATGGCAAGCGTCCAATCATCCCGGTCGCTCCAATAAGCGGGCCTGCATTTGACATTTTGAGCTGCGAAGACCGGATCGGCATAACCCGCGAACTCGCAATTCATCCGGTGAATGTAGCATTCTCCGTCGAGGTCCTTCACCCGGATCGCATCCTGCTTTGCCAAAGGATGCTTGGGATTGATGGCAATGACGATCTGCTCGCGGAACAGCGGCATGACATGGGTGCGGTCTTGCGGTTCTTTCCCCGGCAGACAGTAAACCGCGATCTCGAGCCGTCCCTCGAGCAGCTGCTTTTCCAGATCCCAGGCGTTGGCGTCGCAGAGCTGAAGCTCCACATCGGGGTTGCGGGAGCGCATCGTCGTGATGAGATCGATGATCTGATCGGGCGCGATCGTGCACATGATGCCGACCTTCAGCGTCTTCTTCTGGGCCTGGGCAAACTCCTCGGCCAGACGCTTGGTTCTCTGGGCGGCCTCGAAGGACTGCTGCAGGAAGGGCTGTAGCATCCGCCCGAGCTCGGTCAAATGCGTATTGGCACGCTCGCGGCGAAACAGCAGTCCGCCAAGCTCGTGCTCGAGCAACTGGATCGCACGCGTAAGCGCGGGCTGGCTTACATTGCAGCGCTCGGCGGCCTTCGTGAAATTCAGTGTCTCCGCCACCGCCAGGAAGTATCGAACCTGGTGAATTTCCACGATGTTTCCCCGCACACCGCCCAACCGGTCGCAATGCCTAGTATCCTCATTTCGTTCATATCGCGCAAACACCCGTGGGCTGCCCGGCTCGACGCCTGAATCCGCCGGGCGGCAGACATAGAAAGAGGATCGCCCGGCTGGTCGGGTCGGGCGATTGTGCAGATAGCTGGGGTGTGGGAATGAACTGGTTGCGGGGACACGCAACGAGCGTTACTTGCAGGCGCTCAGAGCCAAGATCCCATCCCTCCCCGTACGCCAAAGTCTGACTGCAGTCTCGCCCTGACCAGGGCGGAACCCCGCAACCCCGGACTTCCGCGTTAGGCCCGAAAGCGGCCAAAACACGCGGCCCTGGTGATTTCCGAGTCGTGCCAGCAGCGGACAACGATTGGTGCACCACTCAGATCGCGGCAGCGTAGTCGTGCACCATTGCAATTAAAATCATAGCCATCTGAAATTACGCTATTTAATCGACTCAACCGTTCTGCGGGTAACGCGGGGGTAACAGTCGGCTGCCTTTCACCAGGTCTTGTCGGCGTCATGAGCAGACCCCTTCATCACTTGTTAACTATGGCCGCTGCACCCTCCTCCGGTCGGGTTTGAGTTTGGCGCAGGGCACAGTTAAGGGGTGAGGGCGACGGGAGAGCCCTGCCGAAAGGCGGGGCCTCTTCCCATCGAGAGGCAACGGGCATGGAGCGGAAGAACGTCTACCTGGACGACTGCCTCATTGGCCATGCGAGGGCGTGGCCGGAAGTCCATGCGCTGATGGAGGCGCAAAATATCCTGTTCGCAAATAAGCCGCGAGGCGCTCAGGGTCCTTCGGGATTCTATCTCACGGGAACTCTTGTTGAGCGATCAACCGAACAGCGGAGGTGGGCGACCATTCGGTAATCGGCCCACGGTCCTATGCATAGACGGTGAGACTTTCCGATGGAATCTCGTCCGCTGTTTCCGCGTGCACACCGATCCCTTCAAGCTTGACCCGCTCGGCCTCGATTCTACGGACATCAATGCCAATCGGACCTTGCGTCGCACTCATTTTGAGGGCGTCCGTCAATTCGGTCGCGAGTGTCTTGACAGAGATTTTCTCGACCTCAGGGAGCTGGTCGACAGCTTCGGCGATAACAGCGCGCCGCGCGGCTGATGTTGGATTTCGCTCCAAGGCATGAACATCGAACGCGGCCCGACAGGACACCTTTTTCTTGAGGGCTTCGTATGCATCCTGCGCGGCCTCGCCAGCAACGTCCTGAAGCGCGGCTTCAGAAGCCATGCTGAGGACGTTCGATACTATTGTGCCGATCGTGCGGGGCTCTACCATGCGGGATCCTCCTTCCAAAAAATTTCTTTTTTAACTGGTCCCCAATGGCAATTCTCGCAGTTCGTTTTGACTAAGCTAAGGCCAATCTTCACGCATTTTACCCAAACTTCGCCCAACACCACGAACTCACTCAGGAGTGCTGTCCGGTTACGAGAGTACCGGACAGAAAGAAAGGGAACCCCGTCGTCCAGGATGAGGCTCCCTTTCGTCTGCGCACTGTAAAGGCATTCTGCCCGTGTTCGCACCGTGCCGGACACCGGTTAAAAATAGCTTAGTTCCACCTCCCACCGTGTCTCTGGGCTGGTGCCGACGAACGCCGGTGTGCTTCTTCGTACCGCTCGCACGCTGACAGTGCGATCAGCACGTCGGGCAGCACCGCATCACCGCACCAGGCTGCAATGCGCACGCCGATGAGCGCCTGCATGGCCGCAAAGTGTGCAGGCGATCCGGCATCGCTCGTCGACATCATGCGGAAAACAAAATGGGCGGGCAGGTCGTCTGAATTCAAGACCACCCCTCTCATAGCGAGAAAGATTGTCTTTCCCAGGAGCGGGGCCCGTTTCGACGCTTCGATGGGACCCAAAAGGGATTCGGTTTTTCCTTTGCACCGCGCCAATGTGCTAGGGGCGCAATCAATCGGCAGCACCGAGCGGTTCTGCACGGCCAGTCAGCTGCGCGAGGCCGATCCGGGTATAGACAATGATGGCAAAGAGAAGTGCCCCGATCAGCGAGAGGATCGAACCGCTGATTACGATTGGCTCGAACGCAGCCTCGTGTCCCGCCATGATTCCGGCGACGCCGATGACTAGGACCAGCGTGCCCAGATTAGCAATCCAGAACTGCCACGGAGCCAGCGGCGAGTGCGCGGCCTCCGGCCATGCGCGATAGACCACCCCGTAAAGCGCCATCGATGCCCAGCCCAGCACGTTAATATGGGCATGCGTGGGCATCTGCGAATGGTCATCGGACATGCCCATGAACATGCCAAGCAACATCCCCGCGAGCAGATAAACGACTGCGGCGCGCAGGAGCAATCCGTCGATACCTTTCATGTGATGGACACCTTTGATATGGAAGTGCATTAGCGGTGTGCCGTAACTTCGAGCGCATTAGGCCGGCTGAGCCAAGTTGTCAATGGACCCCTGCGAAGATCGCTTGCGATTAATTGGCGCTCACCTCCGCGCCACCAGACTGCGGCAACCGCGCAGAGTGACCGAGGTCACGGGCCGTACGAGGAAATCTCTCGAAGTGCCCTTCGTCACATCGGCGGGCCCCTTGATCACCTATGTGCCTTGTCACTTGATTATTCCTCGATAGGGCAACCGCGAGAACACCATGCTGCCGGCAAAAACCGTCTACTTGAACGACGCGCCAATCGGCCATGCTTCTACGTGGACAGAGGTGTACGCGCTTCTAAAAGAGAAACGGATCGATTTCATCGGTACGCCTGGCGCCGCTGAAGGCGCGACCGCATTCTATCTGCAAGCGCCAGTGGCGGGCTCACGGGCGCGCCGTACGGAGATCGGAGAGGTGGGTTGAGCGGCGCTGTCCGGCGCAATAAGGACACCGAAACAAAAGGCCCCGCCGTTCTAGCGGGGCCTTCGCTTTTGATGCCACACAAACCAGGAGAGTGGACACCTTCACACTGAAGGGTTAACGAGTGATTACCAGCCGCCATCAATTACCGTAAACGGGCCGCGCTGCTTGCCGCGCGTCGCCGCGACCGTGCGATTGAGACTAACAAGGATGTCAATTTGCTTCCCGCACTGAGAATGCACCATGAGCCATGGGATGGTTCATCCTCCTCGGTGTGCTCATACTGGGCTTTGCGGCGGGGTATGCCACGCGCGCGGCGATCTCCGCACGGCGACATAAACGATGGAACTAGGACACCGTGCTTTCCAAATCTGGACACTTAAGGGTAATTCAAGACAGTACCGGCTTTTTCGATAGCACACTCATGGTCGACGGCCGCGATATCTGGCGCGCCGCCAATCTCCTAATCAAGCGCTACGCCGATGACGCCGCGATTCAAGCCGCCCAGCGTGCGGATGAGCTGTTCAACAGCGGCGACAGCGACGGCTATGCGATCTGAAAGCGCATCCTTGCGGCAGTTGGCGAGCTCTCTAGCACTGCGCCGGCGCAAGGCGAGCGGAGGAACTGGGGGTGACGAATGGTCGCTGTGAAGGATGCCGTCAGCGCAGTCAATGCCTACCTAAGAAGCTTTCCGGATCTGCTCGACCCCAAGTCTCCGCGCCTCGAGGAGACAGAGTTCGATCAGGCGTCCGGTCAGTGGGTGATCACAGTCAGCTATGAAATCGAGCCATCGTCTGGATTGGGCATGATTGGCGATTCTCGGCAGAGGCTCTACCGGGTGTTTCGCGTAAGCGAGTCCGGCGAAGTGCTGTCGATGAGGGAACGCTCGATCTCATCGGGATCAAGGAAAGGCGAAACATAAAGTGTGCGAGGGGTTCTTTTTTCCGTCGTTCAGGATGAACCTACCGTGGTGAATTCACAATTAACGACTTCTGTCGTATTTCTCTCACTTTGCCGACATGCGAGAGGTTCTCACAGAGTGTCATGGATGCCGCTATCACGCCGCGTGCGGTCTATATCGACATAGAGAAGATCGCGACAAAGAAGCCAGATCACGAGAGGGCTCGCATCCGGGTCTACCAGTTCAAAGCGGACGTTGCTGCCGCAGCCATGGAGTACGATCAGACGATCCAACTCCATGATCAGCTGCGCCGGATGCTCGTCATCGCCAGCAAGAGGCACCGCCGGGCGGAGATCAGCGTTTTCCGGGAAGCGATCGATGCTCTTGATGGCAAGGCTCGACTGGATATTTGGGCAGAGTAGCTCCGCCTGCACGATGGTCTCGGGCGCCTTAGGCGAGCTATTTCATCGGGAAAGCTGGGTCTCAAAATCTCTGCGGTCACCAGTCCCGCAGAGCATTCACCACATTTACCAGGACCAGAACCGTGAACAGTGTAACGAGGACCGACACCG
>Ga0126378_10001255_pt1 | contig 18891 bp, 15 predicted proteins | sample PanSoiMetPlot_23_FD_92587 | JGI IMG/M metagenome (GOLD analysis project Ga0126378, IMG submission 92587) | Tropical forest soil microbial communities from Panama - MetaG Plot_23 | ecosystem: Environmental > Terrestrial > Soil > Tropical forest > Bulk soil | place: Panama | collected 2016-02-17
GCCGCCCAGATATCCGGTCAGCAGAATCGCCCCGAGGATCGAAGTGCTTGGAATCACGTACAACACCGTGCACGCAAGCAAAATCACTCCGATGGGGACAGTGAGGCTCACTGGAAGCCCGAGCGGAGCCATGGCCTCCGTCACCATCCGTACCTTCATGACTTTCGTTACGGCATCGAAAATCAGGAACAGGACCGCCAGCGCGCTAAGAATGCGGCCGGTCCATATCATCCCCTTTTTCGGGGCCACAACCGTTTCGGTGCCTGAGGACATCTATCTCTCCGATTCGTCTACCGCTAGTCTGGTTACGCAAACATTCTAGAAAAATTTCTCGGGTCGACGGAAATGCGCATTTTATCGCAGCGGAACCGCCCAGGCCAACCGATTGACACGGCTCTTCCCAGCTCTTCGACGGGCGCCTGCCCGGTTCGTCTCAGGATATGAGGGGGACCCAAACTTCCATGCCGCCGAGTCCCGTTTGTGGATTGAACTCTTCGCTATAACGCTCAAGGAACGCAGGCGTATCCGCAACCCCACCGGCCGCCTGAAGCCCCGATTGCGGAAGCCACTTGAAAAAAATCGCGTCGATCGTGTCGCGCAACTTCGTCACGTGTTCGCGATGCGGGAAGACCGCGTATTTCATCGCCGGCAGGCTGACGACGGTGAATTTGCTCAGCAGTCCCGCGAAACCTGAGACCTCGACTCCTGTCAAATACTCCACGCTTTTGCCATCGCTCCCCTGCCACCCCACGCCGTACGCCGTGAAGCCAACCTGTCCCGCAATTTTGCCGATGTGCGGCGCGAATTCTTTCCATTGCTCAGCAATTCCATTCATCGTTCCTGGCGCGTAGTTCCTTCGCAGACCCGCGATCAGCAGCGCCTTCGCCTCCACAAATCGCGGCGCTTCCAGATTCGCTGGTGATCCTTGCATTTTCGCCTGAGCCATGTTCTCTCTCCTTGATCCGTTGCACTGCTGAGCCGCATCAGTCTGCACAATTCACTTGCAAAATGCAAGTGAATTGTTTTATCTTAGACGCGTGTGTAGGGGCGGGCGTTAGCCCGGCCCCCTATTTGCCGCAACCATGCCGAAAAAAAATCCAGCTGCCAATCGCCGCTCCGGCTGTCCGCTGAACGCCTCCGTCGAAATGCTTGGCGATCGTTGGTCGCTCCTGATCATTCGCGACATGATGTTGCTCGGCCGCCGGACCTTTAAAGAATTCCTCGGCTCCTACGAACGGCCAGCGACAAATATATTGACCGACCGGCTGCGCAGACTGGAAGCCCACGGAATCATTCGCACGGAGCGCGATCCCGCAGATGGCCGCAAGGTGATTTACCAACTCACGGAAAAAGGAATTGATCTAGCTCCCGTACTGACGGAGATGGTGTTGTGGGCGGGGAAGCACGAAGACACAGAGAACCGCGCGCTCGTCCGCCTTATGCAAAAAGACAAGGTCAAATTCAACGCCCAAATCCGCCGCCGCTGGGCCGCCCAACTCCGCCCGTAGCGGCGACTTTACGTCGCCGTCTTCGCCTTTCGTCCGCGCCGTAGGCTCGTGTAGGGGCACGACATGTCGTGCCCGTCTTTCGTGGCGCCAGGCGTTTTCACTCCGGAACGGGGGAGGGGGGTACCGGGCAGTTTGTATCGTTATCAAAACAAATAACTTGCAAATTGGCAGTTTGTAAATGCATGAAAACAAACGAGAACAAAAGTGCTGGCAAACAGAGGGGCAATTCGTAAGTTGTTGATAAGGCAGAGAGTGGACTGATCGCGGGGGAGCGTTAGGGACACCGCGAAGGGCGCGCATAGGGGACAGGGCCGAAAAGCCAAAGACACTATATATCAAAAAGTAAGATTTGTCAAGGCGTAAATAAGTCGTTTGGGTGCTGGAAGTTAGAATGGCAAATTCTTGCCCGATTGCAGGTTTTGCCAACGAATTGCTAAGCCCCGTAAATACTGTGTGTTAGACGAGAGGTCCTTCGGCTCACTGCGGCTCAGGATGACTATCCTCATCGGATAGTCACTTAGAGTGGGAGAATTTCTCACCGAATATCACGCTTTTCAGGAATCTCTAAGTCGTTTCTGATGCAACGACGGCGGGAGGTGTCGGGAGGCGCAAAGTCAATGAAATATGCGCATAGGGGGTGACGTCGGTGCGAAAAACTCTAAAGCGAGCGCACGGCAACGATTGATTAATCCGAAGGGCATTGGACCCTGACGCATGGGCTCTTCATGTCGTCTAACGCACAAACGAGGAGTGAGTACCAATGGACGGCCTAATTGCCACACTGCGCATTTCATTTGAGCTTTTCATGACGCCGACTATGGGGCCATGTCCAAGCGTTTGTCGCAGCGCTCTACTCCAAGCCCTTGCTCGCTTCTCTTCTCGGTGCGAATCAAATACGATATTCGCCGTTTCAAAAGGTACGACTCCATGACGTATCAACACCGCTACCTTCTTGCGGCAGTCATTCTGCTCGCATGCACCACCACCACGATCGCGCAGGAAGCTGCAGCGCCACCGAAATTCCAGACTCCCGCAGACAAGCTAGCCGCTTTCGTCGGGCAGTATCTTTACGACGACGATCCCGATCTGATTCGCTCAATTACCCAGGGAAGCTCCCTCCTGTTCACGGAATCCCGGCGAACTCCGAAAGTCGAACTTCTCCCGAAAGCCGAAGATACTTTCGCTGGCCCCAATGCTCCCGTGACCTTTAAATTCCTGCGCTCCGCTGGAGGAAGAGTCATCGGTTTCAACCGCGTGGTAGAAGGAGAAACCATTCACGCCAGCAAGATTAGTGATCGGCCTCTCCAGTTCAACAAGCTGGAGTACACGCGCGAGGAAGTGATGATTCCCGTGCGCGACGGCATCAGACTTCATGCGGTGATTCTCCGCCCCAAGGATTACGCTGCTCCGCTTCCTTTTCTCATGGAGCGCACGCCTTATGGCGTTAACGGAAACACGCCTGCGTCCATCAATGGCAACGAGCCAGAGCTCTCCGCCAGCCGCTACATTTTCGTCTTCGAGGATATTCGCGGCCGGTACAAATCGGAGGGCACATTCGTCATGAGCCGCCCCATGGCCGATCATCGCGACCCCAAACTCGTCGATGAGAGCACCGACACCTATGACACCGTGGACTGGCTCCTCAAGAACGTTCCCAACAACAACGGCCGCGTCGGCGTCTTTGGCGTTTCCTATCCCGGGTTTCTTGCCATGGCCGCCGGCATCGACCCGCATCCCGCAGTCAAAGCCATCTCGCCACAGGCCCCAATGATTGACGCTTGGATGGGCGACGACTTTTTTCACAACGGCGCTTTCCGCGAAACGTACGGCTACGACTACACACTCGGGATGGAAAGTTCCAAGGAAAACGCCGACTCCAAGCTCGATGAAGATGCGTACGATTTCTATCTGCGCTCCGGCTCTTTCGCCGCCGCGGCCAAACATGATGGCGTGGACAAACTCCCTACTGGCGTCGCGTTTCTCCAGCATCCCGCTTACGACGAGTTCTGGCGCGCGCGCGGTGTCGAATGGCATCTCAATCAGCCAGCTGTCCCCGCTCTTTTCGTCGGCGGCTTCTGGGATCAAGAAGATATGTTTGGCCCGCAGGAGGCGTATTCGAAGCTTGAGCCTCACGACGCCCGCCACGAAAACTTCCTTGTCATCGGCCCCTGGAACCATGGCCAATGGCACGGCACGACGCGTCATCTGGGCGACATTCAGTTTGGCGAACCCACCACCGACGAGTTTCGCGAACGCTATGAAGCGCCATTCTTCGCGCACTACCTCAAGGACGAGAGCGGATTTAGCCTGAAGGACACAGCTACCTTTGAAAGCGGCAGCAATCGCTGGCGTGAATACACCCACTGGCCGCCCGTGGAGAGCAAATCACAAAATCTCTATCTTGGTGCCGATGGCTCGCTCGTTTTTTCCTCATCGGAGCCGAAAAGGTCCTCGCCGGCCAAGAAGGACGCTGCGGACTATCACGAATACCTCTCCGATCCCGCGAATCCCGTGCCATACCGCCATCGCCCGATTCAGGCCACTTACTCTCAAGGCTCGAAGTGGTTCACCTGGATGGTCGAAGATCAGCGTTTCGTTTCCAGCCGCCCCGACGTCGCCACCTGGACCACTCCGCCGCTCGATCGTGATGTCACTGTCACAGGTGACGTGATCGCCGATCTCTTTGCCTCCACCTCGGGCACAGATGCCGACTGGGTGGTGAAGCTCATCGATGAATATCCTGAGGCGGCGTCCACGGCCTCTACCAGCGCTTCTTCAACTTCTGCGCCAACCGTGTCTCATCCCGACATGTGTGGCTACCAACTCATAGTCAACGGCGAAATCTTTCGCGGCCGTTATCGCAAAAGCTTTGAACACGCCGAGGCTATCCCAGCTGACAAAGTTCTTGAGTACCGCTTCAGCCTCCATGCCGCCGACCACACCTTTCTTAAGGGCCATCGCATCAAGGTCCAGGTGCAGAGCACGTGGTTCCCGCTCTACGACCGGAATCCGCAGAAATTTCTGCCCAACATCATGACCGCCTCTCCCGACGATTTCGTCAAAGCCATTGTGCGCATTTATCCCTCTTCTCACCTCATCCTGCCCTTCGCACCCTGAATGGGCTGAGGAATTTGCGCGGAGCATGGTCTCCCTTCTCGGAACTCTCAGTCGCCAGTGGCGGTGCCGAAGCGGACAGCGGCGCGGGCGCGGGCTTTGGCGGCTTCCTCCTCGCGATTGCGATGGGGAGCGGTGGTTTCGAGCAAGTTCAGCAGACGCGTCGAGACCCGGGCGATCTCGTCAATGGCCGTATCAAAGGCTCCTTCATTGGCTTTCGAAGGCTTATGAAAGCCGGTGATCTTTCGCACGAATTGCAGCGAAGCCGCACGCACCTCTTCCGGCGTAACCGGCGGATCAAAATTGAAAAGTGGCTTGATGTTGCGGCACATGAGGAGGTCTCCAGGGATTCCGTTCTCAGGATTCAGCCGTCAGTATAAACGAAGAAGCCGCCCTGAGAGGCGACCCCTACAAAGGGAGAGATGTGAAGCGTTTGGACGATCGGGACGAGGTCTCTTCCCTGGTGCGGTGGGCCGGGGGCGCCGCTTCCAGTGGAAACTGACGAACCATGCATTAGTGCAAGGGGCGACTGCGAATCGGCAACGCAACCGCCCCTTACCGCAGGCTTTCACTGGACGGCGCGCCCCCGGTCTTCCTGAGCAAGTCTTTCGATCTGGGCTCGCTCAAGTTGCTCTGTCCCCAGAGCGCGGCCGTCCTGTTGGTTAAGGGGTATTGCACGTTGGAAAAATATGTGGAACGTTATGAATGAGGTTCTAGTACGTGCTTGAAGACTTCGTCCACCTGCTAACAGCTCCCAAAGCTGTTGAAGCCAAAGGGTTTCGACATGCGACTGTCGCTGACGGGGCCGCGACGCGCCTTAATCTCAAGGCGGGAGGTGTAGTCCCCTTACATCCAGAGTGTCAAAATGGCGCCCATCACCAGGTAGCAGACAAGCTGGTAGCCGGTGTTGATGGCAAAAAGCTTCATGCTCTGTTTGGCGAACAGCGCGCCGGTGAACTGCACGGTGGCGACGAAGCCGAGCCAGATGTGAAAGGCAGTGATCAAGCCGTCATGGAGAGAGTCCGCGCGGATGGCATGAAGAATCAGCGCGACCGTGAAGGCGGAAATCAGGCTGGCAACGAACGAGCCGGCGTAGGCACGGCCCGCGCTTTTCTGCATTTCCTGCGTTTTCGCTTTGTCATTGGGGTCATAACCCATTTCGCGCATCCAGGGTTTGGCGAACAGCAAGGGCGAGTACCACAGGAAGCCGACAACCATTGTAGCTATGGCCGCGATGAGAATTGCGAGCCAATTCAAATTGTGCATGTGCATGAAGATCTCCTTGGGATGTGTGGAGAGGAACGTGGCCGGTATCCTATGCCGCGAGCAAACATGATGCAAAGGAAAAGAGAAACCCAAGAGTTTCGGCCAAGTGGTCTTTGGCGGGAAGTGAGAAGTGCTATTGCTGCGAGAGGCCAATGCGGCGCAGGACGTCAGCGAAGCGCGGGTCGCCTCTCACGGGGTCGAGTCGGGGATCCACCCCGACAGAGGGCATTCAATCGGATCGGTCTAGAAAGGCTCTGTCGAGCCAGGCAAAGGCTTGTTCCTTATCTCCCAGCGCAGAGTACAGGCAAGCAACGTTGAATCCGCAGACATAGCGCTGGCGTGCCTGGCCCTCGATCCCAGGCAGCATTGCGCGGGCCTTGTCTTTCCTGCCTGCAAGGGCGTAGGCAGCGGCCAACTGGGAGAGAGTCGCGGGATTTTGAGTAGACTTCAAAGCGACATCGGCGGCGGCAAGAGCCTGCTCGGGCTGGCCGAGTTCCGCGTAGGAGATGGCCATAACGCGTTCGTCGTGACCAACCTTGCGGGCCGCTTCGATCGATTCAGTGTAGCGTCTTGCGAGAAACAAGAACCATGCCAGGTCGCCGTGGACCTGAGGCAGGAGCGGATCGAGCGCGTAGGCCTGCCGCATTTCCTGCATCGATTGATCGGGGCGGCCAGCCACAAAAAGCAGATATTGCGCATAGCCAGCGTGGGCCTGAGGCGAGCTGGGATTGAGTTCGAGCGCTCTGCGAAACTCGCGCTCCGCACGCGCCCAGTCCCAGTCAAACGTGAGCGCAACATAGCCAAGGGAGGCGTGGGCTTGCGCAAGCGTGTCATCGAGCTCAATGGCTCTGGTGGCAGCAGCCTTGGCCTTGGGCATTACCTGGAGTGGGGCTCTGGAGTGCGTGCTCAAATTAGAGTAGGCGTCCGCGAGGCCGGAATAGGCCAGCGCATCCTTCGGGTCGTAAACGAGGGCCTGTTCAAAGTACGCGATGGCTTTCTCAATGGATTGGGATTTTAGAGTATCGGTGGGCTCGGCAGTCAGGCCATGCAGCTCGTGGAGACCGCGTAGATAGGCCTCGCTGGCAGCAGGATCGACCGGCCCGGTATTGGACAACCGGGACTGCTCTTGCGGTGTAAGTTTGATCTGCACTTCACCGGCGATTTCTTTTGCCACATCGTCCTGCAAGCCCAGCATGTCTCTCAGATCTCGCTCGTAGCTTTTGGCCCACAGGTGCCGGTCGTTGGGAGCTTCGATCAACTGCGCGGTGATGCGAACCTGATTCCCGACGCGCTCTACCGAACCCTCCACAACAGCGTCGACATTCAGCTCTCGAGCTATTTGGGGCACACTCTTGTTTGTGCGCTTGTAGCGCATCGCGGAAGTCCGCGAAATCACTCGCAGAGCGCTAATCTGTCCGAGATCCGTGGTGAGCTGCTCTGTCATTCCGTCCGCGAAATAGTCTTGTTCGGGATCATGCGAAAGATTTGCCAAGGGAAGAACAGCAATGGACCGCACCGGGCCAAAGCGCGGCGCGGATCTCAACCAGCCTAGCCTCCACCCAAGGGCGACAAGAAGGGCCATCAGCGTGACGCCAGCCAGCGCACCTCGGCGGAGCCAGCGTTGACTAATTTCCCGTTGCACGCCTTTCAAGTCGGCCCGCAAGTCTGCGGCACGTTGATAGCGCTCCACAGGCTTCTTCTTGAGAGCCTTGATGATTACTCGCTCGAGACTCGCCGGCACGCGTGGATTCAGTTTGCGCGGAGGAGGAGGCTCCAAGTTCACAATCGCTTCACGGACCCGCGCAATGGTTTCTCCCGAAAACGCCGGTTGCCCAGTAGCCATTTCGTAGAGTACGGAGCCAAGGCTGAACACGTCGGAGCGGGCGTCTACTGGCTCTCCGCGAGTCTGCTCCGGGGACATGTAGGGCGCAGTGCCCATAAGCGCTCCTGGCATGGTCAGGTCTTTCGCGTGTTCTGTGTCCTCTGTGGCTTCCTGGCTGAGGAGAGTTTCCGAGGTTGCTCCAGCTAGCTTGGCCAGACCAAAATCCAGTAGTTTGGCCTGACTGTTTTTGATGACGAAGATGTTGGCGGGCTTAATGTCGCGGTGCAAGATGCCTTTGGCATGGGCTGCTTCGAGGGCTTGCGCTATTTGAATACCCACTTCAATAGTCAAATCACCAGGCAACGGCTTGCCCGAGATGCGCTGCTTGAGTGTGCTCCCCTCGAGCGCCTCCATCACAATGAAAGGTCCTCGCTCGTACTCCCCGAAATCGTAGATAGTACAAATGTGGGGATGATTGAGTGCCGAAGCGGCTCGCGCCTCGCGCTGGAAGCGTTCGAGCGCCTGTGCATCCCGGGTCAGATCTTCAGGGAGAAACTTCAGGGCTACATGGCGGCCAAGCCTGGTGTCCTCCGCTTCATAGACCACGCCCATGCCGCCTCCACCGAGTTTGTGAAGAATGCGGTAGTGCGAGATCTTCTTCCCAATCAGAAGCGACTCCCCTTCTTTGTCCAACTGAGTTTGGTCCTGGGCGATGTGCCAACGTACCATCTCTAACGCGGGCTCTTTCAGGAATTGATCGGATTGTTCTTGCTCGCTGAGCAGGGAGAGGATTTCGTGGCGCAGTCCCTCGTCACCAGCACACGCGCTGTTAACGAAGGCCGGTCGTGATTCCGGATCGAGCTCCAAGGCTGATTCGAGGATGGGCCGAACTTTTTGCCATTGTTCGGGTGTCATTCGTGCGCCTGTCCATCGCTTAGTTCCCGCAAGAGCCAGAGACGGGCGGAAGACCAACTCCGCTTAACAGTGGCTGGAGAAATGCCCAAAAACTCCGAGGTATCTTCAATGGTTAGGCCACCAAAATAGCGCAGCTCCACAATGCGGCTTTGCTGGGAATCGAGCTTTGCGAGCCGGTCCAGTGCTTCGTTTAGAGCTAGCAAGTCTACGTCGTCACCTTTTGGGCGCCCCTCACAAATACTCGGATCGAGCGACAACCGAGTTACACCGGCCCCTCGCTTGACGGCGTTGCGGTTGCGCTCATAGTCCACCAGAATCCAGCGCATGAGTTGTGCGGCGATGCCGAGAAAATGTGCGCGGTCTTTGGCGTATAAACATTTTTCTTCCGCGAGCCTCAGAAACGCTTCATGAACGAGTCCGGTAGTTTGTAAAGTGTGATTTTGACGTTGCTGCCGCAGGTGATAGCGAGCTAGGCGCCTTAGCTCATCATAGACCGCCGGGAAAATGGCCTTGAGCGCCCCGTTATTGCCGTTTCCCCACTCGAGAAGCAGTTCGCTCACTGGGCTGGCTGGGTCTGGGGTCATCGCTGGGCCTCAGGCACCTTCAGACGCGCGGGGATTATGGCCAGAGAATACTCAAACCACGGACCAACTTCAATCCCTTTTCTCCAGCGCATTTCGCTGAAGGAACAAGAGTTAGCAAATTGCTGGCCGTTCATCTGCCTTGCGGGATCGAAAAGTCAGCCGGCAGGTGAGCCGGTCAGGTCGTGTTTTTCGATTTATAGGGTGAGTCGCTGTTCACAAAGGCTACTCGAATGGAGAACGAGAACATGCGTCGACAAATAGCAAGAAGCATTTTCAGCCTGGGCATCATGATTTTGCTGGCCAGCCCCTGCTTTGCCCAGCAGTTTCATTACGAAGCGATTGATGTGCCGTGCAGCGCGGCGCCACCCACGAGTTGCCCGAACGGAATCGCGCGGCAAACCGTTGCCAGCGGCATTAACCCCGCGGGTGATATTGTCGGGGCCTTCGCCGACGGTGTCGGCAGGCAACACGGATTCCTGCTGAGCGGCGGGAGTTTCACCACGATCGATGTTCCGGGGGCGGTGGCCACCAGCGCCAATGGAATCGGCCCGGGCGGAGACATTGTTGGTAACTACGTTGCTCCCTACACGCCTGGAGTTAGCGATGTCGCTCCGGCGAACTCGCCAGTTTACTGTCCCGCGGCAGGTTCCGCCGCTTGCATTAAAGGATTTTTGTACAGCCACGGCAAGTTTTCGACGGTGTTATTCCCCGGCCATCCCGGCGCGGTTCCGCAGCGCATTACGCCTGACGGCGATATTTACGGCTGCCTGCACGACTTCGATACGGGCCTGTCCATGTTTGGCGCGGCGTGGACGCGCCTTGGGAATGCCAGCTTAACGGCAAACGGCGGCGAGCTCACCGACGGCTCGATGTCCATGCCAATGTCCATGAATAACGGCGCTACTCCCGACGGCCACATGATTGTTGGCTTCTGGGTCGACATGAACGGTCACCGTCATGGTTTTGCGGTTGTCGACGGCACTTTTCATTCATACGACGCGGCCCCGGCGAGCCAGGCGACGGCGATCTGGGACGTCAATCCCGAGCACCAGTGCGTGGGGTTTTATGTGGACAGCAGCGGCCATCGGCACGGATTTCTGCAGAACCCGGATGGCTCCGGTGCACTTCAGCTCGACTTTCAAGACGCCGCGGGCAATGTCGCTTCTGCTACGGTCGCCTTTGGCATTAACCCCGGTGGCGTGATCGTTGGGCAGTACTCGATGAGCGGCCACGTTCATGGATTCGTTGCAGTGCCAACGGCGAGCAATTGAGATTGAGATGAGTTGAAGACGACGCGCGAGACGAAAGAACGCCAAGAAACGAACAACTAAAAGAGGAGAATTACGATGACCCACTCTACAAGATTCTCTGCGTGGCGGTTTTTGTTGTGGCGTGTTTGCTTGGGCCCAGCAGAGCGGCGGGGCAGCAGCAGGTGACGCCGCCGGCGCCGATTTTGGTCAGCTCGCCGATTATTACCATCAACAATTCGCCGGGGAATCAGACGGACCCGCATGTCAGCAAAGACCTGGCCGCCTATACCGACCTTGCCGATGGCCACATTCACTATTACAGATTCTCGACCGGAGTTGACGCCGTGATACCAAGCCAGCCGGGCAACCAAGACACTCTCTCCGGCGTGGGCGGGAATCGCATCTGCTTTTCTCGCCAAACGGGGCCCGATTCTGAAGTGGGATTCTTCGACACCATTACTTTGTCGGTGACCATGGTTGATCCGCATCCCGGAGACCTTCGTATAGGCTGCGCTATCCGCTGGGACACGCTTGTGTATGTTGACTACGCGCCTCAACCTATCGGCACCGGGGATATTTTCGCGTATGATCTTGCGGCAAATCCACCAGTGCCTCCGCAAGCAGTCAGTTTAGACCCGGGCCAGGAGCAGAACCCGAACGTTTCGCCTGACGGGAACACCGTTGTGTGGGAAAACTGTCCCACTGTCACGAACTGCGACATCTGGAAAGCCGTGCGCTCCGGAGGCGTGTGGACCGCGTCTGTCGCGGTCAGCTCTCCCGCGTTCGAAGAGTTCCCCGACACCGACGGCACCTGGATTACGTATGACTCCGCTAATCAAGGCGCCTTTCCGCACGTCTATTTCGTTCCGGTGGGCGGCGGGCCAACAACATTACTCAACGTTCCAGGGGTGCAGATCAATCCGAGCATCAGCAAGGGATTTATCGGCTTCGAGAGCACGACCCCAAACACAGTTCACCCCGACATTTACGTCTACGACATCGCCCTGAATATTTTGTATCAGGTGACATCAACGCCAGGATTCGACGAGCAGCTCAACGACATCAGCGTGCTTGATAATGGCGATGTTCGCGTGGTGTGGGCCGCAAACGACGGCGACCCCGTTACTGGAGCCGAAAACGTCTACGGGACGACTTTCACGCCGATTAAGGGCGGAGACTTTGCTTTCAGCGGCATCGCCCCGTTGACGATTACGGCAGGAGGTTCGGGATCGACTTCCGTCAGCGTGAATCCGACCGGTGCGTTCAATTCGGCGGTGAACCTGAGCGTGTCCGGGCAGTCTGCCGGTGTGACGGCGACGCTGTCTCCGAATTCGGTGACGCCGTCGGGAGGAAACTCTGCTTCTTCGATACTGAACGTGAGCGCGGCGTCGTTCGTCGTGCCCACCAATTTCACGCTGACGGTGACGGGCACTTCGGGCGCGCTGAGCCACTCTGCGACGGCCAACGTCTCGGTGAGCGCGACGGCGACCAGTACCAGCAACTCGATCGGGGACATGGTGAACGCGGGATGCATTGACAACGCGGGAATCGCGAATGCGCTGACGACCAAACTCGCGGCGGCGCAATCCGCAGGCAGCGTGCAAACGGCGATCAATACGCTGACGGCGCTGAAGAACCAGATTCAGGCGCAGGCGGGGAAACATATTCACACCGCATGCACGATTGGCGGCGTGGCGTTCAATCCGGTTACGGTGCTCTTGCTTGATGTGCAGGCGCTGATTGACAGCCTGCGCGTGAGCTTGATTCCGGATCCCATTACGGGATACGTGGTGGACGGCAGCGGCATGGGATTGGCGGGCGCGACCGTGAGCATTCTCAATTCGGGGAACGCGGTCGTTGCCAGCGCGACTACGGACATTACTGGCTTTTATTTCCTGGCCACCACGGGAGTGCTGACTCCGGGAGCCAGCTACACGATTGCGGTCACGGGATTGCCTGCGGGATTTGGGAATGTGACTCCGGCGAACCAGCCGTTTACGTGGCAAGGAACCGCCGTGGCGATTGGGAACTTCGTGGTGAATTAGCGCCGCGGCGGTGTGCGGAGAACATGGCAAGGGCACAGGCAAGAGTGCCTGTGCCACCAAACCGAAGAGCCGGGCTGGGCCTTCGGCGTTGAAGATCAAGGGCTGCGGCGGAATTCAACGAAGTCGCGGCCGGCGTAAAGGCGGTAGCTTCCAGCGGTTGGCGAGGCGGTAATCCGGAGCGGCACAGGGCGCTTCATTTCGGCATCGTGTTGGGAGGTACCCTGAAACACGTCATTAGCACCGAGGTCCATCACGACAAATTTGCCTGCCGAGGGAAAGCCAAAACCGTAGGCGCCGGGCTTCAAGGTCTGGCCAGCAAATTCCAATGTAACTTCGTTGAGCAAGTATCCCTGATATTTTTCCTTGATGGCCGAGGAGTAGCCCGAACTATCCACCAGTCCGGCCAAAACGTACAGATCGTCGGCAAAGTGCACTCCCCCGGTGTTGCGGAGCTGCGCGGGAGCCACTTTGCCGCGGAAAAAGACTTGTTCCGGAAAAATCTTGGGCGAAATGTCCGCGGCCTTGAGGACGGTGTCTTGTCCTGTTGCTGGGCCTCCCGCTTCGACAACTGGCGCGTACCGGACAGTAAAAACCAAAAGCAATAAAGACAAAAACAGTGCGAGCTGCTTCTCGGCGAGTTTCATCATTAGTCCTTTCCAAGTAACGGCATGGTACAGGATTCGATACGTGAGAGCAAAAGACGGAGAGGCGCCGGACGTCAATACTCTAAAGAGGTTAGAGATTCCAAGGCTTGAGAACGCCAAACTACTGGGTACTACTATTACTGCCTTCGAGACTTCCTCTCATTGAACTGGGCGTAACCGAACTTTTATTGCCGATTCATCTCCTGGGATTTGTCCATATGGCACCGTCTTGCAGCCGACGGAGAAACCCTATCAGGAAATTGCGCGAAAGGAGAAAGTCATTGAAAGTAGGAAGAGGAATTTGTTCAGCAATTGCAATACTGTTTTGTTTGGCCTTTGCAGGCCAGGCTGATGCACAGCATGTCACTTGGAATAGCAACGGCGCGCCAACGGAGACGTACGTCACGGGCGGTGGGTGGACCTTGGAGCAGGCGGGCGCGGCGGTGGGGCTGAAGTCAGCCGGTTATTGTGATGTAAACGGGAATCAGATCGGGAATCCCGGCACCGAGCGCATGCAGCCATATTATTTCCCGCACATCCACGGACAAGGAAACCATTTGCAGGGTTACTTTGACTACCGGCCCAAGGATATTGATGAGGCGGTGGCCGGGGCGTTTTCGGATGATGCGGGTTTGACGTGGACGTTTCAGCAGAAAGTTCTGGAACTGACCAAGGTTTGCCCGACCACGGTGCAGAAAGAGGCGGATGGGGACAAGGAGCCCCTCCCGCCAGACCCGAACAACAGCGATAACAGCGGCACGACAGGTGACGACGGGCAAGGGCATGCGTTTGTGCTTAGCATCGCGGGGCATACTTATCTGTACACGCTGGAGCGCGCTAATGGGCACATTGATTCGGATGACTTGTACATTCATGAGCTCTTTCCTCAGCCAGGGCTGCCCCTGAATGGCGCACCGGCCATGAATGATGGCCCGACGGATGTTTCGCCGGCAGGCACGCCGGAAATTCCTTTTCACACCACGGGATTGCAAAATCCGGATGGGATTCTTGGAGTGGTGCCGGGAAGCTCGCCACTGAAGGTTATTTACGAGCAGAAAATTTTGAGCGGGGACAATACCGGAGCCACTGCTTTGCCGGCTTCGCAGCAGTGCAACACTTTCTGGGCGGGATACTACGCGAATAATCCGTTTGGGACAGCCGTGAACGACGACATTACGCACTTGCGGCTGGCGGAAACGACGGATGGTATCAACTTTAAGGATGATGGAATTCTCCTGGGACTGAACGATCCGACAGACGTGACGGCCACAGGAACACGGTGGCTGGCCACGGCGGGGACGATTCTCCTGTTGGACAGCGGAAAGTACGGGCTGCTGTTCTCAGGCGGCGGTTGTATTGATGGGGACTCTGACGCGTTTCACTACATCGGATATGCGGAATCGAGCGATCTAATTCACTGGACGGTGGTGAATGGGATTAACAATCCGATCGTTTCCACCGCACCGTTTACGATTGCAGTGGACCCGAATGGTGTACCGGCCAGCGGCGGGGCGAACATCACGGTTCCAGCGCAAAAGCCGGTCGTGGGGAACACAATGGGATGGTTCTCGGGACGGGTGTATGCGCCGAGCGCAACCCTATTTGACTCGCAAAACATAACGGTAATCTTTGCGGGATACCACACCCAAAAACCGAAGTTCGGGTTGGGAGACTACCGGACGATCGGACGAGTCAGCCTGCATACGGAAAACAGTTCGGTTGCCGCGATTGGACAAGGTGGTGGAAGCGGCGGTGGCAGCACCCAGTAGTCGACGCGTTGCTGCGCTGACAATAGGTAAGAGAAGCAGAGGACAGCAAGGATGCCTGTCCTACCCGAAGGCCGGGGCGATGCTCCGGCCTTTCTTATTTTGCGGGAGACGATTCGGGGCGAAGGTCGGACGGTGTGGTATGTTACGCGCGCGTTCGATGCAGGTTGAGAGGAGAGCCAGGATGCTGGACCGGCGGAATTTCATGCGGGCTTGTTCAGGGATGGGGCTGGCGGGGACGTTGTTCCCAGGCGTCCTGTGGGCGCAGGCGGCAGCGCAAGGCGCGAAAAAGATAACAAAGGAAATGATCGATAGTGCGGCAGCTATCGCGGACGTGCCGATAGCGGATGAATACAAAGAGATGATGCTCGAGAATCTGAACGACCAGGCGAAAGGTTACGAGGAGATTTTCAAGCTGCACATTCCGAACTCGGTCGATCCTGCGTTCATTTTTGATCCGACTATGTCCAACACAAAATACGAGACGGAAAAATGGCCGATGAAAATGTCCGCCGCGCCGAAAGCCTGGTCAAGCAACGTGCCTAGGAATTTGGAAGACCTGGCATTTGTCAGTGTGCACCAGTGGGCAGAATTGGTTCGGACTAAGAAAGTTTCCTCGATGGCGCTTACGGAAATGCACTTGCATCGCCTGAAGAAATACGACCCGGTGTTGAAATTTGTGGTGTCGTTGACCGAAGAACGCGCGCTGGCGCAGGCGAAAAAGGCGGACTCGGAGATCGCGGCGGGGAAATATCGCGGCCCGCTACATGGCATACCATGGGGCGCAAAAGATCTGCTTTCGACAAAGGGCTACCCGACGACATGGGGCGCGGCTGGATTCGAGAATCAGGTGATTGACGAGGATGCCACAGTGGTGAAGCGGCTGGACGAAGCCGGCGCGGTGCTGGTGGCGAAATTGACGCTGGGAGCGCTGGCGCAAGGGGATGTTTGGTTTGGAGGAGTGACGCGCAACCCGTGGAACACGAATCAGGGATCGAGCGGGTCTTCGGCGGGGCCGGCATCGGCGACGGCGGCAGGTTGCGTGGGGTTCAGCATCGGATCGGAGACGCTGGGGTCGATCTCTTCGCCTTCGACGCGGTGCGGATGCACAGGATTGCGGCCAACGTTTGGATTGATTCCGCGAACTGGAGCGATGGCGCTTTCGTGGAGCATGGACAAACTGGGGCCTATTTGCCGAACGGTGGAGGATTGCGCCCTTGTGCTAGATGCGATCTACGGGCCGGATGGACACGACCGCACAGTGCACGCAGCGGCGTTCAACTGGGACGCGAATCTGGACTGGCGTAAATTGGGTGTTGGGTATCTGAAGGCGGATTTCGAACGCAAGCCCGAACCGCCGAAGGAAGAAGAGGACCCGGCGAAGACTCCCGAAGAGCAGAAGAAGAGAGACGAGCAAAAGAAACGGCGGGAATTTGCGCGAGCCCGCGCGGATTACGACAGAAAATACAATGAGGCTGCGCTCGCGAAACTACGCGAGATGGGCGTGAAGTTGATTCCGGTGGAACTGCCGAAATTCCCATACGACGCGATCCGCGTGATGCTGGAGGCGGAATCGGCGGCAGCGTTCGATGACTTGACACGCTCGGGAAGAGACAAGCTGCTGACTTCGCAAAAAGACTATGATTGGCCCAACACGTTTCGAACCGCGCGGTTCATTCCTGCCGTGGAGTATATCCAGGCGGCGCGCGCCAGGAAGCTGGCGATGGAAGCGATGGCGAAAGTGTTCGAGGAAGTGGACGTTATTGTGGCTCCGACGAACGGCAGTCAGCAATTGGTGATCACAAATCTGACTGGGCATCCTTCGGTGATTTTGCCGAATGGATTGCGCGGAGACGACGCGCCGAAACCGTTTTCCGATGATCCCGGCGATTTTTCAAATGCCGGCGGACCGGGAACGCCGACGAGCATAACGTTTCTGGGCAAGTTATATGGCGAAGCGGAATTGCTGGCGTTCGCGCACGCGTACCAGGAGGCCACAGGGTTTCATTTGCGCCATCCAATGCTGGCGTAGCAAATAATTCCATGGGCACGTAAGGGCGAGAGTTATTTCTTCTGTTCGGCGCGGGTCCGCTGGAGTTTCATTGCGGAAGTGCGAAGCGTGTCAGGAACATTTTTGTTCGTGGTCAGGCGCTTGAGGTCCTGCGCGTTGAGCATCGGCAACATGTGAAGAGTCACGTCCAGCGGAGTCTTTGGATTGTTAATCAGATTGCGCACTACCACGTAGTTCTTGCGAAAAACGCGATTGCCGGCGACAAGGCGCAAAACTTCATCGGTGAGACTGGACATGGAAGCAAAAGCTTCCACTTCCTGATCGGTCAGGCGGGGCGACTGAAGAACCGCGCGCTGAACGACCTTATTAGGATCGCGGATGAGCGTTCGGCGCGCGTCGGAGCCGCCTTTGATGGCGTATTGCACGCGCTGCGCGACAGTCATCTTGGCGATGCGCTGGATCAAGGTCTGTCGGCGTGCGGCGTCCGGCTCCGCCGCCGCTGCCGCGTCAGCCAGCGCAGCCTCATCAATAGGGTGACCCGGCCCGTGAAGTTCATGGAGATGACTTTTTTGTTCCGTATTCAGATTAGTAGAATGCTCGAGCGCCGCAGCCAGCGCAGGAGACGCGCTAACACGATCGAGGTCCTCCGCCAAGGCCTGGATTCCTGCGGCGGAGAGATGCCGAACCACATGAACAAGATTGTCGGCAGTACAGTTTTTGTTTTGAACCAGCGCGTCCGGAATCCCAGCTTTGTCAGCCAAGTGTTTTGACGCGTAGGCAAAAAGAGCGGTGACGGCGCTTTCCCGCTTGATGGCTTCCACAAAAGATTCCGAAGGCACCGAGAGAATAGCCTCGTTAGCGCGCTCGGCGACCATTTCGTCGGGATCACCTGCAAGAACGGCGAGAATTTCGGCGCGATCCACAGGCGCGAGATGCGCGCCGCTGCTGCAAACGGCAAGTTTCCGTTCGCGCGTGGCGCGACCGTGCCGAAGGTCCTCCACAATTTCGGGGCTTAGAGTTTCCACCGGTGCCTGCCTCAAATCTCCATGTCTATAGCCATTCTACCGGAGGCGCCGGGCCTCCAAGAGGCATAAGAACTCTACCGTTCAATTCCAGCAACCCTGGAGGCAAAACCGAGGGGGCGACGGACGGGACCAATCCCATATTGGTGGGAGAGTGCCATGCAGCGGCATTTTTGGAGGCGCGGCGAGCCGCAAAGCGGTGCCAGGCGTATCGGCCAACAAAGAAGAGCCCGATGAGTAGCAAAACGACAACAGCAACGGCAGCGATGGGAATCCACTTTGGAGGCGTGGGGATGCGCTCCTCGAGTTTGGGGGGCGGGGGCGGCAGTTTATCGGCGCGGGCCAAATCATATTCGGAGAGAAGCGCTTCTTCGTCGAGGCCGAGATAACGCGCAATAGCGCGCACAAATCCGTGGCCAAAAACACCACCTGGCAATTTTTCCCAGTCCTCGTTTTCCAGGGCCTCCAGAAAGCGCGAGCTGATGCGGGTGGAATTGCTCAATTCTTCGCGGGAGACTTCGCGGAGTTCGCGCTCGCGCTTAAGGCGTTCACCAAAATTTCCCCTGGCCATGAAAACGAACCTTGTCCTCGACGAATGAAGGTGGGCGCGCGCGTGAGCGGCTGCCGGCGGCAGGCAGCCGTGAGAGCCCTCGACGGACTATAGGCGGCGAATAAGATGCTGTCAAACGAACGAGTTGACGGGGTTGTCGAAAGCGCGTCGGTAAGTAGGCGACGATGGCGAGATGAGGACGCCTGTACCACGACTCTGTTGCTTCTTTTTTTCAGCGGAGCCTATACTGGCGCAGATTCGCTGCCCGTTAGCGAAAACTGGGCGAAGTTGTGTTTTTGACGTGGTCGCAATTGTGCTGAGTTGCGCGGTGTCTGAGAGCGTGGATAGGCAAAGAGGTGAGTTGCGATTAACGGTGAAGGGCAGGCGCACCTAA
>Ga0126378_10001256_pt1 | contig 18890 bp, 21 predicted proteins | sample PanSoiMetPlot_23_FD_92587 | JGI IMG/M metagenome (GOLD analysis project Ga0126378, IMG submission 92587) | Tropical forest soil microbial communities from Panama - MetaG Plot_23 | ecosystem: Environmental > Terrestrial > Soil > Tropical forest > Bulk soil | place: Panama | collected 2016-02-17
ACAAGTCGACGCGTATATAGCCGACCGGACGCAGCGCGGTGGCTCGGTTTACGCGGTCCTGCCGCCAGTGCCCGGCCTCAGCCCCTTCCGAGCCAATCCCGCCCGGCGCACTGTCACCATCACTTCCGAAGGCCGGACGGAGAGCGGAACGCGGTTCGTGCGTGAGGCCGTCGTCGCGACCACCGGCGCGCGGGACCAACCTTATCGCTTGCTCGTCTGGCGCCAAGCGCGGTCCCCGCAAAAAGCGGATTAGGATGGCGAGTAATGCCGCTTCGTGCTTCTCTGACTCGCAAATGCGCGGCTGGCGGGATTGGTTCCGGCAATTCACAATTGCCAGCTCAGCTATTGCTGAGCGGGCGCCTGCGGCCGAGATTGAACGCCGCTCGCCGCGGGCGAAACGGTATTTTTTGGGACGTTGGGCGATGGCGGGGGCTGAACAATGGGCATTTGCACAGGCGGGGCGTCTTTAGCTTTCACTTCCAAGCGCGCATCAGCGTGACGGAGGATGACTCGATCTTCAAGAATTGCCTCGACCGTCCAGCCGTCAAGTTCCTGGTCTTCCACCACCCGATCAAGATGAGGCGGTTTGCCATGCTCAATTAGCGCGTGGCTCTCATTGGGGGATCTAATGATCCCAACCAGCGTAAAACCCGACGCCGATATCACGGCAGCTGCGTCGCGAGGCGGCCGACGCGTTGGCGAAAAGAGCGGGCGGAGGAGCACGTCAGCATAACCGCGCAACGGGGGCATCGAAAAAGTGGGCTCACTCCCGTCGCTCCCGCCCGTGCTGCGAGCCGGCGTCGGCACACTCACGGGCGAGTCGAGCGAAGCGTCATTGACTTCGAGGTAGATCACGGCAGCGATGCTGATGCAGATCACAAGCAGCAACAATATCACGCGCCGACGATTCTCGATCCTCGGCCCTATCACGTCGCCCTCCGGATATACCCATAGAGATCGAAGCGCACGTCGAGAACAGGATTGTCAGTCGTGATCTCGTTTGGTCTGCGCTCTGGTCTCACTCGAATATCGACATTGTCAAGAAATAAGAGCGGCGACGCCGACTCGAACTCGTAGAATATTCGCTGCAACGCAGCGAGATTGACCGCAATCTGTCCGCGGATGGAAATCCGCTGAAATACGCCCTCTTCGTGCGAAGGGAGTATCTGAGTGCTTCGGAGTTCCCCTCGCGCCCCTTCCACAGATGATTTGACACGATTTTGAAGCTCCGCCGCCGCGAGCGGTTCGTTCGGGCTCTGTATCGTGCCGGCGCCGGATACACCACGTTCCTTGAGTCGCCGGAGTTCGGCCTGAAGCTCGCCCAGAGCGCGACCCGTTTGGCTGGCACGCGCGAGCGCGCTCTGGAGTTCGGCGCGGGAGTTGCGAGCCTCGCTGTAGTGGTCCCACAGTGGCTGAACCAGCCCGATATAAATGAATGATAGAAGAGCCACGAGAATCGTCAGCGCGAAAACGCGGCTCGATCTCGGTGAGAGGGCAACGTTCATGGGCCAGTCGCCCGAACGACCTGCGCGGAGATGTGGAAGCGCTCATGCTCCGTATTGGGATCGTGCACGACTGGTGACACGAAAGTGGTGTTCTGGAAGACATGCGATTGCTCGAGCAATTTGACGAGTGCAGATGCAGATTGGGTCGATCCGCTGAGTTGAATCTCGTTGCCTGCGAGTTGCCATTCAGACAACCAAGTTCCATCCGGCAGTATTCTGGTAGTTTCCCAGAGTAACTTGGAAGTAGCGGATACTTCGCGCTTTCGATTGATGAGAAAACCCTCCTCCTTCCGGAGATCTTCGATTTGCCTCTCAAGCGCCGCCGCCGTCGCGGTAGCTTTTTTTGCGGCCGTAAACTCTTGCGTGGCTGCGTCCGCAGCTCGATCTGCAGCATGAATCGGAATGTAGATGGCGATAATCGCAAGCAACGCCGCCAATCCGCCTAACGCATATGTGAGGACATGGAATCCACGCGAGGCCGGCGTTATCCCATCGGCGGGCAGAAGGTTTCCGCTTGCCGAGAGATAGTCGTCATCGGAAGCGACATCAATGCGATCGGGCCTAAGGTCAAGCCGGGCAGCTAGGGCGAGAGCGTTATCCACTACTGGGCGCGGCACCACCGTAAGCTCGATGTCGAGGCGTTTTGCCAGCGCATCTCGCTTGAGGACACGGTAGCAGAAACGGGCGTGCTCGGGCCGAAACGGAGTGTGGCGATCCAGCTCATAAAGCACGACTTCGTCGAGATTCGTTTCTGCTGCAACCGGTAGCTGGATGACCGAGCGCGATGCACGATCGGGAGGGATCCGAACGCAGACATCCAGCCGTCCCGCATTAAAGGCAGCGAGCAGGCCGCGGTCGCGCAAAGCGCTGATAAGTCTCCGCCGGGGGTCCCCCTCGCCTTGCAGGTCGAGCCGCCCCAGGGCTTGGACCTCTCGGCCGGTTTCCAGGCAGAGCACGGGGCCGGCATCGCCATCGCCAAGCAGCAGGATGAGGCTATATCTAGCGGTCGTAAGCCGCTGCCGAAGCCGCGCCGGCACGAGAGCCGCGAGCTCACCGAGCCACCATTGGAGAAACGCTCTGAAAAGGCCAAAGAGCCCCGTCACTAGGGCTGTCATGCTACGCCTCGAAGCTACACATAAATTGCTCTCGCGCCCAGCCGCTGTCCGCCGCGCGAGCTCGAGCAGAGGGGATCTGTCGACACATGGCAATTATCTTCGCGGGCCAGTCCGCCATCATGATAGCACCGATCCTGCCGAGGCAGGAGGTGGACAGCACTGGACCATGGTTCAGCTACGGAGAGCCGTGGGCCTAATGCGAAGTGGCCGCGGGAGCGAGCCGCAAAGCTACGACCAGCTCGGGCATGCGCTGGGCGTCTGAGAATTGAAGAGAAAGGCGGATGAGCGTGGGAAGATAGGCCATATCTTGCCAGGTTGGATGCCAAGCTGGTGGTTCGTTAGGCGAGGCAACCCCGAAGTAGGCGAACTCCGCCGACCGGACATGGTCCAGCAGTAAGCTATTGCGGACATCCGATCCGGTTGTGGGCGAGGTTCCCTCATAGGGGCGCCAGTGCAAGCGCAGCTCGCCTCCCCGGGCGCCGATTCCCTTGTCAAAGTTGACTGAGAGCGCCTGCAATCCGCCAATCGAGACGCTTTCGGGCGCCACGCTGACGAAGTCGAGCCCGTCCGGGCGACCGTCGAACTCTATCGACCTCCATCCGGTTGCGCGCTCCATTACCGGTCGTGCATCGGCGAGTTGCGCGCGCAAGAAATTTTGAGAGAGCGCGATTCGGGAGGCGCGATCGAGCCGGTTTGTTTGCGGGTCTAAATTATGTGTGACCAGGCGGAGCCCTTCAAATAGAAAAGTGGTCAGCAGGGCGAATAGAGCGATGGAGATCAACAGCTCGAGAAGCGTGAAGCCACGTTGAGGCGTCACGGCGTCTCCCCGGTTGATGGCGATAAGCGAACAGTCGATAGCAAGACCGCCCGCTCGCGAACGCCCTCGCGCCAAGCAACTTGGACCTCGACCTCATATGGAAATACAGTGAGCGGCGCCGTAGTGGATGCGAAGTCGGGCCGCAGCCGGACGCTTATCCGGCGCTCATACCCTCCGATGCTATCCGTTGTATCAATTGGGATGAGCGGTCCGGCCGCGAGCGCATCCAGACCGGATTCGGCCAGCAAAATCGCATTGGTATACTTCTCGGAACTTGTGCTGGATCGCAATCCCGTTGCATAGATATCGTAAAGCGCCCCAAGAACAATGATGGCCACTACAAAGGCCACCAGGATCTCAACCAGAGTGAACCCGCTTAGCGACCTATCGATGTTGCGCGTCAAGACCCTCATGGATCGAAACACTACCGGTGAGCCAATCGACCAAAACTGCATATTGATCTTGACCTAGGCTAATGCCGATCCCGCCACCGGTGGAGCTGCCATCGGGATAGAAGCGAATCGCTCCCGCTCCTCTGGTCAGTTTCTGATCCTCCGTAGTGTATAGGGTGATCTGGCTACCGTGTGGGAAGGCTCGCGGGGCGGATGCGCTGGAAACCCGATACGACTCATTCTCGACGTCCACGACCACGGCCATCGGACGATTCATCGCGATCGCCTGGCTGCGCGACAAGCGCAACGCAGCAGCGACTTCGCGCGCGCTGCTTGCGAGTTCGATACGTCCACGCCGCCGTGAATCGGTCGGCATGACGAGCGCGAACAGTAGTGCGGCGATGGCAAGCGCGACAATGAGCTCGAGCAGGGAGAATCCGCTCTCCTCGCTCTCCCTCATTGCGGGCCAGCGCCTTGGCTACTCATAAGGGTGATCGCCGAGCTGTCAGGCCCAATCGCAAAGAGGTCGTAGTCGCCGTTCTGGCCGGGTATGCGGTATTGGTAGGAATGTCCCCATGGATCGAGGGGCGGGCCGGCCGTATTGGTCTTCAGATACGGACCGTGCCAGGGTGCCAGCCCAGCAGGGTTCGTGACGAGCGCCTGAAGTCCTTCCTGCTGAGTCGGATAACGCCCGACGTCTAGCAGGAACAAGTCGAGTGCCGTTGCCATATTCTTCATCTCGATCCGTGCCGTATCGACTTTTGCTCTAGCCAGATACTTGAGCACCTGTGGCGTCGCGAGCGCCGCGAGAAGACCCAGGATGACCAACACGACCAACAGCTCCACCAGCGAGAAGCCGGCCTGGTGCGGATGATGAAGCGGTTTCGATGGACGCGCCGTTCGTCTCGATCTCCAATCCATATCCGACCCATTACACTGCGAGATCATAGACACTAAGAACCGCAGTCAGGATGGAACCGATCACCGCGGCGACCACGACCCCCATGCCAACAGTCAGGGCGGGGCCCAGTAACGTCAGCAGGCGATTTATGGTCCGACGTGTCTCCGCCTCGAATATGTCAGCGATGTCTAGGAGCATTTCGTCCTGGCGACCAGCCTCCTCGCCGACCCGAATCAAGTGAACCGCGAGAGCGGGAAAGGCCTTGGATCGATTGAGCGGCTCTGCCAGTCCCTTTCCACTTCTGGCGTGATCGATGACACTATCCACCGCCTCAATGAATACGCGGTTGCGGAGTGTCTCGCGCGTAATTGTAAGAGCCTGCAGAAGTGAGACGCCATTCTTCAACAGAGTTCCGAGTGTCCGCGCAAAATGCACCACCTCGACTTTTCTGATGAGCTCGCCAAAAAGCGGCATCTTCAAACTCAGCCGGTCCCACTGATGGCGTCGCGTGGGATCCCGGAGATACCAGCGCGCCGCAATCAGGATGATCAAAATCGAAAGCAGACCGGCCCACCAAAAATTGTTTATGAGATCAGATATAGCAAGGAGCACGCGCGCCGACGCCGGCAATGCATCACCGGCCTGCTCGAACAACGGGCGAAAACGAGGAATTACGAAAGAAAACAAGATCGCGATCGATGAACAACACACAAAGGCAACCACGAGAGGATAAAGGAGAGCGGATCTGACAGTCTCTTTCGAGGCTATGGACCGTTCAAGAAAATCGGCGAGCCGTCCCAGCACAGCTTCGAGGCTGGCGCCTGCCTCGCCGGCCCGCACCATGCTGACATAGAACTCTGGAAAAACGTTCGTCTGGACGGCCATCGCGTCTGCCAGGGTGGCCCCACTGCTGATCCGCTCCAGCAGCAATCGCAGGCACTCCTTTTCGTGTTTCCTATCGACCAGTTCTCCCACAACACTAAGAGCCTCATCAAGCGCCAGCCCAGCGCGCAAGAGCATTGCCAGCTGGCGAGTAATCAAGGCGAGCGTAGCGTGCGATATACGCCGGGCGCGAAACAGCTCCGCCACGTCGATGCCCGCAATCGAAGAAACGCCGACCTCATGGACCCGGATAGGAGTGTGCCCTGAGGCGTGGAGGCGATTGATTACAGCGGATTTGCTCGCCGCTTCCATGTAACCCTCGACCGATTCGGCCAAGTCCTTGACAGCCGTATATCGGTATTTCGGCATCTTCAGACGTCCCTCGTCACGCGCAGGACCTCTTCGATCGTCGTCGTGCCGTCGAGAACCTTGAGGAGGCCGTCCTGGTACATTGTCCTCATGCCCTCCTCGATCGCGACGCGCTGGATCTCGCGCGCTTCAGTGTGATTGAGGATGAGGCGTCGAATGGCGTCGGAGATCGGCAGCAGTTCGATTACCGCGGTCTGGCCGCGGTAGCCGATGCCGTGGCAAAGCTCGCAGCCCACGGGCTCGTAAAGCGTGGCGCCTCCGCCGTTCAGAAGCCGCGCGAGCCCCATGCGCTCGACGAATTCCGGCAGGACATGACGCGGCTTGCGACAGGCCGTGCATAATTTCCGGACCAAGCGTTGCGCCATTACGCCGTTGAGCGTCGAGGTCACCAGATAATCCTCGACCCTCATGTCGAGCAGCCGAGTGATCGAGCTCGCAGCGTCATTCGTGTGGAGGGTCGATAACACGAGATGCCCGGTAAGCGCGGCCTGGATCGCGATTTGTGCCGTTTCGAGGTCACGCATCTCGCCGATCATGATGATATCGGGATTGTGCCGCAGTAGCGTGCGCAGGATCTCCGCGAAGGTGAGATTGATTTGCGGCTTCACCTGGATTTGGTTCACCCCATCCAGCTGGTATTCGATGGGATCCTCGACGGTGAAGATGTTCTTCTCGGGCGTATTGAGTCGGAGCAGGCTCGTGTAGAGGGTCGTTGTCTTTCCGCTTCCGGTCGGGCCGGTAACGAGCAGGATGCCCTGAGGGTGCTGCAAGAGTTCGAGATATCGTTCCAGCGTATCTGGTTGGAAGCCGAGTAACGCGAAATCCTCGACGAGGCTCGATCGATCGAGAATGCGCATCGTGACGCGCTCGCCATGCAGGGTCGGGACTGTCGCCACGCGCAGATCATAGTCGCGTCCCCGGATTGTCATGCGGACACGTCCGTCCTGGGGAAGACGCCGTTCCGCTATGTTCAGCTTCGCCATGATCTTGATGCGCGACACGATGGCGGCGCGGAGCCGCAGTGGAGATGTTGCGCCTTCCTTCAGAACGCCATCGACGCGATAGCGAACCGACAATCGGTTCTGAAACGGCTCGATGTGTATGTCGGAGGCGCGACTTTCAATTGCTCGGGCTATCAGCAGATTGACGAGGCGAATGACCGGCGCTTCACTGGCGAGATCGCGCAGCCGCTTGATGTCTTCATCCGCCCGGCCGTCACTCGCTTCCTCGATCTCATCGACGATTTGGCCGATTGAACTTTTTTCTCCGCCATAGAGCCGCTCATAGGCGATGTCGATGTCGGAGGGTGCGGCCACGCGGATTTCGACGGGTTTCCCCGCAAGCAGAGCCAGTGAACGAATAGGATGTTCGTTGAGTGGATCAGCGACAGCGAGAACCAACCGGTCAGGCGCGTCGATCAGCGGAAGGACCTGCGCCTCGCGCAGAAATTTCGGGCTGGCAATCTCGAGGACGGGAGTATCGGGGAAATCGCCCGGAGCGACCAACGGGAGTCCGAGCTCGCCCGAGATGGCCTCTGTGACGTCCTTCTCATGGGCCAGGCCCAATTTCGTCAGGATCTGTTCGAGACGCTCCTCTCTTTCCGCGCGAAGGCGCAAGGCTCTCTCGGCGGTTGCCTTGTCGAGTTTGCGGTCGGCGATCAGCCGAACCGTGAGCGATCTTTCAAAGGTCGGACGATCTTGCACGAGGTGCCACCCCCCGACAGAGGCTGGACACACACGGCATGCGCCAGCCGCTGTTGCTGGCCGTTTGCGATGCACCACCGTCGGTCAGACCAGCGGTCCATAAAGCCAAACGATCCAGATACCAACGCACAGAAATGCACCAAAGGCTATTCGGTCGGTAAGACGAATCGTAGCCCCGAGGTAGTGCTGAAGCAAGGCGCTGGCGAGCCCGCCCAGGGCGGCCACCAAAACCACGGACGGGAGACCTTCCCAAGATAGCCAAGCCCCTGCGGCGGCCATCAACTTAGCGTCTCCCAGGCCGATTCCCTCCCGTCCGCGCAGCATCCAATAGGTTTGACGGATGGCCACGATGGCGAGAAATCCGGTCGCGGCACCGAGGACATGGGGCAGGACCGTCGAAGGATCAAGCGCCTCGGCCACCAACAATCCGGACCCTATGAGCGGAAGCGTCAAAAAATCCGGCAGCAAAAAAGAGCGGATATCGATCAAGGCCAAAGCGAGAAGCGCCCAACCGAGCAGGCTGCTCGCGACCATCAACCAACCGGGGGCAATAGCGACCGACCACGCCGCTACGACGAGCGCCGCCAACTCGATCGAGGGATAAAATGCGCTGACACTCTCTCCGCAGTGGCGGCATCGGCCGCGCGACACGAGCCAACTGATGATCGGAACGAGGTCGCGGGGTTCCAGCGGGTGATGGCAATTGGGACACGCCGATCGCCCCCACAGGATCGACCGCGGCGATTCCGCGCGGGTCACAATGACTCCGAGAAAACTGCCGATGAAGGGCGCAGCGAGCACCGGCCAGATCCAAGGAGCGGGAAGCGCCAGCCAATCCATTTTTCACACTGAGAATCTGCGGGTAACCCACTCGCTCACGATCGTCGAGCGCGGGGAATTCGGAGACTGGGTCGCGCGTTTCCCTTGACGCAGTTCGATCTTAAGGCGGGGGCGTGGTTCCGGCCAAATGGTCCGCGGCACTCGCACTACCGCAGGTATAAGAGTGTGACCTGGCATGCACGCGAAGCACCATTACACGGAAATCGATTGCCGATTAAGGACAAACCTCAAATCTGATGTATTCGTACGAATTAATCTTGTTCGGGCATGTAACTTATCATGCAAATGAATTAGACTGTGCCAAGTTGCCGCCCTCCGGGGGAGTCATGAAGATCTCTTTTGCCGCAATCCGCGCGGTCGCCTTTTGCGCCGCAGTCGTCGCTGTCATTTTGGCGCTGGAAACACCCTGTTTCTCGCAAGGGCAGAGCGGACCGGTCGTGTCGCATCCGACAAGCTCGGCGGTCTCGCAACCGTTGTGGGCTATATCGCAAGCGCCTGCAAGAGGCGCCGTGCCCCAAGGACCGACCAATGTGCCACTGCATCCGCTGCCTCAACACCCGGTCCCTGGTGGTCAGCATGCGAATGATCGTGCCTTGCAAACGCACGCCGGCGCCCGCCTCGCGGGGGAGCAGAGCCCATTGTTCGGGGGCATCGTTCAAGACGGCTACATTCCTTCTGATGCGAACATCGCGGTCGGCCCGAACCACATCGTTCAGGTCGTCAATTCGGAAATCGCCGTGTTCAGCAAAAGCGGAACCATGGAACTCGGCTATCCCAAGAAGCTCGGCAGTCTTTGGAGCGCTCTTGGCGGAGGGTGCGCGATCAATAACGCGGGCGACCCGATCGTTCAGTATGATCGGCTCGCCGATCGATGGCTTGTCACCCAGCTCGGAAGCTTGCGAAGCCCGTACTCGGAGTGCTTTGCCGTTTCCCAAAGCGGCGATCCGGCGGGAGCTTACTACCTCTATTCCTATAGCTTCGGCAGCAATCTGAACGATTACCCGAAATTCGGAGTGTGGCCGACCAACAGTAACAGCGCCTACTTCGGCACATACAACTTGTTCGCGAATGGCGCCGCTTTTGCCGGTGCCGCCCTCTGCGCCTATGACCGACAGGCGATGCTCTCGGGCGCATCCTCGCCGGTACAGATTTGTTACATGGTCTCCGATGGCGGCTACGTGCCGTCCGACCTTGACGGCGCCACCGCCCCGAGCGACGGCGAATCGGGCTATTTCCTGAATTTCAACTCCCTGAGCAGCCTGGGGCTGTACAGCCTCACACCCAACTTCGCGAATCCGGGCAACTCCATCTTCACTGGTCCGACCAACCTTGCGGTCACCGCGTTTCAAGAGGCCTGCGGCGGCGGAACGTGCATCCCGCAGCCCTCGACGAGCGAGAAGCTCGATTCCCTCGGTGACCGTCTGATGTACCGTCTTGCGTATCGCAAATTCGGCGACCACGAAGCCATGGTGGTCAATCACTCGGTCAACGCGGGCACGAGTGTCGGCGTGAGGTGGTACGAACTCCGAGCAACCACTCCGGGCGCCTTCGGCGTTTTCCAGCAAGGAACCTTCGCCCCTGACTCCTCCAATCGCTGGATGGGCAGCATGGCGATGGACCAGACCGGCAACATTGCTCTTGGCTATAGCCGTTCTTCGGGCAGTAGCGGTGACTACCCGTCCATATACGTGACGGGCCGCGTACCCGGGGATCCGGCGGGCGAGATGGAGGCCGAAACCGCGCTGCACGTGGGGAACGGCTCGCAGACCGGGTATTCGCGGTGGGGTGATTACAGCGCGATGTGGATCGACCCGAGCGACGATTGCACGTTTTGGTACACTAACCAGTACTATCCGCAGACGGCCAGCTACAACTGGTACACTTTCATCGGATCCTTCAAGTTCAATAGCTGTGGGTCCACGGCGAGTCCCGATTTCAGCCTCTCCGAAAGCCCGTCTCCGATCACGGTTCACGCGGGAGCATCGAATTCCGGTTCGGTGACGGTGACCTCGCTCAATGGATTCAATTCCGCCGTCGGCCTCAGCACGACCTGCCCGGCGACGGGGGCGACGATCACCTGCACGCTCAGCCCCACCACGGTTACCCCCGCCACCGGCTCCCCGGCCCCCTCGACCTTGATGGTGGCGGCCGCTGCCAACGCAGGGGGCACCTATTCGTACACCATCACCGGAATGAGCAGCAGTCCCAGCCTGAGTCACACAACCACGTTCTCGGTGTCGGTGCTGACGCCTGCTCCGGATTTCACCATTTCGGATTCGCCGTCCAGCCTGACGATATCGCGCGGACACAGTGGCAGCGACACGATCAACCTTACGGCCATCGGCGGATTGAGTACGGTCAGCCTGAGCATTAGCGGTCTGCCGGCGAAGACCAGTGCCAGCTTCAACCCGAATTCTGTGACGGCGACGGGCTCCTCGACCTTGTCGATCAAGGTTGGCCGGTTCGCGACACCGGGACCCTACACACTGACTGTGACAGGTAACAACGGAACCTTCACGCACTCTACGACATTAAACCTGACCATCCAGTGACCCCAAGAACCTGAACAGCGCAGCGAACTCATTGGCGGCAGGAGAACACGTGGATACCCGGCACGGTGGCCCGGGCATGACGCAGGAGGGAAGCGATTCCGGTTGCGCGGCACCCGCTCCAGGAGCCGTGCGATAGAAAGCGGGGCAAGGCGCCGGACCGTCCTCAGCGGGTCGCCCTCGCCCGGGGCAGGAGCCAGGGTTTCATGACCATCGAGGATGGCTTAAGGCAATGGCTTCGTGACAGTTCCCGCACTCCGAACACGAGGTCGCGGTGCTGATTGGGCGTGATCCGAATATAGGTGCCTAGGAGCCGGTCCTAGATAGAAAGGACGGCGCCGTAATTGGCGTTCGCCTGATTGAACGCCAACGAATGGTGGATGCGATGCATGTCGGTGGTGATGAGCAGCGGTTGAAGCGAGCGCTCGATCCATTCAGGCAGGCAAATATTCGCGTGCTGATGGAACGTGAGCGTGACGGTCAATCCAAGATCGCCCGCGCGCACCGACTGCGGCCCGCTCCCGAAATTACCCACCGCGGTGGCGGATACGCAGGGCACTGTTTGGCGGCGAGCGATCGCTGGCTTGAGTTGCAATCCGGTAGGGCCAGGGCGTGCAAGTAAACCCGGGATCTAATCTGCTTGCCGGGTTCAGCGGCGGTACTGGCATCGCTCAGGTTGGGGTCGGACGCTCGTGGGCGCAATACTGCCTTATCTTCTCGGGACAAAGTCTCAATGGGTCCGGCTGCTTCTGGCTTTCGGCCTTTGCTGAGGGTAATTTCGTGGGTATCGTCAGTCCGCCGCATCATCCATTTGAATTCGCAGCAAGAATACCGATGCGGGACGGACGCCCCCTCCGCCAGCCAGTCGCAGTGTCGCGGCGTTCTCCGCGAGTCCTAGCTGGAAAGCGCCGACATTACGGGAGATGTCGCGAAGAAAGTGGACCAGAGAGCGTCCGACACCGCGACCTTCCTGCGGTACCGCGCCCATTTTCTCTATTCGTCGATCGCGAGGTTGGGTTTCGCTGCGACCGAGATCGCTGCCTTCGGAGGGCGGGGCTAGTAGCGCTCGCCTCAGGAGATTACCTCGTCGGCGCGCGTAAGGAGCAGACATGGTCGATAAACCAAACCCAAGAGTGCCGGTCATAACGATCGAAGATTTGCACAAAACGGTAGCAACATTCCCCACAAGTCTAGGCCACGGAGATCGCGCTTTGGCGTTGTCTGGTGCTTGGGTGAAATCCATTTTCGGACTCGAGTGGATGCGGGAGCATGTTATGCCAAGCGCCAAGCCTGGCAGTTACCTTCGCTTGGATGAAGCATTGCCTCAAAAAGAAAAGATGGCTCGCATCTTGCGGTTCGTGGATTTCGCGGAAACTCTCTACAACCTGCGCGAAGTTCCAGGACTTGAAGCGTGCATCCAGCAGTTAGCCAATGGCAAAGTCGAGTCGGCATGTGCAGAGCTAGATGTTGCACGCATGTTGCATGTTCACGAAATTCGGTTTCGCTTTATCGTGCCGAAAAAACTGAAGCGAGGTGAAGATTACGATTTTACAATCGTATATCCCGATGGCCTGGAAGTGGCCGCCGACGCTAAGTGCAAATTCGAGTCTACCGAGATTGACCCCAAAAGCGTTCTGAATTCTTTACACGATGCAAGGACGCAATTGCCGAAAGGCGAACCAGGGGTCATCTTTGTAAAAGTGCCGCCGCCATGGATTGAGAACGTAGACATGGCTAACGCGATTGTGCACACGGCGAGAGAATTCTTTGGGCGCGGCACCAAGCGTGTCGTTTCCGTTAAATTCTATGCGCAGCCGATTATTTACACCGAAGAGATAACCGCTGGGGTCCACCTCTATAGCGAAGTCTCAAACCCTAATGCCATCATCCCTGATCGGGATTGGGATCTGTTCAAGGGAACACGGGAGATGCACCTGACGGGTGACCGAAGCGGGATGCCGAGTTGGTGGGTCAAATTCATGTATTTTCCCGCTGGAATTCCGCCGGGCACTAGGGGTCCCGCCGTAGCTCATATGTAGATACCTCGCGGCTAGCTATTCCCACTCGACGGACTGGTGCTCCCATTCCAAGGGAAGGCGTCCTACTCGTGAGATCAAGCTTTTCGCTGTGACGCTCGGTGGATGCCGTCCTTCGCAGATCAGGTCAATCACGTCCGGAGCCAGAAGCGCGAGTGGGACGACCCTGCCAACGTACTGGTCGGTGACACCATCGACCCTTGCGATGTCTGCTAGCGATTGGCCCTCTACGAAATCCTCAAACCACTTACTCGCTCTCGCAATAACTTTCACCAGCGTCATGTCCGGCTTCGAGGGCCCTACAGCCCCATTGCCGACAATGAGCCGAGCCTCCTGTCCTCGCTTACGCGCCTTCAACGAAACTCGCCGCGTAACCGCGGACCACGATGAAAGGGTCAGACCGTGGGGTACCAGCGCCTGCAGCGAGAGCGAGACGGTGATTGCGTCGGTCTGCAATTCGACTCGGTCGACGAGCGTTGCGAGCGTGCCCGGGGTGCCAATTTCCGACGGCAGGTTCCGTGCCATCCGATCGGCGGTCACGAGAGCAGGCGGAATCGCGGCGGGTGGCACATCCGCTTCCCGCATAGCGGCGACCAGGGCCGAGCGGTCCTTCAGGATCTCAGATGCTGCCGCAGCGACCGCGTGCTCGATCTCTCGTGCCGGCAGCCGCCAACCGCGCCGCTGAGGGTCGCCCGTGCCAGTCACGAGACGACGCGAAACGTAGTAGCGGTACCGCCGGCCGTTCTTGACGGCATGCGTCGGTGTGAGCCGCTCGCCCGACTCGTCGAACAGCTTGCCCGCGAGCGGACTCGCCTCGACCTTGGCGCGGCGCGGGCGAGGGGCGGAGCCACCCTCCCTGAGCTGGGCCTGTGTGCGGGCCCAGAGATCAGCGTCGATGATGGCCTTGTGCTGGCCAGGGTTGTTCACGCCCTTGTGCCGGATCTCACCGATGTAGATGGGGTTCGAGAGCAGCTGGTAGAGCGCGCCGCGGGAGAAGGGCCGGCCGCCGCAGCGCTCCGCCATCTTGCCGGATCGTGCTTTTGACAGGATGCCGTCCCGATCCAGCTCCTCCTTGAGACGGCGGACGGAGCCCAGGGCGACATAACGCCGGAAGATGCGGCGCACGGTCTCGGCCTCGCTAGGGTTGATCAGCAGCTTCCGCTCCTTGAGGTCGTAGCCCAGGGGCACGAAGCCTCCCATCCACATGCCCTTCTTCTTGGAGGCCGCGATCTTGTCTCGGATGCGCTCACCCGTGACCTCCCGCTCGAACTGGGCGAAGGAGAGCAGCACGTTGAGCGTCAGGCGCCCCATGGAGGTCGTGGTGTTGAACTGCTGGGTCACCGCCACGAAGGAGACCCCGTGGGCGTCGAACAGCTCCACCAATTTGGCGAAATCCGCCAGCGAGCGGGTGAGGCGGTCCACCTTGTAGACGACGACCGTGTCGATCCGGTCGGCGCGGATGTCCTCCAGGAGCCGCTGCAGGCCCGGCCGCTCCATGGTGGCGCCAGAGATGCCGCCATCGTCGTAGGCGGTTTCGACGAGGCGCCAGCCCTCGTGGCGCTGGCTCCTTATGTAGGCCTCGCAGGCCTCCCGCTGGGCGTGGAGGGAGTTGAAGTCCTGCTCCAGCCCCTCCTCGGAGGATTTCCGGGTGTAGACGGCGCAGCGCCGAGTCTTAGGAATCGACATCAGCTGATGCCTTGCTGGCCTTGAGCCCGAAGAACCGTGGCCCCGACCATCGGCTCCCCGTGATGAGGCGCGCCACCTCGGAGAGGGACCGATGGCGCTTGCCGTGAAACAGGATCCCGTCCTCAATGACGATCACCTCGTGGGAGGCCCCGTTCCACTCCCGGAGCAGACGGGTCCCGGGTTTGAGGGTGTGGCTCGGGACGGAGGTGACTGGCTTGCCTGAGCGGAGCTCCTCGGCCACGCGCTGCAGCAGGCGCCGGGTGGCGGGCTTGAGGCCGCCGTACACCTGCTCCTGCATGCGGTAGGCGATGGCGCGAACGAGGATCGATCGCGAGATATGCGAGGGCGCTGGCTTCCCATAGAGAGTGCGCCATCGCTCCAGCAGCTCCTCGCGGTCGAGGGTCGGGAGGCTCGCCAGCGCGCTGGCGAGCCCCGACGCGTCGAGTTTTTGTGAGGTCACGACCGCGCGCGAGTTTCAGTCTCCGCGACTCGGTAGACCCGTCCCCCCTCGGCCTTCTCGGAGGTGACGGTGAGGCTGAGTCGCCTCTTGAGCACGCCCGAGATGATGCCGCGCACGGAGTGCGGCTGCCATTCGAGGGTCTTGGCTGCGTCCGCGATCGTGGTGCCTTGAGGCCGGCGAAGCAGCGCCAGGAGCTGGTCCTGCTTAGTCTGCGCCTTCGTGGGAGCTGCCTTGTTGCTGGGGCTCTTGCGAGCTGCGGTGGTCTTCTTGCGCTTGGGCATGATGGTCTCCGGTTTGCTGCGCCCAGCGGAAGTGCTGGGCAACCGCATGCACGCTCTTCTGCGCGCGGCCATCCAGCGAAAGCAGGATCATCCCATGGCTTTGTTAGGCCGGTTCGGATCATGAAATTGCTCGATGTTGCGGTGCTGTATCCCCAGAGGAGGCAACTACTGGCGCGCCTCGGCAAAAGCGTGCGGTCCGCGCAAGGACCGAAATACGCTGTTGAGTGGTGAGTGATGGGTCTAAGGCCGGCTCGCGCCTACGCCGCGGATCAGGAGGTGATCACCTCATCCTGACAGCGCCGCAGAAGGACAACCGCCTCCCTCCGGACCAGTTCCGTACGGCTAAGATACCTTGAGCTCAGAAAGATTCAGCGGATTGGCGCGCAGCCCCTAGCGCTGCACGGAAGGCGGCACGGCGCTCGGCCGCATAAAGAGCACGGTAATCGCGCGGCGATTCCGTCCCCGGCACCAGCTTCAGATCGACCAGCACGGGGCCGGTCTCGTTGAGCACGCCGCCGATCCGCCGCTCGAACTCCGCAATGTCCGCGAAGTCGTGCGTGGCGGCATAGCCCGCCGCGCGCGCGATACCCGTAAAGCTGAGCCTGCCGCGGCCCGGGATTGGATGGTCGCCATTGGCTTCGTAGGTGCCGTTCTCGCAAACGAAATGGAAGAAATTCTTGGGCGCCGCGTTGGCGATAGTGGCGAGGCTGCCCAGGTTCATCAGCAGGCTGCCGTCGCCGTCGAGCACGATCACCCGGCAGTCCGGCCGGCCGAGCGCCAGGCCGAGGCCATGCGAGGACGCGAGGCCCATGGCACCGACCGCGAAATAGTTGAGCGGATGCGGACGGATCTGCATCCAGTCGAAGGCGGTGGAATAGACCGCGACCACGATATCGTCGGGGACGTGGCGGGCCAGGATCTTGAGTCCGTCGTCGCGCCTGATCATGGCGTCGGCCTCCGTCCGAGCATCATCACCACGGGTTTCGACTGGACATAGGCGCGGTCGATCGCTTCCAGAAGGATCGGCACGTCGACCTCGGTCTCAAGCAGGTGATGCGCGATCCCCATCGCGTCCAGGATCGGCTCGACGATGCGCACGCCAAAGCGGGCGGATTTGGTGGGCGCGACCCCCGGCTCCTTCTCGAGCAGTCCCACCATGAGGCAGACCGGCATACCGTACTCGACGGCGACGGCGCGGAGCGCGTTGATGGAGTCGAGCAAGCCGGTGTGCTGGATCAGCAGCATCGAGCGTCGGCCGCAAGCGGTAAGACCGGCGCTGATACCAATGGCTTCGTCCTCCTTGCAGACGCGGATCAGCCGCAGGTCGGGATCGCGCGCGATCGGGTGCAACAGGCCCTCGCTGCTGACGATGTCGGGCACCGACATGATGAAGCGGACGCCGGCCGATTTGACGGCGGCGATGATGGCCGGACCCGGCAGGGAACTGCTCATGGTGTCAGCTCAACCGGTTGCAGTAGCCGCGCAGCCGCTCCATCGCCCTTTCCAAGGTCGGGATCGGGGCGGAGTAGCAGAGGCGGAAATAGGGCGACATGCCGAAAGGCGAGCCCGGCATCAAAACGATGCCGGCGTGTTCGATGGCGCCGGTGACGAAGTCCTCGTCACCGCCGATGGTCTTGCCGTCCGGCGTGCGGCGGCCGAGCACGCCGGAGCAATCACCCCAGACGAAGAAGGCGCCGTCCGGCACCTGTGTTGAGAGACCAGGCATCTGATTGATGGCAGTGACGACGAGATCGCGCCGCTGGCGATACGCCGCCTCGCGCTGCCTGAGATACGCGCGCTCGTCCGTCAGCGCCTTGAGCGCGGCGACCTGGGTGAAGCCGGCGGCGGAGCCCGCGATGTGGCCGGACACCCGCGCCATCGCTCGGATCGCCTCGCGCGGTCCGCCGGCGAAGCCGAGCCGCCAGCCCGCCATCGCATAGCCCTTGGAGAATCCGTTGATGGTGATGACGCGGTCGGCGATCCGCGGGTCTAGCGTCGCGAACGATACCGGCCGCTTCTCCGTGAAGCAGATGTCCTCGTAGATCTCGTCGGTGACGACCCAGACATCCGGGTGCCGCAGCAGCGCGTCCAGGAGGCCCCGCTGATCCGCCTCGCTATAGACCGCACCAGTGGGATTGTTCGGCGAATTGAGGAAGAGCAGACGGGTGCGCGGCGTGATCGCGGCTTCTAGATCCTGCGGGCGCAGCTTGAAGCCATTGGAAGCAGGGCAGTTCACCAGAACGGGCTTGCAGCCCGCCATCAGTGCGATGTTGGGATAGGATACCCAGAAGGGTACGGGGATGATGATCTCGTCGCCGGGATCGGCGAGCGCCAGCGCCGCTGCGGTGAGCAGCGGCTTGGTCCCCGCAAGCACCAGGATCTGCTCCGGCGGATAGCCGAGCTTGTTGTCGTCGCGGAACTTCTGTGACAGCGCCTTGCGCAAATCCATCATGCCGCCGCCCGGCGGGTAGCGCGTGATGTTGTCGCGGATCGCGGCGATGCCGGCCTCTTTTATGTTGTCGGGCGTGTCGTAGTCGGGCTCGCCGCCGACCAGGCCGATCACGTCGCGTCCCTCGGCGCGCAAGCGTTGCGCCATCAGGGTCATGTTCATCGTCGCCGAGGCAGCGAGGCAGAAGGTGCGTTGGGCAACGGCAGCCATAGAATCTTCCTTCTCAGACGATCGCGCACGGCGATCTGCACGATGCCCAGGAGATCAAACCCGGCCGACCGCCATAACCGCGAGATCTCCTTGATGGGCGCGGAGCTTCCCCTGTTTTGCATATGATGTCCAGTTCCATTAGCGGCATAGCTACCCATAGCGGAAATGCCGCCGCTCGACTAACATGGAGCGAGACCGCTCGCCCGGGGCTGGTCGGCTTGTTGAACGACATTCAACGCAATGGGACCGGCGCGGCGCTCGAGCCGGCATTCTGGAGACATCAGCAGATGAGAGAGCAGAAGATCGGCCGCACCAGCGAATTCAAGAACGGCGACCGTCGCATCGTGTTCCTGGGCGAGACCGAGGTCGGCGTATTCAAGGACAACGACGAGTTCTTCGCCTATTCGAATACCTGCGTGCACCAGGGCGGTCCCGCCTGCGAGGGCCTGATCATCGCCAAGGTCGAGGAGACGATCATGCCCGACAAGACCTCGCGCGGCCTCTACTTCTCCGATACCGAGCTGCATTTCGTCTGTCCGTGGCACGGTTACGAGTACGACCTCAAGACGGGCGAGTGCGTGGGTGACCGCAAGCTCAAGCTACGGCGGTACGAGGTCGTGCGGAAGGGAGACGACTTGTATGTCCGTGGCTGACGTCTCTAGGCAAGCGCGGGAACTCACCGCCATCCTCGAGCA
>Ga0126378_10001258_pt1 | contig 18889 bp, 16 predicted proteins | sample PanSoiMetPlot_23_FD_92587 | JGI IMG/M metagenome (GOLD analysis project Ga0126378, IMG submission 92587) | Tropical forest soil microbial communities from Panama - MetaG Plot_23 | ecosystem: Environmental > Terrestrial > Soil > Tropical forest > Bulk soil | place: Panama | collected 2016-02-17
CGTGAGAAGCCTGGATCGCCGCGCTCCGCTGACCCAACAGAATCGATCATGAGCATCGCGTCTAGCAGCTCGATCTTGTCGATCGGATCTAGCAGCTCGATCTTGTCGATCGGGTCGAGCGGTTCCGTGCTCTCGATCGGATCCGCCGGGTCGTTCGCTTCAGTTCTGTCGGTCGGCTCGGTGCTGAGCTTCGCGTCGGTACTGTCCGGCCTATCTTGCTGGTCGTTGCTCTCCTGGCGGTCAGCCGGCGCGATTCGGTCGGCGCGCGGGTCGGCACGGAGGCCACGCGGCGCGCCATCGCTCAACGGCGCCAGGCGCCGCCGTCTGGCGGCGCGATGACGGCTGTGGTCGCTGCCGAAACGTGCACAGGCGAGGAGGTCGCCGCGCGTTTGCTCGACGACGGATACGTCGTCGTCTCCGGCATGATGGCCCAGGCGGATGTCCAGGCGGCGCGTGAGGATCTCGGCCGGGTACTCGAGGCGACACACACGGGGCGGAACGCGTTCGAGGGGTACTCGACGCAGCGGATCTACGCGCTGTTCGCCAAGACAAGGACGTTCGACCGGGCCGCGGTTCACCCGCTGCTGCTTGATGTGCTCGACCGGGTGCTCGGTCACTACCAGCTCAGCGCTCCTGTGGGGATCAGGATCGGCCCGGGGGAGAACGCTCAGATACTGCACACCGACGACATGATCTACCCGCTTCCCCAGCCTCATCCGCCGGTTGTGGTCAACACCATGTGGCCGCTGGACGAGTTCACGGAGGAGAACGGCGCGACCAGGTTCGTCCCCGGCAGCCACCGTTGGGATCCCGGACGCACGCCGGACCCCGGCGACCCTGTCACTGCCGCCACGATTTCGCCGGGCTCCGCAATGTTCTACCTGGGCAGCCTCTGGCACGGCGGCGGCGCGAATCGCACCGGCAAGCCGAGGCTCGGCGTGATTCTCGAGTATGCCGCGGCCTGGCTTCGGCCGCAGGAGAACCACTGCCTGGCGGTTCCGCGCGACACGGTCAGGCAGCTGCCAGAGCGACTGCAGGAACTGCTCGGGTACAACATCTACCCGCCGTTCCTCGGCTACGTCGACGGCAGGCATCCGCGCAAAGTGCTGTCGACCGCGGAGTAGGGCGGCACGGCGCCTCGCCTGCTCATCCTGTCCCCATCAGCGCGTGCACCCCGGTGAGCGTGCGTGAGGCGATCGCTGCCGCCCTGGCGTTGCCCTCGCGCAGAACGTCGCGCAGGAGGCCGACATCGGCGGCGAACTCAGCCCGCCTTGCCCTGATAGGACGCAGGAACTCATTCACCGACTCGGTGACCGTGCGCTTGAGCGAAGCGGCGCCGCGCGCTCCTAGTTCGTCCGCCACCCGCTCCGGATCGCGGCCCTGGCACAGCGCAGCCAGCAAGACAAGGCTCGACACCTCGGGCCTGGCCGCGGGCTCGTAGCTGATGTCGCGTCTGCCATCGGTCTTAGCGCTCCTGATGAGCCTGGCTGTCTCGTCGGCGGTTGCCGACAGCGCGATCGTGTTGCCGCGGCTCTTGCTCATCTTCGCGCCGTCGGTGCCGAGCAGACTGGGCGCCGCCGACAAGAGCGGGTCGGGAAGCGGGAAGAACCGATCGCCTCCTGCGTACCGCTCGTTGAAGCGCCGGGCGATGGCCCTGGCGACTTCCAGATGCGGAAGCTGGTCCTTGCCGACGGGAACCAGGTTGGCCTTGCAGAACAGAATGTCGGCCGCCTGGTGCACTGGATAAGTGAGCGTCAGGCCGGTGACCGCGCGCTGGCTGGACAGGGCGATGTCCTGCTTGACGGTCGGGTTCCTGCGCAGCTCCGTCACCGACACGAGGGACAGGAACGGCAGCATCAGCTGGTTGAGCGCGGGCGCAGCGCTGTGCACGAAGATCGTCGCGGCCGCCGGGTCGATGCCGATCGCGAGGTAATCGGCAACGAGCCCCTCCACGCGCTCGCTGAGCCTGTCGGCGATGTCGCGGTCGGTCAGCACCTGATAGTCCGCGATGAGGACAAAAAGCTGCACGCCCGCATTTTGGAGTCGAACCCGGTTGGCTAGCGTGCCGAAGTAGTGGCCCACGTGCAGCGGCCCAGTCGGCCGGTCTCCTGTCAGGATTCTGAACTTCCCAGGATCGGCCGCGATCTGGGATTCGAGCTCGGCGCTGCGGCGTTTGGCCGCGTCGAGGGTGGCGGATCCTTCCGGATCCGCCATCATGCGGTCAGTGTAAGTAGCGGTGCTGGTTCCATTCACGGGACTCTCCTCCTAGCCGGGTAGCGACAGTCCGGCTGCGAGCCCGTTGGAAAAATAAAAGAGGCCGTCCAGCCGGACGGCCTTACGTCGTGCACGCTTCGGTTGGCCGTCCTAGGACGACCACCAGCTCGCGCGCACACAACTTCGCACGCAACCATGCTACTGCAGCGATGGCGGCGTTAGTTCCGCGAGAACGCGGACGTCTGTCAGTGATATCCGCTGACAGACGACCACGATCATCGGGCGGTCCGTCGTTGTGCACAATCGGGCGTTCGGCGGCCTTCGCTTATCCACAGATCCGTATGGGCCGTAGCGGCCTGGTTTGCGCGACGCCAGGCTGCCGATATGCCGCTGTCGGAACAGACCCGTGAGCTAATCGAGCGCCAGCAGGGTGTGCTCGCGCGATGGCAGGCCGCCGCGCGGGCGGCGGACGCGATCGCGATCGACGGGCTCTTGCGGCAGGGGCGCTGGCAGGCGCTGTACCGCGGGGTCTACGCGGCCCACACGGGAAGGTCATCGCGGACAGGCAGGCTCTGGGCGGCTGCGCTTCGCTGCGGGCCCGAGGCTGCGCTGAGCCATTTCAGTGCGGCAGAGCTCGACGGAATCACGGATGAACCAAGCCGGGCCATTCACGTGTCAGTGCCGCAGGCCGTACGGATCAGGTTCTCGGCGGGCGAGTTCGACAGAGTTCCCAGGATCGTCCTGCACCGATCGCCGAGGCTCGCCTCGGCGCGGCACCCGGCCAAGTCGCCGCCCAGAACGAGGGTCGAGGAGACTGTGCTGGACCTCACGGACGTCGCGCCCACATTAGATGCCGCGTTCTCGTGGCTGAGCGCGGCGTGCGGCAGGCGCGTGACCACTCCGGCCCAGATCCGGGAGGCTGCGGCGAAGCGCCCCAGAATCCGCTGGCGAGCGGGCGTGATGGGAGCGCTTGAGGAGATCGCCAGCGGCGTGTTGTCAGACCTCGAGCTTCGCTACGTGCGGAACGTCGGGCGCCCGCACGGGCTGCCCGAGGCCAGTCGCCAGGCTCATCGCCGTCTCGGCGCTAGGTCCGCGTACTTAGACAACTTGTACGAGGACTTCGGGCTGGCCGTTGAGCTGGATGGGCTGGCATCACACCCGGCTGAAACCCGGTGGCAGGACATTCACCGGGACAACCGCTTCGCTGGCGCCGGAATCATCACGTTGCGGTACAACTGGGCCGATGTCACCCAACGGCCGTGCCAAGTGGCCGCTGAGATCGCTTCAGTGTTGCGCCAGCGTGGCTGGTCGGGGACGCTGCGTAACTGCCGTTCGTGCTCCACCGCAGTCGCTTCATGATCGTGGACGCCTGTCAGCGATATTCGCTGACAGACGTCCAAATTCGTGCGAAAGCCATTGCGGCGGCGGGGGAAAGCGGCCGTGGGAGCCGCCGGGCGGCGGCGAAAGCCGCCGCCGCACCGCAGGGAGCCGCCGCGCAGAGAGTCGCCGCTAGGCGGCGAGGGGCTGGGAATCCCTGATCGACAGGCCCGAGTCGGCATCGAAGAACTGCAGGTTGGACGTGTCGAGTGCCAGCTCGACCGGTTGCCCGGGGGCGATCTTGCTGCGCGCGGCGACCCTGGCCGTCCACAGGGACTTGCCGGCCGTGAGCGGCAGCGCACCCTCCTCGCCGTCCTCAGTTGCGGTCTCGCCGAGCGCTGAGTGCTTGACCGGCGGGGCGTCGATCCTGAACAGCACGTGCAGCTCGCTGCCCAGCGCCTCGGTCACGTCGGCCCTCGTCGCCATGCGCGGCCACGCCGCGTCGGCAAGCTCGCCGTCTTCGAAGTCCGACGGCCTGATCCCGACGATGACGTCCCGGTCGAAATAACCGCCGAGCGACGGCCTGGCCGTCAGCAGCGCCTCCGGCACCGGGATCCGGTAGCCACCGAACACGACGGCCGGACGGCCGTCCCGGACGAGCCGCGCGACGGCGAAGTTCATCGCAGGAGATCCCATGAAGCCGGCGACGAACAGGTTCACCGGCGCATTGAACAGCGCCTGCGGGCTGTCCGCCTGCTGCAGCTTCCCGTCGCGCATGACGCAGACCCGCTGCCCGAGTGTCATTGCCTCGACCTGGTCGTGGGTCACGTAGACCGTGGTAACGCCGAGCCGTTCGTGCAGCTGCGACAGCGAGGCTCGCATCGACACGCGGAGCTTGGCGTCGAGGTTCGACAGCGGCTCGTCCATCAGGAACGCCTTGGGCTCGCGCACGATCGCGCGGCCCATCGCGACTCGCTGGCGCTGCCCGCCAGACAGCGCGGCCGGCTTGCGCTTGAGGTAATCCTCGAGCCCCAGCAATGCAGCCACCTCGTTGACGCGCCGCTTGATCTCGTCCCTGGGCGTCTTGCGCTGCTGCAGGCCGAAGGCCAGGTTCTGCTCGACGGTCATGTGCGGGTACAGCGCGTAGTTCTGGAAGACCATCGCGATGTCGCGATCCTTGGGCGGAAGGTCGTTGACGACCTGGGTGCCGATCGAGATCGTGCCTGACGTGATCTCCTCCAGCCCCGCGATCGAGCGTAGAGCGGTGGACTTGCCGCAGCCGGAAGGCCCGACAAGGACCATGAACTCGCCGTCGGCGATGTCCAGGCTCAGGTCATCGATCCCGTTCACGCCGCCCGGATAGGTCTTTGTGACATGATCAAGGACGATCTGACCCATGGCGCTCACCTCATATGTCCGGCCCGGGTCAGGCCGAGCATCTCCGCCGTCGCCAGGCTACTTGCGCGCGTAGCACCAAATGTAGCGAGATATGTGCGCGCGGGGGGACGCCAGATCGGCAGGCCCATCTCGATCACGATCGAATCGGGCCTCTTAGCCAGCAGGGCGGTCACCACAGACTGTGCGGCCTGGTATCTGTGCGCGTCTCGGACAACGATCAGCAGCGGCCTCCCGACGGCGGCCGCCAGGACTGCAGCGACGGCCCGGTCAGCCGTGCCGGGGGGCGAGTCGGCGCCCGTGCTGATTCTGTGCACCCTGGCCGGCGCCACCCACCTGGCCAGGCCCCACGGGACCTGACCGACGGCGATGTTGGACGGCGGCACGATCTCGACGAGGACCGGGTTCGCGGTCGGCCCTGGCACGCCCTCGAGCCGCAACGCCCGCCTGGCGGCGGCCAGGCCGACATCTGGCTGGCCCGCTCCGGCTGACCCGGCCGCCAGACCGCGCGCGGCTGCGGCCCAGCGGCGAAGGCCGGCCACCCTGGCGGCCGACTCCTCCAGGCGGGACCCGGCGAGCCGGCCGACGCGCACGGCCTCGACCAGCGCGTCCTTGACTCGTTGGTAGGTCGGGCGGTCCTGGTCGCGCCCGAAGCACAGCAAATCCGTTCCGGCCACGACCGCGAGCACGGCTGCCTCGGGGATTCCGTACGGCTCGCTGACCGCGCGCATCTCCAGTGCATCGGAGACGATGACGCCGTCGAACCCGAGTTCGCGGCGGAGCAGGCCGGTCTGGGCTGCCTCAGACAGCGAGGCCGGCAGATCGCCGGTCAGGCCAGGCACTCGCAGGTGGCCCGGCATCACCGCGCGCACCCCGGCCTGGATCGCCGCGGCGAACGGCGGCAGGTCGCGCTGCGCGATCAGCTCCATCGAGCCGGTCACGGTTGCGATGGCGTGATGGCTGTCGGTGCTCGTGCTGCCGTGCCCGGGGAAGTGCTTGGCGCACGCCGCGACCCCCGCCGCCTGGAGACCGGTCACCGCCGCGCCGGCGTGCCTTGCCACCAGGTCAGGATCGGCTCCGAACGAGCGGGTGCCGATGACGGGATTGTCCGCCGCGGTGTTGACGTCGACGGACGGGGCCAGGTTGAGGTTGATGCCGAGCGCGGCCAGATCAGCGCCGAGCGCGTGATACACGGACTGCGTCAATTCCGGGTCATCGACGGCGCCGAGCGCCGCGTTGCCCGGGTAGGGGCTGCCCGTCAGGTGCGCGATCCTGGTGACGTCGCCGCCTTCCTCGTCGATGGCGACGACCGGCTCGGTCGCCGCGGCTCGCAGCCGCGTGATCAGCTCGCAGAGCTGGCCGGGTCCGTCGATGTTCGGGCCGAACATGGTCACCCCGGCCAGGCCGCCGGCCAGCGCGTCGAGGACCCAGCCTGGCGCCTTCCTGCCGGGGAACGGCGGGATCATGAGCGCGTCTGCCAGTCGGCCAAGCGCCGGGTCGGTCGCGTTCTCGGCAGTGCTGGCCTGAGGGAACGATCCGCCTGACTCGTCGCTCGCCGTGTGCGGGCTCACCCCTTCAGCGCTCCCGCGACCAGGCCGCCGACGAGGCGGCGCCTAACGATCAGGAAGAAGATCATCACCGGGATCGTGTACATCGTGGACGCCGCCATGATGGGGCCCCACTGGGCACCGCCCCGGCCGAAGAAGTAGGTCACGTAGATCGGCAGCGTGTAGTCGGAATGCGCCTGCCCGAGGAATGTCAGCGCGACGATGAACTCGTTGTATGCCGTGATGAAGGCGAAGATGCTGGTCGCGACCAAGCCGGGCATCACGAGCGGGAACAGGATCCGCCAGAAGATCGCCGGCGCGCTCGCGCCGTCGATAGCGGCGGCCTCCTCGAGTTCCTTCGGCACCGTCGCGACGAAGTTGCGCAGCATCCAGATTGTCACGGGCAGTGCTTGCGCGGCGTACACCAGGATCAGCCCGAGCAGGTTCTGGAGCAGGCCGATCCGGTCGAAGTTGAAGAACAGCGCGATGATCAGCGCCTGACCGGGGATCATCTGCACGATCAGCAGCATGATCAGCACGGATGCGCGGAACCTGAACTTGAACCTCGCCACCGCCACCGATGCGAGCAGCGAGATCAGCGACGCGAGCAGGACCGTCGCGAGGGTCACCGAGAGGCTGTTGCGGAAGAACAGCCACACGGAGCCGATCCCTGACGCCTGGCCGCTGATCACCTGCGCGAAGTTGCCGAGCGTCGGATGCGAAGGCGTCAGGTGCGGGGTGATCGAGTAGATCTCTTGCGACGGCTTGAATGCGGTGGAGACCATCCACGCGATCGGGAACAGCGTGACCAGGGCGACAAGCACGCCGGACCCGTTGAGGCTAATGCTCTTGAGCCTTTTCACGGAGGCCGCCCGGCCGGGCGCGCCGTTCATGTCAGCGCTCCCTGCCGTACGGAGGCGCGGACATAGCCCACCGTGACAACCAGCAGGATCAGCGTGAAAATCAGCGCTAGCGCGCCGCCAAGGCTGTAGCTCGGCGGGAACTGGAACGCCTTGTCGTAGATGTACAGCGACAGGTTGAACTCGTCGCGGTTCCCAGGGAACCCGGTCAGGATGTAGGTCTGGGTGAATACGTTGAAGTCCCAGATCACCGAGAGCAGCAGCAGGACCAGGAAGATCGGCTTGAGCAGCGGGTAGGTGATCTTCCAGAACACCCGCCACGGCGAGGCGCCGTCGACCCTGGCGGCCTCGTGCAGCTCATCAGGCACGGTCTTGAGCCCGGCAAGCACGCTGACCGCGATGAACGGGAACGACTGCCAGATCACCAGCACTGTCAGCACCGTGTACGCAGGCAGCGCCCCGCTCGTCGTCCAGTTGAACCCTGCCCAGTCCGTGTTGCCAACCAGCCAGTGCGGCATCTTGCTGAGTGTCCAGTCGACGAGCCCGCCGTCGGGGTTGAACAGCCAGTAGAACAGCACGCTTGCGGAGACCGGCGGAGTCGCCCAGGCAAGCAACGCGGCGGTGCTGACGAACGCCGCCATCTTCTTGCCGAGGCGGTTCAGCAGCAGGCCGACGAGCGTGCCGATGGCGAGCGTGAGCGGCACGACGACCGCCGCGAACAGCACGGTGATCCGCAGCGACAGCCAGAACTCAGGGTCAGCGAATGTGGCAGTGAAGTTGCTGAGCCCGACCCATGTGGTCGGCTGGGCGCCGGTGACCTGCGGGAGCCCGTAGTTCTGGAACGAGTACACCGTCACCTGCACGAGCGGCCAGAGCAGCACGACGGCGATTCCGGCAAGCGCCGGAGCGAGCAGCAGGTAAGGAGCGAGCCGGTGCCGCCGCACGAACGCGGTCAGCGGCGCGGCCTGAGGGCCGCGGCGCTGTGCGAGCCCGCGACGCCAGGCGTACTCTGCCATCTCGCAGCACCGTCCCTTCGCTGTGTGTCGGCGTCTTATGTTGCCCCGGTCGGCGGCGCCGGCGGCAGGAGAGTTGGCCGCGCGGGCGCCAGCCGACCCGGGCCGCTAGCGTGCCTGCTCCCCTGTCCCATGGCCGGGGGGCCTGGTCGCATGCACGCTAGCGGGCTCGTTGTTACTCGTGACCTGTGTTCAGCACGTTCTGCAGCTCGGTGTTCGCCTTGCTCACCGTGGCCGCGATCGGTGCGCCCTTCATGAGCGCCTTCATCATCGTCGGGATGATCGCGTCGGTCGCGTCGGCCGTGGCCCAGTTCTTCGAGTTCAGCGGCGAGATCTGGGTGTAGGCAGCCGCCTTGGCGAAACCGGCCAGAACGGGATTGCTCGCGTACCCGCCGCCGGACAGCGCCGATGTGAACTCGGGGAAGAAGCCCTGGGCATTGGCGAACGCGGTCGCGTTGGCCGGGCTGTCCATGACCGACAGCAGGTCCCAGGCCGCCGTCTTGTTCGGGCTCTTGGCCCAGACGCCGAGGTCAGATCCGCCGGCGAAGGCGGGAGCCGGGTTCGGCCCGTTCTCGCTCGGGATCGGGAACGATGCCCACTGCGACTCGTACTTGGTGCTGACCGCCGTCAGCGAAGCCTTGGCCCAGGGGCCGTCGATGTACATGTCGAGCGTGCCCTTGGCGAAGTCCTCGTCGGACCCGCCAGAGGTCGCGCCGGGGGCGCCGAGCTCGGTCTGGCCGATGTACTTGGACGGCGAGACGTGCTCGGTCAGGAACAGGTCGGCGTAGAACTTGATCCCGGCCTCCGATTGCGGGCTCGTGAGTTCCGCCTTCCACTTGCCGTTCTGCTGGACGGCGACCTGCCCTCCCGCACCCCAGATGAAGCTGACGATTCCGTTCGTGAAATCGCTGGGAGCGCCGAGGCCATACGTGCCAGGGAACTTCTTCATCAGGAGCTTCGCGTCAGCGACAAGCTGCGCCCAGGTCGTGGGCGGTGCGGTGATCCCGGCCTTGGCGAACTGGTCCTTGCGGTACCAGATGGCCCGGACGCCGCCGAACCATGGGACGGCGAAGTTGCTCGATCCGATCGTGTCGTTGGCGAGGTTGCCTGGGATCAGGTCTGACCCGTGCGACCAGGCCTTGACGTCGGTGGTGATGTTGGCCAGCGCGCCCTGCGAGGCGATCCCTGGCGTGTCGGTGTTGCCAAGCTCGGTGATGTCGGGGCCGCCCTTGCCGCTGGTCAGCGCGTTGGTCCAGTCGGTGACGCGGTTGCCCCACGGAATCCAGTCCACGACCACCTTGGTGTGCTTGTACTGCGGGAACTGTGCGTGGAACTGCTTGACGACGCCGTTCATCCAGGTGACCTGTGACGGTACGGACCCGCCCATCCGCCACACGACCAGCTTGCTTGGCGCCGCCGAGGTCTTCGGCGAGGTGCCGCCCGAGCTGCAGGCTGCTGCCGCTCCGACGAGCACGATGGCAGCGCCAGCCGCTGCCGCCGATCTGGTGAGGTTCACTGCTCGATCTCCCTTCCCGGCTTCTCTCGAGGAGGGACGTCCTCCGGGTGGACGCCTCCGGCAGACCCCGTTGCGCTGTCCGTCCTCGGAAGGTGCGGCTGACCGGTTTGTCTGGCATAGTCAGCCGCGCGTCCTCGTGGCGTCGTGGCTGCGGCGGGGGACCGTTTGTTGGTCTGCGCCGAAACTAACAGGAAACTTTCCTATAAGATAGAGTCTGTTGCAAGATTGAGATAACGAAGATGTCCGGAGCGGGGCCTGCGGAGCGCAGGCCCCGTCGCGACGGGCAAGGTGGCTGGGACCGCGGGCCCATGCGATCTTTCCTGCACCTGCGTGGACGTCGTCGGCTGAGTGAGTGGGCAGGGGGCTGAATGGATCGACGGCCGGGAACTCCGCAGCTGCTTCGCGAGCTCAACGACCGCGCCGCCCTTGAGCTGCTGCTCACCAACGGTCCGATGACCCGGGCTCAGCTCGGCGAGCATACCGGGCTGTCGAAGGTCACCGCGTCCCAGCTGCTCTCGCGCCTTGAGGAGCGGGGCCTGGTCGCCGTCGCGGGCGAGCAGGCGGGCGGTCGCGGGCCGAACGCCGCCGTCTACGCGGTCGTGCCATCCAGCGCCTATGTCGCTGGCTTGCATGTCGAGATCGACGAGGTGAGCGCCGGAGTCGCCGATGTCACGGGCCGGGTCATCACCGAGATCGCAGTGGACCCGAACGCTGTGGCCAACCCGGTCGAGGTTGTTCGCGGGGCCGTCGCGCGCGCCTGCGGGGCAGCCGGGATCTCGCCGGATGCACTGACGGCGTTCGTGATCGGAACGCCCGGCGTGCTTGACCCGCGTACCGGGGACCTGCGCCTCGCGGTCAACCTGCCAGCGTGGCACGAGGGCGTGCACGAGGCCCTGCGCGCGGACCTCGGGCGGCCGGTCACGATCGAGAACGACGTGAACCTGGCCGCAATGGCCGAGCGCGCGGTCGGCGCCGCGACGGGAGCCGACGACTTCGTCCTGGTCTGGATCGGCGTCGGCCTCGGCCTGGCGACCGTGCTCGGCGGGCGGCTGCACCGCGGCGTCGGAGGCGCCGCTGGCGAGATCGGCTACCTGCCGGTCCCGGGCGTGCCGCTGCCCCAGGACATCACGCATCCGGCCACTGGCGCCTTCCAGTCCCTGGTCGGCGCGCAGGCGGTGCTGCCGCTGGCGGATCGCTGCGGATTCGCCGCTCGGACCGCTGCCGAGGCGGTGCGTGCTGCGGTGCAGGCTCAAGCAGGCGCTGCAGGTCCGGGGGTTGCCCCAGGCGATCTTGGAGCGGCTGGGCGTGCTGGCGAGTTCCTGGCTGAGCTGGCTGCGCGGGTTGCGCTTGGGGTAGCCGCGGTCTCTGTCGTGCTCGACCCCGGCCTGGTCGTGCTCGGCGGCGAGGTCGGCCTGGCGGGCGGTGCGGCACTGGCCGAACTGGTCGCCGCCGAGGTGGGCAGGATCAGCCCGGCCAAACCCGAGGTTGTCCCGACCGCCGTCACCGGCAAGCCCGTGTTGCGCGGCGCGATCCTGGCAGCGGTCGACGCGGCGCGCGCCGAACTGCTCGCCTCGGTCGCCCTCTGAGCGGCGGCCTGCCCTCGTCGGAGTCCCATCGGCATCCTCCCAACGCACCCCCGCTGAACCCCTGCCGGTGCCGACGCGCGTCATTCGGCCGGCCCTTTGAACCCCCGCTGGTGCTATGGCGCACCCGGTGAACCCCTGGTGGGGCCGCAGCGCGCGTTTTCGCGCACGCGATGAACCCTTGGTGGGGCAATGCGCTGGGACGGCGGACGAAGACGTTTGAGCGGATGTTCATGGCAGAACCGTGCGTAACGGGAGAGCATTGACTTACCGCCACGACCAGGCGGCCAGGCCGGGAGAGGGAGCGCTATGCCGACCGTGCAGGCGAACGGGATCGACATGTATTACGAGGTCCACGGATCAGGGGAGCCGCTGGTGATGATCCCCTACCTGGCCATCGACCAGGCCTGCTACGCATTCCAGTTGCCCGCGTACGCGGCGAACCACACGGTCTACACGGTCGACCTGCGCGGCGCGGGACTGAGCAGCAAGCCGCAAGGCACTTATACGACCGAGCTGCTCGCCGACGACGTTGCGGCGTTCATGCAAGCGGTCGGGCTGGATCGGGCGCACGTTGCCGGGCTGTCGCTCGGTGCGGCGACCGGCATGTGGCTGGCGGCCAAGTACCCTGACCGGGTGATTTCGCTGTCGCTGCACAGCGCCTGGCACGCCTCAGATCCGTTCCTGAGAGCGGCGGTCGAGAGCTGGCGGATCATGGCGTCTGGCCTCGGCAGCGTCACTGACATGGTGATCAAGGGGATATTGCCCTGGTGCTTGACGCCCGAACTGTACGCGGCGAGACCTGAGTACGTGGACTCGCTCGCCGATTTCGTCAGGAGTCGGCCGATGCCGCAGGTGGACGAGTTCATGCGCCAATCCGGCGCCGTTCTCAGCCATGATGCGAGCGCGGTGCTCGGCGCGATCACCGCGCCGACGCTCATCACGTTCGGCCGACACGACGCGGTGACCTCCACGCGATTCGCTGAGCCGCTGACCAGCGGGATCGCGAACTCCGAGCTGATCGTGTTCGAGGACTGCTCACACGCACCGCTCTATGAAAACGTCGAAGCGTTCAACGAGCGGACGGCGGAGTTCCTGAACCGGCACACGGCAAGGTGATTGACGTGGCGAAGCGGCCTGACAAGACCGAGTGGCTCGAGCGCGCCCGCACTCACCTGCGCGGTGCTGATTCGGTCCTGGCGGCCATGATCGACAAGAGACCGGATTTCGACCCGCGCGCCTGGCTCGCGGAGCTGCCGCGAATGGACTTGTTCGGTGCGCTGCTGTTTCAGGTGGCAGGGCAGCAGCTTTCTGTGGCCGCAACCAGGCGCATTCTAGGGCGGCTGGAGGACTTGTTCGGCGGACAGCTCCCTACGCCAGATCAGCTGCTCGCCGTTGACCCAGCGGACCTGCGCCAAGCGGGGTTTTCTTGGCGCAAGGTCGGCACCCTACGGGATATCGCAGAGCGAATGACTGACGGCCGCATAGATGCCCAAGCCATTGGCGGTATGGCCGACGAAGAGATCATCGCACTGCTTACCGAGATTCCCGGGATCGGTCCGTGGACCGCCCAGGGCGCCCTGATCCTGGCACTGGACCGCGAGGACGTCGTACTGCCCGGCGATCTCGCACTGCGGAAGGCCGTGCGGACCGCCTACGGCCTCGACCACCTGCCCGCGCCCGACGAGGTGCTGGCCATCGCCGAGCCTTGGCGCCCGTACCGCAGCCTCGCGACCACTTATCTGTTCGCGGCTGCGTACGAGACTGGGACAGGCTGAGGCAGGCTGATCCCGCAGGGCTGGCTCACGGCCGGCGCGAGCTGATGGCAGGCTTGGGACCGTGACTGTGACCGCCCGCGTGGAACACGTCGGAAGCCTGCTGCGCCCGCAATACCTGCTCGACGCCCGCGCGGCCTACGCGGGCGGTGCCCTGACGCCCGCAGAGCTCAAGGCCGCGGAGGACCGCGCCGTGCGTGAGGCGGTCGCGCTTCAAGACGAACTTGACCTTCCCGTCGTGGGCGACGGGGAGATGCGCCGCGAGTCCTTCCAGGCTGAGCTGACAGCTGCGTGCGACGGGTTCAGCGGTGTCGACCTCGATGCATGGCTCTGGGGTAGCTGGCATTCCGACGAGGTAGGCGATGCGACAATCGCCAGGCCGCCGGATCTGGCTGTGACAGCGCCGCTGCGCAAGCGGCGCAACCTGGCGGCCGAGGAGTTCACCTTCATGCGTGCCTCCACCGACCGCCAGATCAAGGTCACACTGCCAAGCCCGACGCTATTCGCGAACCTGTGGTCGCCCGAGCAGTCCGCCGCCGCCTATCCGACCCTCGACGCGTTCATGGCCGATGTCGTCCACGTATTGCGCGACGAGGTTGCCGAGCTGGTCAGACTGGGCTGCGAGTACATCCAGCTTGACGCGCCGCACTACCCGCTGCTGGTCGATCCGGCCTGGCGCGAGTTCTACGAGTCGCGCGGCTGGCCGTTCAAGCGCTGGCTGTCGTACGGCATCGAGCTAGACAACGCGGTCATCGAGGCGGGAAGGCCCGCGACGTTCGGCTTCCACCTGTGCCGCGGCAACCAGCTCAGCCGATGGCTGGTGTCAGGCGGGTACGAGCCGATCGCTGGCCCGATCTTCGGCAGCGTGAACGCTGACAGGCTCCTGCTTGAATACGACGACGAGCGCTCTGGCACGTTCGACCCACTGCGGCTGGTGCCGGACGACAAGATCATCGTGCTGGGGCTTGTCACGACCAAGACCTCGCGGGTCGAGTCGGCTGATGCCGTCGAGGCCAGGCTGCGCCAGGCGGCGGACCTTGTCGGACGCGACCGTCTGGCGGTCAGCCCGCAATGCGGGTTCGCGACCTCGGCCGCAGGCAACGCGATCACGCCAGAGGCCGAGCGCGCAAAGCTCGCGCTGCTGGCACGCATCGCCGCGAGCCTGCCAGGCGGCTGAGCCGACTGAGCTGGGCCGACACGGCTGAGCTGGGCCGACACGGCTGAGCCGACGAGAAAGAGCTGATAGCGGTCAGTGTTTGGCGCGGAAGATCTGGCGGCATTCACGCGTCGCGTAGAAGACCAGAACGTATCCGGCCGCTGGGTCGGCCTGCCACCAGCCCACGGTGGCATTCAGCACCAGGCCGGCCAGCACGGCGGTCGCCAGGATTCCGTCGACCAGCGTCACGCGGCCCTCGGTGGACAGGACCGGGTTGCCGAGTTCCCTGCCGGTGCGGGCCTTGCCGTAGGCGAGCGCGAACATCGCGGCGGCGGTAATGGCGGTCCAGGCGATCCCGACCAGCGAGTGGTGCGGGCGGTAACCCGCAGCGAGCACCCATGTCGACTGGATCATCAGATACGCCGCGAGCGCCGCGAACGCCACTGCGATCAACCGCAGGGCCCGCCGCTGTCGGTCGGCGCCGGTCCCCGACAGTTCCCAGATCACAACGATCGAGGCGCCGATCTCAATCAGCGAGTCGAGGCCAAATCCCGCTAGCGCTACAGACCGAGCTTCAATCGCGGCGTAACCGAGCACCACGATGCCGACCGCGTTCCAGGAGAGGGTGACGTACTCAAGAGCGAAGCCCCGGCGCAGCGTGGCAGTCTGCAGCGTATTGGCTCGGCTCATCCTGGCAGTGTGGCAGGCGTTCGGTTCACCTGGTTGCGTGAAGGCCCCGCTCGGTCAGCCGATGCCGATCTGGGCGGCCCAGCGCGCGACACACTCGCTGAAGAAGGCATCCCTATCGCCAGGATTCTCGCCGATGACGTTCTGGAACTGGCCGAACAACTCCAGCGACATGGTCCCGAGCAGCGCTGACCAGAGCATTAGCCCGGCCTGGATCGCGACGTCGGTGATCTCGGCCGGGACTGCTGATCTGACCGGGGCGAGCGCCTTGCGTCCCGCCGAGGTGAGCTTGGCCGCGGCGGGTGCCGGTATCTCGATCCCGCGGACGGCAGCATCCACCAGGATCCCGATCAGCAGGTTCGAGACACGGCTGGCTGGCCCGATCGTGTCGGCAGGCGCGACGTACCCGGGTACGGGCGAACCGTAGATGAGGGCGTACTCGTTCGGATTGGCGAGCGCCCAGTCTCGCACCGCCTGGCAGATCGCCGACCAGCGGCCGAGCAGGTCAGCCCGGCTCTGGGCGGCCTCTGCCACCTCGGCCGCCGACCCGAGCGAGTCGTATGCATCGATGATGAGCCTGGTCAGCAGGTCGTCGCGGCTCGCGACATACCGGTACACGGCCGATGACGCCATGCCAAGCTCGCGCGCGATCGCGCGCAGGCTGAGCGCGGCTGCGCCATCTGTCGCTAGATGGCGCCGGCCAGCCTCGAGGATCTCCCTCGTGATCTCCGCCCGCGCGCGCTCCCGCGCGGTCCGCGGAACTGACCGAGCAAGGTCACCTGACCGGTCAGCCGCGCCTGGCGGCTCCGGGGAGCGTGCTGCTCCGATGCTGCGCATTCCCGCATCGTGCCATAAAACAAGAGCGGGGGCAACAAAACAGAGCGCTGCTCTTGACTTCTGCGGCGCAGGTCGGCATGCTCGATGTAGCAGACGAGAGCAACGCTCGCGAATGCGAGCACTGACTTCACGGAGAAGAAAATGAACGCAGATCAGCCTGGCGACTCCGGCGGATCACGAGACTTGCACGTCATTATCGGTGCCGGGGCGATCGGCAGCGTGATCGCGCGGCTGCTGGCAGCCGATGGCCGTCTGGTCCGCATCGTCACGCGGTCTGGGTCAGGCCCGGACGGCGTCCGGGCCGAGCGCGTCGCCGCGGATGCCAGCGATGCGGAGGCAATAGCACAGCTCAGCGACGGCGCCGTCGCGATCTACAACTGCGCCAACCCGCCCTACCACCGCTGGCCCGAACTGTGGCCGCCCATCGCCGCTTCGCTGCTTGCCGCCGCCGAACGCAGCGGCGCCGTTCTCGTCACCGTCGCCAACCTGTACGGCTACGGGCCAGCCTCTCAGTCGCTTGGCACCGCCGGTTACGACGCCGCGCATCCGATGACCGAGGACACGCCGCTCGCCGCTACGGGCCGCAAGGGCAGCGTTCGCGCCAAGATGTGGCGAGATGCGCTCGCCGCGCATCAGTCGGGCCGGGTACGGGCCGCCGAGGTCCGCGCCAGTGACTACGTCGGGCCGGGAGCTGAAAGCGTGCTGGGCGCGCGGGTGATCCCGAACGTCCTAAGTGGCAAGTCAGTGTCCGTCCTGGGCCGGACCGACCGGCTCCATACCTGGACCTTCACCGACGACGTCGCGCGGCTAGCCGTGGTCGCGAGTGGCGACTCGAGAGCCTGGGGGCATGCCTGGCACACGCCGTCAGGACCGCCGCGCACGCAACACGACGCGGTCGCCGACATGGCGCGCGTAGCCGGCGTCCGACCGGTCCACGTGCGGGCGCTGCCCGGCGCGGCGCTCCGCGCGGCCGGGCTGTTCTCGCCGCTCTTGCGCGAGCTGCAGGAGACCAAGTACCAGTTCACCGAAGACTTCGTGATGGACTCCTCGTCGGCGCAGCGGACTTTCGCGCTGGCGCCGACCCCGTGGGACAGCGTGCTCGAGGCAGCGCTGCGCTCTTACGGCTGGCGTGGCACCCAAGATCACCTCATAGGCTCGAAGTGATGCCCAGGAGGTGATAGCTGATGATCGGAGCTCGCAGACCAGGTCGGCCAGGCCCCCGCCCCTCTCTGTCCCGGCTGATTGGCGCGGCCGGCTTGGCGGCGCTCATGCTGCCGTTGGCGGCGGCTGCGTCCAGGCCCGCGACCCGCGGCACCGTGGCGACCGTGACCGGCCCGGCCGTGCACGGTTCTGCCGTGGCGCGCGTAGCTGCCCATGCGCGCGCGGTCCTGGGCGTCGCGGCGGGGGATTCGCCCCCGGGATTCTGGTACGGGACCGACAGCTTCACGATGCCGGTCACCGGCACCGGACCTTACAAGGAGCCGGTCATCGGCGGGAATTACGGCGGGTACACCGGGATGGCCGGGAACTGGGCGCACTGGCAGGGCTGCGGCGGCAAGGTCGTCTGGTCGGCCACGAACGCAGGCCAGGCGTCGGCCAACCTCACGACCTACCACAAAGGCGTCGGCGTCGGCGCCTACTGGTTTATGGCCGGGCCCGGAGTCGACCCGAACTACAACGGGACGGTGACCGAGGCCCAGACCTGGGGCCAGCAGCAGGCGGCACGTGCCCTGGCGGACCTGGGCAGCGCGGTGAATTACCCGGTGGTCTGGATGGACGTCGAGTTGCCTGGCAACGCACCCGACTTCACGCCAGCGCCAGACAACGGGTGGAACAACGTCTACACCTCGCCGTGCAGCGGGCGTGTCGCGACCCAGCACATCGCGCCAAGCGTGGATCGCGGCGTGATCGACGGGTTCGCGAGCTACCTGACCGCGCACTCAAAAGACAAGCCGGGCGTCTACTCGGCGCCTCCCGCCTGGACCGCCATCTTCGGCACGGGCAGCGCGTCGAAGATTCCTGGCCTGTACGAGTGGACTTACACCGGGAACACGAGCAGCCTCACGCACCACCCGTCGGCTTGGTGCTTGACCTCCACATCCATCTGCGCGCACTTCTTTGGCGGGCAGCACAGCTCGGATAGCACCGCGCTGATGTGGCAGTGGTCAGGCGGCGGCGGAACCAGCAATGGTGTCGGCGATTTCGATCAGATCGACGGCACCCGGACGCCGTAGCGCCGCGGTCATAGGCGGCTGTCGGTGGCCGGGTCAGGCTGGCCGTCGAAATACTGCTCGAGCACCTGGCCGAACAGCCGGTCATCCTGGTCGGCGCGGTGGAAGAGGGTCATTGACGAGCGCAGCTTCATCGCGTCAATGCCGCCGAATATCTGACCGGCCGTGCGGCCGTCGAGGCCGGTGAGTATGCGCGCGCACTCGGCCAGCCGCGGGCCGAGCGCCGGATGCCGCAGGTAGGCCCTTGCTTCATCGAGGGAGCCGATGGCGTACCGCACGGCGGTCGGGCTATGGCCGAGCCCTGCGATCTGGGGAAATACGAACCACATCCAGTGGCTGGTCTTGCGCCCGGCGCGCAACTCGGCAACTGCGCGCTGATACGTGCCTCCGGCGTCCTGTGCATCGACGAAACGCGCGAGCTCGTACGGATCATCCATCGTTCGCACGCTAATGGCAGCTTCATCGCGCGGCAACGGCGCACCTGTTGCGATCACGGTCCCGGCAGCGGCGGCCGGATACTTGAGGCCGGTCCCCGTGTTCAGCACGACGACTTGCTCGCCGCCTGACAGCCAGCCCTCATCGCGAAGCTGGCGGACGGCGCTGAGGCACGCGGCGCCCTCTGGGCAGATGAAGCAGCCTTCAAGCCTGGCGACCTCCCGCTGATCGGCGAGGAGCCTCGAGTCATCGACGGCGACCGCAGTCCCTCTGGTGGCGTACAGCGAGTCCAGGATCAGGAAGTCTCCGAGCGGCTTGGGTAC
>Ga0126378_10001259_pt1 | contig 18874 bp, 14 predicted proteins | sample PanSoiMetPlot_23_FD_92587 | JGI IMG/M metagenome (GOLD analysis project Ga0126378, IMG submission 92587) | Tropical forest soil microbial communities from Panama - MetaG Plot_23 | ecosystem: Environmental > Terrestrial > Soil > Tropical forest > Bulk soil | place: Panama | collected 2016-02-17
AGATATCGCAGTGCAAGCTGCTCGCGTCCCAGGTCTCGGTCGAGGTGGCCGACGACGCCATCCAGATCCTGGGCGGCCACGGCTACATGTCCGAGTTCCCCGTGGAGCGGGCCTGGAGAGACGCCCGGCTGTCCCGAATCGGAGCGGGGACCGACGAGATCATGAAGGAGATCGTTGCGAAGAGCTACGGGCTCTGACCGGCGCCGGCCGCGAACAGCGCGGTCAACCGCTCCCACGTCCGCTCCAGGTGCTCGTTCAGCACCTTCACCTCGCCGAGGACCGGCATGAAGTTGGTGTCGCCGGTCCAGCGCGGCACCACGTGCACGTGGACGTGGTCGGGGATGCCGGCGCCGGCCACCCGGCCAAGGTTCACGCCGACGTTGAACCCGTCGGGATGGGACGCCTCCTGGAGGACGCCGAGCGACTGACGCACGAGTCGTGTGACCGCCAGGGTCGCGTGGTCATCCAGGTCGGTCAACGAGGCGAGGTGAGAGCGAGGAGCGACCATGAGGTGCCCGCTGCTGTAAGGGAACCTGTTGAGCAGGACGAACGCGTCGGGCCCGCGGTGGATGAGGAGGTTGGCCCGGTCCTCCGCGGGCGGAGCCGCCAGCACCCGGCAGAAGAGGCAGCCCTGCTCACCGGGAGCCGCCACGTACTCCATTCGCCAGGGGGCGTGAAGGTTGCGCATCGCAAGCGACGCTAACATGTGACTCCTCATGGCGGTGACGAGGCGCCGCGGCTACGTGCCGCAGGACATCGAGCCGAAGTGGCAGCGCATCTGGGCCGAGCGCGGCGTGCTCCGGGCGGACGATGCATCTCCGCGTCCCAAGTACTACAACCTGGTGATGTTCCCGTACCCGAGCGGGGACCTGCACATGGGCCACATGCGCAACTACGTGATCGGCGACCTGCACTCGCGGTTCCAGCGCATGCGCGGTCACGAGGTGCTCAACCCGTTCGGCTGGGACGCCTTTGGCCTGCCTGCCGAGAACGCCGCCATGAAGGCCGGGTCCCACCCCCGGGCGTGGACCAGCGGCAACATCGTCCGCGCCAGGGAGCAGCTGGCGATGATGGGCGTGCTCTACGACTGGGACCGGGAGGTCACAACCTGCGATCCCGACTATTACCGGTGGACGCAGGCGCTCTTCCTGCTCTTCTACGAACGCGGCCTGGCCTACCGGGCGATGGCGCCGGTCAACTGGTGCCCGGTCGACCAGACCGTGCTGGCCAACGAGCAGGTCGTCAACGGCCGCTGCTGGAGGCATCCGGACGTCCCGGTCGAGCGGCGCGACCTCGAGCAGTGGTTCCTCCGGATCACGGCCTATGCGGACCGCCTGCTCGAGGACCTGGACCTGCTGGAGCACTGGCCGGAGCGGGTGCGGGTCATGCAGGCCAACTGGATCGGCCGCAGCCGCGGGCTGGAGGTGGACTTCCGGATCGCGGGGTCGGACGAGCCCATGCGCATCTACACGACCCGCCCGGACACCCTCTTCGGCGTGACGTTCATGGTCCTGGCGCCCGAGCACCCGCTGGTCGAGCGGGTGACGACCGCGGAGCACTGGCAGGCGGTGCGCGCCTACGTGCAGTCGGCGCGGGCGCGCAGCGACATCGAGCGGCTCTCGACCGAGCGCGAGAAGACCGGCGTGCCGACCGGGGCGTTTGCCGTCAACCCGCTGAACGGCGAGTCGGTGCCGATCTGGGTGGCCGACTATGTGCTCATGGGTTACGGGACCGGCGCCATCATGGCCGTCCCCGGCCACGACGAGCGCGACTACGCGTTCGCCCGCCAGTTCGGGCTGCCGGTCCGCGAGGTGATCGCTCCTCCCGCCGGGCCCCAGGGCCAGCTGACGGAGGCATACACCGGGCCCGGGACGATGGTCAACTGCGGGCGCTTCGACGGCCTGCCAAGCCAGGTGGGGTTCGACGCCGTGGCCGACTTCGTGGAGGAGCGCGGCCTGGGCCAGCGCGCCACCCGTTACCGGCTGCGCGACTGGCTCATCTCACGCCAGCGCTACTGGGGCTGCCCGATCCCGATGGTCCACTGCGAGGCGTGTGGCATCGTGCCGGTGCCGGAGCGCGAGCTGCCGGTGCTGCTGCCCCCTACCTACCTGCGCCTGTCCGAGCAGCCGGACTTCTACCAGACGACCTGCCCGCGCTGCGGCGGTCCGGCCCGCCGCGAGACCGACACGATGGACACGTTCATCGACTCCTCCTGGTACTTCCTGAGGTACACGAGCGCGAACGACGACACACAGCCCTTCGACCCCGAGCTGGCGAACCGCTGGATGGCGGTCGACCAGTACACGGGCGGCATCGAGCACGCGATCCTGCACCTGCTCTACTCGCGCTTCTTCCTGAAGGTGCTGCGCGACGCCGGCCTGGTGGAGGCGGTCGAGCCGTTCTCGCGCCTGTTCACCCAGGGGATGGTCACCCGTGGCGGCCAGGCGATGGCCAAGTCGGCGGGCAACGGGGTGGCGCCGGACGACCTCGTGATCCGCGAGGGCGCCGACGCCGGCAGGGTCTACGAGATGTTCATCGGGCCGCCCGACGAGGACGCGGAGTGGACCGACGAGGCGATCGCCGGTCCTGTGCGGTTCCTGCAGAAGGTGTGGCGCCTGGTGCTGGACCCGGACCTGGTCCCGGTCTCCGGGTCGGGGGCCAGCCCGGCCGACCTCCGGCGGCGTGTGCACCAGGCGATCGGCCGGGTCACGGCCGACTACGAGGGGTTCCGCTTCAACACCGCAGTGGCGGCGCTGATGGAGCTGGCCAACGCCATGCAGGCGCACCTGGCGGCCGGCGGCGACCGCGGGGCCGAATGGGACGAGGCGGTCAGCGTGCTGACCCGGCTCCTCAACCCGATGGCACCGCACATCGCCGAGGAGCTCTGGGAGCGCGTGGGAGGCGGCGGTCTCTGCGCCGACGCCGCGTGGCCCGTGTACGACGCCGCCGTGGCGGCCGAGCCCGAGGTGACGCTGGTCGTCCAGGTGGCGGGCAGGGTGCGGGACCGCCTGCGCGTGCCGGCCGGGCTGGACAAGTCGGCGGCCACCGAGCGGGCCCTGAGCAGCGAGGCGGCCCGGCGGGCGCTCGGGGACGGCGGCCGGCCGACCCAGGTCGTGTACGTGCCCGACAAGCTGATCAACCTGGTCCCTTAACGGGTTCTCTTGACACCCCAGGCTGGAGCCCGGCTACCCTCGCAGCACCGTCTTCGCGGCCCGGACGAACCCCCTGGGTGGGGGGTATTGGTGGTGGGGTGCCCTGCGAGGGGGGTGTCGGCCGTGGGGTGCCCTGGGACCGTCTGGGGTGGCGGGGCGGGTGCCCGGTGGCCCCCGGGCCCTGCCGGGCCGGTCGCATGCATATCGGGCTGACGCTGCCCGGCGGTGTCCGCCCCCGCGACGCGGCCCGGCTCGCCGAGGCCGCGGAGACGGCCGGGTTCGACTCGGTGTGGGTGCTGGACGTGCGCCGCGAGCCGTACCTGCTGGCGGCTGCCGCGGTGCAGGCGACGCGGCGGGTGCGGGTCGGCACCAACGTCGCGGTCGCCTTCGCCCGCTCGCCCACGACGACCGCCACCGCGGCCTGGGACCTTGCGGTCTGGAGCGGTGGCCGCTTCGTCCTCGGGCTGGGCAGCCAGGTCGGCCCGACGCTGGCCGCCCGCTTCGGCGTCGACGCCGACCACCCCGCTCCGCGGATGCGCGACTACGTGCGGGCGGTCCGCGCCTGCTTCGCCGCCTTCCGCACCGGTCGCGGCGGCTACGAGGGCGACTTCTACAGGATCCGCCGACCGGTGTTCCAGCCCAGCGCGGACGAGGGCGTCAGCGAGCCCCCGGTGTACGTGGCGGCGGTCAACCCCGTCATGACCGGCGTGTGCGGGGAGGTCGGCGACGGCCTGGCCGCGCACCCCTTCACCACCGCCGAATACCTGCGTGACGTCCTCCGCCCGGCCCTGGCCGCGGGGGCGCGGCGCGCCGGGCGCGCGGTCCCGCCGGTCCTGCTCCAGCTCGTGGTGGCGCCCACCCGAGCGGCGCTGGCCACCCAGATGAGCGCGTACACGGTGCCGGCCTACCGCCGCGTCCTCGACCATGCGGGATTCGGCGAGGCGGCCGATCGCGTCATGGCCGCTGCCGCGGAGGGGCGCCGCCAGGAGGCGCGCGAGCTGATCGCCGCGACGTTCCTGGACCGCCTGGGCGTCATCGCGGGCGACGACCTCGCGGCGGGGCTGGAGCCGTGGCGGGGCCTGGCGGAGCACGTCAGCCTCAGCGTGCCCTGGTTCGGCCCGAGCGACGCCGAGCAGGTGTCGCTCGCCGAGCGCCTGATCGACCGCGTCGCCGCCCTGCGTCAGGCCTGAGCGGGCGACGGGTCGGCCGGCGCCGCGGCCAGCTGCGCGGCGACCCGCAGCGCGGCCGCCATGCTCTGCCAGCGTGCCACCCCGCGGCCGGCGATGTCGAACGCCGTGCCGTGGTCGACGGAGGCGCGCGGAAACGGGAGGCCGAGCGTCACGTTGACGCCCTCGTCGAACCCGCCCAGCTTGACGGGGATGTGGCCCTGGTCGTGGTACATCGCCACGACGAGGTCGAACTCTCCCCGGGCCGCCCGCCAGAACAGCGTGTCCGGCGGCCAGGGGCCGGTGGCGTCGATGCCCACAGCACGGGCTGCGGCCACCGCCGGTCCGATCTCCCGCTCCTCCTCGTCCCCGAACAGGCCGCCCTCGCCGGCGTGGGGATTGACGCTGGCGACGCCGACCCGCGGCCGCGGCCGGCCCAGGCGCCGAACGCCCTCGTGCCCGAGCTCGATGGTGCGCAGCACGCGGTCGCGCGTGGCGGCGTCGATCGCGCTGCGCAGCGAGCGGTGGGTCGTGACGTGCACCACGCGCAGCCGGTCCGTCACCAGCAGCATGCGGACGTCGGCGATCCCGGTGAGCTCGGCCAGCATCTCGGTGTGCCCGGGCCAGGGGAAGCCGGCCATGCGCACCGCCGCCTTGTTGATCGGGCCGGTGACCAGGGCGTCGTAGGCGCCGGAGCGCACCAGCTCGACGGCGCGCCGGATCGCGGCCACGCCGGCCGCGCCGCCCTCGGGCGAGAGCACCCCCGGCCGCACGGCGCCGGCGTCCCCGGCAGGCTCGATCCGCGCCGGGGGCGGGACCCCGAGGGCCTGGGCCGTCCGACGGAGGTGGCCGGCGTCGCCCGCGACCGCGATCTCGCCCAGGGCCCGCACCTCCGGCCGGGCCAGCGCCCTGAGCGTGACCTCCGGGCCGATGCCGGCCGGGTCGCCGGCCGAGACGATGAGGCGCGGCGGCCCAGGAGCCGCGCCCCTAGCCGCCACGGAGCGCCTCCAGGGCGCGGCTGACGGCGTCCTCCCCGCCGAAGGCGCCCGCCTTCAGCACGACGGGCAGCCCGTCCAGCCGCCCGCCGCACACCGTGGCCAGGGGCGCCCGCGGCAGTGCCTCGCCGACCAGCGCCAGGGCCCGCGCGCCGGCGGCGGCCAGGGTCCTCGCCGCCGTCTCGCCGCCGGTCAGCACCAGTCCGTCGTGCCCGTCCAGGTCCGGCAGCTCGCCCGGTCCGAGAACCTGGACCCGCCAGCCGCGCTCACGCGCGTGCGCAGCCTGGGCGGCGGCCGCCGGGCTGCCGACGACCGCGAGCGGGCGCCCACAGCGGCCGAGGGCCGGCGGCGGCGGACCCAGGCCGAGCTCCCTGGCCAGCGCGGCGGCCAGGCCCGCCGTGCCCGCGACCACCCGGTCGCCGCTGTCGAGCACCTCGCGGGCTATCGCGTCCAGGTCCGCGTCAGTCGCTGCGTCACGGATGTCGACGCGGCCTCCCAGCGGGCGGAGCAGCGCGCGCAGGTCCACGTCGCCGGTCCGCCACCGCTGGGTGCCCCCCGTCGTGGTCCGGCCCTCGGCCGGCAGCGCCGGGGCCACGACACAGCGGCCGGGGACGGCGTCCAGGACGCCTGCGAGGTCGGCGACCGGGTTGCCACGCAGCAGCGAGTCGAGCTTGCGAAACAGCAGGTCGCCCGGCATCGCGCGGGCTGCCGTCCGGCTGCGGGTCCTGGCCACCGCGCCCGCCTCGGCGCGCGACTCGGTGCTGACCGCGGCGCAGGCCAGGTCGCCGGAGGGCAGGTCCGGCCAGAGGCCGACCCGAACCGGGCCGCCGGCCGCGAACGGGAGGGCGCTGTCGCAGGCCCCGGTGAGGTCGTCAGCGACCAGGCAGACGCGGAGCCCGGACCCGCCGAGCCGCGAAGCTCGCGGCGAACCGAGGGATCCGGGCTGCACGCCGTCACCATACCGGGGGATTCCAGAGGGGCGCAGGCGCGGCAGGCGCGAGTACGCTAGGCGCGTGGCAATCCTGCCCGACCACGTGAAGCAGCAGGTGCGGGACCGGTTCGCCGACCGGCTCAGCGGCCCCGTCCAGCTGACGCTGTACACCCGCCCCGGCACGGGCCGTCTGATCCTGCCCGCCGGCCTCGGCTGCGCGACGTGCGACGACGCGCGCCAGATGGCCGAGGACCTGCAGGACGCCGCGCCCGCCCTCCTCAAGCTGTCGGTCGTCGACGTCACTCGGGAGGAGGCGGACGTGGACGAGGTGCCGACGCTGACGGTGGGGCCCCCTGGCGCGGCCCCCCGCCTGAGCTGGCAGGGCCTGCCCGCGGGCCTCGAGTTCGCGACCGTGGTGGACGCGATCGAGCGGGTGTCGACCGGCGACCACGGCCTGTCCGACGCCTCTCTCGAGGCGATGGCGGGCCTGACCGAGCCCGTCGACGTCATGGTCTTCGCGACTCCCACTTGACGCTACTGCCCCCAGGCCGTGAGCCTGGCCAGCCGGATGGCGATCGCCTCGCCGCTGGTGAGCGCGAAGACCGTCGAGGCGAACGAGTTCCCGGCGCTGTCCCAGCGCTTCGGCGTCCAGGGTGTCCCCCGCACGGTCGTGAACGAGCGGGGTGCGTTCGTGGGCGCTCTGCCGGAGCCGCAGTTCGTCGACTCGGTGCTCCGCCTGGCCGCCGACACGAACGGCAAAGGCCAGGCCCTGCCCTGATCCCCGGCCGTGCTGCTGGATGACGTGGCCGCGACCTCGACCGCGGTCGCGGCCACACCGGCGCGGGGGGCCAAGGTCGACCGGATCGCCGCGTGCCTGCGGCTGGCCTCGCCGGACGAGGTCGCTCCAGCCGTGGCATTCCTGTCCGGTGACCTCGTGCAGCGCCAGGTCGGCGTCGGCTACGCATCCCTCCGGGACCTGCCCGAGCCCGCCGCCACGGCGACGCTGACGCTCCGCGAGGTCGACGCCGTCTTCGAGCGCCTCGCCGGCCTGGCCGGCCCGGGCTCGCAGGGCGAGCGTCGGCGGACGCTCGCCGAGCTGATGGGACGGGCCACCGCCCCGGAGCAGCGCTTTCTCTGGCACCTCCTCCTGGGGGAGCTGCGGCAGGGAGCGCTGGACGGCGTCATGGTCGAGGCCATCGCCAGGGCGGCGTCCCAGCCCGTCGCCGCCGTCCGCCGGGCCCTGCTGCTGACGGGCGAGCTGCCGGCAGTGGCGGAGGCCGCGCTGCGCGAGGACGGCGCCGGCCTGGCGGCCCTGCGACTCGAGGTCGGCCGACCGCTGCGGCCGATGCTGGCCCAGACAGCAGACGCCATCGAGGCAGCGATGGAGCGTGCCGCGCCGGCCGCGGTCGAGTGGAAGCTGGACGGCGCGCGGGTGCAGATCCACCGGCTGGGCACGGAGGTGCGCGTCTTCACCCGCAGCCTTGACGACGTGACCGGCCGCGTGCCCGAGCTGGTGGAGGCGGCGCTGGCGCTTCCGGTGCGGTCGGTGGTCCTGGACGGGGAGGCGATCGCGCTGCAGGCCGACGGCCGGCCCCACCCGTTCCAGGTCACGGGCAGCCGCTTCGGCAGCCGACGCGACATCGACCGGCTTCGGGCGGCCATCCCGCTGACCCCCTTCCTCTTCGACCTGCTCCACCTCGACGGCGAGGACATGATCGACCTGCCTGCCGGCGAGCGCCACGCGGCGCTGGCGACCGTCCTGCCCGAGGCGCTCCGCACGCCCCGCCTGGTCACCGCGGACGTCGCCGAGGCCGCCGGGTTCCTGGATCGGACGCTGGACCGCGGGCACGAGGGCGTGGTGGTCAAGGCGCTCGCGTCCCCCTACGAGGCGGGACGGCGCGGCGCCGGCTGGATCAAGGTCAAGCCTCGACACACGCTGGACCTGGTCATCCTGGCCGCGGAATGGGGCCACGGGCGCCGCCGCGGCTACCTGTCCAACCTGCACCTGGGAGCCCGCGACCCCGCCGGCGGCTACGTGATGCTCGGCAAGACGTTCAAGGGGATGACCGACGAGATGCTGGCCTGGCAGACCGGGCGCCTCCAGGAGCTGGAGGTCGACCGGGACGACTGGACCGTGCGGGTCCGTCCGGAGCTGGTCGTGGAGATCGCCTTCGACGGGGTCCAGCGCAGCCCGCGCTACCCCGGAGGCGTCGCGCTCCGGTTCGCCCGCGTGCTGCGGTATCGTCCGGACAAGCGGGCTGCCGAGGCCGACAGCATCGAGACGGTGCGCGCGCTCCAGCGCACCGTCCCCATCCGTCAGTAGAAGACCGGTAGGGGGGACGTGCCACTCAGGGGAAAGTCACCGCCAGTATCGGCGCTCCCGGGAGCTGTGCGATGATTGCGGGTCCGTCGCCCGCACGCCGCGCGAGTCGCTTACGCGTGCTGGTCGGCGCCGGCCTCGTGGCCGTCGTGCTGCTGGCCGGCCTCCCTGTCGCCGTGCTGGCGATGCGGGGCACGCCGGTCCCGATCCTGGTGGGCCTCCGCCCCGCGTCCGTCGCCCCCGATCGCCGGCCGCCGGTCACGGACGACCAGGTGGTGGCCGCGGTGAGCGGCAGCCTGGATCGCTGCTTCTACATGGGTCGGCCGCCGCCGTGGCGCTGCCCGCGGCTGCAGGACAGCCGGCCCGAGGACTGGCAGGTGCGCGGGGACCCCTTCGCCGGCGCGACCGTGCACTACGACGGCATGGACGTGTTCACGGTCACCGCCCACTTCGTGGCAGTGCTGGTCGACGCCGATGACCCGAGCGAAGTGATGGCGATCGACGCCGCCCCGCTGCGCGCGCGCGTCGACTGGGACGGCGAGGCGCTGGCCGTGACCAGCATCGACCGGGCCGGCACGGGACCGCCGGTGCCGAGGATAGCGATGGGCGGCGACGCAGACCTGGTCCGCCTGGCCGGGGTCCACCTCGGTCTGTGCGCCGGCCAGAGCGGGCGTGACGTCACGCAGGGCTGTCCCTCACACCTGCTGCCCGAGGCCGGCCCCCAGACCTGCCCGGACCCTCACGCGGTCTTCTCGTGGAAGGAGATGAGCGACCCCACCAGCGGCGCGACCGTCGCCTACGAGGCCGAGACGGGCCTGTACCGGGTCACGGGCCGGTACGCGCTGCAGGAGGCCGTCGCGCAGCCGGCCCAGTGCCGCGGCAGCGCGCGAAAGCAGGGCCCCTACCAGCTGGTGATCGTGTTCGAGCGCGACCGGGAGGGTGCCTCCGTGCCGGCGTTCCTCGAGTTCGCCTGGCTGTGAGCGCGAAGCTGACCGGCCGCTCGCTCGGCCGCTATGAGGTCGGCGAGGCCGTGGGCTCCGGGCTCTTCGGCACGGTCTACCGGGCCTGGGACCCGGAGCCCCGGGTCGAGCGCGCCCTGAAGGTCCTGGACCGCCTGGGGGCCGGCGACAGCGCGAGGCGGCTCCGCCTCTACCAGGAGATCGGGAACGCCGCCCAGGTGCGGCACCCAGGCATCGTGCCCGTCTACGACGTCTTCGAAGCCGACGGCCTGCTCTGCGTGCTGATGGACCTGGTGGCGTCGCACAGCCTCGCCGAGCGGCTGCGCGCTGCGCCGCTGGCAGCGGCCGAGACGGCTCGGATCGCGACGGAGGTGGGGGCCGCGCTTGACGCAGCGCTCAAGCACGGCGTGCTGCACGGCGACCTCAAGCCGTCAAACGTGCTGCTCCGCGAGCCTGACGGGGCCGTATCGGTGACGGACTTCGGGCTGGCCCCGGACGCCCGCCAGGTATCCGCTCCGCGGTCCGGGCCCGCGGCCGGCAGCGCACCGTACTGGGCGCCGGAGATGCTCGCACCGGAGCAGGCGGTCGACTGGCGCGTCGACGTGTATGCGCTGGCGGCGCTTGTCTACGCGATGGCCACCGGCCGGCCGCCAACTCCCCGAGGGGGGGCGTTCGGTCCCGGCCCGTATCGGCCGCCGGTGCCGCCCTCCGACGTGAACCCCGCCCTGTCTCCGGCGCTGGACGAGCTGGTCGCCCGCGCGCTGTCCCCGGACCCCTCCCGGCGGCCCGACTGGCCCGGAGAGCTCGCCCGGGACCTGGCCGCCGCCCTGGTCGAGAAGCGCCGGGAAGCGACCCGGCCACCGGTCGTCCTGCCCTGGGTGCCGGTGGGACCTCTGCCGAACGTCCCCGAGGAGGCCGGTGCTGCTCGAACGCGGGGAGGGCAGAGACCTCGGGGGCCGCTGGAGCCGGTGGTCGCGGTACCGGCGGCCCCCGTGGTCCCGGCGCCGGCGGTGCTGACGGGGCCGGCGCGCGAGCGGATCGGCCGAGGGCAGGTCGGGGCCGCCACAGCGCCCGGTGCCGCGTCGGCCATCCCGCCGGCGCCCCCGGCGCCTCCGGCGCCTCCGGCTCCCGTGGCTTCGGCGGCGGCGGCAGCGTCCGTGGGTTCCCTGGCTCCCGCAGTTCCGGCGGCCCGCGTGCCCGCCCCCGCGGCGGTGGGGGCCCGGCCGGCGGGGGCCAGGCCGGCGGCGGGCCGGCCCCGGCCGAGGCGGCTCGGCCCCCGTGGGCGCCGCCTGGTCGCTGCCGCTCTGGTTGTGCTCCTGGGGCTGACCGGCGCCGGCGTGGCGGCGCGGGACACCGGGCCCGTGCCGGCCTGGCTGGCATCGGCGGCCAGGCTCGCCTCCCTCCTGGGGCTGCCGGGGGCGCCTCTACCCGACAGCTGGCCGGCCGGTGTCACCGGGCCGATGGTCGGCCGCGCGGTCGCCGTTCGCCTGCTCGCCTGCACCGGCGCCGCGTCCGCGCAGATGACATGTCCCCAGCAAGGCGACCGCCACGGCGAGCCCGTCGAGCGATGGACGCTGGCCGGTGACCCCACGCTGGGCGCCGTCGTGCGGTACCTGGGCCACGAGGAGTTCGGTGTGAAGGGGCGCTTCGTGATGGTGCTGCGGGGCCAGGACCAGACGTACTTCCCCCAGGTCGACGCAGCGGCGTACGACGCCCACGTGCTGTGGACCGGCTCCCGGCTGGAGGTGCTCCGCGTCGTCCGCGTGCTGAACGGCCCGCCCGTGCCCCGGCCGGCGGCGGCCACGGACGGGCTGGCGCTGGCGGCGGCCAGGGCGGCGTTCGACGCCTGCGCGCAGCCCGCCCAGTCCCTGACCATCGTCGGATGCCCGCCGAGCCGGCTGCCGGCGTGTGGGCTGGATGCGGTCCAGTCGAAGGTGAGCTGGAACCAGGATGCCAGCGCGCTGGTCACCTACGACTCGGCTCGCGGCATCGCCCACGTGGCGGGGCGCTACGGCATGAACCAGACGGCGACGTCCGCGACGCCGGGCTGCCCTGCGGTCCAGTCCGCCCGGACCTGGGGAGCGTACGACCTGTGGATGGTCTGGGAATCGGACCACTTCGCCGTGGTGGACTGCGTCTACCGCCAGGCCGGTCCCGGCTAGCGGCGTCGAGTTAGCCGGATTCCACCGCGCGGGCGACGTGCCTCTTCGAGTCGCGTGCCGTCGGTGGAATCCGGCTGGCAGCCGGCGTGGCCGGTCACCCGCCACACTGTGAGCGATGCGCGCGCAGGTCCGGGTGAACGGGGTCGATCGAGAGGTCCCGGCCGGCTCCGGCCGGACGCTGCTGCACGCGCTGCGCGAGGCGCTCGGGCTGACCGGCGTCAAGTACGGCTGCGGAGAGGGTTCCTGCGGCGCGTGCACGGTCCTGCTCGACGGCGAGCCGGCCCGGGCGTGCCTGCTCCAGGCCGGCGAGTCTGCGGGCCGGAGCGTGACGACCATCGAGGGGCTGGCTGCCGACAGCAGGCTGCACCCCGTCCAGCAGGCGTTCGCCGAGCTCGACGCGATGCAGTGCGGCTACTGCACGCCCGGCATGATCCTCGCCGCCACGGCGCTGCTGTCCAGGAGCCCCGACCCGGACGAACCCGCGGTCAGGGAGGCGCTGGGGGGCAACCTCTGCCGGTGCGGCGCGTATCCGCGGATCCTCCGGGCTGTCCGCCGCGCGGCCGCGGCTAGCGCCGGGCCGGACGGCGGGAGCCGAACCGAGCCGGCCCGGGAGCCGGCCCCGGAGCCGGCCCAGCCGGAGCTCGATGTCGGCCCGGCCGGGCCCTGGGACCTGCTCGCCCCGGAGGCTCGCGACTACTTCGCCGTCCTGCCGGATGGGCTGGTCGTCGTCCTCCCGCCAGTGCCGGAATCCTGGCCGCCGAGCGGCGGCGCCTGGATCCACGTCGGCGCCGACGGGGTGGTGACGGCCTTCACCGGCAAGGTGGACGTCGGTCAGGACAGCCGCACGGCCCTCGCCCTGCTGGTCGCCGAGGAGCTCGGAGTGCCCTTCCGGTCCGTGCGGATGGTTATGGGAGACACGGATGTCTGTCCGTTCGACGCTGGCACCTTCGGCAGCCGTTCGATGCCCGGCGCGGGCGAGGACCTGCGGGCGACCGCGGCCGCGGCCAGGCGGGCGCTGGCGGCGATGGCCGGCGCGGAGCCGGGCGCTGCGGCTCCGGCGGCTTACGGGCGGCTGCTGGCGGGCGCCCGCCGGGTGGAGATCGTCTCCGAGCCGGCGCAGCCGACCCCGCCGGCCAGGTGGGCCACGGCCGGGAGCCCGACCGTCCGGCCGGGGGCGGTGGACCTGGTCGTGGGCGCAACCCGCTTCCCGTCCGACCTGACGCGGCCGGGCCTGCTGCACGCCCGGGTGCTCCGGCCACCCGCCCTCGGCGCCACGCTGCGGTCCGTGGACCTGACGGCGGCGGAGGCCGCCCCGGACGTGGTCGCCGTCAGGCACGGGGACTTCGTGGGGGTGGCCGCCCCTGACCTGGCCACCGCGGAGCGCGTCATCGCGTCGATCGCCGCCGACTGGGAGGTCGAGCTCCAGCCAGGCGAGCGCTCGCTGGCCGAGGACCTGCGGTCCAACCCGGTCGAGGTGGAGGGCCGGGGCGGCTCGATGCACCACGAGACGGGGGACGTGGACGCGGCCCTCGCCGGCGCCCTCGTCCAGCTCGCGGAGACGTACCAGACGGCGTTCATCGCACACGCGCCGCTGGAGACCCGCGCGGTGCTGGCGGAGTGGGACGCCGGCCGGCTGACCGTCTGGACCGGCACCCAGACGCCGTTCAACGTCCGGCGCCAGCTGGCCGAGGGCCTGGAGGTAGAGGAGTCGCGGGTGCGGGTGATCGTCCCGCCCACCGGCGGCGGCTTCGGAGGCAAGCACGTGGCCGGGCCAGCGCTGGAGGCGGCTTGCCTGGCCCGTGCCGCCGGCCGCCCCGTCAAGCTCACCTGGACGCGGGAGGAGGAGTTCCGCTGGGGCTACTTCCGGCCGGCGGCGCTCATCGACGTGCGCAGCGGCGCGGCGAGGGACGGGACGATCACCGCCTGGGAGTTCAAGAACTTCAACGCCGGCGCGCCCGCGATCCTGACGCCGTACGCGATCCCCCACCAGCGCATCGACTTCCAGCCGACCGCCTCGCCGCTGCCGCAGGGCGCGTACCGTGCCCTCGCCGCCACCGCGAACACCTTCGCCCGCGAGTCGCACATGGACGAGCTCGCGCACCGCCTCGACCGCGACCCTCTCGAGCTCCGGCTGGCCTGCCTCGAGGACGAACGGCTGGCGGCGGTCCTCCGTGCGGCGGCGGAGCGCTGCGGGTGGAGGGAGCGTACCCGGGGCGGCGGCCGTGGCCTCGGGATCGCCGCGGGGGTCGAGAAGGGAGGCCGGGTCGCGACCTGCGTGGAGGTGCTGGCGGAGGCCGGGCGGCCGCTGCACGTCGTCCGGGTGGTGAGCGCCTACGAGTGCGGCGCCATCGTCAACCCCGAGACGGTCAGGAGCCAGGTCGAGGGCGCGACGGTGATGGCGCTCAGCGCAGCGCTCTTCGAGGCGGTCCACTTCGACAACGGCCGCGTGCTGAACGCCGCCTTCTCGACCTACCGGGTGGGGCGGTTCACGGACGTCCCGCCGATCGAGGTGCTGCTGCTCGACCGCCGTGACATCCCGCCGGCCGGCGCCGGGGAGACGCCGATGATCGCCGTCGCGCCAGCGCTGGCCAACGCCATCTTCGAGGCCACGGGGATCCGGCTCCGCTCGCTGCCCCTCACCCCGCACGGGCTGCTGGAAGGCCCCCGCAGCCCGGGCCACGGGCGGTAAGCTCGCGTCACATGCGGATCCGGACGCCAGCGGGCGTGGGAGCAGGCCCGCGCCATCGGGTGGCGACGTGCTGACGTGCTGACGCGCCTGCTGGCCCGCCATCTGCGGCCGTACCGGCGGCAGGTGGCGCTCGTGATCGTCCTCATCGTGGTCCAGTCGATCGCCAACCTCTACCTGCCGAACCTGAACGCCGACATCATCAACAACGGCGTCGTCAGGGGCGACATCGCCTACATCTGGAGGACGGGCGGCCTGATGCTCGCGGTCGCGGTCGGCCTGTCGATCGTCGCCGTCGTCGCTGCGTACTTCTCGGCCCAGGTCGCGATGTCGACCGGCCGGGACCTGCGGAAGGCCATCTTCAGCCAGGTGCAGCGCTTCTCGGCGGTGGAGATGAACCGATTCGGGGCGCCGTCCCTGATCACCCGCAACACCAACGACGTCCAGCAGGTCCAGATATTCCTGGCCTTCGGTCTCGTGATCCTGGTCTCGGCCCCGATCACGGCTGTCGGCGGGGTGATCATGGCCCTCTACGAGAACCGGACGCTGTCCGCGCTGCTGCTGGTGATCATCCCGTTCATGGCCCTGGTGATCGGCGTCCTGCTCCTCCTGGCGGTCCCGCTCTTCCGGTCGATGCAGGTCAGGATCGACCGCATCAACCAGGTGCTGCGCGAGCAGATCACGGGCGTCCGGGTGGTTCGCGCCTTCGTCCGGATGGAGCATGAGCGGACCCGCTTCGCCCGGGCCAACGTCGACCTGACCGCTACCGCGCTGCGCGTCAACCGGATCTTCACCGTGGCCATGCCCGCGATGCTGGGGATCTTCAACCTGTCCAGCGTGGCCGTGCTCTGGTTCGGCGGCCATCTCATCGCGAGCGGAAGCATGCCGATCGGCAACCTCACCGCGTTCCTGACCTACCTGATGCAGATCCTGATGGCGGTGATGATGGCGACGATGATGACGATCCTCATCCCGCGGGCCAGCGCCTGCGCGGACCGGATCGGCGAGGTGCTGGCGACCGCCCCGGTGATCGTCGACCCGGCCCGGCCCGTCACGGTCGCGGCCCCGACCGGGACGGTCGAGTTCCGGGGGGTCACGTTCCACTACCCGGGCGCGGAGCGCCCGGTGCTGCGGGACGTCTCGTTCTGCCTGCGGCCCGGCGTGACCACGGCCATCATCGGCAGCACGGGCAGCGGCAAGACCACGATCGTCAAGCTGATCACGCGGTTCTTCGACGCGACCGGCGGCGCCGTGGTCGTCGACGGCGTCGACGTGCGCGAACGCTCGCTGGAGAGCCTCTGGGATGGCATCGGCCTGGTGCCGCAGCAGGCGTACCTGTTCGGCGGCACGGTGGCCAGCAACCTGCGCCTGGGCAGGCCGGAGGCCACCGACGACGACCTCTGGCGGTCCCTGCGGGTGGCCCAGGCCGCCGACTTCGTCTCCGAGATGCCGAACGGCCTGAGCGAGCCCATGGCCCAGGGCGGGACGAGCGTGTCCGGCGGCCAGCGCCAGCGCCTGGCGATCGCCCGGGCCCTGGTGAAGCGGCCCCGGATCTACCTCTTCGACGACTGCTTCTCGGCGCTCGACGCGGCGACCGACGCCCGCCTGCGGGCCGCGCTGACGTCCGAGACCCGGGACGCGACGGTGGTCATCGTCTCGCAGCGGGTCAGCACGATCCGCCAGGCCGACCAGATCATCGTGATGGAGGAGGGAGCCGTGGTCGGCACCGGGACGCACGCCGAGCTGCTGACCGGCTGCCCCACCTACCAGGAGATCGTCGACTCCCAGCTGCGCGGCGAGGAGAGCGTCGCATGATCATGCGAGGGCCGGCCGGCGGCGCCGGCGCCGGTGCCGGCCGGGGCGACATGGGGCCGCGCATGGCCGCCGCGATGCCGGTCGTGCGGGCGAAGGAGTTCCGGCGGTCGGCCGTGCGGCTGCTCGGGCGGTTCGGGCCGGAGTGGCCCAGGATCGTGGTTGTCGTCTTGCTCACGGCGATCGGCGTGACGCTCACCATCATCGGGCCCCGGCTCCTGGGCAGCGCCACCAACCTGCTGTTCGACGGGCTGATCGGAAAGGCGCTGCCGGCCGGGATGACCAAGGCCCAGGCCGTGGCCCTCCTCCGCGCGCACGGCCAGGGACAGCTCGGGGACATGATCTCCGGGATGGACGTGACGCCCGGCCGGGGGGTCGACTTCACGGCTTTCGGCCGCCTGCTCGGGCTGGCGGCGCTGGTCTACCTGCTCGGCGCGGCGTTCACCTGGATCCAGGGCTACATCATGGCCGGCGTCGCCCAGCGGATGCTCTACCGCATGCGCGAGGACGTCGAGGACAAGCTCGCCCGCCTGCCGCTCCGGTACTTCGACCAGCAGGGCCGCGGCGACCTGCTCAGCCGGGTGACGAACGACATCGACAACATCGGCACCACCCTGCAGCAGAGCCTGGGCCAGCTCCTCAACTCGCTCCTCACCGTGGTGGGTGTGCTGGCGATGATGTACTCGATCAGCCTGCTCCTGGCCACGATCTCGCTGGTCGTGGTGCCGATGTCAGTGCTCGTCACCTTCCTGATCGCCCGCCGCTCGCAGCGCCGGTTCACGGAGCAGTGGAGGTGGACCGGCAGGCTCAACACGCACGTGGAGGAGATGCACACCGGGCACACGCTGGTCCAGGTCTTCGGCCACCGGCGCGACGCGCTCGAGAGGTTCGACCGGCTGAACGACCGGCTCTACGCCTCCAGCTTCATGGCGCAGTTCCTGTCGGGGATCATCCAGCCGGCCATGCTGCTCGTCTCCAACCTGAACTACGTCGCGATCGCCGCGATCGGCGGGTACCGCGTCGCGACGGGGACGATGTCGCTCGGCGACGTCCAGGCGTTCATCCAGTACTCCCGCCAGTTCACGATGCCGCTCACGCAGATCGCGGCGCAGATGAACCTGCTGCAGTCCGGGGTGGCCTCCGCCGAGCGGGTGTTCGAGCTCCTGGACGCCGCCGAGGAGGTGCCCGACAGCGCCGCCCGGGCGTCGGCGGCCCCCGTGCGCGGTGAGGTGCGGTTCGAAGACGTCTCGTTCCGCTACGCGCCCGAGGAGCCCCTGATCGAGGACTTCACCATGGTGGTCGAGCCGGGCCAGACGGTGGCCCTCGTCGGTCCGACCGGCGCCGGCAAGACAACGATCGTGAACCTCCTCATGCGCTTCTACGACGTCGACGGCGGCGCCATCCGGCTGGACGGGGTCGACATCCGTGACCTGCCGCGCGAGGAGCTCCGCCGTGCCTTCGGGATGGTGCTCCAGGACACCTGGCTGTTCTCCGGCAGCCTCCGGGACAACATCGCGTACGGCAAGGACGACGCGACGGACGAGGAGGTCGTCGCGGCAGCCCGGGCGGCGTACTTCGACCGCTTCGTGCGGACCCTTCCGGAGGGCTATGCCACGCTCCTGGACGACGAGACCGCCAACCTGTCCGCCGGCGAGCGGCAGCTGTTGACGATCGCCAGGGCGTTCATCGCCGATCCTCCGATTCTGATCCTGGACGAGGCGACGAGCAACGTCGACACGCGGACCGAGGTGCTGATCCAGCAGGCCATGGCGCGACTGCGCCAGGGCCGCACCAGCTTCGTGATCGCGCACCGGCTGTCGACCATCCGCAATGCGGACACGATCGTCGTCATGGACCACGGGCGCATCGTCGAGCGCGGGACTCACGAGCAGCTGCTGGCCCGAGCCGGCTTCTACGACAGGCTCTACCGCAGCCAGTTCACCGAGGCGTTCGCAGAGGCGATCTAGGTGCAAGGGGGGGCGGGCCCCCCCTTCCGGATCCCCCCCTTTCCTGGGATTTTCGGGGCACCTCCGGTGCAGCCCTTCGGGTCTGGGGGGATCCGTGGGGGAGGCGGGGAAAGGGACTCACACGCTCGGGCCAAGCCCTTGCTTACACTCCCGCCGGAGCCTCTTCCGTCAGGGGGCCCGGGCGCCGTCAGCGCCTGGGCTTCTTCTCCTTCGTGGGCAGGCCCTGGGCCGACTCGAGGGAGCGATCGATCCAGCCGCGGGTCGCCTCGGCCCGCTCGCTCCAGCCGGGCGGGAGGACGACGTAGCCCTTCATCGCTCGGCCTGGCATGGGCGCGAAGTCGGTGCCCCCCTGCTCCAGGAGCCGGGCCCGATCGTCGTCGGAGACGCGGACGAACAGGTCGTCGCCGAAGAGGCCCGTGAACATGTTGCCGTTCACGAACGCGGCCAGGTTCCCGAACATCGGCCGCGTCGTCACCGACGGGTGGGCGGGGACCAGGGACTGGAAGGCGGCCTTCGCCTCGGCGCTCGACTTCGGCATTCCGCCGCCCTGCATCGGGGCCACGAGGCAGATCGTACAGGTGTGCCCGCGGGAGCGGTCGTCCTCAGGCCCGTGTCAGCGTGCCCTGCGAGGTCGCGATGGCGGTCGCCCGGCCGGACTCGTCGAGGACGAACTCCACGGTCAGGCCGGGCGCCGTCGGCACGGTGTACTTCAGGCCTCCGGCCG
>Ga0126378_10001260_pt1 | contig 18870 bp, 13 predicted proteins | sample PanSoiMetPlot_23_FD_92587 | JGI IMG/M metagenome (GOLD analysis project Ga0126378, IMG submission 92587) | Tropical forest soil microbial communities from Panama - MetaG Plot_23 | ecosystem: Environmental > Terrestrial > Soil > Tropical forest > Bulk soil | place: Panama | collected 2016-02-17
AACCTGCCCGGGGCAAAAAAGAGTAGCGGAAGTCGGAGAAGACGTGAATGTTTGCTATCCCAACCTGAGGAGGGTGGTGCGGCGGTCGCTGCACAACCAAGCGATGAAATGGACATTCGAGCCGGGCCACACAGCCGCTGAGTTCTGCGTGCGCCACATGATGGTTACTTACGTGCGCGGGCAGTTCAAGAACGTGCAGGGTACTCTGGTATTTGACCCCCGCGAGCCTGCGAAATCATCGGTGTCCGTCCGAATTGACGCGCGAAAGCTTTGGTCGGGGGAGCCCGATCGGGACGCTCATTTAAAAAGCGCGGACTTCCTCGACGTCGAGCGATTTCCTCAAATCACCTTCGAAGGGAATGAAGTCCAGGTTTTGGGCGACCACGACTACATCGTCACCGGCGATTTGACGATTCGCGGCATCACCAAGAAGGTGCCACTCAAGACGACGTATCTGGGAGAGTGGGAAACGCCGTGGTGGGAGAACGGCGTCGACAAGGGTCCCAAGACGCGAGCTGGCTTTCACGCTACTACGCAGATCAATCGCCAGGACTTCGGCGTGCATTGGAATTCGCCGCTGCCCCGCAATGGCATCGTGGTCGGCAATATCGTTGAGATTACCCTGGACGCAGAGGCGATTCTCGACGACAGCAGCCGCCGTTGATGGCTCGGGCGCCAGGCGAACCGAAGCGAGCTTGTGGGTCGGGCGAGCGAGAGAGAGCCCCCACCCCGACAGCTCAGGGGTAGAATGAAAGCTCTATTCTACCCCTGACAGCCCGGGCAGGGCGGCTAGGGAAATTCTCGGGCGCATGTGCGAAAAAGCTCCGGGGCGGATTCGCGGCGAATACCTACGACTACGTGCTGCAAGCGACCAGCTAAGAAGCGCCGATGCTCGTTAAGGCGGTAACCTAAAGTCCGGTCCGTAGACGCCGCTCTTGTCGGGCAAGGGAATCTGCATCAGGTTTCTTGCCAGGGACCGCAGTCGAAACATAGCGCTTACGGAGGCGCTCAAATCGGACATGCTTCCATTCGCCCAGGCGGACTCCAGGTTGGTGAGCACCGCAGCGAATTGATCGTTGAAGGCTCGCAGGCCGGCGACGACAGCGTCCGGCGGATCCTCGTAACCGCCGGCGGGAATTGGCGCCATCGGGTAGACGTCGGGAAACGGTATGGGGTCTCCAGCGTACTGCCACACGCCATCTACCTGAATCAACGCGCTGCCCTGAAAGATCTCCGCATATTTATAATAGTGGGCCAGCTCGCCGCCGAAGTCTTCGGCCAAGGGCGATTTCGAGGTACCTTCGCCCTGTTCCTTGATCTCGGTAATCGCTCTCTCGACGTCATTGAGTGTTTCAATCACGTAGAGGCCGATCGGCGACGTCAGTTGATTCTTCGTGGTCAGATCTGGAGAGAGCTGCTGGAAGGCTTCGAGAATCGCGCCATAGAACGAGCCGATGGTCGGATATATCTCCCCAAGAGCCAATACAACCGGTCCGGTTTCCGGGTACTCGATCTCCATGTATACATCTTTCAAATAGCTCTGCGTCAAACCAGCCAGATATACCGTCAGCTCCGGCCGAACACCGCCCGGGAGGGCTCCGGGGTAAATGATCCGCTTCTGGTAACTCTGTACGATTTGAGGTGCGGCTCCGATGGCGGTGAGCATGTTACAGGCCAACCCCATGTGAAGCATTTCTTCGATTGCCACGCTGCGAATGAGATCGTAAGCCGGTCCGCGTTGAGACACGATGGACCACATGCCGCAAAGATAAGGCGGCAGCGCCGACAACTCGATCTCTACGGCCGCTTGCAAGCCTTGGCTCAGCCAGTCCAGGCCGCGCTGCTCAACCGGGACTTGCATCAATTCAACTACTTTGTTGTTCGATGGAATCCCTCTTTCTCCAGCTGGACTGACCTTCGGAACCGCTTGCCCGACGGGGAGCCGAGCCTGCTCATCCTTGCCCAAAGCCGCGTGAGACAGCGCCGCGCCGGCAACGGCGGCCGAGGAAATCAGAAAATCTCGTCGATGCATCGTTTACCTCGCGAGACGCAATCTACCAAAGACACGGTCGGATTCGGACAAATTCTGCGGCGTACGCCCGACGCTAGTGCGACGCTCGCGGGAAACCGAGCTGTTGGCCGGCAACCTGCTGCAGCGTACGAGCGTCGGCGCTGGAGATGCCGAGGTCGTGCGCCGCCTGCTCGTTGGAGCCGAGCGACTGCGGGTCCCGTCCAGTGATGGCTCCAAACATGACCAGCGCGTCTAAGTACGAACCGTACTTGCTCGCATGGAGATAGTCGTCCCACCAAAGATTCATCGGGTCGCCGGGACGAGCGACGTTGTAAGTCCCGGACGAATTATAGAAGTCGCTCGTCTTGACGAGATTCTGGTCGACTGCGCCGTGACGTTGGCAGCGTTGTAGCTCAACGCTGGATCGACCCTTGCGAAGGTGTAGCTATTACCCACGAACAAAATTGATTTCGGGCTCTCGCTGCCGCAGCCCACGATCAATGCCACCGTCGCAATGAAGGCTAAAATGCGTGCGATCGAGTTCATGATGCTGGTGTTTGCGGTCAATACCGGAGAGTGGCAGGGTAGCCAAGTGGTTTCGATCCAGTTCATCGGCTCCGGCGATGCTTTCGCCAGCGGCGGCCGCTTCCAGACTTGCTTCCGCCTGATGCATGACGCCGGAAGCTTGCTGATTGATTGCGGAGCGTCCTCTCTCGTCGCACTCAAGCGACGCGCCATTCCGCCTGACTCGATCGACGCCATCGTCTTGAGCCATCTGCACGGCGATCACTTTGGAGGGGTTCCATTCTTCGTCCTCGACGCGCAGTTCAGCCGGCGTTCCCGACCGCTGGTCATCGCCGGACCTCCTGGCGTCAAGCAAAGAATGCTCCAGGCGATGGAAGTTTTGTTTCCCGGATCCTCAAGCAGTCGTAAGCCGTTCGCCCTTGAATTCGCCGAACTCGGTTGGCCGGCCAGGGCCCTCGCCGGCGCGTCCATTTCGGCATTGCCCGTCGTACACACGCCGGGAGCAAACGCTCACGGCATCCGCATTGAGCTCGCGGGGCGAATTATCGCGTACTCCGGCGATACTGAGTGGACTGAAGCGCTCGTTGATCTGGCGGCCGATGCGGACCTTTTTATTTGCGAAGCGTACTTCTTCGAGAAGCGCGTGCCCTACCACCTCGATTACCGCGCCTTGACCGCGCGGCGCAGCGAGTTGCGATGCAAGCGCATCGTCTTGACGCACATGAGCGAAGACATGCTCGCGCACAGAGCTCGTGTCGCGGCCGAGGGAGCCGAGTTGGCCGAGGACGGGATGGTCATCGAGTTGTAGTGGGTGCGCCTCGAGGTTGCTTGTGATCGGCGCGCTTAGCTCGGCATCACTTGGCCTTGGCCGACGCGGCTGCTTTCTGAAGCTCGGTGATCGTCGTCCCCAGCTCGTCGATTTGTCGCTTCATGTCGGCGGCGCGAGCCTCGTGTTGCTGCGCTTGCGCCTTTGCTCGCTCGATCTTGGCGCGGTCCCCGCGAGCCGTCTTAACGTCTTGCTCCGCGGCGTCTTTCAGCCGCTGCTCGTAGCTCATGTATTTGAACAGCGCTATGCGCTTGTTGACGTAGGCCATTAGATTGTTTGGATTCACCGCGATTGCCTGGTCGTAGTAAGCAATGGCCTTGTCCAGGTGGGCAGGCACGGCCACCAGCGAGCCTGCGCGCGCGCCTCCGCGTGTTGACGAAATTTCGCCAAGCCAGGCGAGCGAATCCTGGTCCTTCGGGTCAGCCTTCAAAGCCTCGAGGAAGTACTTCTCCGCCTCGTCCGGCTTCTTTTGTTCCAAGTAGATGCCGCCGACCTTGCGATAGATCTCGGCCCGGTCCTTCGGCGTGGCTGCATTGTCGACCTGCTTCAGGAGGCTCGCAGCCGCCAGATCCGGCTTGCCAGCCTTCATGTGGGCGACAGCCTTTTTCTCCCAGAGTTTGTCTTGCTTCGGATCCGCCTGCAGCGACAGAGCGTATTCATCCGCTGCTGCGGCCCACTGATCCTTCTCGAACAGCTCGTCGCCCTTCTCACGGTGAACTGCGGCCGGATCGGGCTTTTTGCAGGCGATGACCCCAGCCGCGCACAGCGCGGAGGCGACGAGCATCGCTCCTGCCGACCTACGCATGACCTAGTACCGATAGCTTTATAGCTTGGTCTCGACGTTGCCGGAAGACTCGATCGAGATCATGAATCCATTGCGGTCCTTGTATTTGTAGTCGTAGCCGTGCCCTTTGTAGTGGTGCTCGCTCTTGGCAAGCTTGAAGCCGCTGTTCTTCTGCGCTCCCCAGTAGGCCACGTCCTTGAGGACGCTCTGCGTGCCGTCCGGGGCTTTGAACCCCTTAAGCACTACCTCGCCCTCCCCTTTGCCCAGCTTGGCATGCGCATTCTCCCCGTTCACCTCCCACACGATCGGCGCGACCGCCGTCTCCATCTTTCCCCACTGAACGGGATAGATCTTCCCCATCAGGAATTTGATCGCCTCCTGCTGTTTCGGCGTCACGTCGGTATCGAAAGTCATCACCGCGCCCTTCATGTGGCCTTTGGAAAAGTCGGCGCCGAGATTCCCGGACAGCCAGACCTTGGCGCCGTCCACCTTCACATCGCCGACGTGGCCTTCGGTGATCTTGATCGCATTGTTGAACTCGCAGTGGTGTCCCCCCTCCGGGCTGGTGTTGAAGTAGCAAGGGCAAAAAAGATGGCAGGAGCAGGCTTCGATGTAATCCGCCTTGACGCTCCAGGTCTGGTTCTCAGCAGCTTGGAGCGCTGACAAGCTGATGGACATGGAGCCGACGACGACGACGACTGCAAATTTCCAGCTTTGCATGCAAACCTCCCAAGGTCGTGCTTCGGTTTCAGCGTGAATGGATTCTTCCGTTCCTACGTTCGCCGGACTGAACTCACCCCCCGATAGACCGGTTTACCCGTCGCCAGGACTGCTGCGTCTTACCGCGATTCCGGGTGCCCGACAACTACTGGCTGCCAGGCCGCAAGGGTAGGTTTGGCATGGTTGCGGATGGGAGGCACGGGAGTATCCTGAGCGCGTCAACCAGGTGCTGCTGCTGGGTTGACCTGTCGCGCACGCGGGTCTACCCAGCGGAGGGAGTGAAGCTATGCCTCGCACGGGAGAACAAAAGTTCCGAAACATCCTCGTCGAGCAGGATGGACCGCTTGCCCTCGTCACCATGAATCGCCCAGAAAAGCGAAACGCGCTCTCTGAGGAGCACATGTTAGAGCTCATCGACGCGTTCCGTCGCATCGGCGATCAACGCGAGACGGCCGTCGCCATCCTCCGGGCCAACGGCTCCGCCTTTTGCGCGGGGCATGATCTCAGCGAAATGATCAGCCGGGAACCGGCCGCATATCGACGCCTATTCGATGTCTGCATCGAGCTGATTTCCACCCTTCAGTCGATTCCTCAGCCGGTGATCGCCCAAGTGCAAGGCGTGGCGACGGCGGCGGGTTGCCAGCTGGTTGCTTCGTGCGACCTGGCGGTGGCCAGCAGCGAAGCGCGCTTCGCTACGCCCGGAGTTAAAATCGGTCTGTTTTGCACTACGCCGATGGTTGCGCTCAGCCGCGCGGTGGGCCGCAAGAAGGCAATGGAGATGCTTCTCACCGGCGAGCCAATCTCGGCCCACGAGGCGGAGGTTGCAGGTTTGGTCAATCGCGTCGTGCCGCCAGCAGAGGTTGCAGCGCAGACCCGCGCTCTGGCCGAGCGAATTGTGGCGTCCAGCGCCTTCATTGTCAGCATCGGCAAGCGCGCGTTTTACCAGCAGGTGGAAATGCCGCAGCCTGCTGCGTACGCCTACGCCAAAGAAGTGATGTCTGCCAATTGTTCCGCCGCCGACGCGCAAGAGGGAATGAGCGCCTTTCTGGAAAAGCGGAAGGCCCACTGGTCCACGAGCTCGCAGCCGTCGCGCTAACGCCGCAAGTCACATCCCCAGGCTGGCCGGGTCGATCTCGCCCAGCTTGCTGCTTTTCAGCCGCTGGTTGAGCGCGGAGAGATCGCGTTTGCGCAGCTCGGTCCAGTTTGCCAAGAGGGCGTCCAGTGCTCGCTTCAGCTCATCGTGCGCGGCGAGCGCCTGAGTCGTAGGAGCCGCGTCGGTATGCTGTACGACTCGCAGCAACGATTCCAACTGGTGGTTCAAGTGGGTCAGGTCCTGCGGTTCCTTTCCGGTCCGCGGCGGAGCGGAAAAACGCTCCTCGGACTTGCCTTCGAGGGTCGCGGCCCTGCCGTCGAGCGAGGAAATCGCGTCGGCGAGGTTTGCCACGTCGGTCTTTGACTTGAGCTGCTTTAGCTGTTCCCGAAGCGACTGCACTTCTTTCAGAGCGGCGAAATCGCGGTCCATCTCGCCTGCAATCTGACTTGCGAGCAGGAACTGTTGTGCCAAGCCGCCGGGAGGTGTCTTGACGCGCGGATCAATTTTGACGATCAGAGTTTGCACCGCCGTCGTTTGACCAACCGTGAGCTTTACCCGGTATCGGCCCGGCAGCGCCACCGGTCCGCGCGGCTCGCGAGGCGTGTCCCGGTACACTGCGGAGATCGGATACTCGTGGGAGACCGAGCCCGGCACCGGATAATGGAGATCCCAAACGAATCGATGCATGCCTGCTTTATCAGTCAGGCTTTGGGTCGCGCGGACCCAGTAGGTTGGCACGTTCAAATCCTTGTCGATGGGTTCGGGCTCGTCCGCGCTCGCGAAACGGCGGACCAGCTTGTCGCGCGAGTCGAAGATCTCCAGGGTGATCGGTCCATGGGCCTCGGAGCGAAGGTAATAATTCAGAATGGCTCCATCGGGAGGGTTCTTCCCGGCGGGCACCTCGGGCGGAAACGGCGTATCGGTGTTTCGATTCCAGCGCATCCGGTAAGCAACCTGAGGTTGATACAAGTGCATTTCTGACTGCATCAGCTCGTTCGAAAGTTGTCGCAACGGAGTGATGTCGTCGAGAATCCAGAACGACCGACCGTGCGTACCCACTATCAAGTCATCCCCGTGGATGGTGAGATCGCGCATCGACGTGTGCGGCAGATTCAGCTGCAGCGACTGCCAGTGATCTCCGTCGTCGAAAGAGACATGGACCGAACGCTCCGTGCCGGCGAAGAGCAGCCCTCTGCGAATGGGATCTTCGCGAACCGCATTGACCGGAGCATCCTCCGGGAGCCCGTCGGTGATTTTTTGCCAAGTCTTTCCGCCATCCCGCGTGCGATAGATGTATGGCTTGAGATCGTCCAAGCGGAAGCGATTGATGGCCGCGAAGGCAGTCGCCGAATCGTAGTGCGACGCTTCGATCACCGAGACCTTGCTCCAGGGTGTTAGATCCGGCGGGGTGACGTTGCGCCAGGTTTTGCCGCCATCGGTGGTGACGTGGATCAGCCCGTCGTCGGTGCCTGCCCAGATCAACCTGGCGTTCTTGAACGACGGTGCGACTGCGTAGATGACTCCGCGATGTTTGCCTTTTTCCGGATCCGAGTCGCTAAAGCTCCCGAGGTTGGCCGGCACGTCGTATTTTTCTCGAGCCAAGTCGGGGCTGATGATCTCCCAGCTCCGTCCGGCGGTCGTCGTTTTGAACAACACGTTCGCGCCGAAGAAAAGCGTGCGCGGCTCGAGAGGCGAAAAGGCGATCGGCTCGGTGCGAACGTAGCGAAATTTCGCACTGCGCACGGGGTCGGGGGAAACGTCCTGCACATCTCGGGTAACCAGATCGGTTCGTGAAATGCGCCCTCCGTACAGAATGTTTGGATCGCGGGGATCGGGAGCGATGTAGCCGTACTCTTCGACTCCCACTGGATTCCAATCTCGGAAGGTGATCTCTCCGTCGCTGCCTCGGCTGGCAATTCCAATCGACCCGCTTTCCTGCTGCGCTCCGTAGACCCAATACGGGAAGCGATTATCGGTGATCACGTGGTAAAACTGCGCCGTTGGCTGGTTGTACCAGGAGCTCCAGGTCTTGCCTGCATTGAGGCTGATCGTCGCACCCTGATCGCTGCTCAAGGCGATGATCTTCGGGCTGAACGGATTGATCCAGATCCGCTGGTAGTCGTCCCCGCCCGGGGCGCCTTTCATCGCGGTGAAAGTACGCCCGCCATCGATCGAGCGATAGGTCGACGTGTTGGCCACGTAGACGACGTCGGGATTGTCCGGTGCTACTGCAACGCCCATCGCGCCGGGGCCGCTGCCGGTTACCCGCCTCTCGTTGTGCACGCGCTCCCAGTGTTCTCCGGCGTCGTCCGAGCGGTACAAACCGCCGGAAGGGCTCGTTCCGCCTGCCAGCACGTAGATTCGCCTCGGGCGGCTCGGGGCGGCCGCGATTCCCATTCGCGGCAAGCCATCGGTCGTCGTGAACACGCCCTGCGTCAGCTCGCGCCAGGTTGTGCCGCCATCGACGGATTTGAATAGACCGCTGCCCCGGCCCGTGAATGACGCGCCACTGCGGATTTCCCATGGAGCGACGCGGGCAGCCCATAGCGACGCGTACAGCGTCTGTGGATTTCCCGGTTCGAAGACGACGTCTGCCGCGCCTGAGTCCTCGTCGCGATAGAGGACCCTCTGCCAAGTCTCGCCGCCGTCGAGCGAGCGGAATACTCCGCGCTCGGTGTTCGGGCCGTAGGGATGCCCCAGAACCGCCGCAAAGACTCGCTTAGCGTTGGCGGGATCGACGAGGATCGTCGCAATCTGCTGTCCGTCTCGCAGCCCGAGGTGCCGCCAGGACTCGCCTCCATCGGTTGATTTGTAGATGCCGTCGCCGACCGCGAGATCCGGACGTTGAAGGCCTTCGCCGCTGCCGACGAAGATCGTCTTCGGGTCGGAGGGCGCAACCGCGATCGCTCCCACCGAGCCGGTCGGCTGACTGTCGAAAATTGGAGTCCATACCTGGCCGGAGTCGTTCGTCTTCCAGACTCCGCCGTTCACCGCGGCCATGTAGAAAACGTTGGGCTCGTTTGGTACGCCGGTGATGGCAACGGTTCTTCCACCGCGATGCGGGCCAATACATCGCCAGCGCATTTCTGCAAACAATGCCTGATCGAATGGCTGCGCCCAAATCGCGCTGACCCAAAAACAGGCAGCCAGCCAGACGAAATGAGACAGAATTTTGCATCGCGCGCGCGAGAGCTCAGTCATCAAGGCCTCCGAGGGGACTGTGAACATAGCCGGGCGTGCGGCGAAGGCGCGTGAAAAATTCGACGTCGCCTCGAGACGGCTCCGACGAGGTGTGACAAAGGCCGGCCGAGAAGACTCAGCGCGGGGCGAATGAGAAGCCACTGCCGGCGCGCTCTCGGAGGGGTCAGCCTATGCAACCCCAGCCCGCGTCGGCGTTACCGTGAGCTCACTCGACTTGACTGTCAGAGGCGGCACCCTTGGTCTCTTCGATGCGCACCGCCTTGATGTTCACGAACTCACGGATGCCGTCGCGCGAAAGCTCGCGGCCGTAACCGGAGCGCTTCACGCCGCCGAAGGGCATTCGCGGATCCGAAGCTACCATCGCGTTCACGAACGTCATTCCGGCCTCGATTCGATCGATGAGCTGCCGTTGCTCGTTGGCGTCCCGCGTCCAGACGCTGCTGCCGAGGCCGGACGGACCGTCATTGGCTAAAGCGATCGCCTCTTCGAGATCGTTTACTTTGAAAATCAAAGCGACCGGGCCGAAGACCTCATCGCGGTAGGCCCGCGCGTCGCGCGGAATGTCGCTCAAGGCGGTGGGCAGATAGAAATTCCCGGAGCCTTTGATTCGCTTTCCGCCGACCAGCAGCCGCGCACCGCGCTCGAGCGCATCCGCGACCTGCGCTTCGACCGTCTCCAATACGCTGCCGAGCGCCAGCGGTCCGACGTCCGTCGAGTCCTCCATCGGGTCACCCACCTTGAGCTTCTCGATCCTGGATACCAGCTGCGGAACGAAGCGATCGTAAATCGAGCGATGAATGATAAAGCGCTTGGCAGCGATACAGGATTGCCCATTGTTGATGTTTCGGGCGGTCACGGCCGTCTTTACTGCTGCCTCGAAGTCCGCGCTGGGCAAGACGACGAACGGATCGCTGCCGCCAAGCTCGAGGACGCTCTTCTTGAGATTCTTTCCCGCGGTTGCGGCCACCTCGGCTCCTGCGGCGTCGCTCCCAGTCAAGGTGACGGCCGCGACCCGAATGTCGGCGATGATCGGCGCCACGCGCGCCGAACCGAGCAAGAGCGTCTGGAAAACTCCAGGCGCGAAGCCGGCGCGCCCCAATATCCCTTCGATCGCCAAAGCGCATTGCGGCACATTGGACGAATGTTTGAGGATTCCTACGTTGCCCGCCATCAGGGCCGGCGCGGCGAAGCGGAAGACCTGCCAGAACGGAAAATTCCAGGGCATGATCGCCAGGACGGGGCCGAGCGGCAGGTGCCGGATGTAGCTTTTGCCTTGATCGGATTCGAGGAGCTCGTCCGCCAGATACTTCTCGGCGTGGTCGGCATAATAACGGCAGACCCAGGCGCACTTTTTCGCCTCGGCGATCGCCGACTGCTTCGTCTTGCCCATTTCGAGGGCCATCAAACGACCCCAACGGTCGGATTCCGATTCGAGGATTTCCGCGGCCCTTCTCATCCTCTGACCGCGTTCAGCGAAGCTGGAGACGCGATGCTCGCGAAAAGCTGTGACGGCGAGCTGCAGTTTGGCTTCGACCTCGGCAGGGCGAAGCTCGTCGAATGTTTGGAGAGTCTGTCCGGTGGCTGGATTGATGCTGGCGATTGGCATGCCTGACAAACTGCTACTGATTGAACGGCCTGCCAAGAACTAACGACTCAAAAGTGCCGGACTAAAGACGTCAGTACCCTTTCGACTTTAAACTTTCGACTGTCGACCGCTGTTGGACTCTCGACCGGCGCACTCGCACCGAGCGGCGTTTTGCCGTGCGAGCTTGGGTCTCGAGGTCGATGAACGCGATGTAGCCGCGGTTCACCAGTGCCAGCTGCCTGGCTTGATGGAGTGCGACGAATTGAGGCGACCCGTTCAGGTAATCAACCAGTCGCGAGCTGTCCGGATGGCGGGAGTAACGCATCGATCCGCGCAACTGTCGGCCGCTCCGAAGGGTGATTCGCACTCTTTGCTCGGTGGGCGGCGACAGCTCGACATCGGCCGTCTCTGCGCCAGGTGAAATCCACGCTACTTCGATCGCGTCGCGAGGGATGCACGCCATTTCACCTTTGCGCTCCACTGGGAGGTACTCATCGCGCCCGTTGAGCAGATCAGAAAGCGTCTCACTCCCGTCGTGATTTGCGGCAACCGGTGTGAGGAAAACGTCGCTTCTTTGCACCCGATCGCAGACCAACACCTTCACCGGAACCCGCAGTTTGGCCACGCGAAAGTCGGGCATCGAGGCAAATTCTAACACAGCCGCACGCGTTGCCGGCGGCGCTTGCGCGAAGGCTCGAGCGTCCGCGAAGATCGGTCGCGCACAGAATTTGGCATTCGAAAGGCGTTTGATGTCTTCCGCCGAGCGGATCGACACCCAGGAATACCTTCGGCTCAAATCAGAGAATCAACGGTTGGAGCAAGAGCTTCGCCAGCTTCGCCACCGCTCGCCGCCCGAGACGATACTCGGCATGCGCGACATGCTCCTCGTGGTCGGGCTGAGCGGCGAGGTGACCTATGCCAATGCGGCCGCGCAAACCCACTTCCGCCTCGGGCGGGAGGCGATGCTCGGCAAGCCTCTCACCGCGCTTTCGTCGGAAGACCTCGATGGCCTGACCCTGAGCGGTCTGGTGCGGGATGCGGGCGCGGTGCACGCGCCGCTCAGCCTGGAAGTTACGTCGCGCGGCGCATCCGAGCTGAATGCTCGAGCGTTCTGCATCACCGCCTCACCCACTCCGACCGGCGTGCAGCTGCTGATCTCGGACCGCTCCAATCTGCGCCGCGTGGAGTCGGCCCTCGCCCGATACATCTCGCCGAAGGTCCTAGAGTCGGTCCTGAAGTCTGGCGTGGACCCTTACCAAGCGAGCAAGTACGAGCTTTCGGTGCTCTTCGCAGACCTGCGCGGATTCACGGCGCTGAGCTCGCAGATGCGCGCCGAGGAGGTGAAGAAGCTGATCGACGAGTACCTCACGGTTCAGATCGACATCGTGATCCAGGAGGGCGCAACGCTGGACAAGATCGTCGGCGACGAGGTGATGGCGCTCTTCGGCGCTCCGCTGCCGGCCGAGGATCACGCGCTTTGGGCGATCAACACCGCGCTCAAGATGCGCGAGGGGCACCGACGACTGATGGCGCTGTGGACGGCGCGCGGGCTCCATCCCTGTCCGTTGGGAATCGGCATCAACAGCGGCGAAATGGTGGTCGGTCACATCGGCTCCAAGCAGCAGATGAACTACACCGTGCTCGGCCACAGCGTGAATGTGGGAGCGCGACTCTGCGCAGCCGCCCAGGGCGGCGAGATCCTGATCTCCAATCGCTCGTTTGAGCTGGCGAAGGAAGCGCTGGCTCAGAATCCGGCATCGATCTGGCGCGCGGTCAAGTTCGTCCGCGGCAAGCCGGTCAATGCGAAGGGAATCGCCGAGCCGGTGCAGACGGTAAGCGTGGTCGAGGCGTGAGATGAGCGCTGCTGCGATCGCCAAATTCAAGAGCAGCAAATGGGCGACCCCCGCGGAGGTCGAGGCCTTCGTCCTCGAGTGCGGCAAGCTCGATGTCCAAACGATTCTCAAGCTGCTGGAGCTGCTGACGGCGAAGGGCGTCGCCGCCGAGGCAGGGCTGCACAAGCGGCGCTGTACCGTTTTTTCGCTGCTGGTCCAGCAAGCGCTCGGCCAGGAATTGTTCCTTCCGTTCGTCAAGGCGCTCAAGATTGCCGATGCGCTGTTGCGGACGACGCTCGCGACTCTCATCCCCAAGGTCAACAACATCGCCGAGCATGCGGAGCTCTGCGGTTTGCTCAGCGGCTCTCAGGATGCCCAGCTCCGCACGATCGCCACTCAGCTGCTCACCCAGCTTGGGGGAAAGACGGTGAACCAAACCTTGAGGAGCATGCTCAAGGACAAGTCATTCACCGCGCGAACCGAGGCGATCGAAATCCTCGTCCGCATCTCTGGCCATCACGCTTTGCCCGTGCTGCAGGAAATTCTGGGCAGCGGCCGTCCGGCGGACTGCCTGGTGGCGCTCAAGTATCTCGGCGACCCCGAGTACATGAGCAAGGAGACGCGGCGCGCCCTGCAGTGCATTGCGCCATTCCTCAACGATCCGAACGAGCAGCTGGCGGTTCAGGCGACCAGCTCTTTTGGCCGCATGTGCACTGAAGATGATTTCTTCGAGATCCTCTCTCCCGCGCTCGATTCTCCGAAGGTGAACCTGGTCAAAGCCGCAATTGAGCCGCTCAGGCGCTTCTCCTCGCCTCGGGTCCTGATGGCTCTCGAGCGCAAGCTGAGCGCCGGACCCAATGCGGTTCGATTCGCCGTGCTCAACGTGCTCGAAGCGATCGGCACCAACGAGATTCTAACCGCCATTGTGGAAGCGCTCGGCCACAAGCAAATCGTCGTGCGCAACCGGGCGGGCGAAGTCCTCTCGCGCTTGAGTGCGGCAGGCAAGCTGGATGCCTCCCGGACGATCATCTATCTGCTCAAGTCGAAGGACGTGAACGTCCGGCGAATGGCGATCGAGCTGGCGCGCTCGGTCAAGGACCCCAACGGCGAGCTGTGGCCGAAGCTGCTCGGCGTTCTTCGAGACGAGGACTGGTGGGTCCGCGAGCGGGTGGTGGACGTGCTGGTTGAGATGGCCGGCCCGCAGCTGACTCCCCACATCTGCCCGTACTTGACCGATCCTTCGGACGTCGTTCGACGCTATGCGGCGAGCGTGCTCGCGCGCCTCAAGGATCCGGCCTCGCTGGGCGCGCTGGTTCGAATGGTGGACGCAGATTCCGACTGGTGGGCGCGGGAGAAAGCGGTGGAGGCGATCGCTGCAATCAACGACGCGCGCGCGCTTCCCTACCTCCTCGACGTGATCGCCAGGGATCCGGAGATGCGCTGGATCTGCCTGCAGGCGCTGGCAGAGATGAACGCCAAGAGCACCGCCCCGCAGGTGGTCCCGCTGCTGCAGGACAAGAATGCCGACGTGCGATTGGCGGCGATGCGTTGCCTGCAGAAATTCGACGATCCTTCCTACGCAGCCGCCATCCAACCGCTCGTCGGCGATCCCGAGATCGGGTTGCGGAATGCGGCGAAGGAGATCCTCGCCCACTGGAACATCGTCGCCTCCGCGGAGATGGTGCTTTCGAAGGATTCAATCTCTCCCCTCGACCGACTGCTCATCGCCACTGCGAAGCAGGAGGCGGACGACCTGATCTTAAGCTGCGATCGCCGACCGATGGTGAAACGGCTGGGCAAGACGATTCCATTGACGAAAAACCCGCTCACTCCTGGGCAAGTCAAGTCGCTCTTGCTGCCGAAGCTTTCAACTTCTCAGATCAAGGAGCTGGACGAGCTGCGCGATGTGGACTTCTCCTACGAGGTAAAATCAGACGCGCTCCGGTTCCGAGCGAACGTGTTCCAGGACTACGGCGGGATCGCCGCCGTCTTTCGAATCATCAAGGGCAGCTTGCCGGAGATCGACAAGCTCGGACTTCCCCCGGTGGTGATCCAGCTGGGCGAGCTGAAAAATGGGCTGGTGCTCGTCGGGGGGCCCACCGGGTCCGGCAAGTCGACGACGCTCGCGGCCCTGATCAACTACATCAATCGAAACTATGGCAAGCACATCATCAGCCTCGAGGATCCGATCGAGGTCATCCATCCCTCGGTCAAGAGCTTGGTGACCCAGAGGGAGGTCGGAACCCACACTCATTCGTTCAACAACGCGCTTCGCGCGACGCTGCGCGAAGATCCGAACGTCATCCTGGTCGGCGAGCTGCGCGATCTGGCCACCATCTCCTTTGCCGTCACCGCCGCGGAAACGGGCCACCTCGTGTTCGGCACGGTTCACACCGTATCGGCGGATACCACCGTCGATCGGATGATCAATGCATTTCCTGCCCGGCAGCAGGAGACGGTGCGCTCGATGCTCGCCGAAAGCCTGCGGGCGGTGTGCTGCCAGTTCCTGCTCCGGCACAAGGACGGGGTCTCGCGCTGCCTGGCGATCGAGACGATGATCAACAACGACGCGATCTCGGCGCTGATCCGTAAAGGCAAGGCGTACCAAATTCCATCGGTGGTGGCGACGGCGCGCGAGGAAGGAATGCAGCTGATGGATGCCGACCTAATGCGCCTTTTCAAAGAGGGCAAGGTCTCGATCGAGGAGGTCTACGTGAAGGCGCGCAGCAAGCGAGAGTTCGAAGCGTTCATGCCCGGCGGCGCGCCCGCGGCGCAGGCGCCGGCGAGCCTAGGTGGGGAAGCGACCGCGAAATCCGCACCTGCCGGCGCTCCGAAAGCATCCTGAGCTTCAAGGAAGCGGCAGTTGAGATAGATTTTTCCTCTCCGAATGGCGCGCATCGATTCCTTCCTCCGGCTGGTCGCGGAGCAACAGGCCAGCGACCTGCACTTTCATTCCGGCAACCCCCCGATCATCCGGCATGACGGTGACCTGATGCCGCTCCCATTCCGGATGCTCAGCCGCGATGAAGTCCGGCGCTTTGTGTTTGAGATCCTCACCCCGGAGCAGAAGGAAGAGTTCGAGCGCACCAACGAGCTCGACTTGATCTACGTCATGGAGGGGGTCGGTCGCTTCCGGACGAACCTGCTGGTCCAAAGCCACGGGATTGGAGCGGTGTTTCGAATCATTCCCGAGCGTTTACCTGATCTGGACCAGCTGATGTTTCCGCGCGCAATCCGCAAGCTGACCCAGCTCCAGAACGGGCTGGTGCTGATGTGCGGGCCGACCGGATCGGGCAAGACCACGACTCTGGCGGCGATGGTGAACGAGATCAACCGGACCTCGCAGCGGCACGTCATCACCATCGAGGACCCGATCGAGTTTCTCCACGTGCCTGTGCAAAGCACGATCACTCAAAGACAGCTGGGAAAGCACACGGACTCCTTTGCCGGCGCGCTGCGCTCCGCCCTTCGCGAGTCGCCGGACGTGATCGTGATCGGCGAGATGCGCGATCTTGAGACCATCACCCTCGCCCTCTCCGCCACCGAGACGGGCGTCCTCGTCTTTGGGACGCTGCACACGAACTCGGCGACCAAGGCAATCGATCGCATTATCGATGCGGTCGGCGAGGATGGCCAGGACCAGATGCGCGCGGTTCTCTCCGTTCTGCTGCGCGGGGTGGTGAGCCAGCAGCTCTGCAAGCGCGCGAACAGCGATGGGAGGGTGGCGGTGCACGAAATCCTCCTTCAGAACTACGCGGTCGCTCACATGATCCGCGACAACAAGCTGCACCAACTCGACGGTTACCTCCAGACGGCGAGCAGCGACGGCTCGGGCGCTCAGAGTCTGGACTACGCGATCTTCAACTTCGTGAAGGACGGAATGGTGACCCTCGAGGAAGGAATGCGGGTCGCGAGTTATCCGCAGCAGCTCAAACGGCTGGTGCAAGAGCTGCCGCAGGACAATTGATGGACGAGTCGAGGCAGAAGGCAATCGAGGGGGCGAAGGTCCTTGAGAAGCACGGTCGCCTCGATGCGGCGGTGGAGCTGCTCAGCGAGGCCGGCGTCTACGACGAAGCGGCGCGGATTCTCTCCGCCCAACGCCGGTTTGCCGATGCGGCGCAGCTTCTGATGCGCGGGGTGGGAGTTTCGATCGAGCAGGTGCCCGCGCTGAACGCGGAGGGAAAGAAGCTGGCCTTGATGGCCGCGGTCTGCTTCGCCCGGGCAGGGCGGAACTCAGAAGCCGTCAATCTCTTCGTCGCGCTCAAGGAGCATCAGCGCGCAGCCCAGGTTCTGGAGAAAGCCGGCGATCGAGTGGGCGCGGCCCGGGTACTCGCTTCGGCCAAAGGCAGATTCGCGCCCTCGCAATTACCTCAGGCCATCGGCGCGGCGGCGGTGACCGTCGAGGCCGCGCAGCGGCTGGAAGCGCAAGGCAAGCCCGAGCTTGCGATTCAGGCATACGTTCAGCTCAGACGGTACGCAGAAGCGGCCCGCCTCGCCAAACAACAAGGAACGCTCGGCGACGCAGCAAGCTTTTATGCCGAAGCAGGAATGGTGTTCGAAGCGGGAGCCACCTACGTCGAGGCGGGCGATTTGGAGAAGGCGGTGGAGAATTTCGTCCGCGTTCCGCGCGACGATCGGCGGTACCGCGTCGCCGCCAACGAGGTGTCGCGACTGGCCGCGGAGCTAGGCCAACTCGGCTTGAAAATGGACCATTTCCTCGCGCGCTTCATTGCCGAGGGCCCGCTCGAGGGCCGGGACCTGGAAAGCTTCTACCTGCTCGGGAAGGTGTATCAGCAGCACGACCTGATCGAGAATGCGAAAGAGGTGTTGAGGAAGGTTGTTGCCAAAAATCCGGGCTATCGCGACGCCGCGACCTGGCTAAAGACGCTCGAGCAGCAGACGCATGTGGCGTCCACCCAGTACGAGCGGATACTCAAAGAGGAGGCGTCTTACCTCGCGGCTGACTCGCGCGCGCCTCCGACCCTGAAGAAGAGCTCGCAGCCTCCGGCCCTTCCAGATCTTCCACCGCTTCCCAACCCGCGCGAAATCCAGCCAACGCTCGCCGCGCCGATCCCTCTGGTGTCGACGCCTGCGCGCGCGGCGAGCGACGGCGAGGCTTCACGCCCGAATGAAAAAATGCTCTCGCGCGAGGTCGGGGAAGACGTGGAGCGAATCGCCCGCGAGCTCAACCCGAGCGCACATCAGGCGCAGGAATCCACCGGCAATACCTTGTTCTCGGCGGGCATCAAACCGACCGAGTTGCCTCCGGTCGAGCAGCGCCCCCAGGCGCTGGAGCCGGGAACGGTTCTGGCCGATCGCTACCGATTGGAGCAGCAGATTGGACAGGGCGGCATGGGCGTTGTGTTTCGCGCCACCGACCTGGAGCTGACCGAGGAGGTCGCGCTCAAGATTTTCAAGCCCTTCAACGAGGACGAGCAGGCACTGGCCCGTTTCCGACAGGAGCTTCAACTCTCGCGCCAGCTCCTGCACCCAAACATCGTGCGCCTCTTCGATCTGGGAGTTTACCGAGGAAGCCGATTCATCAGCATGGAGTTGTTGCGGGGCAGCGACTTGAAAAAGCTGCTCGTCGGGCCGATGGAGATCAAACGTGGAATCCCGCTCCTGATTCAAGCCTGCGCAGGTCTGAAGGCGGCTCACGATCGCGGGATTGTTCACCGTGATATCAAGCCGGAGAATCTATTCATCACCCGCGACGAGGTGCTCAAGGTGATGGACTTCGGCATCGCCAAGCGCCAATTGACGAAGGGGGTGACGGTGGCCGGCATGGTGGCGGGGACTCCGGAATACATTTCCCCGGAACAAATCGACAATTTCACTGCAGTGACCCCGGCTTCCGATTTGTATTCGCTGGGCGTGGTCGCCTACGAAATGTTCACCGGCCACCTGCCATTCCAAAGCAGCGAGCTCGTTCCCCTGCTGATGATGCACATCAACAACAGCCCTCCGCCGCCGCGTTCGTTCGTTGCCACGATTCCCGAATCCCTCGAGCGGTTACTCCTCAGGCTTTTGGCGAAGAAACCGGACGAGCGATTCGCAGACGCTGCCGCGCTGGCATCGGCGCTAGCGCAGGTACTTACGTAGCACCGAAGTCGAAAGTCGACAGTCGAAAGGGGCGGCTCACGCATGCGCATCGCGTCGCACTTTTGGCGCTGAAGCCGACCGTTGTCCCTTTCGACTTTGAACTTTCAACTTTCGACGGCTGTGCTGACTGCGGACCGCCTCTACGGCTGTCGCCACTCGCGGGGGATAGCCTCGCGCGATGCGTCCCGTTC
>Ga0126378_10001263_pt1 | contig 18856 bp, 20 predicted proteins | sample PanSoiMetPlot_23_FD_92587 | JGI IMG/M metagenome (GOLD analysis project Ga0126378, IMG submission 92587) | Tropical forest soil microbial communities from Panama - MetaG Plot_23 | ecosystem: Environmental > Terrestrial > Soil > Tropical forest > Bulk soil | place: Panama | collected 2016-02-17
CGGCATACGTTCGGCTCCCACCGCGGCGATAACCCCAAGTCCATTCAATTCCGGCATCTGCACGTCGAGAAACACGAGATCGGGCTTTCGGTTCTGAATGATTTCCACGGCGGAGAGTCCGTCGGACGCCTCTAGGATTGCAGCCACTTGAGAGTCGCGGCGCAACAAATCGATGATCCGTTGCCTGGCAGGCGCTTCATCGTCCGCCACCATCACGCAAAGGCCTTCAGACGCGGGCCGCAGCATGGCCATCCTTTCCGGTCCATCGCAGTGGCAGTGATATTTCAACCTCAGTTCCACCACCGGCGCGCCGGTTCACGGCAAAACAGGTCTCTCCTTCGGGATAAAGCCCTGCCACGCGCTGCCGCGTTACGGAAAGTCCTACCCCGCCGGAGTTCTCAAGCGTCCAACCCGCCGGCAGCCCCACTCCGTCGTCGAGCACACGAATGTCGAGCCGATTCCCGTCCCGGTGGGCCGACACGATCACCGTTCCGCCCGAAGCTCGCCTTGAAATTCCGTGCCGGATTGCATTCTCCACCAGTGGCTGAACGAAAAAGCAGGGCACCGAAGCATGTGTCACTTCCGGCGCGATTTGCGTCTCGACCCGCAAGTGGTCCCCGAAGCGGATCTTCTGGATCGCCAGATAGTGCTCCAGAAACGCCATCTCTTCCGCCAGCGGGACTTCCTGCCTGTCTCTCGATTCCAGCGACATGCGCAGAAGGTCGCCCAGATGCTCGATCATCCCTCGCGCAAGTTTGGGATCCCGTTCCACCTGAGATGAGATCGTGTTCAGCGCATTGAAAAGAAAATGCGGATCCAATTGCATTCGAAGCGCACTCAGACGGGCCTCGGAAAAGTGTTTCTCCAAACGCTCCAGCCGCAACTCACCGGCAATATAGTGATCGTAATAGCGATATGCCTGCCAGACTCCCAGAATCAGCCAATAGATGAGCCAGTTCCAGAGAAACAAGCCTCGCAGCGAATCGACGAGAACCCTGATACTCAACCATCCATTCCATTCCGCAATCCCGAACGCGGCGCGCAGCACTCCCAAAAGATAAACGTACACAGAAGTCACCAGCAGGCTCGGGAGGAGATGCGCCAGAACTCGTCGGGCAAGTTGCCTGTTAGAAACGGGAATTTGCCGGTCAACCCAAAGAATGAGAGGTGTGAGCAGACCCCAGGACCACCACAGCGTAAGAGACAAAAGCAGAGCGTAGCGCTGGTTGATACCCCTGGAAAGATCCGGCAAGGCAAACACACAGCCGAAAATCGTCCATGCCAGAGCGGCAAGAGCAACGTGGCCCGGACGGGTTTTCATCCATTGTTTGCCGGCCATCGGCTCTTTCACTTCGCTGCCAGATGAACTCCTTCCGGATCTGCCACGCGCAGCTTCAGTCCCCATCCGAAGAAGTTGTTCGCGATTGCCACCGCGACTTCATTATCGCCCGCTTCCAGAGGCAACGTAAAGGCGCCATTCTCCAGCGAACATCGCGCGTCCATCCAATATCTACTTTTTTCGTCTGCTTCCAGTCCGAAGTTATCGTCGTCTTGAGCCATGCTACGGCTCGGTTCGGCCGGCTCGGGCCGGCCATACTCGCGGCCGAGATTTACCAGCCCATTTCGCTACGTGTTGATGGTCTTCCATTCCTGAAGCGCCGGGCATTTCGTTATACGTGGGATCTTTACCGTTCGGCAGCGCGGAAAATGTTGAGAGATGCCAATTCCGGACCAGACCGCGGTCCCCTTCCAGCGGATCCCGAGCCGGTTCCGGAGAGAGACCGTCCACTGCATCGGGAGTTATCACTAGGTTTGCGAAAGTGCCTGGTCCCTGCAGTCGCAGGCCGCCTTTCATCGCATCCCCCTCTAGCCTGCCGACCTTCAGTGTGGGCGAGGTGGCATCGTTCACAAAAACATTCATCCGGCGGCCGGATATGACCATCTTGATGTGGTTCCACTTTTTGATTTTTGCTTCTGTTCGGTTCTGTCCAGCAGCCGGCTGTACTATTCGGATGGGACAGGAGACAACTCACATTCGAATGCCCAGCCACCGTTGTATTCCGTGACCGCTACGAGTAGTTCGTTGTCACCTGGGTTGAGATGGATATGGGTCTCGTCGTTGAGGCCGAATGTACCGAGCGAGTCATCGTTGCGGTACGACAGGGCATTCTTCCCCCAAAAAATCGGCTGTCGGTTCAGGTAAACGACTATGTCGTCGCTGTAGCCGATTTTGAGGATTTTCTCACCGCCCTTCACAGATGAGATTTGGGCCCGAGCGAATACGACTTTAGCGCCTTTGACCCGTCCTTTTCGCATTTCCTCGCGCGACGGCATCGGAAACATCGCAGGACTGGATCGGTACCTGTTGACCAAAACGAATCCCGGATCCTCAGCATGCACCTCTTCCCATTGACTGATGGAAGCCGGGTACGTACTGGCGTCAACGTCGCTCGCGTCAAATGCGGGCGACAGCTCCCAATCGGACAGCAAGCCGTCCCGTTTGAATGACGGCAGGTTTGGCAATGGCTTCCGGGCAGGAAGAGGCATGTAGCTTAGGTTACTGAAATATCCGCCGCCCAGAGACCATAAGCCGACTCCCCCTTCACTGTCTCCCCTCCGCAAATTGGTCACGGTCAAAGTAGGAACCTTGCTTTCGTCCAGGAAGACCTTGCACGTTCGACCGGTGACGACGATCTTCATGTGAATCCACTGGTTTTGGGGGATATGTGCGCTGGCTTTCTCGTGGCTTGAATTGAGCAGTTGCCAAATGGCGTCCCCGTTCAGTCGCGGAGTATACTGCATCGCTTCGATGGTGTCCGAAGCGCCCGGCCTCAGGTAGATTATTTCCAAGTTTGCTTCTGATTCGATCCTGAAGGCAATTCCTATAAACAGGCCGCCTGTCTTGCTTGCCACATCTGCTTCCGCAGCGCCGTCGCGGAAGTTTGCTCCTTTCACGGTCAGCAGCCCAAAGGGAAGGTAGACCGCGCGCCGCCCAAGAAATTCTCCAAATTGGATCGCCCCCGCAGAGGATCCCGTCTTGGAGGTGCCGGTGTCGAAACGCTCGGGCGACATGGGAACCTGAATCTGTTGAGCCTGCGAGGCCGAGAGACCGCATCCGGCTAGAGCAGCGATGGTGAAAAAGCAGTATTTGAACATGTTATTAAAGCGCGACGCGGGTTTCGTTCTCGTTGATTTTGGCTTCACATTGAGCAAGCTTGTGGAAAAGAGCAGTAGGGCGGCGATAATCATGCAGACCTCATTACAGTGACTCGGGCCTCCGAATCTAAACTTGCGTTGTCAGGCACCCAACAACATCAACCTAAGAGCGGCCCACAGGCTTGACGTGTGGCGTGCAAAAACACGTACCGAACGGGTCTGAACCCTCACCTGATGAGCGTCACCCATGCCGGGCCCGTTCCCGCATTCACCGGTGGGCCGGCCGGTGTCAAAGCCCCCGTGGTTGAATCTACAGTAAAGATTGTGATGTTGTCTGAACCGAGGTTCGCGACATACGCAAACAGTCCCGAAGCGTCCAATGTCAGCGCGACGGGGTTGGTGCCCGCAGGTGCGGTGGAAGCTGATGTCAGAGCTCCAGTCGCCACATCAATTGTGAACACAGAGATGCTACCGTCAATCGCATTCGTCACGTACGCGAATCGGCCCTGCGGGTCCACTGTAATTGAGGTCGGGCCATCGCCGCTGCTAACCGGTGGCGTAAGCGGCGTTAAGCCTCCGCTGGCCTGATCGATCGAGAAAATAGTGATCTGATTCGAACCCAAATGAGCCACGTAGGCAAACCTTCCAGACGGGTGCATGCTGATCGAAGACGGACTCAAGCCTGCCGGAATTGCGCCGAGCAACCCCAACGCTCCGGAGCCGTCGACTCGATAACCCGTTACATCGCCGGAATTGAAATTGACAACATAGGCGAAATGGCCCGACGGATGAAACCTGAGCTCGACCGGGGCCTCGTCGGTCGTAACGGCGCCAATGAGAGGCGTGAGCGCCCCGCTCGGATTGATCGAGAATCCAGAGATGTTGTTGGCTTGCTGGTTCACCGCATACAGAACATTTCCCGTCGGCCCGACGACGGCGAACCGCGGAGCACCGCCGGCGGGAACAGGGGAACCCATCATGCTGAGCCTGCCTGTATTCGCGTCGATAGAAAACACAGAGATGTCATTGGAAACGACATTGTCGACGTAAGCAAAGCGCCCCGAAGGTTCCAGTGCAATGACCCTTGATGATGTGCCGCCGGTTGGCACGGTCTCTTTGGGGTCCAATCGACCTGTTTGCGGATCGACGGCGTAGGTGGAGATGCTGTTGGACAACGAGTTGGCCACGAACGCAAACCGCGCCGCCGCAGTCCCAGGTGGGGTCGATGGAGGAGTCGAAGGAGTGCTAACCCCGCCACAGCCCACGAGGAACATGGGCACAATCAAAATCATCGGTTCCACTCCCCGGGCAGTCGGAAGTGCTGACAGGAAGCTTACGCAAAGCAACATCCGTTTCAGGGCATCTTTGCTGACAAGTGTCTTCATGACCCCAGCGTATGGATCAGGCACACCTTTGGCGAGCTAAAGGTGACGAGACGGACAGGAGTGTTACGAGGCGGTCCCGGACATTGTGGGTTGGTTCGTGGCAACGTCCGGTAAGCGGCCTGCACTGATTCAGCAAAAGAAGGGCATGTCTTCTTTCATTCCGCAAGGTGCGCCACCGCGGAACATTGAGCAGAATGTACTCATTGTGGGCGCGAATCGATTCCCTCGGACTCGGTCGCAGGCATTGAACAACCGTTGTCTCAAACGAGTGCCCGGAAAGAATCGGTGCACTGCGCGGTGCCCTAAACTGCAGCAAGGACGGTAAGGGCGCGCTACAGGGAATCACTGCCGTTTCGCGGATCCCCGGCATGTGCGCGAGGCCACGAGGATATCACGGGCTAACCGGAATTTATTCCGGGCCATAGGTCCGGTTGTGAGAAGTTGGAAACCCCAGTTGCCCTTATTGACGATTGCGGGCATATCACGGGCAACCCTTCCCTAATCCTGTTGTGGAAGGGTTGCCGACCATCTGGCAGCTAGCGGAGCAAGTCGGGAGGGTCAGGAGCACATTGTTCTCGGCACCTGGTACCGACCGGTCTCACGTCGGAACTCCACACCGAAAAGTGCTAGACTTCGCCTAGTTGGAAGATTCCCATGTCAGTCAATTCCTCATCCTCAATCATCCGATTCGGCATGTTCGAGCTTGAGCTACAAACCGGCGAACTCCGTCACGCCGGGCAGAAAGTGAAACTTCAGGAACAGCCGTTTCAAGTTTTGGCCGCGCTGCTGGAATATCCCGGGAAAATCGTTACTCGAGAGGAATTGCGTAGCAAACTCTGGCCTGAGGATACCTTTGTTGATTTCGATCACAGTCTGAACGCTGCCATCAAGAGGTTGCGCGATGCGCTAGGCGAATCGGCGGATGCTCCAGTGTTCATTGAGACGCTCGCTCGACGCGGCTATCGCTTCATCGCCCCGGTCAACCGCTCCGCTCCATCGGGCGAAATCCAGGACGCTCCGGGCCCTGAGCCTCAAAAATTCTTGTCGACGCAACGAATCGCTGTCGCCTGCGTGGCAGCAATCGTCATCGCGGCAATCGCGTGGACAATTTGGCGCCGGCAGCCATCACGGCGTACGGACATCACGGAACATAAGCTAACCTCAAATTCTTCAGAAAATGGGGTCGGAAGCGCGGGCATTTCTCCTGATGGCAAATATCTCGCCTACTCCGATAACACCGGCGTCTACCTGAAGCAGCTTCGCACTGGTGAAACCCATCCCGTGCCATTGCCGCCAGACTTCTCCGCCCACGTCAACGATTGGTTTCCAGACGGCGCACACCTACTGGTCTCTCGCAAAGATCATTCTGACACAAGCTTGTGGAGCATCTCCATTTTCGGAGGTTCACCTCGCAGGTTGGCAGACGACGCGTCGGGAGGATCGATATCTCCAGATGGCGCGCACATTGCCTTCCGTCGCGCTGACCTAACTTACGAGGGAATGCTCGGGCGAGAAATCTGGATCATGCGTTCCGATGGAACCGATCCCTTCAAGGTTGCGGCTGATAAGGGCTCGCGAGTGGGAACGCCGATCTGGTCTCCGGACGGCAAGCGAATCGCTTACGTGCGAACAACATTGGCGTACGACGCGCCTACGCGATCGGTTGAGGTGAATGAGTGGCAGAACGCCCGCACGCAGACCCTCTTTTCGGACGCTCGCTTGACACCTGCCCTGCATTGGCTGCCGGATGGCCGCTTGATTTACGCTCTTGCTGACCAGAAAGGGCCAGGACCACCAGACGCCGGCGTGTGGGCGGTATCACTGCGGAAAACTACAAAGATTTCCGAGCCGCCGAAACGCATCACGCAAGGATTGGGATCGATTGGTCGGATTACCGGGAGCGCGGATGGGAAAACGATTGTCTTCGTAAGGGAACGCTGGTCGCCAAGCATCTACATCGGCGCGCTCGCAGCGGACGGCACGCAATTGCTCTCGCACAAACGTCTGACGCTCGATGAAAATTCCAGTGTCCCTACTTCCTGGACACCCGATAGCGCGGCGGTACTCTTTTATTCGAATCGAAACGGGGCCTGGCAGATTTTCAAACAAGCCATCGATCAGCCACTGGCGGAGAGTTTGGTCGCTGCTCCGGAGCAACTCACAGACCCGAGACTCACTCCGGACGGTTCAGAGATTTTGTACATTGCGGGTCCTGACTCCGCAGGCCCGGAGACTACCTCCTCCATAATGGCTATTCCCTTACAGGGTGGAACGCCTCGACTGGTCCTCAAAGACGTCGCCATTTTCACCGTAACGTGCGCTCGTTTGCCCTCAACCATCTGCTTGTACAGCACCTCAAAGGGAAATACTCGCGAGACGCTCCCATTTGACGTGAAGAGCGGCAAGACTACTGGTCCTCCGCAAATCGATACCGAGGGTTTTTGGAGCTTGTCCCCCGATGGCTCGCAACGCGCTTTCGTACCTGTTGGTTCCAACCGGGGGACAATCCAGTTTCGCTCCACGTCCTCAGGCAAAACGCGTGGCCTGGTTGTCAAAGGATTCCACGGATTGATGCACATAGACTGGTCGGCGGATGGAAAAAGCCTCCTCGTCGGTAATCACGAAGCGGAAAGCGCGTTACTGAAGGTGACGCTCGATGGCAGCGCTTCCGTGCTGCTCCGCTCTGACACCTTCATTGGGTACGCAATTCCATCGCCCGACGGACGATTGTTGGCCATCCTAGAAGTCAGCCCCACAAAGAATGTTTGGGGGATAGAGAATTTCAGATGATCCCATGGAACACCCAAAAAATGCATCGCAGTCTATCGAACCCGCTTGTTCTGAGATAAGCCCGACTAATGCGCTACCGCACATCCCGAGAGTTGCCTTGCGCGAGCTTGGACGCTCCATTCGGGGCTTGCCCCGATTGCGAGCGGATGACGGGCAATCCGGAAGTAATCCACTTGGGCGAAAAACGCGCTATTCATAAATGTGGCGAGACAGCGCTGGATGGACATTCATCACTAATTTCTAGGGGCAATAAGGGGGCACTAAGGATTCCCCTCCATTCTTTTCAATGCTTTAGAAGGCCAGGGTGCTCCGCAAAACTCCTTTGTTTCCAACGAAGCAGTATTTTCGATCCCCACCGCCCCTACCAACCATCCCATTTGCTCAGAATCACTTAGTGATTTCGCGAGGCGGCAAAAGGCGGCGGGGAGAGAAAAACGAGCCTCAAGGGTGGCACCTTTGGCTCCGGTTCAATCTCCGAGTAGCCCGTTGAACCACCCAGAATTGGGGTCAACTACTCAGTCCATACAGGTTCGCAGCGCTAAATGCTGTAGTGGGCAACAACCCGTGTCACCTTGCCACTAGCGTCCAAGTCCATAAACTCACCCGTGCGCGTCCCCTTTTGATTCGTGTAATACAGCACTAAGCTGTTCAGACCCGCCAGGACATCCTTCAGATCGAAGTGCAGTTCGGGGTAGGCTGCCAGTCCGCGCTGAAAGTATTCTCTCAGGGAGGCTTTACCACTCACCTTTCCGTTAGGGATGCCTAGAAGCTGCTCGGCAACCGGCGAGATCAGTTCGACTCGTTCATCATAGTGGCTGATGATCGCTTCCAAATCATGAGCATTCCAAGCTGCAACCCAATCCTCGGCCAATTGGCGAATCTCATCTCGTGTCACGTGTCATTCCCTCCAGTTTCGAATTTGTCTTGCATGGAGCCTTAACGGAAACTTTGCACTGTGGCTTTAAATTATGAATGGATTGTGGCAACACGGACACTGGACCGAAACGGGGTTCGTGGAGATTAAAAGTTCATTTGCTGAATCCGGGGCACGGACCACAAGCGGACTTCGGGGCGTTTGTTGGTGTGAAGGGGATTTCGCGACAGCTATCCCTTCGATCCTGCGACTTAGTTCCCAGAAGCCCATTTCTGGCCAACATTAGGCAATACAGAAGTTGAACTGCGGGGACGCGTTGCACTTCAGCTTGGCTCGACCACTGCTCGCTGGGGCGGTGCGCGTTCGCCGCAGGAATTGCGGTAGTGCTCCCAATCATCGGCTTCCGTGAGTTTTGGAGCTGCGCTTAGTGCACCTTGCACTTCTTCAGCTTCTCCTCGTCCTTGCCGTGTGCGCCTTCGCGGAGAAGCTCGGATTTTCCTTGTTGTACGCGTTGAATCCTGCGGTCATTCGCTGAAGCCGGGCAGCTCGACTCGTTTCGCAATGTGATCCTTGATCCAATGCGGGTCCCACCATTCCTTCGGGTCTATCTGTACCCCATCGAGCTGCATGGCAAAGTGAATATGGTCGCCACCGGCCATCCCTGTCTGTCCACTCAGTCCCATGACCTGCCCCTGTTTCACCATGTCTCCTTCGTGCACATCGATTCTGCTGAGGTGACCGTAGATGGACTGCAAACCGTAACCATGATCGACGACGATGCAGTTGCCGTAGATGCCGAGTGGAGCCGCATAGACGACCTTCCCATCGTTGGAGGCTTGTACTCCGACGTGCTGCGTAACCGCGAAATCGTATCCGAGGTGAACCTGCTGGTCGACCTTCTTTCCGTGATAGATGTAGTTCCTAACGTCTGCGAAACTAGCCTCGGCTTGGGAATGAGCTTGCCTGATGAACGGCCGCGACCACAAGAACCCGTCGGCGGTTTTGAGACGCAGATCCGAAAGAGTCTGATTGTTGCTGCGGCGCATTTCGCTGTTGACCCTTACGAACCGCTCGATCGGGTCACCGGCACCGTTCGGATCGAGTTCACTCACAACTTTCTGCAGAAATGCGTCGCTCATCTGTAAGTCATGCCTCGTATATTTCGGCTGTTCCTTTTTGGGGAATTGGACAACCAATGGGCTAGTTGCCTCATCTCCAGCGCCGTTTGACGCGAACACCACCGGCACAGTTCCCAAAGGCATGTTCCAGGCAAACGCGTAGAGCGAAAACATGCCAGGTTTGCCGCCGGGCATAGGCCATCCACGAAACTTTTCTTCACCCACCCGCACGCCCGCCTCTGTCCAAGTGCCAGAGACAGTAAATGTCGCCAGGTCAGCCATACCCAAGTACAGATAGTGCTGATCTGAGTCAGCGCTTACACTTGGCGGTGACGTCAGGACCGTGATTTCAGCTTGCCAACGACCAGTTTTCCGAAGGAAGTCGTTGGAACTCGCTTCAATGACCAGTTTCGCCTTGCCGTTTTGCAGATGCGGTGTGGTCTTTACACCGGCCGTAAAAGTCCACGTACTGTCCATCTGCGCGGAAGGGTGCAGATCCTCCCAGACTTGATAACGGGTGCCGTTCTGCTCTATAAATGCGGCGACCCTGCGGACACCATGCCGATCGCGGACATGTACGGAGATGGGGGTGGCTTGGCCAAGGACTGCGACCGGAGACACTAGGTCAACCGCGGGCGTTACTGATCGCAGCACAACCACAAGCAGCACCACGATGACGAACACAATGAGAAAAATGATGACTTTTCGCACGACTCATTATAGCGCCGAGACCTGCGAAACAGACGCGGAGGTGGAACGACCGTTCACCGATCCTGACGTGAGGTTTACGATGGGTCCTCAGCAATCGGTTTGGCTCGCTGGCGGGATTCCTGGCGAGAACAGCCCATCACGCCAGAGACGTGCTTGTGACGCGAAGGCGATTTATCGCCAGGAATCGCCGGCGGACACCGTCGGTGAACTCAGGATCTATTCAAGGTGTGGTTGCTGGCCACGTGGACCGCGAGTTTCTAAGTTCCCGATTTTGCGGTAAACAGGACTTGTCCATTTGTTTCCGATAATATTTGGAAGTGAGCGAGCCAGAAGCGTCCTAAATGACCAAAAGATTCATGCTTTTTCCGTCTCTTCTCTGGCTGTGCGGATTGTCTCCACTTGAATCATTTTGGGGGCTTCGGGCCGCCGTAATACCACCTACGAACTGATGACAGAAAGTAGTCTGCGGAATCTTTGGGTGCGGCCTTCTTGTCGGCTAAACCATCGTTTCGATGACGCCAGCGGGACCAGAGAAAAACAAGAGACAGGCCTGCGATCAATCCGAAGCGAATTGGCCAGAGAAGCCAGTCCACGGTTCTGGCGAGAGAAGTAGAACTGAACGTAAGCAAAGTGAGGAAGGACAAAAAGATGACTCAAGGGATGACTCGCCTGTTCATGGGTGTCTCGGTTGCCATTGGAAAAACAGTCTCGAATTGTTCCGCTTGCTTTGCGCGCCGCTGATAATATATCGGAGATTAAGCCCTAGTTCTAATTAGTTAACCGGTAAGATTCTCTGCGCATAAATCAACTTCCCTAATTCGCAGCAATTTGTTCAACGACGCAATGGGCGAACTCTCTGACCCTGTCTAGGTCATCTCCCGCTAATTTCGCGACGACTGTCCCTCGGCGAAACGCAATATCGAATCGGTTTCCATTCTTATACTTCGACAAATATCCCTCATCACCAATTTGAAAGACATTAACTTGCCAGCCCTCCGCAACTCGCTTATCGCGAACTGGTCGTAGCCATGCTGCCGCCTCCTCACGGCTCTCGACGCTGTACACAAAAATGTCAACGTCTTGCGAACGCGACTTCGGGCCTGACCATGTGCCGGTGATGATGCGCCTTTCACTAGGTACGAGAGGTACGCGCCCGGATTCAATAGCGCCGACGTACCTCCAGTCAGGTTCCTTTGCTTTAAGTGCCTTCTCTATGCGTGTGGCCAGTGAAGAATCATTTTGCGGGTTCGTTACAACTGAGGAGAACACGGCAAGGCAAAAAGCTAGACGGAAGGCGCGGAGCTGACTCGATTTCAGCGTAGGCATGCGCGGATACCGGAACTTGATGCTATGCCCCATTCCACCACCGGCACAATCGGAGTTTAACTCACAAAAGTGGACAAGTCCTGGTTTGTTAATCGTCCATCTGTCGCGGGAAATAGCTGGCGAGAACAGCCCATCACTCCAGAGACGCGCTCGTGACGCGAAGGGGATTTCGCAACAGCTACCGGTCCCGGCCTAGTTCCGAGAAGGGCGTTGGAGGCCAACTGTCACTCCGGATGGCCGACCATCTGTCCAGAAACGCGGCCCTTGAAGCAATCATACCGGCTCGCTTTCAATGATTGAATGAGGTCCAGCCGTAGGAATCACGCGGCTTAGAGAAAAACCTGCCTTCCGAAGTAAGGCTCTAAAATCGGATTCGGTTCGTTCTCGTCCCCCTAATAACACAAGCATATTCAAATCCGTGAACTTCCCCAGGTCTGGCTCGTTGGGCGGTTTGAGTACCCATTCAACTAATAGAAGTTTGCCTTCCGAGCTGATTGCCCGGCGACAGTTCGCGAGTATCGTCAATGCGGAGTCGTCGCTCCAATCATGGATGATGCGCTTGAGAACGTACAGGTCTGCGCCCGAGGGAACTGACTCAAAGAAATTCCCGGCTAGTATTTCGCAACGGGCAGCTACCTTTCCGCTGCGCAACTTTTCAGCGTCAGCGATAACGCCCGGGAGATCGTAAAGAACTCCCTGCAGATGCGAGTTTGCGGAGAGAATCCCTTGCAGCAGGGCCCCATGACCTCCGCCGACATCTACCAGTCGCTTAAATCCCGAAAATTCATAGGCGTCCAGGACAGCAGAGATGTCGACAGATGAAACCTCGGTCATTGCTGCGTTGAAAACCGACGAGTCCGCGGGATGACGAATCAAATAGTCAAAAAACGACTGCTGATACACACGATCGAAGACGGGCAGGCCTGTGGCTACCGCCGCACCTAGCTCGCCCCATGGCCTCCAGAAAAATGGGGCTCCCCACAAAACCGCAAGGGCGCGCACCGAATCTGGATGATCCCTGCGCAGGGTCTCGCTGAGGGACGTGTTTAGGAATCGACCGGCCGCGTCCTCGGCAAAGATAGCCAGGCTTGTTAACATGCGGAGTAAACGTTGGAGTGCCGATGCATCGGTGTTCGTTGTGCGCGCCAGTTCTTCCGCGGTTTTGGGTTCTTCAGCCACCAAGTCTGCGATGCCAAGGTTCGCAGCAACAGAAATCGCTTGAACCGGTATCACGCCCCAGATGAATTGGGTCATCTTCCATGATGGAGAGCTATCGAGTGGTCGAAAATGTTGGTTGCTCATCGCATTCCGCCTGCCCTGTCACTTTGCGAGTTGGATGCAATTTGAGAACTTTGAATCCAGGTCACAAGCGCAATTCTCCAGCTCAACACGACGCGGGGCCTCAAAACTTGTGTGCAGAGTCTGCTGCTCCGAGTTGCTCGCCTTCATACACTCTTCGTGGAAATAAAAGCATGAGCGCCGCTGAGAGAAACAAAGAGGCACCGGCAAAGGCCAAACCAGCGTGCAAGCTGCCGGTTCTCTGCCGAATAAAACCTGTCGCGTACGGCCCGACGAAGCCGCCGAGATTTGCGACCGAGGTAATGAGCGCGATCCCTGAGGCTGCTGAAAACCCCGTCAGAAACTCGTTAGGAATGGAAAAGAAAGGCCCAAGGATGCTGTAGTTTCCCGTCACAGCAACCACCAAGAAAGCGATGGACAGAAAAGTAGAATGAGAGGCACCAAACGACAGCAAGGCAGTTCCACCGACGAGAGCTGAGGCGGCTACATGGTATCGTCGCTCAAGCGTCCGATCGGAGTGGCGAGAGACCACAATCATCATGATGAGACCGGTCAAGCTGGGAATCATCGTGGCGAATCCCACCATGCTATAGCTGTAACTGCTTAGTAGGGATTTCATCACCTGTGGCAGCCAGAAACTCAGCGTATAGGTCGCTACTCCATGGGCAAAGCCGATAGCCGCCAGATGCCACACTCGCGCGTTGACCAGGGTCCGGGCAGCAGAGATGCGTTGCCTTCTTTGTTTCTCGTGTTCTTCACGTTCGAGCTCCGCGGTGATCCAGCCTTTCTCCGCCTTGGTCAGGAACTCGGCTTCCACTGGTCGGCTCGGTAGCAAGAAATAGGTTAGACAGCCACAAACCACGGCTGGGATGCCCTCAAGCATCAGAAGCCAGCGCCAACTGCTGAGGCCTAGCCAGTGCACATGGTCCAGGATCAGCCCGGAGATGGGTGCTCCCACAACGCTGGCCACAGGTATGCCCGTCATGAACAGAGCAACGCTCTGGGCTTGCTCTCGCCGACGGAACCAGTACGTCAAATATAAGATAATTCCTGGGAAATAGCCGGCTTCCGCCACACCCAGCAAAAAGCGGGCAATGTACAGCTGATAGGCGGCGTGAACGAAGCCGGTCAGCGTCGCCACGGCTCCCCAGGTAATCAGAATGCGCGCGATCCAGATGCGTGCTCCAATCTTGTGCAGGAGCAGGTTACTGGGGATCTCGAAAAAAAAGTAGCCGACAAAGAAAATCCCGGCTGCAAATCCAAACTGCTGGCTCGTGATTGCCAGCTCCTTGTTCATGGTCAAAGCCGCAAAACCGATGTTGATGCGGTCGACAAAGGCGACGACGTAAAGAACAAAGATATACGGAATGATTCTTATCCGCAGTTTCTGTATCGTCGTGGTTTCAATGGAGATCGCAGGGATTCCCGGACTAGGTCCCACGCCCGCCTCAATTTTAATTCGCGCGATTCGTGTGCGCGACAAATTTGGGAAACTCTATTATTTGAACAGTTCACCCGTCAACCCTAGCCAGCGATTCTCAGCGGATGACGGACAGACCTTCCCTTATCGCCCCCTATGGAAGAGCTGCCGACGATGTACGAATTGACCTGGTCCGACGTACGAGTGATATTGCATATCATGGGGAGGTCATGGTGAATCGAAGAGCAATGCTACTGTCTATTCTTGGTCTTGGCGGCGTTTTCGCCCGATTACTTCGGGCACAAGAAAATCTCGATCCCTTGAAGATTATGCCCGAAACCCACAAACTACTTTTCGAGAATCAGTTCGTGCGTGTGATCGAATCCAGGGTGCCCGCTGGCGGCCACGAACCGAAACACAGCCATCCCCACTGTGTGACAGTCTGTTTGGCCGATGTCGACGTTGAGATCAAAACGTTTCCCGTCGGCAGGACTATTCGTACTCACCGCAGCGTGGGAACAGCCAGCTGGAGCGAAGCCACGGTTCACGAAGTTACGAATATTGGAAAAACATCGTCACACAACATTCGGATTGAGCTGAAATGCTGAGTCAGCAATATCGATGTTCACGAGGGAGGCGTTTACACTGAGGGGCAAACAGGAGAGAACCGGATTATCTGAATCGATTGTTTCTTGTTAGCGACCAACTGTCAGGAAGCACGGCGTGCCTTCCCTATGCTCTGGAATGGAAACTACTTTCCACCACCGCGTGTCGATGCCGCGTTGTTTAGTTGGGAGGCTGATAAGGGTCGGGCGTACCCATCTTGATCGGTGGATATCTCTTCAGACTATCCTCAAAATCATTGAGAATTTTCATCATCGGAAAGGTAACCCAGCCATTCTGAATAAGGACATCCTGTTCTTCCTTCAAGTCAGTGAGCAAGTTAATGATCTTTGGAAGCGGCAGTCTCTGTGGTGCGTCGTACATGTTCTCCTGCCAGATCAGATGCATTTTCCAATTGCGCCACTTTACCGCCTGCGGGCGGTCGGCAACATAGGCGGGGAATCCCTCGCGATTTGAGTTTTCCTGCTTGCCAAGGAAAAAATCTATCTGATCTACGCCGTCAATCGGGCGGTCCTTGGGGATTTCGGCTCCCCCTACGTGAGCAAGAGTGGTGAACAGGTCGACGATGTGAACGATCTCATTGTTCACGCGGCCCGCCGGAATTTTGCCTGGCCAGCGGATGGTGAATGGCGCACGCAGCGATGCCTCCGTGGCGGTGAAATAGGTACCCCTCCAAGGGCCACTGTCGCCTTCCCAAGGGTGAGTAGCCTCAGGGCCGTTGTCGCTGGTGAAGATGACGATGGTGTTGTCTTCAACCCCGGCTTCCTTGATCGCGTCGAGGATCTGGCCCGTACGATAGTCCATCTCAGCGAGGCAATCAGCCCAGTCGCCGTTTCCGGTTCTGCCGGCGAACTCGTGATTCGGCAATGTGGGCATGTGGAAAGAGCGAGAATGAGACGTAAGCAAAAAATGGTTTGCCACTATGCGCGGTCTTTTAATGAATTCAATTGCCCGCGTTGTGATTTCCTTTTCCATGGCCCGCCTATGATCTAGGAACTGCGCGGCACCCTGCTTTGTCGCGCGCCGGGTCGTACCCCGGCTGTCTTTTGTCGGCTTGCTCTGCTCTATCTTTGGTGTATACTTCCATCAATTCACATCTCCTTTGCCCGCCGCCGTGGAAAAGTGACGGGCTAAAATTTGCCGAGGCCCTCAGGACTTGCTACTTCTGAGGGCTTTGGCGTCTTAAATGCCTACTCCGTGGCTGCCTGTTGCTTCTGCGGCTGAGTTTCCTGCGACACTTTGATCTTCCAGCGCCCGTGGCGCGTAATTGCTGGCAATCGCCCCATCCAACATTGTTTGTAGAATGTAGTCGAGGGTCTTACCTTCGCGCCTGGCAAACTCGAGAACCGTCAACTCTTGTTTCTTGGTCATGACCTAAAGCCCCTTTCTACTAAGACTAAGAGTACGGATAATACCGGTATGAGTAATAATAGCGGCCCGGCCACTGAAACAGCAGGCGGGCCACACGAAGTCCCCGTGCAAAGTTGGACTTGTTCCGATTTCGGGGCAGGCAGCTAGGAAGCAATTCTCAACAAATGGAAGACAGGCGCGTGGGCTTGGCTCAGCGGAAGTTCAAGACAAATCCGGGGCTGCCTTCAGCGTTTTTCGATTCTCTGGCACTTGGGACACCAACGATCTTTACCCTCTAGCGGCGCTCGGCAAACTGGGCAGCGCTGTGGCACCAGGGATCGCCCCTAATCAATACCCTTGAAACGTTTCGAATCCGCGTGAAGGTTGTGCAGCCGTGTATTGCTAAGCGAGTCGCGATCCTCAGGTCCGCAGTAATTCAGCACGGCGTTAGCGACAGGTCGCCTGTCATGCCGGCGACGCCTCGCGGGGGCAGGTTTGAGATAGTGGCTTGTTTCGTCTTGCACGAGGCGGATGGCTTCCCGCAGGCCGCAGGAACCGCGCAACAGCATCCCAAACTGCCTTGCCGTGGAACGGGCATATCCAGCCTGGCTTAGCGCACGATAAGCAGATGCCCCATGTACGACCATGAGACGGGCCGAGGTCATTGCCGTGCTGTCACTACATGCCTGCATGCCATAAGTCGGATTCTACCCGCAGCCGTGTATGTGAACTGTATCGGAAAAGCGGTGGCTTTACTTGCAGGTGCGCACCTCCACGTTTCTCTAGTCTGCTTGTTGAAAACAAGGGACTTAGCGAATGCAGGATCTCGTGAAAGTATCAACAACTATGCCGCATGGAACACACGCGCACTTAGGAAAAATCGGTACGCGCCGCGGAGAGCCCATGGACCAGAGGGAGTCCCTCTGGAGAGACACTTCGCGTCGTGAAGTTAGGCTCTCACGGGGGCGCTAGGATTTCGGGGCCGGGATCGTGGCCGGTTTAGAGAGCTTAAACGTCAGCCGCGTCTTTGCCGAGAGAGTGGCATTGTCCTTCTTCTGCTCTAGATTGACGGGCTTGGGTTCTTTGTCGGAAGGGCGGCGCGAGTTGGTATCCAAGTCGCAGTAGATTCCGTCGACGACGACAGACGAAAGAGCCACCTTCAATTGGTGAGTCCTTAGTTTGGTGATGTGGCCAGTGATCGGGGTACCTCGGCGAAGTACGGTTTTCCCATCTACCTTGACGGGCTTTGCTAGCCTAGCCGAGAAAGCATCACCCCGTTCATTCTTGACGGTGTTTAGGGTTTGGCGGACGGTTGCAGTGATCTCTGTGCCTATCGGCAAGGTGATGAGGTGGAGTGGTGGCGTCGCATGGATGTTGGCCGCACGGCTGACCGTCGCCGCCTTGGCGGGGTCGGCCACAGGGTTTGCAGGGCTGGCAGTCGCGGTACGGGCGGGGTCGTCCGCAGGACTGGCAGGGCTGGCGGTCGCGGCGCTGGCGGCAGCGCTGCTACTAGCTTGGCCAGCGGTTGGCGCGGGCTGGCTGCTGGCTACTGTGGCGGGCTGTTCCGAGCACGCCGCCGCGGTTAAGCAGCCGAGAACCGCTGCCGCAAGCGATAGTTTGTGATTCAGCTTCGAGTCGAACATTTCACACCTCCTAGTGTGTGTATTCGCATAAAGAAATGCGAGGAGGTGGCTGGACAAACCCCTTCGCCTAGTCGTACTGGGAGTAAGGCGGATGAAGCCTATCACACCCGAATCCGCGTAAACTGTACTTACGTACAGGTGGCAGATCCTTCAACGTCAGTCTCACCAGTCATTTACTTGCGTCCTGTAAATCGCATTTGACACAAACAAAACGTACGTGTATGTTTTCTTTTATACGATCTGGCAGAATTTGTCCAGGGGATCTGAAACAAATGCCAAGAGAAGCCGCAAAGTCTCGCCGCAAACGCACTTACAGACCGCAAGCCCGCACGCAAGAGACGCGGGCCAGGATTCTGGATGCAGCTCAGACTATTTTTGCCGAGCAGGGCTTTGAGAAGACGCAGTTGGAGCAGGTGGCAGCACGTGCCGGGTACAGCCGTGGGGCAATCTATGCGCACTATTCAAGCAAAGAAGATGTGTTTCTGGCTTTGATGGAGCAGCGCGTGTACGCGAAATTCGTCGCGTTTTCCGAGCTTATGGAGCGTGAACCGGATTGTGGCCAGCGTCGCGAAATGTTCAAACGCTGGGTGCTTGATCAGCTAAGCGACGCTTCCCTGAGCACGCTGAACCTGGAGTTCAAGTTATTTGCAATGCGGCACCCGCAATCCCGCGAAAAGGTCAAACGGTTTTATGAATTGCTGGTCAAATCATCCGGCGAAAGACTTGTCGATCTGCTCTTTGGGAAGGGCCCTGATAAAGTGAAACGGGCGGCGGTAGAACGTCGCATCGCTATTCTGGGAGCTGTGCTAAGCGCAGTGAGTCTTGAAAGCCACTTTCGTCGTGAGCTCCTATCACGCACTCACGTCCGGGCAGTCACCGAAGACTTGTTCAACGCTTTGATTGAAGTCTGACCAAGCCTTTGGCTCAGAACCGAAGGGTCGTCGCGCTCACGCAACGATCCGATGTCTGACCTTGGATAAACGGTGCACGCATGATGCGAGTCTTCACGCGCCTTACCTTGTCGAGAGGCTCATAACTCGCCGCTGCCGTGACAGCGCACTGCTATTTAGTAACTGAAACTACGCGGCACGGATGGCTGCCAGTTCGCAGTTTGGAACCGTCAGGAACAAACATTGACGGAATCTGTGAGGCGACATACA
>Ga0126378_10001264_pt1 | contig 18844 bp, 20 predicted proteins | sample PanSoiMetPlot_23_FD_92587 | JGI IMG/M metagenome (GOLD analysis project Ga0126378, IMG submission 92587) | Tropical forest soil microbial communities from Panama - MetaG Plot_23 | ecosystem: Environmental > Terrestrial > Soil > Tropical forest > Bulk soil | place: Panama | collected 2016-02-17
ACCCACCAGCACCCGCCCGGATGACACCCGCACGATCCCGACGAGGCCCTTCAGCAGCGTGCTCTTCCCCGATCCGTTCGGACCCACGATCGACACGACCTGGCCAGGCTCGGCCCGCACCGAGATCGACCGGATGACCGGGTCGCCGCCGTAGCCGGCGGTCACGCTCTCGGCGACCAGCGCGCGCTCATCCGACAAGATAGGCCTCCACCACTTCTGCCCGCTCTCGCAGCTGAGCCATCGTGCCCTGAGCGAGAACGGAGCCGTCGGCCATCACGATGACGGGATCGCAGAACTCGTCCATGATGGCCAGCTCGTGCTCGACCATCAAGACGGTGAGCCCGTCGCGGCTGAGCTGCGTCAGCATCTCGCCGATGCGATGCGCCAGCTCGGGGTGGACGCCGGCCATCGGCTCGTCCAGGAGCAGCATCGCGGGGTCGGTCATGAGCGCGCGCATGATCTCCACGAGCCGGCGCTGGCCGCCGCTCAGATCGCCGGCGTAGGAGTTCGCCAAATCAGCCAGGCCGAATCGGTGGAGGATGTCCGCAGCGCGGCCGACGGTGGCCTGCTCGTCATTTCTCCAGTAACGGCGGCCGGCGAGGGCGCCGCGCATGGTGTCGCCACGGTTGCCGGGGGCAGCGGAGAGCAGGTTTTCCATGACGGTCAGCCGCTTGAACTCGCTCGCGAGCTGGAACGTTCGCACCAGCCCGAGCCGGGCCCGGCGGTAGGCGGGCAGGCCGGTTACGTCCTGGCCTTCATACCGGACCGTGCCCGAGCTCGCGCGGTCGGTGCCCGCGAGCACGGCCAGCAGTGTGGACTTGCCCGCACCGTTCGGCCCGATCAGCCCCGTCATAGTGCCCCGCGCGACGGACAGGCTGACCCCGCTGACCGCCCGGACCCCGCCGAAGTCCCGGCTGACGTCGATCGCCTGGAGGATCGTGTCACGCTCCGCCGGGCTGCCCGATGGCGGCGTCCGCTGGCGGACTAGCAGCGGGCCGTCAGCGGCAGCGCCCGCTGCCGGTTCGGGCACCGCCATCACGCGCTTGCGCTCGGGCAAGACGCCCTGCGGGCGGAACCACAGGAACAGAGCGATGAGCAGCCCGATGGCTACCCATTGCAAGGACGGCAGCAGGTTCGGCGGCAGGCTCGGGTTGGCGTTGGTAATAAGCCGCGTCGACTCCTCAAAGCCGACCGGCACGATGATCGCGCCGAGCACGGCGCCGACGTGGTTGCCGCGGCCCCCGATGATGACGGCGGCGAACAGCACGATCGTTTCCGCATAGGTCCAGGCGGCCGGGGACCAGACGCTGATAAAGCTCACGAGCACCCCGCCGGACAGGCCTGCGATGGCGCCGCCGAGCACGAGCATTCCAGTCCGCAGTTGCAGGAGGTTCTTGCCGAGCGAATCGGCGATCTTGTCGTTGTCCCGCATCGCTCGCAGCGAGCGGCCGAACGGCGATTCTGTCAGACGGCGCACCAGCCAGAACACTGCCGCAAGAAGAACGACCACCCCGATCGCGAAGCCCCACTGATAGCCCGTGGTAGTCGTGGTCATTACCTGCGACTGCAGGGGCGCGGGCACGATCGCAACCCCGGCGTCGCCATTGAAGAGCGGCACGTAGTTCATCACGAGCAGGTTCAGCAGGACGGCCGTTACTAGCAGTCCTACGGCGGCGAAGTCGCCGCGCAGCCGGCGCCCGACGAGAAAGGTGAACGGCAGCGCCAGGATGGCGCCAGCGGCGGCGGCGCCGAGCCAGGGGAGCGGGAACGGCAGGTTCCAGCCGCCGATGTAGTGCTGGAACGCGCCGTTGGCGCTTTGCGGCGGCAGCGCGAGGATGGCCGCAATGTAGGCGCCGGCCGCCTGGAAGATGATGAAGCCGAAGTTCGTGACCCCGGCGACGCCGAACTGCAGGCTGAGCCCGAGGCAGGCGATGGCGTCGACGGCCGCGTAGACGAGCAGCGTGATGAGGTAGGTCATCTGGCTCCTGCCTGCGGTTAGGTTCGCGCGCCGAGCAGGCCCGTCGGCCGCACGGCGAGCATGGCGAGCAGCACCACGAACGCGATCACGTACTTGTAGGACGGGACGATGTAGGCGGCGCTGACTTCGGTCGCGACGCCGATGAGCAGGGCGCCGAGCATGGCGCCGTAGGCATGGCCCGGGCCGCCGAGGAAGACAGCGGCCAGGATGAGGACGACGAATAGGTCCGTGCTGGTCGGCCCGAAGCTGCCGATATCGATGGCGTACACAGTCCCGGCGAGGCCGCCCAGCGCGCCCGTGAGCGCCCACGTGGTGGTGATGACCCGCCCGGTCCGGATACCGCAGTTGCGGGCCAGTTGCCGGTTAGCCGACGTGGCACGCATGGACTTGCCGAGCTTGGTGTAGCGAAGCGTGAGATACGCGGCCACCATGACGACGACGCTGATCGCGATGATGGCGAGCTGCACGGTCGTGAGCACCAGACCGCCGAGCTTGTAGGTATGTCCCTGGCTCATCTTGTAGGAGACGCTGATCCCGCCCACCACGGCCTGGGTGCCGAACTCGATGATGAGCGCCATCCCGAGCGACACGATGACGATGGTTATCGGCGCCGACCCCCGCCGCTGGAACGGCGCATAGACCAGCAGGTTGAGTGCGACCGAGAGCGCGGCGCACGCCACCATGGCAACGGGCAGTCCTACCCAGACCGACACGCCGAGCTGGTTGATGCCGTACGCGGTGAACGCGCCCGCGGTCATGATCGCCGCAAAGGCCAGGTTGAGCACGTTGGTCACCGCGAACTGCAGAGTGAAGCCCACCGCGGCGATCGCGAGGACCGCCGCGGTGAGCAGGCCGAAGCCAACCGACGCCAGGAAAATGGTCACGCAGTGCTCATAGCGTCTCAGCCGGAGACCGCGCGGAGCTGGGCTGCGCTGATATTGCCCGACACAGTGACCGCCCCGGCTGCGGTGTAGGTGTCGACCTGGAAGATGCCCGGCGAGTCATGGAAGGAGTCAAAGCTGGTCGGCCCGCCCGGTCCGACGTAGCGGATCTTCTTTCCAGCCTTGAGCTCCGCGACTCCCTGGGCAAACGAGTTCACCGTGACCGCGCCCGGCACGCCGTCGCCGATCGAGGTAAGGAACGGCTTCCACTTCGCGACATCGGTGCTGCCGGCGGCGATCATCGACAGGGCGGCCAGGTTCATGCCGTCATAGAGGTGAACGGCGCCCGGCGCGGTGAAGTAGGTCGAGAAGTCGCCGGTCTGCGCGCCAGAGACCTTGCCCTTCACCGCGAGTAGCGACTGGGTGAAGGCCTGGTAGGCGGGTCCGCTGGTCGCGGTGACCAGGTTGTCAGCGTGGAAGTTGTTAGCGAAATCCGACGCGCCGACCGCAGCCGCCGCCGAGGTGAAGAACGCGGGCGAGATCGCGGCGGAGGTGCCGATGATGGGGATCACCTGGCCGCCATTCAGCTGCTTGATCTCGCTGAACAGCGTTGCGTCGGCGGAGCCCAGAGCCTCGGTCATGATCGCGTCAGGATGAGCCTGCACGATCTTCTCTGCCTCGGTGCGGAACGTCGTCGCGTTCAGGTCGAGCGTCTCGTTGGCGACGACCGTCATGCCCGCCTTGGCGATCGCGCTCTCTGCAGGCTGCACGAAGGTCTGGGAACCGATGTCGTTGCCGAACGCGAGCGCGATCTTCTTGTAGCCGAGCTGCTGCGCTATCACGGTCATGGCGTACGACTCCGCCAGGTCCGGCGGGACCAGCCGGTAGAAGTAGTCAAAGTGCTTGTGATCAAACTCCGACTGGCCGGTCATGCAGAACATGACGGTCTTGTGGCTGTTGATGACCGGCGCGACGGCCGCGGCCTCGTCGGACGTGCAGCCGATGACCAGCTCGAGGTTGTGCGTCCGCGCCAGCAGACTGCCAACGGCGGGGATGGCGTCGGCCGGGTCGCCCCGGGTGTCGGCGGTGGTGCAGCTGACCTTGTGGCCGAGGACGCCGCCCGCCTTGTTGATGGCCGCCGTCGTGCCGTCGCACGACACCAGGTACGTCGGCCCGAGGGCCGCGTCAGGTCCGCTGAACGGGGCGACGTCGGCGAAGACGATGGACTGCCCGGACGGCACGCCGCCGGAAGAGGACGAGCTGCCGCAAGCCGCGAGCGTGGCGGCCAGCGCGACCGCCCCGATCGCGGCCAGCCAGCGGCCGCTACGCCTGAATGTCATGACGCTGTTCCCCGCTCGTCCCTCTGCCAACATCCGTGTCGCCTCCAACAGGCAGGGTTATGTCGCAGTCAGAAGCCGGTGGCCGTCGATCCTGGCGGCCGCCACTTCCAGTCGCTCAGATCGGCCTCCTCGGCCACTACTCGGTTGCGGATGGTCCCGACTCCCTCGACCGAAATCTCGATCATGTCGCCCGGCTGCAGCCACACCGGAGGCTGCCGGGCGAAGCCGACTCCGCCGGGCGTTCCGGTGGCGATGACATCGCCTGGCCGCAGGAGGGTGAAAGAGGAGAAGAACTCGACCGCGCTCGCGATATCGACGATCATCTGCGAGGTGCGCGCCGACTGCATGACCTCGCCGTTCAGTCGCGTAGTGAGAGCAGCGTCGGAGACGTCCGCCTCGTCCGGCGTCACCACCTCGGGCCCGATCGGCATGGAACCCTCGAAGTTCTTGCCGCCGGTCCACTGGGTAGACGCCCGCTGCCAGTCACGCGCCGTAGCGTCGTTGAGCACGACGTAGCCCGCCAGCGCGTCAAGCGCCTTGTCGGCGGGAATGTAGCGGCCGCCCGCGCCGATGACGAGCCCGAGCTCGCCCTCGAAGTCGAACTTGCCGGTGAGCGCCGGCCTGACCAGGTCGGCATACGGCCCGATCGCGCTGCCCTCGCCGCGCACAAACGCCTCGGGCCAGGTCGGCACCTCGCGGCCACCCTCGATCGCGTGATCGCGATAGTTCACCCCGAGGCACAGCACCCGCCTCGGCTCCGGCACGGCTGGGCCGAAGTCGGCCGGTCCGAACTCGGGGCCGTCCCGTTCGAGCAGATCCCGGGCATCATCCAGGGCGCCGGCCGCCAGTAAGCCGCGAAGCGTCGTGAAGGCCGGATCGCCGGTGGCGTCCGCGACGTCGACGTAGCCGCTGCGGCCCTTGACGTGCAGCCGCGGTCCGCGCGGCGTGATCATGGTGGCGAGCCTCATCGGCTGATCCTCCGGGTTGCATGGGTGAACCGGGTGGCCGACCGACCATATTGGTTAGACCTAACCAATTGGCTGAGCATAGGTCGGCAGCGGAAACACGGTCAAGACGCAATGTGTCGCACCTCGGTAACGAGCTGCTGGCTGGCGTCTGCCTTTATTGGTAGGATTGGTTGCACAAAGCGGCGGGCGGGGACATGGAAGCAGCAGCGGCACCGGCAGAAGTGAACGGCGCGCGCGGTCAGCGGCTGGCCGAGCTCATCCTGGAGCGGTCACGGGGCACCGGACTCGGCGTCGGCTCGAGGTTGCCCACCGAGCGGCAGCTCAGCATTGATCTTGGCGTGACCCGGTCGTCAGTCCGGCACGCGCTGGCCATCCTCGAGGCTGGCGGTCACATCTCGCGCGAGGTGGGCCGCGGCACCTTCCTGCGTGAGGTTCCGCCGCCTCCCCGGCGGGACCGCCGGCGGGCCGACGGCTCCGGGGGAACGGCGGTGGCAGACTTTGCCCCGGCCGACGTGATGACGATCAGGCGGCTGCTTGAGCCCCCGGCCATGTCGCTCGTGGTGGCGTGGGCGACTGCCGCAGACCTGGCAGAGATGCAGCGCTGCCTCGAGGGCGGTGACCACGCCGAGAGCTTCGAGGAGTTTGAGATCTGGGACCTGGCCCTGCACCGGTGCATTATGGCAGCCAGCCACAGCCCGCTGCTGGTCACCATGTACGGGCTGATCGAGGCCGCGCGACACGGCCAGGTCTGGGGTGACCTCAAGCGCCGCAGCGCGTCGCAGGACCGGCGCAGCCAGTACCAGGCCGACCACCGAGCGATCGTGGACGCGCTGCGCGCCCGCGACTCCGGCCACGCGGTGGAGGCAATGCGGCTACACCTAGCGCGGGTGCAGGAGCACCTCAACGTCACCGATCCGGCCGCCGGGGTGAGCTGGCACTGACCGAGTGCTGAGCGCGGCTCTTGCTGGCGGTGCGGGCCGGTTACCAGGCGGCGTCGATGGACCCGCCCTGCGGCGGCGAGATGCGCGGGTCCCACGGGATGGCGTGCTCCTGGCCGCCCGCGAGAATGAACGCCGGCCCGGTCAGCGTGCCGATGATCGTGCCGCCGTTGGACCAGAGGATCTGCGGGTTCGCCCCGTGATCGGTCGAGGTGGGGTCGAGGACGGTGACGAGCCGTCCGGTGGACACGGCGAACTCGGCGAAACCGTAGGCGGGTTCTCCTTGCGCATCCATCCCTGCGCAGGTCGCCGTCGTGGCGCCCGCATCGAGCAGGAGAGCACCTGTGCAGCTGAAGGTGCTGCGCGGGTCCATGCTGAAGAGCTGCCGACTGGCCGTGAGCAGGTCGCCACCGGGCTGGCTAGTGTCGAGCACGCGGATTTCCGACGCTGGGGCTGAGCCCGCCTGGCCGGGTCCCGACCAGTCGAAGGCCAGCGTGCGGCCGTCGGGGCGCCAGAACAGCGCGCCATCGGACGACCCGGCGGCGGCGAAGGACGACTGGGCCACGCCAGCGCCGCGGACCGACCAGGTGCGCGCGGCGCCACCTGGCAGCGAGTAGACGTCCAGGTCCAGTTCGTCGCTGCCGGTCTGCACGCCCACCGCAAGCCTGGTCCCATCGGGGGAGAGCGCGACGGCCTGCAGCTGGCTCACGCCGTTGCTCCCTGGCCCGGGCAGCACAGGCACGGGCAGCCCGGTGAAGCTCACGTGGCGGGTCGCCGGGTCGAAGTGCAGCAGCATGAGCGTGACCGGCGCGCCGTTGTTGTTGTCGACGTAGTGCGAGTTGCTCTGCGGCTGCCACGGCTGCGCGCCCACGAGGAAGGTCGTTTCGTCCGCCGTGCCGGCGACCAGCGTGAACGAGCCGTACGGCGCCGGCGGCATCACCGTCGCCAGCACGGCACCGGTTTTCGTGTCCCTGACGGTGATGGCGAGCGGGTGGTCGTACCACGGGTAGGTCATGCCGGTCAGCGCGACGTAATACGCCGGGACAGTGACTGTCGGAGACGCTCGGTGTTGCTGGCTCGATGCCGTCGCCGAGGGGCGATGGGCAGGGCCGGCGTGCTGGCCCCTCAGGATGCCGGGCACAATCACCGACAGCGTCACCACGACCGCGACCGCCAGCGCCGTCGTGACGGCGCTGGCCAGCCGTGCCGGGCGATGGCGTGACTGCCGCGGACTTGCAAGCGTGGCCGGGTCCAGCGGTGTGATGCTGTCGGGGCGCACCTGAGCGGCTGCCGCTGACGCGGCGGACCGGAGCATTTCTTCCATGCGAGTCATAGCCATTCCTTGCCGAGGATGCGTTCGAGGGCGGCGAGCCCGCGGTGCGCGGCCGAGCGGACCGAGCCGTCGCGGATGCCCATGACAGCGGCGATCTCGCCGTCCTTCAGATCGAGGTAGTAGCGCAGCACGAGGACCTCGCGCTGGCGGTCCGGCAGCCGACGCAGCGCCCGAAGGACGTCCTGGCGCGCCTGGCTGGCCAGAACCGCCGACTCGGAGTCAGGGACGATCGCGTCGCAGACGTCGAGAACCGGCGCGCGCCCCGCGCGGCGCAGCACGCTGCGACAGCCGTTGAGCACGGCCGAACGCAGGTACGACGGAGCCTTCGCGCTGTCGGCCAGGTGCGACCAGCGCCGGTAGAGCCCGGTGAACGCGTCCTGCACGACGTCCTCCGCGGCTCCGCGGTCACCGAGCATGACCTGGGCCAGCCTGGTCAGCCCCAGAGCGTGCTCGGCGTACAGGGCCGTGACAGCGATCGTCGCGGGCTCCTCCGCTGCGGCTCTGCGCGCCGCTAACAAGTCCATGTCACAGAGACGCGCGGTGACCGGAAACGTTGCTTGCCTCCCTCGGGCACGTTGAACGCCTGCACGTGTTTCAGCCGCCACGGGCTGGAAAGTTGCCCGCAGCAAACCGCCGAAAGGCTCCCGCCTCATGATGCCGCGCCCGGGTGACTTCGCCGTCGTCGACACCGGCGCGCGCTCCGCGCGGCTGGTGCGGGCGGCGAAGGCGCTGTCCCGCGGCGGCTTCACCATGTTCGACCACGCGGTGATCTGCTCGCGGGTGCGCCGCGACGGCACGGTCTACATCGTCGAGGCCTTGCCGGCCGGCGCACAGGAGAGCCGCTGGCACTACGACGACCACGATCATCTATGGTCGACCGGCCTGGTGAAAACGTCGACGAAGGCCGGCAAGGCGGCTCTGTCGTACGTGGACGTCCCGTACAGCTGGCTCGACTACGCCGCTCTCTCGGCGCACGCCTCGCACCTGTGGGTGCCGGGATTGCGCCACTACCTGGGCAGCGCGAAACACCTCATCTGCAGCCAGCTGGTCGAACGGGCCGAGCGCGATGCGGGGGTCCACCTGTTCGCCGACCGCCGCTGGCCCGGATACGTACGCCCGTCCGACCTGGCGGAGCTCATATTCAAGATCGGCGAGCTGAAATGAATCTGGCGATTACCCCGAACGCCAGGCCGGCCCCTCGGTGAGGGGATGCGCCCGCAGGAAGTCCTCGTCAATCTCGACGCCGAGGCCCGTGCCCTCAAGCGGCAGAACCGTCCCGTCCGCCGCCAGTTCGTAGGACGCCGAGCACAGCTGCGACCGCATGGGATTATCGGCGGAGCCGTCGCCCTCGAAGTAGCGTGCGCAGTCGATGCTGGCCAGCAAGTGCACGCTCGCGGCCATGTTGAGCCCGGTGTGGCAGCCGTGCGTGCAGACCGGCAGGCCCGCCGCGGACGCCAGCGCCGCGATCCGCATCGCCTCGGTGACGCCGCCGCACCGCGACAGGTCCGGCTGCAGTACCGATACCGCACCCTGCTCGATCAGCCGGCCGAAGTCATAGCGCGTATAGCAGTTCTCGCCCGCCGCCAGGGGCAGCCGGGCGATCTGTCCGGCCGCGCGGTACTCCCTGTCGCGATAGGGCGGAAACGGCTCCTCCAGCCAGCCCACCTGCGCCTGCACCAGGACCGGCATCGACGCGCGCACGTCATCGAGTGAGTACCGGCAGTTGGCGTCAGCGAGGATGGCGATACCGTCCCCGACGGCGCTGCGCATCGCGATGGTGCGCTCTGCATCCCGGCGCAGCGTGTCGCCCAGGCGAAGCTTGACCGCGCGGAAGCCGTCCGACACGCACCTGACCGCCTCACCCGCCACCGCTGCTGGCTCGGCGTAGCCGAGCGAGAAGCCGCCCGCGTAGGCGGGCACCGGCCGGTTCGAGCCGCCGAGCAGCCGGTACAGCGGCAGGCCGGCCGCTTTCCCGCGGATGTCCCAGAGCGCCATGTCGATGCCGCTCATGGCGCACACGCACGCGGCGCAGGTGCCGTGATTGGCCAGTACCCGGTCCTCGAAAAGCTGCCAGATCTCCGTCGTCGCGGTCGCGTCAAGCCCGGTGAACAGGTCGGCCAGCGTGGTGTTCACGGTCTGTACCACGGCGAGCGGCGCGCGGCCGTTATAGGACTCCCCGTATCCGGTCAGGCCTCCTGCCGTCGCGACCCGGACGATTACGGTGTCCCGCTTGACCGCCTGGCCGAGTCCCTGCGACACACTCTGCCGTAGCGGCACCGAGCAGCCGATCGCCTCGACGTGCGCGATCGTCAGGTCCGCCATGCTGGCTACCTTACGGCGGGCTGGCGTAACCGCCCGCTGACGGCGCGCTTGCGGATGCGCGTTCTGAGGGGAACGTGGTTCATCGCCGTCTGGGCCGTCGGCACGAAGCTGCCCAGCCGGGGCACAGCCATATCGGCGATGAGCCGCGCAACGGCGGTCGCGGCATCAGGCCGACCGACGCTGGCAGCGGCCACGCGCATCTGGCCGAGCAGGATCGGGTCATCGCGAAGCTCGCGGACCGCCTCGAGGAGCTGAGGCAGCTGCGGTACCCAGCGCCCGGCACCCGCCGAGACCACGAACTCGGCGTTGCCCTTCTCCTGGCCGGACAGGTAGGAGGTGAGCAGCAGCGGTGTCCCGCAGCACAGCGTCTCCGCGATCGTGCCGGGCCCGGCCTTGGTGATCACGGCGTCGGCGCAGCGCAGCCACTCGGCCATGTTGGTCACGAAGCCCAGCGGCAGGAGCCGGTCCCCGTACCGCCTGCATTCAAGTGTCAGCCGCCGCCGGAGCTGCTCGTTCCGCCCGCACACGGTGACGACGGTGACGTCAGGAAACGCGCGCACGAGCGCCATCGCCTTGGGGTACAGGCGCCCCGCGCCCGCCGCTCCGCCGGTGAGCACGACCAGGAACCGGTCGGGTGCCGCGCCGAGTTCAGCGCGCAACGAGAGCCGCTCGGCCTTGGTGGCCGGCGGTGCGGTAAACGCGGCGCTGACAGGCAGGCCGGTGTCGGTACACCGGCCGGCCGGGAAGCCGTCCGCCTGGCAGCTGCGGCCGACCGCCAGAGACGGGACCGCGATCTGGTCGACGCGGGTCTCCCGCCAGGCTCGGTGCGCGGTGACCAGATCCGTGATGACCGTGAGGACGGGCACTGCGGGCAGCACCCGCTGCCTGGCCAGCACCGCGGGGCGGGTGACCATGCCATGGAACGCGACGACCGCCGCGGGCCGGCACGCGTCGATGGCGCGCGTCACCGTCGTGCGGGCAGGCGCGAACGCCGTGGAGTACATGAGGGAGAGGCCCCATTTGCGGTTCGAGAACCGCCAGCTCACGTGCCACAGCCATGGTGTCAGCCGGATCAGCGGCGCGTACAGCGAGACGAACAAGCGCATCCCAGGCGGCGTGCCGGGGCCGGTCAGCGGGTCCGCGATCACCGGCTCGAACTGGCCGGGATACTGGCGCTCGAGTGCCTCGCCAACCGCCTGCGCGGCGCTGCGGTGGCCCCCGCCGGTGTCGCTGATGAGGAACAGCAGCGGAACGCGCTTGTCGACGATGGTCAATGGGTTACCCTCCTGATCTCCTGACAGCGGCGTACGTCTGCTCCCACGCCACCAGGCAGCGGCTCAGGTCGTGGGCATTCATGGTGGGCCGGGCCGCCGCGGCGATCCGATCGCGCAGGGCCCGGTCGGCCAGCAATCTGCTGAGGTACTTCGCTGCCTCACTGGCCTGTCCGGGACCGAACAAGTAGCCGCTTGTTCCGTGCGCTACCAGCTCGGATAGCGCACCCGCCCGGGCCGCGACGACGGGCAGCCCGCTGGCGAGCGCGTGCATGGTGGTGATGCCCTGCAGTTCGGCTTCCGACGCGGTGGCGAAAACATGGCCGAGCCGGTACAGCCCGGCGAGGTCGGTATCGGGGATGAAGCCGGGGAAGAGCACCTGGCTGGCGACGCCCAGCTTTCTGGCTCGCGCGGCGAGCCGGCCGGCATCCGGTCCTGTTCCGGCGAGCACGAGCCGGGCGGGCACGGTCAGGCGGGCGACGGCGTCGATCAGCACATCCGCGCGTTTCTCCGGGCTCAGCCGGCCCAGCGAGAGGATCACCGGCACGTCGCCACCCAGGCCGTAGCGTTCGCGCAGTACCGCATCGACGGGTCCTGGCCGGAAGCATCCGGTGTCAATGCCGTTCGAAATCACCCGGCCGCGCACCGCCAGGCCGCGGCACTGCAGCAGATCCAGTGCCGTTGTAGTGGGTGCCGTGACCAGGGCGCAGCGATTGCCGAAGCCGGTCAGGTAAGCGTAGAAAGCGCGATCGAACGCGGCCGGGCGGCGGCGCATCGCCGGCAGCACGTTGGCGGGCAGATAGTGATTGGTGTAGACGACCGGGATGGCGAGCTGTCGTGCTGTTGTCAGCGCCGCCCGGCCGAGCGTGAGCGGCGAGTGCGCGTGCACCACATCGGGTCCGAAGGCAGCGACCTGCCGCCTGACGGTGGACGGCCTGGCGGCGGCGATGCGCAGGCCCGGGTAGAGCGGCCACGGCGCGGAGCCGGCGTAGCTCACCTGCGCGGCACCGGTGCGGCCAGCCCCGCCGCGCCAGCCGGCCGAAGGCGCGAGCACCGCCACGTCGTGTCCGCGGGCGGCGAGTCCGGCGGCCAGCTGGCTAACCACCGTGGGCACGCCCCCGACCATCGGCGGGTACTGGTCGGAGACCAGCATGATGCGCAGGCGCGGGGCGTTCACTGGGCCCGCTTCGCTGGGGGCGTAGCGTGCCAGCCGTGCCGCCACCGTTGCTCCTCATCGACGCACGGGTGAACGCCATGCCGGGGGCACATGGCCTCGCGCGGTCGGTCGTGCAGCTCGCGGCGCACGCCGCGGCCGCGGACGGTGACGGTGCTGGCCATGACGGTGCTCACCACGGCGGTGCTGACCACGACGGTGCGCGGGTGGCGGCGCTGGTGTGCACCGGCCGGCGGCAGCTCTTCTCGCTGGAAAGCCTGGCCGCTCACGCGGATCTGATCGAGACCTCCATCGGCATCGGGGCGGTGCATCGCAGCGGGCAGCTGTCGGCGCTGATCCGGCGCACCGGCGCCGCGGTGATGTACGCGCCGTACCCGCTGTTCGCGCCGCTGCGCTGTCCGTGCCCCCTGGTGGTAGCGATCCACGACGTCACCATGGAGAACGACGCCTCGTTTGCCGGATGCTGGCACCGGCAGGCAGGGCTGAAGATTGTCACCGGGGCGATGGTGCGCAGGGCCGCCGCCGTCACCGCTCCCACGCAGGCAACCCTGGCCGGGATCCGCTCGGTGTATCCGCGGGCGCGCTGCCTGACCCTGGTCCCGAATGGCGTGGATACCCGCGCCTTTGCGGCGGCCGACGACGCCCGCGTGGCGCGGGCCCGGCGTGCCTATGGCCTGCCGGGCCGGTTTGTTCTCGCGGTCGGCGCGCACCGGCCGCACAAGAACTTCCCGGTCCTGGTGCGCGCGCTCACGGCGCTGCCAGCGGATCTGTCGCTGGTCGTCGTCGGTCAACCCGACCCTCGCTTCCGTGGGCTGCCCGAGGCGCTGGCCGCGCTGGCTGCAGAGCTCGGTGTCGCGGCTCGGGTACTGCTCGTGCCCGAAGTCAGCGACGACCTGCTGCCCGCGGTGTACCGGGCCGCGACAGTGGCCGCCTTCCCATCGCTGGCCGAGGGGTACGGGCTGCCCGCGCTGGAGGCTCTGGCAGCCGAGGTGCCGTTGCTGGTGAGCGACATACCTGTGCTGGCCGAGGTGTGCGGCGACGCAGCGGTGCACGTGCCGCCAGCGGACCCGGCGGCGTGGGCGGCGGCGATCACCGCGCTACTCGCCGATCCGGCCGGAGCACGGCGCCGGATCCAGGCGGGCGCCGCGATTGCAGCGCAGGCGGACTGGCAGCACGGCGGCCAGGCACTGCGCCGTCTGCTGCTGTCGGTGGCCACGTCGACTGCGCACAACGCACGTCGTGCTCTTCCTTGATCCGGCTCAGCAGGACGCCTGGTCATCCGTAGACAGGGTGCTGATGACCAGTGAACTCCGGGAAGGAAAACCCCGAGTTTTGGCCAGGTGTCCATCCTGGAAAATCCTGGTCAGACTCTCGGCTCTCGGCTCTCGGCTCTCGCATCGCCGGCGGGCGGGACTTTTGTGCCGGACGCCTAACGCGCGGCGCCGTGCGCGCACGCTGACGCCAGTTCTGCCAGACGACGCTCGGTGAGACTATCGAGGCGCCAGGCCACGCGGCACACGGGCATGCCGTGACGAAGGAGGCGCACGATGTCGGACGCACCGGATCCCAAGGACGTACTGCGGCGGTTCTTCGCGACGCTGAGCACGGGCGACTACGACGCGATCGGCGAATTCTTCGGGGACGACTCGGTATGGACCGTCAACCACATCGAGGCGGGATTCCCGGCCGGGCGCGGCCGCGACGGGATTATCAATGACTTTCTCCGGCCGGTCCGTGACGGCTTGTTCCAGCCCGGCGACCCGAAGGTCGAAGTGGTCCGCATGATTGGTGAGGGCAACTGGGTGGCGGCCGAGACTATCGCCAGAGGCAGCCTGCGCAACGGGAACACCTACGAGAACTACTACGCCTGGGTCGCCGAGATCGACGGCGAGCAGGTGAAGTTCCTCAAGGAGTACATGGACTCCGCATACGCGTTCGAGATCTCCAAGCCCGCGGCCGGCCAGGCCGCGACGGACTCCCGCACCGCCGAGCAGCTCCGGCGCATCGGCCACGAGGCCTAGCGCCGGCCGCTTAACGCGCCCTCGTCACCAGGCGTAATGCTCGGGGGCCGGTCGATAGCCGGGGAAGATCACGTCGAGCTGCTTGAGCGCGTCGTCGTCCAGCGGCAAGGTAAGCGCGCGCTGCGCGTCGTCGAGCTGAGCGATGTTCCGCGGCCCCACGATCGGCGCCGTCACCCCGTCCTGAAGGAGGAGCCAGGACAGTGCTACCGCTCCCGGCTCCTCGCCAAGTTCCTCGCAGAACACCTCGTACGACTCGATCTGCTCCCGGTTTCGCTCGACGGCTTCCCGTGCCCGGCCGGCCAGGCGACGCCGGCCCTCGCGCTCCTTCCTGAGTACGCCGCCCAGCAGCCCGCCCTCCAGCGGTGACCACGGGATGATGCCCACCCCGTAATCGAGGGCGGCGGGCAGCACCTCCAGCTCGATCGCCCGGGTCATGAGGTTGTAGATGCTCTGCTCGCTGACGAGTCCAAAGAATCCGCGCGCCGCCGCGGTGTCGTTGGCCTGCGCGATGTGCCAGGCCGCGAAGTTGGACGAGCCGACGTAGAGGATCTTGCCCTGCGCGACCAGCAGTTCCATTCCCTGCCAGATCTCGTCCCACGGGGTGTCCCGGTCCACGTGGTGCATCTGATACAGGTCGATGTAGTCGGTACCCAGCCGGCGCAGTGAGGCGTCGCAGGCCCGGCGGATGTTGAGTGCGGACAGCTTGCCGTCGTTGGGCCAGTCGCCCATGGCCCCGTACAGCTTGGTGGCCAGTACCGTGCGCTCCCGGCGGCCGCCGCCTTCTCGGAACCACTCGCCGATGATTTCCTCAGTCCAGCCCACATGGGCCTGGTCGCTGCGCGCAACCTGGCCGGGCGGGCTGCCGCTGCCCCCATACCTGTTTGCGGTGTCGAAGAAGTTGATGCCCAGCTCGTGGGCGTGGTCCATGATCACATGCGATTCGCCGGGCGGTGTCAGCGGGCCGAAGTTCATGGTGCCAAGGCACAGGCGGCTCACCGAGAGCCCCGATCGACCCAGGTTCGTGTACTCCATGCCCGTACCCTTTCAGTTCCGGCCGTAGTGGTCCTCAAGCGGGCGGCGGTCTCTGAAGGAGTCCGCAGAAGGCGGGGAACGAGTTGCTGCTGATACTGGGGTCAAGCGTACTGACTGCACTTCTGCTGTGTAGCCAATGGTTTCTGGCCAGGCGATGGATTGCTGGCTGGTGGGTGGCGATAGCGGGCAACGTGCTGGACATCCCCTACAGCATTGTGACCCGTCAGTATGCGTTCGCCATCACGGCTGTCATCTCCACGGTAATTGCGGTGCGTGGCGTGCAGCACTGGCGTGACGAGCCCGCCAGCTAGGTCAGACGGCCTCGCGCACTGTGTGCGCGACGTCTGTGACGACGCAGAACCCGCCGGTGCGCTCGAACGCTGTCGTCATCAGGTGAGCGCTCACGAACTGGCCTGACTCCCCGTTTCCGCTGTCGTTGATGTAAAAGCCCTGCAGCGCGCCGTCGAATGGGTCGCGAGCGATACCGGTCACGGTGACCGCGTGATTCGCCTGGCCGTGGCCGAGCACGCGCGGGTCGCTCCACAGCGCGCCCGCGTTGACCATGGCGATGACGCCGTGACCGTGCTGCACGGCCAGCGCAAGCTCCTCGATCGACTGATCTTCCTCGGCGCGGGCTGGCACACCGTAATCGTTGAGGATCGCGGCCTGCTCGGCCGGCAAGGTCCAGCCAGACTGATCTGGACGGCCTGCCACCCTGTGGAGCTCGTGACAGCGGGTCGCGTGCCGGACCACGTCTTCCTCCCGCAGCCGCATGGCAAACTGATTCAGGACCTCCGCGCAGCAGACGACGCCGCAGTCCCCGCGGTCGCCATCGGCGTTCTCGCCTTGAAGGTGATTGAAGGCCGCGTACCCGCGCACGTCGCCAATGATCAGGCCAGGCCGGCCGTCCGGCAGCTGTCCTAACTGGAGCGGGACGGCGATGGCTGCCTCGTGCAGCCAGCCCGTTGCGTTAAGGTCCAAGACGCTATCTGACCAGATGCACCCCTTCGACGGCAATCCGTTGTTACGGGTGCCCCATCGTGCTGGCGTGCGTCATGAGCAGGGAGTAAGGCGGCGCAAGGTCGACGCCGTCGGGGTTGCTCAGGTAGCCCGCGGTACTGCCGGGCACACCGGTATGGCCGTACTGCCACACGATGTGGTTCGTCCGGGGGTCGACGACGATCACGCGGTCGTTGTAATCATCGTTGACCAGGATGTCCCCATTGGGCAGCGAGAGTGCGAGGGACGGGTGGTTGAGCGCTTCCGCGCCGGTTGGCGCGAAGCGCCAGATCAGCCGCCCGGCACGGTCGAAGATCACGATCTGGCCGGGCGTGGAGTAGTCGGCGACGAGATAGCGGCCAGGGCTGATCTCGTTCGCGTCCGAGGGATACGCGACGCCCGGTGGATGAGCCGACCAGGAGATGTGGCCCTGGAGGCTCAGCTCGTCGACCCAGTCGCCGTTGATCTCGGTCACCAGGAAGTTTCCGTCGGTCATCGGGAACACGCCGTTCGGGCTGCCGAAGGCGGCGGGCGGGTTGTGGAAGCACGACGACGTCGTCCCGAATTGGCGCACGACGTGCCACGGTCCCGGGGATAGCGCCAGGATCCGACAGTTGACGATATCGGCGAGCAGCAGGTCGCCATCGGGAAGGACCATGGCGTCGTCCGGGTGGCTGAAAAAGCCAGGCGCTGATCCGGGTGTGTCGGGGTGGCCGTAGCTGGCCACGACTCGCCCTCCGGCGATGCTGACCAGCGAGACGGTGTCATACATCTCCTGGGTGGCCACGATCTGCTGCCCATCGGGTGACACGAACGCGTCGTCGGGCGGCCCGAACTCGCCCGCGCCCGGCACAGCCGGGCCGGACGGGAACTGCCAGCGGATCCGCCCGAGCGGGTCTACCAGCAGCAGCCGGTGGTTGTCCTCGTCGGCGATGAGCACGTCAGCGGGCAACACCCCTGGGTCAGATCCGGGAGCCAGCGCGCCCGGGCCGTGGGCGGGTAGCAGCGGAAATGCACTCGCGGGCATGGCGGCGCCTGGGGCTGGGCTCGTGCCGGACGCGCGGGGCGTCGCCGGGTGGCCGGCGGTGGTGAGACGGCCTGCCCGGGCGTCGGCGCCGCCGGGCGGACGCTGTGCTGAGCCAGCAAGCCCGACCGCGAACGCAGCACTCACCGCGACTGCGGCCATGACAGCGGCGAATCGGGCGATGGCAGCCCTGCTCTGTGACACGACTCGCCACATACCCCGCACACGGCATCGTCAACTCACCCTGCCAGCAGGACGCCGAGGAACAGCGCAGCCAGGGCACTGACACCGGTCAGCGCCCCGAACACCGCGAGGCCAGCGGTTGTCCTGGACCGGGCGTGGATCGCGGCGGTGACGCCGGAGATCGCCACCACCACGAGCTTGACGATGAGGGTTGTCTCGTAGCTGCCGTGGATCTGGGTGCGCACCGCGACGATGTTCCAGACTCCGGTAAGGATCAGCACTGCGAACGCCGGCCACGCCACCTGATTGAACCGGCGGGCTGCCCCAGCCGGCACGTGCGCGCCCATGCCACGCAGGACGGGCACCAGAGCGGCGAGGGTGAGCTGCCCGCCAACCCAGATAGTGGCGGCGAGGACGTGCAGGAACAGGCGGATGGTGTCCCAGCTAACGGCGAGCACTCGTGCCTTTCCGCTACTAAGTGCTACCGCAGCTTTGCCACGGAAAGAAGGACCGCGGAGTCCGCCAGCGCGACGAGGCTGTGCGGCGCATCGGGCACGACGAGCAGGTCGCCGTCGCGCCCCTCCCATGCTTCACCTCCGGCCGCGAGCCGGACCCGGCCGCGGAGGACGTACACGCTGGCCTCGCCGGGACTCGCATGCTCCGCCAGCTCCGCGTCTTTCGTCATCGCAATGACTGTCTGGCGCAGGACGCGCTCATGGCCGCCTACCACGGTCTGCGCCGTGCGGCCACCTGGCGAGCTCGCTGCCTGTTCGAGCAGCTCACGAGCCTGGGCCTCGAGGGAGAGTTTCTGCATGCCTGGGATTCTTTCCCTTAGGCAAGGGCCAGGAACAGCCGCTCCAGCTGCTCGCGCTCGGCCGCGCCCGTGCCTTCGTCATCGAGAGCGCACTGCTGCAGGCCCGTCGAGATGATCTTGAAACCGGCACGGTCGAGCGCGCGGGACGCCGCGGCCAGCTGCGTCACCACGTCCGCGCAGTCGCGGCCCTCCTCGATCATCTTGATAACCCCGCCGATTTGCCCCTGTGCGCGCCGCAGCCGCTTGATCACGCTGACCATCGTGTCGCTGTTCATGTCCATGCGCGCTCCCGGCCGGTCGTATTTTGCATCACATAATACCCACTGGGGTATTAGCCGGATGAGTTATCGCCGCCGCAGCCAGGTCAGTATGCTCCCGCCTGGCCGCTGCGCGCGGTCGCAGCTGCACCGCTGCGCCTTGGGCACGCCTACCAGCACCTGCTCGACGTGCTGGCCGCAGCCGCGGAAGGTGGGCTTGCCGCAGCTGCGGCACGTGACCCTGTGGCACATTCGGGCTACCTCCAGATTGGTAAGCGGTCACTCCACTATACCCACAGGGGTATATGA
>Ga0126378_10001265_pt1 | contig 18839 bp, 16 predicted proteins | sample PanSoiMetPlot_23_FD_92587 | JGI IMG/M metagenome (GOLD analysis project Ga0126378, IMG submission 92587) | Tropical forest soil microbial communities from Panama - MetaG Plot_23 | ecosystem: Environmental > Terrestrial > Soil > Tropical forest > Bulk soil | place: Panama | collected 2016-02-17
GAGAGAAGGGAGAGATGAAGATCCCGGTCTTCGTGGTCGGGTGCGTCCTGGCGCTGGCAAGCGCGGTGGGTCTGGGGCTCTGCATGGTCGGAGCCTGGTTTCTGCAGCATCCGCTGCCGGACCTACGCGACTACAACCCACCCCGGGCCAGCACCACTGCCGTGGGGCTGCTGATCATCCTCCTCGTGGTCCTGCTGCTAGGCGCGGTCGCAAACCTACTGTCGGCATCGGCGCCTTCGGCATGGGCGCCTACAGAGGGAGGAGATAGACATGAGTGACAGGGTCGAGCTTCCACCGGTTCCGCCGATTCCTCCTATTCCTGGCAAGCCACCACCACAGCCATACCCGCCGCCGCCGGCTCAGGCGCCGGTTACGCAGCAGCCGAGCTTGCCCGCTCAGCCAGCAGAGCCGCCGCAGACACACCCCGCCCGAACCGAGCAGCGGGTGCACCAGCTGGCGCTTGCGGTGTTCATGATCCTGATGGCGAACATCGCCAGTTTCCTGGCCCTGCTTACGGCAGCGACCATCGTCGGCGCCGTCGTCTTCGGCCTGGCAGCGTTCGGGCTGTGGGTCACAGCGCTGGTCTTCTCCATCATGGCATTGAGCCGTTCGTGATTCGGCGCCCGCCGCGCCAGCGAGTGCGTGTGGATCTGGCGATCCTCCTGCTCAGGGCGGCGTCCGCACGAGCCAGGAAACGGTGGGCCAGATTGACGGCGCAGGCGAGGAGCTGATCGCGCTGGGCGTGCCGTTGATGGCCGCTTGCGAGCTAATCTGCCCGGCGGAGTGCGGGTGGGGATGTTCAAGCTGACCGCGTGGGAGGATGTGGGCTGCGGCGCCCTGTGGGAGCGCTCACGGGAGCTCGAGCTGATTCGGATGCTGGTGGCCGAGCTCAGCGCGGGCCGTCCTGGAGTGCTGTTCGTGGAGGGCATGGCCGGGATCGGCAAGACGGCCTTGCTGCAGGCAGCGTGCCGGTGGGCTGACGAGGCCGGGCTGGTTGTGCATCGCTCTCGCGGCGGTGAGCTGGAGCGCCAACTGCCGTTCGGCGTCGCGGTCCAGTTGTTCGAGCCGGCGCTGAGAACCGCCACCCCCGGCAAACGGCGAGCGTTGCTGGCCGGGGCGGCGTCTTTGGCCGCGCCGGTGCTCGGGCTCTCGGCGAAGGTGAAGGCAAGGCCCCCAGAGGATGACCCGTTTGGGCGTGACTCGCGGTTCTCCGCTGTGCATGGACTGTACTGGCTGTGTGCGAACCTCGCCGAGTTGTCGCCGGCGCTGCTGTGTATCGACGACCTGCATTGGTGCGATGAGGAAACGCTGCGGTGGCTGAGCTACCTGGTCCGCAGGATGGAGGGCCTTGCTCTGGGGGTCGTGGTGAGCGTGCGGCCGGCGGAGCCCGGCGTGGAGCACCGGCTGCTGGACGCGCTTCGGTCCGAGCCTGGCGTTGTGATGCTGGCTCCCGCGCCGTTGTCGGCCAGAGCGAGCGCGGGCATGGTTCGTGAGCTTGTCGGCAGTCAGCTAGATGATCGGTTCTGCGTTGCCTGCCACGCGGCGACGGCGGGGAACCCGCTGCTGTTGTGCGAGATCGCTCGTAGTGTTCTGGCGGAGAGAGTCGATCCGTCGGGGCTGCGTGCCGCTGACGCGCAACGCATTGCTCCTGAGGGCGTCGCTCATTCGGTGCTCTTGCGTCTTGGCAGGCTCTCACCGCACGCGGTCGAGCTGGCACGTGCCGTCGCGGTGCTGGGCGCCGACGCACCGCTGGCAGTGGCGGCGACCGTTGCTTGCCTGGACCAGGACCTGGCGGCGCGGCTTGCGGGCGCGCTTGGCGATGCAGGCATCCTCGCGCAGTCGGCGAAGCTGGAGTTCGTTCATCCGATCGTGCGCTCGGCGCTGTACAGGGATATGCAACCGACGATGCGGGCACACCTGCATGCCCAGGCGGCCCGGGTGCTCGGTCAGCTTGCCGCTCCGGCCGACGTTGTCGCGGACCAGCTGCTCGGAACCCCGGCCGCCCACGACGCCCAGGCGGTGGCGCTATTTCGAGGCGCGGCCGAGATCGCCGCACGGCGTGGGGCACCGGCAGCCGCGGCGCGTTACCTGCGAAGGGCACTCGAAGAGCAACCAGGCAAGGGCCGGGCAGAGGTTCTGCATGACCTGGGCCGAATCGAAACAGAGTTGGGCGATCCGTCCGCGGTCGAGCATCTGCGCGACGGACTGGCCAGCGCAACGGATCCGCGCCTGCGCGCGAACACCGCGCTGAGCCTGGCCCACGGCCTGATTTACCTGGGCCGCGCTGGCGAGGCTGCCGACGCGATCGATCCCTTGCTACTCGACGAGATTGCCAGGGTCGATCCCCAGTTGGCTATGCGGCTCGAGGCGAAGCGCATCATCACTCGATTTCTTGGGCGCTCTGGAGTGTCACATCCGCTGCCGCCGCGTCCTGGGCTCGCGGGCGCCACGCTCGGCGAGCGCGAGCTGCTCGGCGCCCTGGCGGTCCACGCTGAGAACGCGCAGCAGGCCGCAGAGCTGCTCGAGGCTGCCGTAGGTCACGGTCGGCTGCTGCCCGAACAGCTCCATCCCGACAGCGGGCTATTCCTGGCGCTGGTTCCGCTCGTCTGGTACGAGCGGCTCGAGGTCGCGGACGCCGTCCTCGACCATGCCATCGCCGACTCGCGGGCACGTGGCTCACCGCTAGGTCTGGCCCAATACGGCTACGTGCGCGCTCTCGTCTTCTATCGTCGCGGCCGGGTTGCGGAGGCCGCGGCCGAAGCAGGGCTCGCCCATGATATGGCCCTCGAGGGCGACTGGAATACTGGTGTCGCAATGACCCTGGCGGTTCTGCTCGAAGCGCTCCGCGAGCAGGGAGCCTGGGACGCTGGGGAGCGAGCGATCGCCCGGGCCGGTCTCGAACTCCGCGACCTCGGCCTCGCCGCGGTCATTTTTCCGCCCAGCCGGGCTCGCTTTCGACTGGCCCAGGGCCGGGTCGACGACGCCCTCGAAGACCTTCTCCGGCTTGAGCCGATCGCTGCCGCGCGGCCCGAGCTCGATGCTGGCCACGGTATCTGCTCGACTCTCGCGCAGGCCCTGGCGGCGCAAGGAGAGCGCCGGCGAGCATCGGCAATGGCCGACGCAGCCCTGTCGCGCGCCCGCCGGTGGGGCCTGCCCCGAGCGATCGCCACCGCCATCATGAGCAAGGGCCTGGCTGTCGCGGGAGAGTCCGGCGTCGAACTGCTGCGAGATGCCTGTAACCGCTTTGCTGAGGTCCCCGCCCCGCTCGAAGAGGCTCGCGCCCGGGTGGAGCTCGGCGCGGTCTTGAGGCGGGCCAACCGTCGCGCCGAAGCCCGCGAGCCGTTGCGCGCCGGCATGGATGTGGCGCAACGCTGCGGCGCGATCGCGCTCGCCTCCTGGGCACGCGAGGAGCTACGCGCGACCGGGTCGCGCCCGCGCCGGCTGACCCTGAGGGGCGTCGACGCACTCACCGCGAGCGAGCTGCGTGTCGCCAAGATGGCTGCGGACGGCATGCGCAACCGCGAAATTGCCCAGGCCCTGTTCGTCACTACCAAGACCGTGGACGTGCACCTGATGCACACCTACCGCAAGCTGGACATCAACCGCCGCTCTGACCTCGCACAGGCGCTCAGGCGGCCAAACGGGTAGATACGGTCGAGGTTTTGCCGTCGTCAGCGTCAGGATCGACCCCAGGAAGTGGCACCACCCAAAGATTAGGTACCGCACCTGATGCGAAGCGGCTCAGCCCGTGTAATCGTGAGGACAACGCCACGGCCCCTGCAAGGTGAAGGGCACCAGTCACTACCGCAAAGGAGCAATTTCACAATGGCCATCCGTCAAGAATCGAGGGCCGTCAACCTCGCAGTCGCCCACTGTGAGGCATGGAGCAACCACGACTGGGACGCGGCCCGGAAGAGCCTGGCGAAAGACGTCAAGGTCACCGCCACCACCACCTTCGAGGGTGCCCCGAACACGGATCTCTCTGGCGCCGACGCATACATGGAAGGCCTGCGTGCGTTCGCCGATCAAGTCGTGCCCGGCAGCCTTCGTGTAAACGCCGGTGTTGGCGACGAGCGCAACGCCCTCCTCCACGTAACTGTGGACTCCGACGGCCCTCCGTTCGGGCGCATGACCATTCACGGGGCCCGGCTATACCTGTTCGATGAGACGGACAAGCTCACGTCCGAGCAGGTCATCTTCTACCTGATTCCGCGCTGAACAGATCAGGAGGGGTCGGGTCGCCCGGCCCCTTCGTCGCTCTCGGAATGACCGACTCGCGGCCGGTGCACAAAATGCGTTGCCAGGGCGCCTGGGAATCCTTTCCACCCTGTGTGCCCTGACGACGTCATTCCTCGATGGCACTGAACACAAGAAAGCGATCGGCGCATGGAGCGGCACGATTCCAACGGCGTCGGCCGTTGGGAACCTTCTCGGTGGGTTGCTTTCCCAGGTGCCAGGCTGGCGTTGGTGATGGCATTCGGGCTCGGCGGGGTGTTTGAGGGAGTGCAAACCGCCGCAAACGCCGGCGTCCCAGCCGACTCGGCGGTTGCAGCCGTCGCACACACGATCTGCTGGCAGCCCACGCGGGTCCGTCGGAAACGCGCATGCCACGCGCCGCCGCGAGCGTCCAGCCAGCCAGGGTCTCGCAGAGACCTGCGGGCTGTGTCCGTGATCCGGGCAATAATTCGTTCCGGGATGAATCAATCGCCCATCGGGGAACAGACCTTTCTTCATACGGAGGATCTCAGCGCCGAGGTTGGCATCGATAAACGACCTCTGGGCATGGTCCGGCCGGTGAGCGAAGCAGACCACCGCCTTGGGCCTCCGGACGCGCCGGTGCAGCTGGTCGAATACGGCGACTACGAGTGCCCATACTGCATGCAAGCACTGCCCGGAGTCCGGCGGATCCTGTCACGGTTCGGGGACGTTGTCCTTTTCGTCTTCCGGCACTTCCCACTGGTCAGCCAGCATCCCCACGCCTGGCGGGCGGCCCTTGCGGCCGAGGCGGCAGGGGCGCAAAGCCGTTTCTGGCCGATGCACGAACAGCTGCTCGATCATGAGCACCTCCTCACGGACGAGGAGCTCGCAGACCACGCCCGGGCGCTCGGCCTCGACATGGCTGCCTACGAACGGGACCTGCACGACCCGGCGCTCGCCGAACACGTCCGGCAGGACGCCCTCAGCGGGCTGCACAGCGGAGTGCTGGGGACACCAACGTTCTTTCTGAACGGCCGGCGCCTGGAGGGCGGCTTCCGTCAGGATGAGCTGGAGTCGGCAATCGAGCTGAAGCGCCAAGGGCGGTGAAACCCGACGGCACTTCCCATTCGGGCAGAGACGTCAAAAAGGGCGACGGCGGCAACGTCTCCTCAGGAGAGCCGGCGCGGATCCTCCGCCTTGGTCATCGGTTGCCGGACGTGAGGGCGCACGGCCGACAGGTGGACTTTGAATGGTGCGCCCGGCGCCCGAAAGCCGATTGCCAGGTGCTGGTTGTCGCAGAAGGGCTTGTGCTCAGAGGAGCCGCAACGGCACAACGTCGCCCTCGGCAGGGTCTCAACAGAGCCGTCCGCGCGCCGGACCTGCACTTCGCCCACGACCAGCAAGGGCCCGTCCCGGATGGGCGTCACGGTCGTGCCCCCGTGCTGCTCCTCGGTGCCGCCATCGAGGCGGCGGTACAACAGCGCTCCGCTGGGACACCGCTCCACCACCTCTGCAACGGCGTCAGCGTCGGCTTCATCAGGGAGCACCCACGGCCGGCGTCTGAGTTGAAAGACACGTTCGTGGCCGCGAAGGCACTCGCCGATATGAATGCAGATGTCGAGGTCGAAGCTGACCTCGATGTCATCTCCTCGATAAACCTTGCGCATGTGCCCACATTGATTCTCGTACTGTCGCCGGCAGAGACGGCACTAAAGGTGCGCGGCTGTGGCGGAACAGAGTTGAGGCTGGGTCCTGGCGTGAGGCGATGATGCCGTCTCAGGTACCTTGACGGCGAGCTGGGCGATGGATTCGCAGGCAGTCGCCAGACTGATCAGAGACCGCTTCGAGGCAGTACCGCCGCGAGGCCTGCTGGTGGTCAGCGACTTCGACGGCACCATCTCGGAGATCGTCGACGAGCCGGCAGAGGCCCGTCTTGTGCCTGAAGCAGCAGGGGCCATCCAGCGCCTGGTGCCCCGGGTTCTGCGCGTGGTTGTGGTCAGCGGCAGGTCCGGTGAGTTCTTGCGGTCGCAAATCCCCTTTGCGGGCGTCATCCTCAGGGGTAACTACGGCCAGTCAGGCGTAACCGGGGAGGAGCGCTTGAGGCTCGATCGCTTCAACCACGAGGCAGGAGACCGGGTACGTGCGTGGGCGGCAGTCTGGTTGGAACCCAAGCCGGCCTCGACCTCAATCCATTTCAGGAGCCAACCGGATGCTGGAGGTGATCTCCACCAACGCCTGAGCCCACTTGCAGACAGCCTCGACCTGGTCATCAGCCGAGGAAGGATGGTGCTGGAGGTGACAGTGCCACGGGCTGACAAGGGCCGGACGTTGAATCAGCTCGTGATGGAGATGCATCCGGACGGGGTCGTATTCGCCGGCGATGACACCGGCGACCTTACCGCCTTTAAACAGATGAGCTTGTTGCCAGTTCCACACCTCACGGTCGGAGTTGCCTCGCCGGAGGTCAGTCCTGCAACGTTCGAGGCTTGCGACCTGGTCCTGAACTGCCCTCGAGCCGTCGCTGCCTTTCTGGGCTGTCTTGCAGATTGGGCGGCATGACAGCAGCAGGAGAGAGGGCAAGGTCAGCCACCCCGGGTGTCATCCACAGCCTTACCGCACGCCTCCTAGGTCGCTGGTCACCGATCATCGTCAGCAATCGTGCGCCGTACGAGCCAGAGGCAGGAGGCGGGTTCCGGCGCGGCAGTGGAGGCCTGGTCACGGCGCTCCTCAGCCTCGCTGAGGCGAGTCAGGCTCCATGGGTCGCCTGTGCACGAACCAGACGTGAGCGGCAGTCGGCCGGTGACGCAGCCGGCACGCAGATCGTCCCTCGTGGTAGGCCGCCGCTGAAGGTTCACTACGTAGACCCTGGTATGGACCGGTACGAGGCGTATTACTCGGTCATTGCCAACCCACTCCTCTGGTTCATCCAGCACTACCTCTGGGAGCTCGGGAATGAGCCGGTCATCGATGACCGAGTGCACAGGGCATGGGAACAAGGCTATGTAGAGGTGAATCGTCTCCTCGCACGGCGGGTGGTCGATCTGGCAGCCAACGCCGACCGAACTCCACTGGTGATGACGCAGGACTACCATCTCTACCTTCTTCCCGGCTTCGTCCGCCAACAGCTCCCCACTGCCAGCCTTCAGCACTTCGTCCACATCCCATGGCCGACAGCGGAGTACTGGAAGGTGCTGCCGAGCGCCATGCGCAACGCCATCTTCCGCGGCCTCCTGGGCAACGATGTGGTTGGATTCCAGACGCCGCGCGACGTCAGCCGCTTCCTGTCGGGGTGTGAAGAGCTCCTGGGTCTGCGCGTCGACTACCAGGAACAGGCTGTGCTGCATCGTGGTCGGGTGGTGTGGGTGCGTGCTTATCCGATCTCGATCGACGTCCAAGCCATGGAGCGGCTCGCTTCCTCGGCTGCCGTGCGCAGCGAAGAGCAACGCATTCGCAGCTGGGCCATCGAGAAGCTGATCGTGCGGGTCGACCGGACGGATCCGTCCAAGAACGTACCGAGAGGCTTTGCCGCTTACGAACGACTCCTCCGCAGTCACCCGGAGCTGGTCGGCCGCATCCAGTTCTGGGCCTTCCTTCAGCCCTCACGGCAGGATGTAGCCGTCTACCGCGACCATCTGGGATCGATCGTGAGCACTGCCCAGCGCATCAACGCTCGATTGGGGTCTCGTGACTGGCTTCCGATCCGCCTCGAGCTGGGAGAGAATGTCCACAGGGCCGTAGCGGCGTATCGGAACTACGACGTGCTCCTGGTCAATTCGATCTACGACGGCATGAATCTGGTGGCCAAGGAGGGAGCGCTTCTCAACCGTAGAAATGGTGTGTTGGTGCTCTCAGAAAATGCCGGCAGCTGGTACGAACTCGGCGACCACGCGATGGTCGTCAACCCATTCGATATCGAGGCAGGGGCGCAGGCGCTCTACCGTGCGCTTTCGCTTCCCGACGACGCGCGGAGCCGCATGTCGGAACAGCTCCGACACTCGGTCAGGGCTTATGAGATTTCCAGCTGGATCCAGCGCCAGCTCGAAGACATCAACGAACTTGCGGGCTCCCCCACTTACGCCGGCGTTTGAGCTGTCGTTCTCTATTTGCCGGAGGCTGCGCCGGCCGCAATGACTCGATAGTCCGGACCAGCAAGAGCGTTGCCGTCAGCCTTTTCAGTGAGGCCGCCAATCGAGAGCGAACCAGCGCAGGATTCTGGACCGGGTCGGCACCTGCACCCAGCACCACCAGATCTGCGCCTGTCGCCGCCTCGAGTATGGCCGCACCAATATTTGCGGTCTCACGATCCACGAGCTCCGGCGCCGGTGCTGCGGCCTGGCTGAGGAGGAAGGCAAGCTCTTCTGATGTCTGAGCCTTTCGATCCGGGTGGTGGCGAGGATCCGTCAGGTGCAGAACAGTGAATCGGGCCTGCCAGGCAGCGGCCAGGGCGGCCGCCACTCTGAGAGCCAGCTTCGCGTTGGGGCCGCCCCGCACCGGCACCAGGATCCTGCCCGCACGCCCCCGGAAGGGCGCCTCGGTATCACCGGGCCGAACGAGCACCAGGTCGGCCGGGGGATTTGCGCTGAGGTTGCCGATTACCGACTCCAGCAACCGTGGCCGCCGGCTGGCAAGGCCGGGCCACTCCACCACAATCAGGTTGGCGTTGGTCTCGTATGACGCTTCCCGGATCCCGAGAGCAACATCGTGGACCACACGAACGAGGATCCCAAGGCCAGGCGCCGTGCGAGGCTCAACGGCGTCGTCCGTGGCGGCTATCCACCTGAGAAGGTCTCGCCGCCGCTGCGTCACTTCGCGGGCCAGAGCTTCAGAGGCTTGAGCAGGCACTTCGACCAGACCCAGGACGTTGCCTGAGCCGCGGCTCTGGCGAATCAGCCCGTCGCCGATCGAGAGGAGAGGTCCTGCCGTCTGAGCCCTGATGATTGGGACGAGAACCCGAAGCTCCGAGTTCGCCACAACCGGCAGGCGAAGGCCGTTGCGATTGACGTAAGTGGCTACCGAGAGCACTGCTGATTCACCTCAGCTGGCTTACGTCCGGCTTGGCGCGGCATGTGCGGCGCACGACCTGATTCTGGCGCACGACCAGCGCTTTCGCGTGATGTCGATCATCTCCTCGCGGATCAAGCGCAATGATAGTGGCCGTGTTCTGCGCGCATTTACCTCGGCGGGCACCCTGATCCTGAACCTGACCGTGCGCAGTGGCCGCCACAGAGCTTGAGCTGACAAGCGGCTACCCGGCCGAGCACCGAGTGGAATGACCGCAGCAGCGTTGTCAATACGTCTAAGGCTGGTCGGAGTTGGCGCCAGCGATCTGATCGAGATACTCCACGCTCGCTGCCTCGGCCTCGGAGCGGCGGACCAGGGTGTCATCGTCCAATGCATCCCGGAGGCGCCGATAGAGCCCGATCGATGCCCGCAGCGCGCCAAGGCAACCCTGCCTGGTGTGGTCGCCGACGGTGTCTTCGAGCTCCTCGAGCGCGTCCCCCGCGTATTGCTCCAGGCGGCGGACGCCCTGCGGTCGGGCGCCATGCTGGACAGCGAGGAACGGACCGAAGATCGCGCTTCGGAAGTAAGCCATAGCGTCGAGACACTCGAACAGCTCGCCGCGGCCCAGCCTGCCGGCCGCGTAGTGGATCCAGACCCAGAAGCGGTCCTCGATCCACTGGAGATCCGGCTGCGGCCAGACGGCGGAGGTCTCATCCATCGCCTTGCCGAGCGTGCCGGGCTCGCGTTCCCAGATCACGATGCCGTCTTCGACACGGAGCGCGAGGTCGGAGATCGACACGACTTTCAGGTCGACGTGCTGGAGGGGCGGTCCGTAGAGGCAGATCAGCAACCGTGGCTCCCCGACATGCTCGCCGGTGAACGAGGCGAGGAGGTGACCTACGCGTGCAGCGAACTGCCGTGCGTCGGACAGCAGTGACTCCTGGTCTTCGGGACGGCAGACTACGACGAAGTCGAGGTCGGAGAACTGGTCGATTCCGCCCACCACAGCCGAGCCGCCGAGAGCCAGCCCGACGACGCGCCGTTCCCCTCTCGCGGCGTCAATGACATGGCGGACCAGGGCACGGGCTGCCGGGGACAGTGAGCTCAGGTCGGTCATCGCTGATGAATGATCAGTTGGCCCGGCCACGAGAGGTGCATTATCCGCCGGCCACCAGGCACGCGACACCCAGCAGGAGGCCTGAACTGCAGTCAGGTCACGACCGGCCGAAGTGGCCCGCAGTTGTCCCGCAAGTGAACCAAGTGCTGGGGGATGGTCCTATCAGAGGGGTTGGAACAGGGCCCAGTGCCGGCAATTGGTCCAGTTCCCTCCGTCATCCGCGGAGGTTTCCGCCGCCGGCCGCGTCGACCGGCCCCGTCTCACCCCGCTCGTACCTCGACCAGCTCAGGCCGCGGAGCGGCCGCCACTTTCTGATGCATCGAGACGAGATGCCACTGCCATCCATCCAACGCCACAAAAAGCCCGGACCCCGTGAGCTCGTCGCCATCCCGCTCGTAAGTGGTTTCGCTGAGGAGTTCAGAGAGTTCCCACTGCTTCTCGCCCAGATCGTCCCAGGGCAGCTGAACCCGCGCCTGCGCCGGCCGGGCCGAGAGATTGACGACCACGACGTGCCGGCCCGCTCCCTGCCAGCACCAGGCGAGGAGGTCATGATGAGTCGGGTTGTCCGGCCAGCCTGTGCAGTCGAGCAACCGCCACTCGCCCCCCCGCATGTCAGCCGTGTGGACGGCTTCCAGAAGGCGCCTGTAGAAGCCACGCAGCTCATCGTCAGCCGGCTCGTCGGGCCATCGGGCAAGGAAGACGGGGAGCCGGACGCGGCGGCCCTCGAACTGACCTTCGTGCCAGAGGGTTGCGCCGGGCAGCGTCGCGATCATCACCGCGGCGGCTCGCTCCTTTTCTCGGGGCATGGTCGCCGCCGCACGCGGCTCGTCGTGATTCTCGAGAAAGCGCACAAGCCGTCGCTGATACGCGACATCTGCGAGGAGGTGTGACCGCACATCAGCAGCGGATTCGTGCAGAAGGCGGTCGTATAGCCGCTTGTCGTAGCAGTAGTCGAATCCCTGCTGCTGCAGTGCCCACTCCAGGTCCCAGTAGGCCTCGGCCACGAAGAGCATGTCCGGATGCTGCCGGCGCACTCGGCCCAGGACCTGCGGCCAGAACTCCGCTGAGGGCACAGGACCTGCCCTCTCGCCCCAGGTCCTTGCGAACACGTCGTTGATGAGCAGCATCGCCATGTCGCACCGCACGCCATCACACTGGCTGCCAATCTCGGTCAGCACCTCCGCCGTCGCGTCACGAAGCTGGGGCGCGAAGGCATTGACCTGGACGACGTCCGGCCAGGGCGCGAAGTAGGGGTCACGCCCGAGCGCAAGGACGTTGCCGGCCACGTTGATGAATGCAGGCGGGAATTGCTCCATGTCCCTGGCGGCACCCCTGACGAAGTACTCGGGGTGTTCCCTGACCCATGGGTTGTCGGGCGCGACGTGGTTCGGGACATAGTCCAGCAGCAGCCGTACGCCGCGGCCGGCCAGCGCCGCGCGAGCGGCAGCAAGGCCGGCAGAGCCGCCAAGCGACCCGTCGGCGACGTAGCGACGCACGCAGTACGGCGACCCGACGACGTCTTCGGGACGCAGGTCGGGGAGGGCTTCCTGGAACGACCGCTGCAGCCCCTCATCGGCCTGAGCGATCTGGAGGCCCGCAGGGCTGCGTTCCCACACACCCATCAGCCAGACGGCGTCCACCCCGGGCAGCGCCAGTTCATCCCAGGCGTCAGCAGGAACGTCGCCGAGCGTGACCAGCCGGCGGTACCTGCGACTCAGCTCGCTGAGCCACACCACCGTGTTCACCTCATAGATCATCGGCTGGGCGGGCCACTGTGTCATGAGGGCACCGCCTCGGCCGCGCGCCGGCGTGCGACCGCCTCCCGGCCGTGAAGCAGCCAGTCCTCCGCGCTTATCGAGTGGAACATCGCGGTGCCGGGAGCCACCAGCCCGGTCCAGCCGGTCTGGTGGCTGGCGCCGAGGCCGGCGCCGTTGTCACCGTGGAAGTACTCACAGAAGAGCAGCAGGTCCCACCAGTTCGGGTCGTCCTGGAACTTGGGCTGCCCGCCGTGCACCGGCCGGCGACCCGCCTCATCGCGCAGGAAGATCCGCGTCAGCCGGGTCGCGATCTCACGCGCGACCTCGTACAGGTTCATCTGGCGGCCGGACCCTGTGGGGCATTCGACGGTGAAGGAATCGCCATAGAACGCGTACAGGTTCATCAGGGCGCGGATCAACAGGGCGTTGACGGGGAACCAGACCGGCCCACGCCAGTTGGAGTTGCCGCCGAACATGCCTGTGTCGGACTCGGCGGGCAGGTACGAAACACGGTACTCCTCGCCGTGCACCCAGCACGAGTACGGGTGGCTGGCGTGGTAGCGCGAGAGCGACCGGATGCCGTACGGGCTCAGGAATTCGTCCTCGTCGAGCATCCTCGCAAGGATTCGCCGCAGCCGGTCTTCACCAAACAGCGCAAACAGAACCCTGTCGCTCCGGCCGGGCCCCGAGCGGTCGCCCGAGACCACTGCCGCCGGGTGCCGCTCGATGAACGCTTTGGCGCCGGCCACGAGCTCTGGAAACCTCTCGGCGTCGCTTCTCCAGATCACGGAGGTCGCGGCGAGGGGGATGAGGCCGACCATAGACCTCACCTTCAATCGAGTCGAGGTCCCATCGGGGAGACGGAGAACGTCGTAGTAAAAGCCGTCCTCGTCGTCCCAGAGGCTGTCCCCTCCCGCGCCTATGCGGTTGGTTGCGATGGCGATCCAGCCGAAGTGCTCGAACAGGGTCTGAGCCTGCTCGATATAGACAGGATCGACTGCCGCGAGCTCCATCGCGATCTCCAGCATGTTCTGGCAGAACAGCGCCATCCACGCGGTGCCGTCCGCCTGGTCGATATAGCCGCCGGTCGGCAGCGGTGCGCTGCGGTCGAACACGCCGATGTTGTCGAGGCCGAGAAAGCCGCCCTGGAAGACGTTGCGTCCGTCGCGGTCCTTGCGGTTCAGCCACCAGGTGAAGTTCTTCATCAGCTTCTGGAAGGCGTTCTCCAGGAATCGACGATCGGATCGACCGGTGAGCTGCTTCTCCAGCTCGTACACGAAAAGGGTTGCCCACGCGTGCACCGGTGGGTTCACGTCGCCGAAGTTCCACTCGTACGCTGGGATCTGCCCGTTAGGGTGCAGGTAGAGGCGGCGGAGCAGCAGGTCAAGCTGCTGCTTCGCGAAGCCGACGTCGACCAGCGCCAGGGGAATTGTGTGAAAGGCAAGGTCCCAGGCGGCGAACCAGGGGTACTCCCACTTGTCGGGCATGGAGAGGATGTCGTCAGAGATCATGTGAAACCAGCCGCTGTTCCGGATGCTGGGGTCGACCGACATTGGATCGCGGCCGTGCTCGCCCAGCCAGCGCTCGACGTCGAAGTAGTAGTACTGCTTGCTCCACAGCATGCCCGCCGTGGCTTGGCGGATCACTCGACGTTCGTCCTCACTCAGACCCGGCGGCATGGCCAGGTTGTAGAACTCGTCGGCTTCCGCGCGGCGTCGCGCCACCAACGCGTCGAAATCGGCTCCCCACAGAGCGCGCCTGCCATCGCCAGCGCCCGGCATGTCGAGCGCTGCGTCCGTCAGCCGCAGCCGCACGGCGGAGCCCTCTCCCGGACCCAACGTGAGCACGTAGTGGGCAGCAGCCTTCGTGCCCGTGCCGGCAGGGTTGACGGCGTCCGGGTCGCCGTGCACCACGTACCTGTCGATGCCGTCCTTGACGTACGGCGTGTCGTTTGGACTCCCAAAGATCCGCTCGTTATTGGATTCGTTCTCCGTGAACAGCAGCGGCACCTCTCGGTCGCAGTAGAGCCAGCGCCTGCCCAGCTCCTCGTGGTCGGCGGCGACAGCTGCCATCCCGGCAGCGCCCGAGACCTCCTCCAGTCGGGGTGTGGTCGTGCCGCCCGCCCACGACCAGGTGTGCCGGAACCATAGAGTGGGCAGCAGGTGCAGCGTCGCGGCCTCGGGGCCACGGTTGTGTACGGTGACCTGAACCAGTAGGTCCTCCGGTGAGGCCTTGGCGTACTCGACGAAGACGTCGAAGTAGCGATCGTCGTCGAAGACGCCCGTGTCCAAAAGCTCGTACTCGAACTCAGTCCGGCCTCGTGCGCGGTTTGTCGCCACGAGGTCTTCGTAGGGATAGGCCCGCTGCGGGTACTTGTACAGGCACTTCATGTAGGAGTGCGTGGGCGTGCTGTCGAGGTAGAAGTAGTACTCCTTGACGTCCTCGCCGTGATTGCCCTCGGCATTGGTCAGCCCGAACATCCGCTCCTTCAACATCGGGTCGCGGCCGTTCCACAGGGCGAGCGCGAAGCACAATCGCTGTTTGTCGTCGCTGATTCCGGCGATTCCATCCTCACCCCAGCGATACGCGCGTGAGCGGGCCTGGTCGTGGGTGAAGTACGACCATGCATCGCCATTGTCGCTGTAGTCCTCCCGGACCGTCCCCCACTGCCGTTCGCTCAGATAGGGACCCCATCTGCGCCAGGCGACCCCCTGCTCATCGGCGTCTTGCAGACGTTGCTGCTCCGGGTTACCTGCCGCGCTCATCTCTTCACCATCCATGTCATGCGTCCAGTTGGTTCCTGCCGCACCCATCAGTCCTGAGGACCCTCCGCGTCTGGCGACAACAGGCGGATCAGCTTCGAAGCATCACCGCTCGTCCGCCGTCTCTGGCGGTCTGGCCGTGATCAACTTAGCCGCGTCGAGAGCTGCCGCCTGACGGAAAACGAACCTCCCGTTAGACAAAGCGATCGACGCGCCTCTCCTGGAGGAGGAATGCGAAGTCATGCCGGACCGAGGCAGCGCATTGTGGCGAGGCTCGTCTACGGTGTCACGGCAATGTAGCTCTCCACGCGCGCGACGCCGGGCGCTGCCGCGGCCGCCTTGCGGATGACTTCCGCCTCGTGGAGTGTGTGCACGTGCCCATAGATACGGGCGGTGTGATCGGACACCTCTACTCGGACGCTGCGCGAGTCCAACTCCGCCTGGCGGCGAAGGGCCTCTTCGATCTGCTCCTCGACCTGTACCGCACTGGCGGCGGGTCTCACCTCGACGTCGTCGGTCACGCCGATCACACCGCGGACGTGGCGCACCATCCGCTGCACCTCGTCGCGCTGGTAGGGGTACTCGACGACGCCCTCGAGCGTTACCCAGCCGTGCTCGACGCGCCCCCGCACCTGGCTCGTCGGGATGTTCGTGTTCCAGTCCAGGATGTGGGCGATCGCCTTCGCGATGTCAGTGTCGTCGCGTTTGTCGGTGAGCCGCACCTCCAGCTGATTGGCAACGGCCTTCACGCCGTAGACACGCTCGGCGGCCCTGGCACCAGCCAGCTTCTGTGAGTAGGTAGGAACGTGACCGGTCAATGTGACCGCCCCATCCTCCACGGCCACACCGATGGCCTCGGGGTTCGGAACCTTGGGGTCCCACTGCAGTTCCTTGATGACATCCTCCCGGATGTCGCTGTCTGTCTTCATCCTCGAACGGACGCTACGATCAGCGACCTGCAATTCCGTCCGTCATTTGCAGCGAAGTGCGTCTGCCGGATGCATCTTGAGACGCTGAGGGGGGCTACTCGACCGGGGAGCGTCCCAAAGGGTCGACACGCCATAAGGGAGAAGCAAATAGTGGCCGAGCACAAAAGCCCAGCTCTTACCGTCGCGATGGCTCTTTACCAGGCCTGGACGGGCAAGGACCTCGATCTGGCAATGTCCTACGTCAGCGACGACATCGTGTGCGAAGCACCGCCGGGACGGATCGAGGGGAAAGAACAGTATCGAGCGTTCTGGGGACCTTTCTCGCGCATCTCACAAACTCCGAGGTCATAGCGGCGTTCGGAGACGACGACACAGCCTTGCTGATGTACGACGCTCACTCGACGCTGGTCGCGAGCGCCCTCACCGCCGAATGGTTCGCGATAACAGAAGGGAAGATCTCCCAGAGTCGGATCATCTTCGACCGAGTCCCCTTCGTCGCTGCCAGAACGGCGGCAGGCTGACCCTTCGCTGAAACGACATGCCCTGGCTTTGAGGTACAGGGGATCTTCATCTCTGGCGGCGGATAGCCCCTTGCACCGGGTCCCGCGCTACGGTCCGGCATCCATCCGTATCCACCCCGTCCATGGATGCCTCACGGGACCTTGAGGGTTGAGGCCGGCGTCCGGCGCGCGTCTGATGAAGTCCGCGGTTGCCAGGCTTTGAGAACCTGTAGGCTGGAGCGGCCAACGCGTGAGCGCGGTCACGAAGGAGAACGACGAATGCCTCTGTTCGGTGGTCAGCAACAGCAGAGTCCTGCGGGGCCGCCCTCAGAGGCGCTGGACAGGCTCCAGTCGGGCGCGTTTACAAGCGACCTCTCGGTGGACGAGTTGTTGTGCATCGAAAGCATGGGGTTCGACGCGCTTGGCCTCGTCCTCGGCAGCTCCATCTATCACATCGGCTGGCAGCGCATTCGGACGACGAGGAACGAGGAGCTGCACGTCATCAGCCAGGCCATGTACGATGCCCGCCGCCTGGCGATTCACCGGATGGAGCAGGAGGCGGCAGCCGTAGACGCCGACGGCATCGTTGGCGTGCGCATGGAGATCAAGCGGTACGACTGGGGACCCGACCTGCTGGAGTTCCTCTTCATCGGGACGGCTGTCCGGGCAAGGGACCCGAACCAGCGGACCCGTCCCGACCGCGGGGTCCCGTTTTCGTCAGACCTGAGCGGACAGGACTTCTACAAGCTTCGCATCGCGGGCTTTCGGCCGGTCCGGCTCGTTATCGGGTCTTGCGTCTATCACGTCAGCACACAGAGCCTCGGACAGTGGTTCCGCCAGCTTAGCGGGAGCACTGAGCACGTTCCCCTGACGCAGGGAACGTACGCAGCCCGGGAGCTCGCGATGCGGCGGATGGAGGCCGAATGCACTCAGTTCGGAGCCGGAGGCGTGGTGGCGGTCCAGGTGCAGGAGAGGAACCACGGCTGGGGCAGCCACGTCATCGAGTTCTTCGCGATTGGGACCGCGGTCGTCCGCGACACCGAGGTCCAGACCGTAACGCCCCCCGCCGTGGTGCTCACCGCCAATGCCTAGCCAGCTCACACGGTGTCCCAACTGCGGCGCGCCGCTGCAAGTCGGGAGCTCGGCGTGTGCGTACTGCGGCACGGCGATCCCGGGCGCCCAGACAGCGCCTCCGCCGCCGGAGATCACCCAGGCTGTTGCCAGCATCCGCGCTCGGATGGCAGATCCGCAGGCGCTGCTCAGATACCTGTCCGGTGCCCTGTCACAGCTGGGCGATGACGTCGCTCGGCCGCGACGGTCTCTTTTGGGCTCGAAGATAAGCCGGGTCGACCTCACGCTCGGCACTGTGCACTACGAGGTGCGACAGGAAGGACCGGCGTGCGTTGTGGAGCGTCATGCGGTGGCGGCCGGCATGGCCGTCGGCATGAGGGACACGGTGCCGGCCAGCCGCTGGCCCGAACTCCTGGCCCTCGACGTCGCCCGGACCGCGGACGAGCGTGGTCTGGGCTGGCAGGCTGTCGGCCGCATCCTGTCCTGAGAGTGTCGTGCCCGGCAAGGGGGTTGGCCGATGGATCGTGCGGGACAGCGCCTGATTGACGATGGGCGGCCGGAACGGAGAATGCGCCGAGCCCTCGCTCCTCGACCTCGCGACCGTCAGGTTTCCCTTGTGAGGCGTACGTCGACTTCGCGCACCACGTAAGACCACTCTTCTGTGCTCCGCAGACGCCGGACCAGTTCCTCGAAGGCGGCGACATGTTCCGTCGCGAACTCAAACCAGGTGAGGAAGTCGAAGGGCTCCCCGAGATCTCGCCCGTGATGCAGTCGACGGGCGATCGCCGGCAGGTATTCGATCCCTGTGGCTATGTGCCGGGAGGTCTCCTCGAAGATCGCACGCCGATGTCCTTGAGGGAGCTGCCACCATGCCTGCGACTTGGTGATCGGGATGAGTGCCGCGCGGGTTGCGGTCGGGAGGCCGAGCGGCTGCTGCCGTTGGGCGAGGGCCTCGTGCTCCTCCGGGGTCGTGTACTGCTCAGGGTTGACCACCCCGCGGAGCACCCAGACGGGATTCGCCGGGAGCCGGACGTCAATACCTTCGGTGACTGCGACCCTTGGGACGCCTGGAATCGACGGCCCTGTGACGGCGTCGATGCGGTCCACGACCCACGGCCCTCTCACGCCGCCAACGAAGTGCGTCAGAAGACGGGGTCCCATCAGCTCAACTCCGGATGCCCGCATGAACCTGGTGGAGCACAGCCGGTCATAAAGATAAGAGCCTGACGAAGGAGAACCAGCATGCTGCTCGAAGGGAAGACCGCCGTGATCTAATCATCTGATCGACCTGCGCACCGCAGGTGATGTTCAGGGCAGTGGTCCGATTGACATTTGGCCCGGCACGCTTCCCCTGATGGTTAACGGAATGTCATCAGAAGCCGGCTCGACCAGGCATCCGCGGCCATCGACCCCGCAGCGGACCATCGTTGCGGTAAATGGCCTCGGCGGACTCGAGCACCTCTGGGACAGCTTTCGGGCTGCGCTGCCACCCGCGCTCGTTCTGC
>Ga0126378_10001266_pt1 | contig 18829 bp, 14 predicted proteins | sample PanSoiMetPlot_23_FD_92587 | JGI IMG/M metagenome (GOLD analysis project Ga0126378, IMG submission 92587) | Tropical forest soil microbial communities from Panama - MetaG Plot_23 | ecosystem: Environmental > Terrestrial > Soil > Tropical forest > Bulk soil | place: Panama | collected 2016-02-17
GGTGCGCCTGGGCGCGCTCGAGCTGCGCTTCGACATCAACCGCGCCTTCTGGAAGGGCACCGCCGTCGATCTGACGCTGACGGAGTTCCGGATGGTCTCGCAGCTCGCGCTCAAGCCGGGCGAGGACGTCTCCTATCGCGAGCTCTACGACCTCGTGCACGGCAAGGATTTCCTGGCGGGCAGCGGCGCCGATGGCTACCGCGCCAACGTCCGTACCTTCATCAAGCGCATCCGCAAGAAGTTCCGCGACGTCGATCTTGAGTTCGACCAGGTGCGCAACTACGCCGGCTTCGGCTATCAGTGGATACCCGGCTGATCAGGCGACCGCGGCCGGGTGCAGGACGGAGTTTCCCAGGCCCGCGCTTTCGCTCATGCGTCCCCTGAGCGCGGCCAGGAACCGATCGCACCAGGCGTCGATCGGATTGGCGCGCACGGCATCGAACATCCGCTCCCAACGCGCGATCCGCTCGGATCTCGGCATGGTCAGGCCGCGATGCAGCGCGTCCGCAAGGCTGTCGAGATCGAACGGGTTGACGATCATTGCGGTCTCGAGCTCGCGGGCGGCGCCGGCGAAGCGTGAGAGGATCAGGACACCAGGATCCTCGGGATTCTGCGCCGCCACGAACTCCTTCGCGACGAGGTTCATGCCGTCTCGCAGGGGCGCCACGAAACCCACGCGGGCCAAGCGATAGAAGCCCGCAAGCGTGCCGCGCGAGAAGCTCTTGTTCAGATAGCGCACCGGCGCCCAGTCGAACTCGGCGTAGCGGCCGTTGACGCGGCCGGCGACGGAGTCGATCTCGCGCCGGAGCGCACGGTATTGCGCGACGCTGTCCCGCGAGCTCGGCGAGATCTGCAGATAGGTGACCCTGCCGCGATGCTCCGGCCAGTGCTCCAGGAGCTCTCCCAAGGCTTCGATCTTGCGCGGCAGGCCCTTGCTGTAGTCGAGCCGGTCGACGCCGATGACCAGTGAACGGCCGGTGAGGCTGCGGGCGAGGCGGACGGTCTCCGACGCGGTGGCGGCGACGCGCGCGGTCTCGGCGAAGTTCTCGGTATCGATCCCGATCGGCAGCGCCCGCGCTTGGGTGCTGCGGCCGAAGGCCTCGACCTCTCCGTCCGGCAGGACGTGCGCGCCCGCCTCGCTCCCGAGATAATCGAGGAAGGCGTCGACGTCGTTCCGCGTCTGGAACCCGATCAGATCGTAGTGCGTGAGCGCACGCCCGAGCGCCAGATGGTCCGGCAGGGCCAGGAACACTTCCTTGGCGGGGAATGGAACGTGCAGGAAGAATCCGATCCGGTTCGTGACGCCGAGCTTACGCAACTCCGCCGCCAGCGGGATCAGGTGGTAGTCGTGCACCCACACGTCATCGTCGGGCCTAAGCAGCGGCAGGAGGGCCTTCGCGAAATTTTCATTGACCCGCAAGTAGCCCCGGAACGCTGCGCGCCGGAATTCGATCAGGCCGAGTCGGTAGTGGCAGAGCGGCCAGAGCGTACTGTTGGCGTATCCGATGTAATAGGCGTCATAGTCGTCGGGCGACAGGTCGAGCGTCGCGTAGGTGATGCGGCCGGCCGTGCTGGTGCGCGCGGCAGCGCTTGGTGCGTCCACGACCTCGCCGCTCCAGCCGAACCAGAGGCCGCCCTGGCGCTGCAACGCCTCGCGAAGCGCGATCGCGAGCCCGCCCGCCCGCGAGGTGCGCTCGCGCGGGGCAAGCAGTCGATTTGAGACCATCACCAGCCGGCCCAAGGTTCCTGTCTCCTTTGCTGTCCCGACGATCAAGCGTCGCCGGCGACGGTGGTCCGGAACAAGCCCGCCAGCCACTCTCGCGTCTCGCCCGGGCTCTCGATGCGCAGGCAGCCGGTCGGCGCTTGGGCAGGCCCCACCTGGACCGCGATGCCGCCGCGCGACAGGGTCTCGCGGAAGGCGTATTCGTCGGTGTGGTCGTCGCCAAAGTAGACCGGCATGCGCCCGGAGAATGGGCTCGTCTCCGAGAGCCGCGCGACGGCCGTGCCCTTGTTGACGGCCTGCGCCTTCACCTCGTAGACGAACCGGCCCGGCACCGCCTCCACGGTCCCGTCAAGCGTCGCGAGCGCTGTTTCGATCGCGCTCTTCGCGGCCGCCCGATCGCGCGCGCGCCGGTAGTGCACCGCGACAGTGAGGCCTTTGTCCTCGATCTCGACGCCGTCGATGCTCTTGAGCGGCTGCAGGAGCGCGCGAACCCTCTCCAAATCGACGGCCTTTGCGACAATCACGGATTCATCCGTGACTCTGATCTCCGAGCCGTGCTGGCCCGCGGTAGGCAAGCGGAGCGGATCGAAGGCGTCGTCGATCCATTGGATGGACCGGCCGCTCACCAGCGCGAGCGCGCCGGAGAGCGAGATGCTGATCCGCTCGAGGTCGCGGACCAGAGTTGGCGGCACCTGCACGCGATCTGGACGCTCCGCAATATCGAGCAGTGTCCCGTCGATATCAAGGAACAGCGACCAGTCCCGCGTCGACAGCGACAGCAGCGCGAGGCGCGAACGCGAGGCCGAAAAGGGATCTATCCAGGTTCTCATCCACTGGGCCAAGCGGCTATCTCGAGTCAGCACGTGGGCACGATTGCCGCTCCATGCACGAATCTCCGCATTCAAGCTGGGGTTTATTGGCGGCGGGAGTAGCCCCCTCAACGGGTGAGGTACGCCGCAGGGATTAGAGGCCCTGTGACAAATCGAAGGCAGTCCACTTCTCGACACAGATTGCCCTCGGAAGGTGCCCTGTGCGTCTGGCCGACTAAGCCAGCTCGATGGGGTCTTTGCCGGCGGCAAGCGGCGCGGCGATCGATTCAAGCGAGCAACGCTCAGCGGGTACGCCGACCGCCCATTCGACGACGCCCGCGACGATCATCAGCGCGGCACCCACGAGATAGCCCATGGCGACGCCGCTCCTTGAGCCGCTCGCTATCAGGCCGCCAAACAGCGCGGGTCCGGCGAGGCCGCCCACGAAGGTCCCAAGCGCGTAGAAGAGGGCGATTGCCAGGGCCCGCGTCTCGAGCGGAAAGCATTCGCCGACGGTGAGATAGGCGGCGCTCGCAGCGGCGGAAGCCACGAAAAACGTGATCGACCAGGCGGCCGCCTGCGTGGCGGCGTCGAGCATGCCCGCGCGGAACAACAGACCCGTGGTTGCCAGCAACAGCCCGGCGACCACGTAGGTGCCGGCGATCATCGGCTTCCGCCCGACGGTGTCGAACAGGCGGCCGAGCAGCAGCGGACCCGCGAAATTGCCCAGCGCGATCGGAAACAGATACCAGCCGGCCTGCTCCGCTGGGATACCGTAGAAGTCGGTGAGCACAAGCGCGTAGGTGAAGAAAATCGCGTTGTAGCAGAAGGCCTGTGCCGCCATCAGCACGATGCCGAGGATCGCGCGCCGCCGGTAGTGCACGGCGAGGCTCCGCGCAACCGCGGCGAGGCTGCTGTGGCGCGCCGCGTGCAATGACAGCGTGGTGGCAGGCGGGGCGTCGGCAGGGACGCCCACCTCGGCCTCGATCGCGCTGACGATGCGCTCGGCTTCCGCGGGACTGCCGTGGGTGATGAGCCAACGCGGGCTCTCGGGGACGTAACGACGCAGGAGAAGGACTCCGGCGCCGAGCAGCACGCCAAGTCCGAACGCGAGCCGCCACCCGACATCGACCGGGAAGCGCTCCGGCGCGAGCAGGATGCTTGCGAGCACGCCGCCCATCAAGGCGCCGAGCCAGAAGCTGCCGTTGATGACCAGGTCGATCCGTCCCCGCAGATAGGGCGGCGTGAATTCCTGGATCGCGGAATTGATGGCGGAATACTCGCCGCCGATCCCAGCGCCGGTGACCATCCGCCAGAAGGCATAGCTGGCGAAATCCCACGACAGCGCGGAGCCCGCGGTACCCACGAGATAGACGAGAAGCGTCACCGTATAGAGACGCCGTCGTCCGAAGCGGTCAGCGAGATGGCCGAACAAAATAGCACCCGCGACGGCGCCAAGTAGGTAGGCGCTCGCGGAGTAACCGACCTCGGTGTCACCAAGATGGAGGGCAGGGCTCGTTCTGAGGGCGCTCCCCAGCGTTCCCGCGAGAGTCACCTCGAGGCCGTCGAGTACCCAGGTGATGCCAAGCGCAAAGGCCACCCGCCAATGGAATGCGCGCCAGCGAAGACGGTCGAGGCGGGCAGGAACATCCGTTATGAAAGTGGGGGGCGGCTCGAACGACATGGTCGCCAGCGGTCCGGCATCTCAGCTCCCGGCACAAGGGGCAAAGAAGGGCGTCGCGGGCGGGCGATCGCGACGATTTGCGCTGTGGCATTACCGGGACAAGCTGCTGTCGTTCTTCCCGCTCGCGGGGAGCTGGACGCTTGCAGCCCCGCGGTTGCTCTTTCGGTCATTCAGCTTCCGGACGCTGCCGGCGTCTCGCGCTGCAAGCGGCCGCGAGCCTGCTCCAGGAACGCCGAGACGATCCGGAGCCGGCGCCGATCCCTGAGGCAGACGACGTACTCGCGCGTCACCATCGCCACGTCGGTGATGTGCACCGCGGCGAGGCGTTTGTCGTGGCCGAATTCGGCCTCGGATACGACGCCGATGCCGAGCCCGGCGGCCACGGCCTCGCTCACGGCCTCTCGGCTCTCGATCTCCATCACCACCCGCGGCGCGACCTTGGCTCTGGCGATCGCCTCCTCGAACAGCCGGCGCGTCATGGAGCCGATCTCGCGCAGCACCATGGGCTGCCCCGCGAGATCCCGGAGCCGGATGCCGCGGGCGCGTGCCCAGGGATGCTCGCTCGGCACGACCACCACCAGCCGATGCTCCGCGTAGGGCATGGCCTCGAGCCGCGCATCGGGCTCGAGGTCGGAGATCACCGCGACGTCCGCGCGGTAGCGCAGGAGCGCGTCCAACACCTCCTCCGAATTGCCGATCGAGAGCGAAATGTGGACACCCGGGTAGCGCGCGCCGAAGGCCGCGAGGAGCGGCACCGCGTAGTAGGGGCCGCCTGCGGCGACCCTGAGATGCCCCGTCGTGAGATTACGCGCCCGCGACAGGAGCTCGTCCGCTTCCTCCTCCAGGAGAAAGAGCCGGCGCGTGATCTCGAGCAGCTGCTCGCCGAGGCCGGTCGCCGCGACGCCGCGGCCGCGGCGGTCGAAGAGCGCCACGCCATAGGTCTCCTCCAAGGCTTTCACCTGGGCCGACAGAGTCGGCTGGGTGACGCCAAGGCCCTCCGCCGCGCGGGTGAAGCTGCCGTGGGATGCCACCGCGTGGAAGGCTCGGAGGTTCGCATAACTCATAGATACAGCCACTAATCAATATAGATATTATGGATTGGATATATAGCACGCATTAGCGGACAATGACCACCTGCCCAGTCGATCCGGAGGCCCGTTCCCGATGGTGTCCGCCACTCCCTTCCTGCTGACCCCAGGCCCGCTCACCACTTCGGCCGAGACCAAGCACGCCATGCTGCGTGACTGGGGCTCGCGCGACACGGATTTCATCGCGCTCAATCGCCGTGTGCGCCGGCGCCTGGTGGCGCTAGCCGGCGGCGCCGGAACTCATGTCGCCGTCCCGCTGCAGGGCAGCGGCACCTTCGCGGTCGAGGCGATGCTGGGTACCTTCGTGCCGAGAACAGGCAAGCTGCTGATCCTGGTGAACGGCGCCTACGGCCGGCGCATGGTGCAGATGTGCCGCTACAGCGGCCGCGCCTGCGTCGTTTACGAGACGGCGGAGGATGTGCCGCCCGCGCCGGCGGAAGTGGGCCGCCGCCTCGCCGAAGACGCCGCCATCACCCACGTCGCCATCGTCCATTGCGAGACCACCTCCGGGATCCTCAATCCCGTGGCCGAGGTGGCGGGCGTCGTCGCGAAGCACGGCCGGCGGCTGCTGATCGACGCCATGAGCGCCTTCGGCGCGCTTCCGCTCGACGCACGGGAGGTCCGGTTCGATGCGCTCGCCGCCTCCGCGAACAAATGCGTCGAGGGCGTGCCGGGCATCGGCTTCGTGATTGCGCGCGAGGTGGCGCTCGCGGAGTGCGAGGGGAACGCGCACTCGCTGAGCCTCGATCTCCACGACCAGTGGCGCGCCATGGAGCGCACCCAGCAATGGCGCTTCACGCCGCCCACCCATGTCCTTGCCGCCTTCGCCGCGGCCCTCGAGCAGCACCAGGCTGAGGGCGGTGTCGCCGGCCGCGGCGCCCGCTATCGCCGCAACTGCAAGATCCTGATCGAGGGGCTGCACGGACTTGGCTTCGAGACGCTACTCCCTGAGCATCTGCAGGCGCCGATCATCGTCACCGTGCACACGCCCGGCGATCCGCGCTTCCAGTTCGAACGCTTCTACGACAGCCTGCGGGCCAAGGGTTTTGTCATTTATCCCGGCAAGCTGACGGTCGCCGATACCTTCCGCATCGGCTGCATCGGCGCGCTCGGCGAGGCCGAGATGCGTGGCGCCCTCGAGGCGATCCGGCGTACGCTCTCGGAGTTCGGCGTCACCCGGTGCGGCCGCGCCATGCCTACGCGCGCCGCCTCCGCCTGAGGAGCTCAACCATGGAGAAGCCGCTCACCATCAACGGTCGGAGCTATGCCTGGCCAAAGCAACCCGTCGTCGTGATCTGCGTCGACGGCAGCGAGCCGGATTATACCGAGCGGGCGATGGCGGCGGGCGCGATGCCCTGGCTCGCATCGGCGCTTACCCGCGGCAGCGAGCGGATCGCCGATTGCGTGATCCCGAGCTTCACCAATCCCAACAACCTCTCGATCGTGACGGGCGTGCCGCCCGCGGTGCACGGCATTGCCGGCAATTTCTTCTATGACCGCGACGCCGATGCCGAAGTGATGATGAACGATCCGCGCTATCTCCGCTGTGGCACGATCCTCGCGGCCTTCAGCCAGGCAGGCGCCAAGGTCGCGGTCGTCACCGCGAAGGACAAGCTCCGGAAGCTGTTGGGCCACCGCATGGAAGGCATCTGCTTCTCCTCCGAGAAGGCGAACGAGGCGACCGAGGCGGAGAACGGCATCTCGGGCGTGCTCGGCCTCGTGGGCCTGCCGCTGCCCTCCGTCTACAGCGCCGCTCTCAGCGAGCTCGTGTTCGCAGCCGGCGCCAGGCTGATGGCGACGCGGCGGCCGGACATCATGTATCTCTCCACCACCGACTACATCCAGCACAAGCACGCGCCGGGCACGCCGGAGGCGAACCGATTCTACGGCATGATGGACCGGTACCTGCGCGAGCTCGATAACATGGGCGCGGTGATCGCGATCACCGCCGATCACGGCATGAATGGCAAGACGGACGGCCAGGGTCGGCCCAATGTCATCTATCTCCAGGACCTGCTCGACGAGTGGCTGGGGCCGGGCAAGGGCCGCGTGATCCTGCCGATCACCGATCCCTACGTCGTGCATCATGGCGCGCTCGGCTCCTTCGCGACGGTCTATCTGGGCGCCGGCGTCGATCAGGCCGCGTTGCAACAGCGCATCGCGGCCATTCCGGGCATGGACAAGGTCCTCGACGGCGCCACCGCCTGCCGCACCTACGAGCTGCCGGAGGATCGCGAGGGTGACCTGATCGCGATCTCGGGGCGTCACACCGCGATCGGCACCGGCCGCGCAAAACACGATCTCTCCGGCCTCGACGCGCCCCTCCGGTCTCACGGTGGCGTCTCGGAGCAGCGGGTGCCGCTGATTTTCAACCGGCCCGTCCATGATTGGCCGCACGGCCGGCTGCGCAACTTCGACGCCTTCGACATCGCGCTCAACCGCGTGCAGTGAGAGGCCGATCATGAGCTCGACGACGACCTTGGCCCGGACCTCGGCCACGAACCGCGAAGAGGGGATGCGGATCGGCGGCGAGACAGTGAAGCGGCCGCGGGTGATCGAGGTCTTCAATCCCTACACGGAGGATCTCGTCGGCACCGTGCCGCGCGCCGATGTCGAGGACGTGCGCCGCGCCTTCGCCATCGCCGGCCAGTATCAGGCAAGCCTCACGCGCAACGAGCGCGCGGAGATCCTGCGCAAGACCGCGGATATCCTGGTCGCGCGCAAGGATGCGATCTCCGACCTCATCACCGTGGAGTCCGGTCTCTGCAAGAAAGACACGCTCTACGAGGTCGGTCGCGCCTATGACGTGTTCCTGCTCTCGGCGCAGCTCACCCTGATCGACGACTCACAGACCTTCTCCTGCGATATAACCCCGCACGGCAAGCGCCGTCGTATCCACACGCTGCGCGAGCCCTTGAAGGCGATCAGCGCCATCACGCCTTTCAATCACCCGCTCAATCAGGTGGCACACAAGGTGGCGCCCGCGATCGCCACCAACAACAAGATGGTCCTGAAGCCCTCGGAGAAGACGCCGCTCACGGCGTTGCTGCTGGCCGACATCCTCTACGAGGCGGGATTGCCGCCGGCGATGTTCCAGGTTGTCACCGGCGATCCCCGCGAGATCGCGGAGGAGCTCATCACCAACGAGAATGTCGAGCTCGTCACCTTCACGGGCGGGGTCGCCGCCGGCAAATACATCGCCGAGCATCTGGGCTACCGCCGCTGCGTGCTGGAGCTCGGCGGCAACGATCCCCTGATCGTCATGGAGGACGCCGACCTCGAGGAAGCCGCGACGCTTGCCGCCGCCGGCTCCTACAAGAACTCCGGCCAGCGTTGCACCGCCGTGAAGCGCATCCTGGTGCACGAAGCGGTTGCCGACGGGTTCACGGCGCTCCTCGTCGAGAAGACGCGTGCGGTCAAATACGGCGATCCCATGGATCCCAAGACCGACATGGGCACGGTGATCGACGAGCCCGCGGCGATCCGGATCGGGCGGCGGGTCGACGACGCCATCGCCAAGGGCGCGCGGCTTTTCTGCGGACACAAGCGCACCGGTGCGCTCTATGCACCGACGGTGCTCGACAACGTACCGCCGGATTGCGAGCTCGTGCGCGAGGAGACTTTCGGTCCGGTCTCGCCGATCCTGCGCTTTCGCGACGTCGACGAGGCGATCCTGCTCTCGAACTCCACCGCTTACGGCCTCTCCTCGGGCGTGTGCACCAATCGGCTCGATTACATCACCCGCTTCGTGCGCGACCTCAAGGTCGGAACCGTCAACATCCGCGAGGTCCCTGGCTATCGCATCGAGATGTCGCCCTTCGGCGGCGTCAAGGACTCCGGCCTCGGCTACAAGGAAGGCGTGCTCGAGGCGATGAAGAGTTTTACCAATGTGAAGACTTACTCCCTACCGTGGGTCTGACCTCGTCGGGGCTCGGCCTCGATCCCCTCGTCATCGCGCTGGTGCTGCTGGCGGCGACGCTACACGCCAGCTGGAATGCGGTGCTGAAGGCGGCGCCCGACCGCGTCACCACCAGCGCCGTCATGAACTTGACCGGACTGGGCATCGGCACGGTCCTTGCGCTCCTCGTCGCCACGCCAGCCTCCGGCAGCTGGGTCTTCATCCTGCTCTCGGCCATGATCCACTTCGGCTATTTCGTGTTTCTGCTGGGCTCCTACCGCTTGGGCGACTTGAGCCAGGTCTATCCGCTCGCGCGAGGGATCGGGCCACTCCTCGTCGCATTCCTGTCGCCTTGGCTCATCGGCGAGCGTCTCGCCACGATGCAGCTCGCTGGCGTGGTGGTGCTTAGCCTCGGCATCCTGAGTCTCGCGTTCAATAGGGTGCGTCTTCGTGAGCTCGTGAATTGGAAGCCCGTGATCATGGCGCTGGCGACCGGGGGCACCATCGCGGCTTATACGATCGTTGACGGCCTCGGCGTCCGCCGTTCGGGCAGCCCCGCCGGCTATATCGCCTGGCTCTTCGTCCTGGACGGGATCAGCATGGCAGCGCTCGCGGCGGCTCTGCGGCGCCGCGCCCTTGGCGCTGCCGTCCGATCGGTATGGAAGCCCGCCGTGCTCTGCGGGCTAATCTCCATGCTGGCCTATGGCATCGTGATCTGGTGCTACAACCTCGGCGCCATCGCGCCGATCGCGGCCTTGCGCGAGACCAGCGTGGTGATCGCGGCCGCGATCGGTTCCGTGCTCCTACGCGAGCCGTTCGGGCGCTGGCGGATCGTCGCGGCATCCTGCTGCGCCATCGGAATCGTCGCGATCAATCTGCCGCTGCGGTAGTCTCGCGGCCATGACCCGGCGCCGGCGCAAGAACATCCTCCTGGTGACCTTCGATCAGTGGCGGGCGGATTGCCTCTCCGCCGTGGGTCACCCGTGCCTGGAGACGCCTCACCTCGACGCGCTCGCCGCCGACGGCGTGCTGTTTGAGCGCCACTACACGCAGTCCTCGCCCTGCGGCCCCGCGCGCGCCTCGCTGCTGACCGGGCTCTACGCGCACAATCATCGCTCCGTGCGCAACGGCACGCCGCTCGACGACCGGCACGCCAATCTCGCGCGCGAACTGCGCGGCGCCGGCTACGACCCCGCGCTCTTCGGCTACACCGACACCTCGCTCGATCCGCGACTGTTGCCGTTGGGCGACCCCCGCCGCGAGACCTACGAGAGCGTTATGCCGGGCTTTACGCGGGTCATGCAGCTCGACGAGCAGTTCGGCCCGTGGATCGCGTACCTCCGAGGCAAGGGCTACGCGGTGCCGGAGCCGCCAGCGCCTCACAAAGACGCGTTCCTGCCGCTCCGCCGCGGCCCGCAGGAAGAGGGTGCCGGACCGAGCTTCGCGCCGACGCGCTATAAGGCCGAGGACAGCGAGACCAGCTTTCTCACGGACTGCGCGCTCGGCTACATCGCGGAACGCCGCGATCGCCCCTGGTGCGTGCATCTCTCCTACTATCGCCCGCACCCGCCCTACATTGCGCCGGCGCCGTACCACGCGCGTTACTCCATCGATCGAGTTCCCCCGCCGGCGCGTCGCTCGGATCGCTCCGTTGAGGGCGCGCAGCATCCGTGGCTCGGCCAGCATCTCGAGCGGCTCTGGGCGGGTGCCATGCCGATCCAGGAGAAGCGGCCGATGGCCGAGCTCGACGAGCGCACCATCCGCCAGATCCGCGCCACCTATTACGGCATGATCGCGCATCTCGACGACTCCTTCGGAAAGCTCGTCACGGCGCTCAAGGCGGACGGCAGCTACGACGAGACCTTGATCGTGCTCACCAGCGATCACGGCGACGAGCTCGGCGATCACTGGCTCTTCGGCAAGGACGGCTACTTCGAGGGCTCGTTCCACATACCCCTGATCGTCCGCGACCCCAAGGCGCCCACTTCGGCGCGCGGCCGGCGCATCGATGCTTTCACCGAGACCGTCGATGTGATGCCCACCATCCTGGAGTGGGTGGACAGACCAATCCCTTACGCGTGCGACGGCCGCTCGCTCATGCCGTGGCTCCAGGGCGAGACGCCCGGGGATTGGCGGCGCGAGGCGCATTGGGAATACGACTTCCGCGACCTCCGCGAGCCCGCCGCCGAGATCGCCCTCGACCTCGATCCCGAGGCCTGCAATCTCGCGGTGATCCGGGACGAGCGGTACAAGTACGTGCACTTCGCGGCCTTGCCGCCGCTTTTCTTTGACCTCGAGCGTGATCCCCACGAGTTCGAGAACCGGGTGGGCGATCCCGCCTATCAACCACTCGTCCTGAGCTACGCGCAGAAGCTCATGTCCTGGCGCATGCGCAGCGAGGACCGCGCGCTCACGCGTTACCACCTCGGTCTGGGCGGCGTGCTCGACCGGCCCGGTACGCGCCTTCGGAGCTAGCCGAGTCTTCCCTCCAGCGCTTGCCGATAAAGCCGCCGCGAAGCCGTGGCGTCGAGAGGCACGGGATTCGTCGGCGCCGTCGGGTCGACCACCGAGTCCGCGACCATCTTGTCGAGCTGGCTATCGTCGACATTGAGCTCGGCGAGGCTGTGCGGAATGCCGATGGTCTTGCGCAGGTCCATGATCCAGTCGAGCACGCCGTCGACGCCCGGCTTGGGCAAGCCCAGGAACCGCGACAGATGGGTCATCTTGTCACCGATGGCGGAGCGGTTGAAGAGCAGCACATAGGGGAAGAAGACCGCGTTGAGGAGCCCGTGGTGCTTGTCGTAGAGCGCGCCCACGGTGTGCGAGAGCGAATGGATCGCGCCCAGGCCCTTCTGGAACGCGGTCGCGCCCATGGTCGCCGCCGCCATCATATGGCCGCGCGCCTCGAGGTTCTTGCCGTCACGCGTCGCGACCGGCAGCCATTGCTTGATGAGCCGCATGCCCTCGAGCGCCACGCCGTCGGCGATCGGGTGGTAGACCGGCACGCAATAGGCCTCGAAAGCGTGCGCGAGCGCGTCCATGCCCGTGGCGGCGGTTATGTGGGGCGGCAGGCCGACCGTGAGTTCGGGGTCCTCGATCACCGTCACCGGCATGATGCGGGGGTGGAAGATGAGGCGCTTCTTCTTGTTGACTTCGTCGCCGACGACGGAGACGCGGCCGACCTCCGATCCCGTGCCCGAAGTGGTCGGCACCGCGACCGTGGGCCGGATGCCCGCGGGGTCCGCGCGCGTCCAGTTGTCGCCGACATCCTCGAAATCCCAGATCGGCCGAGACTGACCGGATAGGAAGGCGATCGCCTTTCCCGCGTCGAGCGCGCTGCCGCCGCCGAAGGCGATGACGCCGTCGTGCTTGCCGCCGCGAAAGGCTTTGAGCCCATCATCGATGTTCTGCTCGACTGGATTCGGCTTGATGTCGCTGAAGATCGTGGTCGGAATCCCCGCGCTCTCGTTGGCCCTGACGGCGCTCGTCACCATCGGGAGCTTCGCGAGTCCCGGGTCCGTCACCAGCAGTGGCCGCTTGATGCCGGCGGCCTTGACGATCTCCGGCAGCTCGCGAATGCGCCCGACGCCGAATCTGATCGAGGTGGGGTAATTCCAATTGCCGTGCAGCGTCATGAGTGTTTCCGGTCCCGAGTGTGCGGATGATCAGATAATCTCGAAGTAGCGGGCGAGCTCCCAGTCTGTGATGTGCTTGCGGAACTCGCGCTCTTCCCACTCGCGCGTCGCGGCGTAGTGGTCGACGAACTGGTCGCCGAAGAGGCTGCGCGCGGCTTTCGAGGCCTTGAGACGCTGCGCCGCTTCCCAGAGCGTCGTGGGCAAGCCGAAGTCCGGGTTGGGCGGCAGCTCGTAAGCGTTGCCGGCGATGCGCTCGGTGGGCTCGATCTTGTGCTCGATGCCCCAGAGGCCGCTGCCGAGCGCGGCCGCAAGCGCGATATAGGGGTTCGCATCGGCGGCGGCGATGCGGTACTCGATACGCTGTGAGCTGGGTGAGCCCGGAATGACGCGGAGCGCGGTGGTGCGGTTCTCGACGCCCCAGGTCGCCGTGGTCGGCGCCCAGAAGCCCGGGATGAGCCGCGAGTAGGAGTTCACGGTCGACGCGATCATGCCGAGGAGCTCCGGCATCAGCTTCTGCTGACCGCCGAGGAAGTGCCGCATGGTCTCGCTCATGTAGTGCGGCGCTGCCTCGTCGTGGAACGCAGAGCCGCCGTCGGCGCGCTTGAGCGACGTGTGGATGTGGCCGCTCTGGCCCGGATACTGGTTCGACCACTTCGCCATGAAGGTCGCCATCAAGCCGCGGCGCTCGGCCATCACCTTGCTGAAGGTCTTGAACAGGACCGCCTTGTCGGCGGCGCGGAGCGCCTCGTCGACCGCGATCGCCGCCTCGACCACGCCCGGCCCGGTCTCAGTGTGAAGGCCCTCGATCGCCATGTCCATCTTCTGGCAGGTCTCGAGGAGCTCGTGATAAAGCTCCGCCAGCACCGAGCTCCGCAGCACCGAATAACCGAAATATCCAGGCGTGATGTTCTTGAGGTTGCGGTAGCCCTTCTCGCGCACGGACTGCGGCGTCTCCTCGAACATGAAGAACTCGTACTCGAAGGCGGCGGAGGCGATGAAGCCCATGTCGTCCGCGCGCTTCAGCACCCGCTTCAGGAGGCCGCGCGGGCAGAGTGCCTCGGCGGGCGGCAGGAGCTCGCAGAGGAAGAAGGGCAGGTCGTTCTCGAAGGGGATGAGCCGCGCCGTCTCCGGCACCACCCGCACGGGCGCATCGGGATAAGCCGTGTGCCAACCCGTGTACTTCACGTTGTCGTAGAGCTGGTCGTTGCTGTCCCACCCGACGATCACGTCGCAGAAGCCGAAGCCCTTCTCGAGTGCCGAGAGGAACTTCGCGCGGTTCACGTATTTGCCGCGCAGCACGCCGTCTATATCGGCAATGGCGAGTTTCACATAGGGAATGTCCCGGCTCTCGATGAGCCGCCGCGCCTCGGCCTGGCTGCGGATGCGGATCGGTTCCTCGGTTTTCAAGCGCAAGCCCCCGATTTTGGTCTTTGGACCACTTTGTCATAGCGCCATAGGCGAGGCCAGCGAAAGCAGGCCATCGACGGCGGGTGCCACGGAGGTAAGATCGGCGACAGGGGATTCATGGCCGAAAGCATGCCAGCGCAAGCGGAGATCGTCATCGTCGGGGGCGGCATCATCGGATGCAGCCTCGCCTATCACCTGACGAAGCTCGGCAAGTGCGACGTGCTCGTGCTGGAGCAGGGGCGCGTCACCAGCGGAACTACTTGGCACGCCGCGGGCCTCGTGGGCCAGATGCGGCCGACGCGGACCATGACCCGCATGAGCCGCTATGGCATCGAGCTCTACCGGGCGCTGGAGGCGGAGACCGGCCAGGCCACGGGCTGGAAGGCCTGCGGCAGCGTCAACGTCGCGAGCACGCCCGCGCGCGTCATCGAGCTCAAGCGCACGGTCGCGCGCGCCCGCATCTTCGGTGTGGAGATCGAGCTCATCTCGCCCGCCGAAGCGGGCCGGCTCTGGCCGCTCATGCGCACCGACGATCTGCTGGCCGCCGTCTGGTTGCCCGGTGATGGCAAGGTGAACCCCGCGGACCTCTGCCAAGCGCTCGCCAAAGGCGCGCGCGCCGGCGGCGCGCGCATCCTCGAGAGCGTGCGCGTGACGGGCTTCGCGAAGAATAACGGTCGCGTGATCGGCCTCGAGACGACTGCCGGCAATTTCGTCTGCGAGACCGTGGCGCTCTGCGTGGGCCAGTGGTCCTGCGATCTCGGCCGCAAGGCCGGCGTCACCGTGCCGCTCCATTCCGCCGAGCACTTCTATATCGTGACCAAGCGCATCGCGGGCGTGACGCCGGACCTGCCGGTGATGCGCGATCCCGACGGGTTCATCTACTACAAGGAGGAAGTCGGCGGCCTGCTGATGGGCGGCTTCGAGCCGGTGGCGAAGCCCTGGGGCATGGGCGGTATTCCCGAGACTTTCGAGTTCCAGCTGCTGCCCGAGGACTGGGACCAGTTCGAGCCGCTGATGAAGGCCGCGATCCATCGCACGCCGTGCCTGGAGACCGCGGAGGTGCGCCAGCTCCTCAACGGACCCGAGAGCTTCACGCCCGACGGCAATTTCATCCTGGGTGAGGCGCCGGAGTGTCGCGGTCTCTTCGTCGCCGCCGGTTTCAACTCCGCAGGCATCGCCAATGCCGGGGGCGCTGGCCGGCTGCTCGCGGAGTGGATCGTGGGCGGCGAGCCGAGCGTCGACCTCTGGGACGTCGACATCCGGCGCTTCGCGGGCTTCCACGGCAACCGCGCGCATCTCCGCGAGCGCACGGTGGAGACGCTGGGCCTGCACTACGCCATGCGCTGGCCGCGCCACGAGCTCACCTCGGTGCGGCCGCTCCGCCGCTCGCCGCTCTACGAGCGCCTCGCCGCCAAGGGCGCGCGCTTCGGCGCCCGCATGGGTTGGGAGCGAGCCAACTATTTTTCCCCTGGCGCCGGGGAGCTTCCGTACAGCTACGGCCGTCCGCCATGGCTCCCCTACTGCCTCGAGGAGCAGCGCGTAACCCGCGAGGATGTGGCGATCTTCGACCAGACTTCATTCGCAAAGCTTCTCCTCCAGGGCCGCGACGCGCTCGCGGTGTTGCAGCGCCTCTGCGCCAACGAGATGAACGTGGCGCCGCGCCGTATGGTCTACACGGCCATGCTGAATGCACGCGGCGGCTTCGAGAGCGATCTCACGGTGATACGCCTCGGCGAGGCGTCGTTCCTCCTGATCACCGGCACCGCGCAGGCGACGCGCGACCGCGACTGGATCAGCCGCCACATCGGCGACGAGGCCGCGGTCCTGACAGACGTGACCTCGGCCTGGTCGGTGCTCTCCGTGATGGGACCCAAGGCGCCAGCGCTCCTCGCGCGGGTGTCACCCGACGATCTCTCCGAGGCCGCGCTGCCACCGGGCGCCACGGCGGAAATCGACCTTGCCTTCGCGCGCGTTCGCGCCGCCCGCATGAGCTACGTCGGCGGGCCCGGCTTCGAGCTCTACGTTCCCACCGAATTCGTGGCCGGTATCTATGACGCGCTCATGGACGCCGGCGCCGAATTCGGCCTCAAGGACGCTGGCTACTACGCGATCGACGCGCTCCGCATCGAGGCAGGCCGCCGCGCCTTCGGCGCCGAGCTCGGCCCCGATGAAACGCCGGTCGAGGCGGGACTGATGCACGCCGTCAAGCTCGACAAGGGCACGGACTTCGTCGGCCGTGACGTCCTCCTGCGCCAGCGGGACCGCGGCGTGAACAAGCGGCTCGGCCGCTTCATCCTCGACGATCCCGCTGCCTTCCCCTGGGGCGGCGAAGGCATCCTCCGCAACGGTAAGCCCGTCGGCGAGATCACCTCCGCCGGTTACAGCGCAACGCTCCGCCGCGCCGTCGTGATGGGCTACGTCCGCGCCGACGCCCCGATCACCCGCGAGCACGTGCTGAGCGGGCGCTACGTCGTCGATATCGCGGGCGATCGCGTCTCCGCGACCCCACTCGCAAGACCTGTTTCGGGCGCGATTCTCTCAACCTGACTCGATAACGGAACCAAGACGGTGACTGCTTGTAGATTCCGCCGGAAATGTTTGGTTCCGTGGATTAGCTTCGGGCTCTGGACTTGTTCAGGGTCACGGCGGCGCGAATCAGAGTCTTCAACGCCTCCTCGTCTATCTTCTCGCCCTCGCGGAAGTCGATGGCACGCCTCACGTTCCCCTCAAGACTGGAGTTGAAGAGCCCCAAAGGATCTTTCAGGACCGCCCCTTTGGCGAACGTCATCTTCACGACGTTCTTGTAAGTCTCACCTGTGCAGATCAATCCGTCGTGCGACCACACCGGAACCCCTCTCCACTTCCACTCCTCGACGATGTCGGGATCGGCTTCCCTGACCAAGGCGCGGAGCCGGCTGAGCATCTTGCCTCGCCAGTCGCCTAGCTCCTTGATTCTCGCGTCGATCAGCTGAGACGGAGACCTGCTTTTCTGCGACCCGCTGTTCTTCACGCCCATCTCTAGAGTCCTATCGATGCCTCATGCGGTATGTTCCTTACAGCGGCGTGAACATGGGCACGGGCGGCGGGCCGCCGTCGGTGGGCTTGAAGACCAGGCGCACGTCCTGGCCGACGCGGATCTTGTCGAGGTCGCAGTCGACGATATTGGTGAGAATAGCGACGCCCTCGGCGAGGGTCACGTAGGCGATGGCGTAGGGCACGGGGGCGCGGCGCAGCACGCTGTAGGAGTAGATTCTCCCTCGGCCTGAGGCGGGCTCCCATTCAGTCTTGTCGCTGAAGCAGAAGGGGCAGATCGCGCGCGGATAGTAGTGCAGCCTCTCGCAGGTGGCGCAGCGCTTGAGGAGGAGCTGTCCGCGCGCGGCGGCGTCCCAGAACGGCTGGGTCTCGGGGTTGGGCTCCGGCGCCGGGATTCTTCGATCTTGGGCGATGGCCATCATTCGCGCTCCAGGATGACGGTGGCGCTGCCGTGGCGGCTGGCGAGCTGGCCGCCGGTGCCGTGGGCGATCGCGAGATCGCAGTTCGGGACTTGCACCTTCGGATGCGCCTCGCCGCGGAGCTGGCGCACGGCCTCGAGCACCTTGGTGAGGCCACCGCGATTCGATGGATGGTTGTTGCAGAGACCGCCGCCGTCGGTGTTGAAGGGCAGCTTGCCGACGCCGGAGATCAGATTGCCGTCGGCGACGAACCGGCCGCCCTTGCCCTTCTCGCAGAAGCCCAGGTCCTCGAGCTGCATGAGCACGGTGATGGTGAAGCTGTCGTAGATCGAGGCATACTTGATGTCGGCGGGGTTGACACCCGCTTCGGAAAAGGCGGCGGGCCCCGACAGCGCGGCGGCGGAATAGGTCAAATCAATCCGCCCGCCCATCGGGTGCTTCAAGGCCTCACCGGCGCCGCGGATCTTGACCCGCGGCCGCTTCAAGCTCTTGGCGACGTCGGGATGTGTCACGATGATCGCGCCGCCGCCGTCGCTGATGACGCAGCAGTCGAGCCGATGCAGCGGGTCGGCGATCATCGGCGAGTTCACGACCTCCTCAACGGTCACCACCTCCGGCAGCATGGCGTGAGGGTTGTGCTGCGCGTGGTGCGAGGCCGCGACCTTGATCCAGGCGAGCTGCTCGCTGGTGGTGCCGAACTCGTGCATGTGCCGCATGGCGACCATCGCGTACATGTTCGCGGTGGTGGGGCCGTAGGGGAACTCGAAGGCGGCATCGGGTGTAGCCATGCCGAGGTTGCGCGGCTGCGTGCCGGTGGCTTGGCCCATGGCGCGCGGCCGTCCCGCGAGCGTGATCAGCGCCACCCGGCACTTGCCGGCGGCGATCGCCTCGGCGGCGTGGCCGACGTGGAGGATATAGGAGGAGCCGCCGGTGTCCGTCGCGTCGACGTGGCGGACCTTGAGCCCGAGATAGTCCACCATGGAGAGCGGCCCCATGCCGGGCGCGTCGCCCGCGCAGAAATAGCCGTCGACGTCCTGCTTGGCGAGACCGGCGTCCTCGAGCGCGCCCTTGGCGACCTCGGCATGGAGCTGTGCCAGCGACTTGTCGTCGGCCTTCCGCGTCGGATGCTCGAA
>Ga0126378_10001267_pt1 | contig 18826 bp, 24 predicted proteins | sample PanSoiMetPlot_23_FD_92587 | JGI IMG/M metagenome (GOLD analysis project Ga0126378, IMG submission 92587) | Tropical forest soil microbial communities from Panama - MetaG Plot_23 | ecosystem: Environmental > Terrestrial > Soil > Tropical forest > Bulk soil | place: Panama | collected 2016-02-17
GGCGGCAGCCTCAACCACCTGGGCGTCGAGGTCCCCGACGCGGACACCGTCGAAACCGAGCACGCGCGCCTGGCCGCGACCGGGCTTGCCGCAGCACAGGCCGGCGAGACCACGTGCTGCTACGCCAAGCAGGACAAGTTCTGGGTCCAGGGCGCACCCGACGGCGAGCCCTGGGAGATCTACACGGTCCTGGCCGACAGCCAGACCTTCTACGCCGAGGGCCACGGACCCGAATGCTGCGGCGGTGCCGACGTCCACACCAGGGAAGCAGACGCTCCGGCCGCCAGTGCTGCTAAGCAGACCTGCTGGCCGCCGTAGGCTGCACTGCTTCCGCCGACCCGCGGCGATCCGAGGCGCGCTGGGATCGTCGTGACGAGGCTGCGAGGTCGGCCGGACCCGGCACGGGCGCCGCCGTCCACCCGGCTAGCGAGGTTTCCTGCGGACGGCGGCGCAGCCAGCGCCAGTGATCACGGCACAGGTTGACCAGGACCCGCCGCGCATAAGCCTCAGGCGCTTCGCGTGCCATCGCCCAGTGCCGCGCCGTCCGCAGCAGCGCGGTCTGCAGGACGTCCCCGGCATGCCCGGAATCACCCGTCAGCGCGCAGGCGGTCCGCAGCAACGCCGCCGAGCGCGCCCGCGCGAAGTCATCGAACTCCGGCCCTGTCCTCATGCACACCTAACTCCGCCAGCGCCGGATCCGGTTGCCATGACAGCGGCGGTTGAAGCGGAGCAGGGTTGGCGGCCCACGCGGCCGTCGGCGAACGCAGAGACCTAATCGCGGCAGCGCCGGACACCCAATGTGGGGCAGCGCCGGCACACCCAATGTGGGGTACCGCCGCCTGGTGACTGCCAGCTCAATCGCCCGCGCGACGCGTGCCAAGGTTCTGCTCTATCTCCGGGCGGTCGTCAGCGCGGCGCCGCAAGCTGTTCGCCGGCGGCCCGTTCGAGTGCGCGGGCTGCCCAGGCATTCAGGGCCATGCCGTCCAGGCCGGCGGCTCGTTCGCACAGCGCGAGTTGGGCGGGCGCGAGCGTCACCCTCATCACGGCCTGCCGCCGCGCACGCTCGCCACCGTCCGGACGGCTGGTCCCGGCCGGCTCCAGGCCCGCCGGCGCTAGCCCGCGTTCGGCCAGGCTCGACCGGACCTCGGTCCGCAGCCGCATGGTGGACCAGCCGAACTCCTCCGCCTTGCGCAGCCAGAAGTCCTGCTCAGGTTCGGGCAGCGCGGCCACCTCCGCATGGTGGCCAAAGCTCAGCGTGTCCCGTCGACGGGACAGCTCGAACCGCCCGGCCACCCACGCGTAGTTCCGCAGGGTCTGGTAGTCCAGGCCTGTCCGCTCAACAGCTTCCCGGTACCGGCCGCCATATGCCGCCTGCCCGAACACCAGCCAGTCGCCCAGGCACCACGCCGAGGAGGCCGCCGCCGCTGCCAGCTGCGCGCCCACGCCCAGCCAGGCGTCGAACGGCAGCCGGCTCGGGAAGACCAGGCCGACTCGCGGCAACACGACATGGCCGCGTCCCAGCCGGTGGGCGGTGCCGGGCACCCCCGTTGCGAGGACTGGCCGGGCGACCGCGCCGCCTGGGCCGGGGACGGCCAGGACGCCGCTCACCGGGCGCAGTCCCCGCACGCGCTGACCGCCGTGGACAGAAACAGCCCCGCCCGCCCGCACCGCGGCGCTCTTGCGCAAAACGCGCCTCCTTAGTCGTGCCCGGGCGAACGAGCACTGCCCGCATGTCGCCCCACTTCTCCTGCTGCCCGGCCGGTACCGGCGGTCCGTGCCAGCCAGGCCCTGGCCGCCACGGCCGCGGCCGGGGCCCGGCGGCCTACCGTGGCCATGATGTCGGCGACCGTGACTGCCTCCAGTTCGCGGCGCCACGCCGCCTCCGCCCGCGCCATCGCGCTGGCGATCGCGCACGGATGCCGGTACCTGCCCGGCGGAAGGGACGCCGGGCCGCGCTGGCGGATCTCGGTGCACCGGAACGCGGGCGCCGTGCCTTCGACCGCCTCGACGACTGCAAGCAGGCTGATCTCACCGGCCGGGCGGGCAAGCCGGTAACCGCCCTGCGGCCCGGGAACAGACGCCGTGATGCCCGCCCGCGATAGCGCCTGCAGATGCTTGCTCAGGTACGGTGCCGGAAGCGCGAAGAACTCCGCGAGCTGCGCGGAGCTCAGCGACGAGCCCGGCGGGATCGCGGCGAGCAGATGGCAGGCATGCAGGGCCCACTCGACTCCCTGACTCATCTTCATAATACGGATATTAATCATCCTGATTATCGCTGTTGCTGGCGGGGCTGCCGCTGGCCCGCCACGCCTGCTCGACCTGGCGGATCAGCGCCGGATATACGATCAGGTGCCGGAACGGCCTGATCGCGGCCATGTACAAGGCGCCGAGCGGTCCGTTGGGCTTCACCAGCACGGCCATCTGGCCGCGGTAGCCGCCGGCCTGGTCCGGGACCCAGCCAAGATGCAGGACCCCGTGCATGGTCCGGTTGGCGATCTCGGCGGCGAACTCGTCGCCGAGCAGGTACAGCGGGCTGAAGGGGAGCCCGTGGAGATCCGGGCCGGTCGGGGCGTCGCGCAGGTCCGCCGGCAGCCGGTCGCGGAGCGTCGGCACCCGGGAACCGAGGCCAGCGTCCGGGTCGTCCCAGCCGAGCACCTGGCCGAGCTTCCACCGGACCGCCCAGAGCGCGCGGGCGACACGAGAGTCGCCGCGCGAATCGTCTTCGGAAAAGAACTTCCGCACCAGCAGAGGGAAGTCGCCAGGGCCACCCGGGGTGGGCAAGGCCCACACGTCCTCGACCCTGAAGTCGCCGGTGAGCTCGTGAATCCGCCAGGACAGCGACGTGTGCGCTGCGTTCGGGAGCCGTATTCGGTTGGTTGCCTGCACGGGATCGCGCCTGAAACGCCTGGGCGGCCGCCCTGGACTTCCGGGATCGCGTGCCAGGCGGCCAGGGCTCATGTGGAAGCGGTCCAGCACATCACTGCGATGACGACGAAAAGCACCGGCAGCGGCGGGCGCAGGAGACTGCGCACGCGGCGCCGGGCAACCCAGAAGCTGGTTGCCGTGGCAGCAAGCCAGAACGCTGCCAGCCAGCGCAGCAGCAGGATCCTCGGATTGGCGATCCCGGCCCAGGCCAGCGTCAGCAGCAGGACGCTGAAGGCCACTAGCGTGACGGTGACGATGTGCCAGGTGAAGCGGACCATGCCGGCGGTCACCGGCGGCGGGCCGAACGGCGTGGCCGGCAGGTGGCGACTCCTCAGCCCGGGAAGCGCCGAGCGCCCGATGAACGCGTGACCGGCCGCCAAGGCGGCGCAGCCCAGCCCGGCGATCGTCAGCTCGGCGGTCATCGGCCTCACTCCTCACCCAGCTTCCGTGCGGTACCGTATGGACGTCACCATACGGTACCGTACGTTCGTGGGCAAGCCAGGTCAGCGTCCGCTCTCACCCGATGACTGGACCCTGGCCGCCCTGGCGGCGATCGCGCGGGGCGGCGTCGGGGCCGTGGCCGTGGAAGTCATCGCGGCCGAACTTGGGGCCACCAAGGGCAGCTTCTACTGGCATTTCAAGAACCGCGATGCGCTGATCCAGGCCGCGCTCGACCGATGGGAGCGAGAGCGGACCGAGGCGGTGATCAGCGACCTCGAGCGGGAGCCCGACCCGGCCGTGCGCCTGAAGAAGCTCTTTGGGGCCTCGTTCAAGCGAGGACCATCCGACCGGGCCGAGATCGCGCTGCTCGCTAACCCGGGCCACCCGGCCGCCGTGCGCGCGGTGCGCCGGCCCGCCGAACGCCGGATCACCTACATCGCCCGGCAGCTCGAAGTCCTGGGCTGGCCCACGGCAGAAGCGCACGACCGTGCCCTCGTTTTGTACTACGTCTACGTCGGCTACCTGCAGATGGCGCACGTCGCACCTGACCTCGTCACCAACGGAGAGGCCCTACGGCGGCAGACAGAGCTGGTCTTCGACGCCCTCGCCGCCGGCCGGCCGCGGGCTCAGGCCGATCGCCAGGCGTCACAGTTCCCGGGTCCTGCCTTGAGCCTGCGTGACGCGGAACCCGGCCCCTCTCGCGCTGAAGACCGGTAGCTGGCTGGCGGTGGTCAGCGAGGGCAAAGGGGTCAGCCTTCAGCTGCCAGCGCCGGACGGGAGTTGAGGAGAGGCTAGCCAGCTACTTCAAGGAGGGTCGGATGGGAAAGAGAACCCCGAGGCGACTGGCCACCGTGTCCGCCTGGCTGGGCGCGCTGCTCTTCGCCCTGGGCGGAGCGTGGGCGCTTGCCGCCCCGCATTCGTTCTTCGAAGTGATCGCGCACTATCCACCGTACAACCGGCACCTGTTTCACGACGCGGGCGCGTTTCAGCTCGGGATCGCCGCCGCACTCCTGGCCGGCCTGGCGGGCAGGGGCGGACTGGCCGCCGGACTATGGGGCGGAGCCGTCGCTGCGTCGGCGCACGCCGTCTCGCACTGGATAGATGCCGACCTTGGCGGGCGCCCCACGGACCCGTTTGTGATCACGGCGGTGGCTGTGATTCTGGTGATCGGCCTGAGTGCTGTGGAGACAAAGCCAGTGAGGAGATCTTCCTCGTGATTGGTCAGGGAGAATTGGCGGCCACGACGGGTTCGACTGCACATGACCGGTGACCCGGACGCGGTCGTGGTCGGAAGCGGGCCGAACGGGCTCGCCGCTGCGGTCACGCTGGCGGCGGCAGGGCTGCGCGTGCTGGTCGTGGAAGGCGCTGCCACGATCGGCGGCGGCTGCCGGACCGAGGAGCTCACGCTGCCCGGGTTCCGGCACGATGTGTGTTCCGCCGCGCACCCGCTTGCCGCCGTGTCACCGTTCTTCCTGCGCTTCGGCCTTGCGGCCAGGGGTGTCAGGTTCGTTTGCCCGGAGGTGGCGTTCGCGCACCCGTTGGACGGAAACCGCGCCGTTCTGGTCAGCCGCTCCGTGGCGGCCACGGCGGCCGGCCTTGGCGAGGCGGCTGCCGCCTACCGGCGGCTGATGGAGCCGATCGCCGCCGGGGGCGAGGCGCTGGCCGCTACGGTTCTCTCGCCGATACGCCGGCCGCCTGCCAGTTGTCCTGCCGGGTTGACCGTGCTGGCCCACTACGGCCTGCGCTCGGCGGCCGCGGTGGCGCGCCGCTTCCGGTCGCCGCAGGCCCGCGCGCTGTTCGCCGGGGCAGCCGCCCACGCAATGATGCCACTTGATTCCGCTCCGACCGGCGGGGCTGGCCTGATCCTTACCGGGCTGGCGCACGTCACCGGGTGGCCGCTGGTCGCCGGAGGCAGCGCCCGGATCACCGAAGCGCTGGCGGCCTGCCTGATAGCGGCTGGCGGCAGCATTGAGACCGGCCGGTGGGTCCGCGCGCTGGCTGAGCTCCCGCCTGCCCGCGCGGTCCTGCTCGACGTGGCACCCCGCTCGTTCCTGGCCATCGCGAGCGGCCGGCTGCCGCCGCGCTACCGGTCAGCCATGGCGCGCTTCCGTTATGGCGCCGGTATTTTCAAGGCCGATTACGCGCTGTCCGGGCCGGTGCCGTGGCTCGACGAGCGCTGCCGGAGGGCCGGCACGCTGCACCTGGGCGGCACGTTCGACGAGATCGCCGCTAGCGAGGCTGCCGTCGCCGCGGGACGCCACCCGGAGTCCCCGTTTGTACTGGTGACCCAGCCGTGCGCGGCGGATCCGGGCCGTGCCCCCGCCGGGTGTCACACGCTGTGGGCCTACTGCCACGTCCCCGCCGGGTCCGACGTGGACATGACCGCCCGCGTCGAGGCGCAGATCGAGCGGTTCGCGCCCGGCTTCCGCGACCTGGTGCTGGCGCGCGCGACCCGGACGGCCGCGCGCGAAGAGGCGCTGAACCCGAACTATGTCGGCGGTGACATCGCCGCCGGGATGCTGACCGTGCGGCAGACCCTGCTGCGCCCGGTCCCGCGCTGGAACCCTTACCGCACCCCGATCCGCGGCGTGTACCTGTGCTCGTCGTCCACGCCGCCGCTGCCCGGCGTCCATGGCCGCTGCGGCGAACTTGCGGCCCTGACAGCGCTGCCTGACGTGTTCGGCGTGCGCTGCCCGCCTGATCTGGCCGCCGTGGGCTCCCTCCCGGCCTCTCCGCGTCAGGACCGTGGCACACGTTCCTGACGGGGCGGCCAACCCGGCCGCCGAAGTGCGAGTCAGGCGGACGGTTGCAGCTGGAGCAGCTCGACCCTCCGCAACGTGGCGGAGCGGCCTCGCTTCATGGAGAGTTCTCGTTCCTCGATCGGTGGTGTCAGGTCAAGCAGCCGCCGCAGGATCTCCTGGGCCTCGACCCGGGCGAGCGCTGCGCCGGCGCAGAAGTGCGCACCGTGGCCGAACGCCAGGTGCGGCTGTGCCGGCCTGCCTAGGTCCAGGCGGTCCGGGTCGCTGAACGCGGCCGGGTCACGGTTGGCCGCGCCGAGGGCCACGAGCACCTGCTCGCCTCTGCGGATGATCGTTTCACCCAGAGGCGCGTCGCGCCTGGCCACCCGGGAGGCGAGCTGAACCGGGCTGTCATAGCGGAGCAGCTCCTCGACGGCGGCGGGCAGGCGGTCCGGGTTCCGCCGGAGGATCCGGATGGCGCCTGGGTGGCTGTGCAGTGCGGCGACGGCGTTGCCGATGAGGTTCGCGGTGGTCTCGTGCCCGGCGACCAGCAGCAGCTGGAGCATGAGGACGACCTCGTCAGCCTCCAGGACGGCCTCGCCGCAAGAGCCTGCTGCCAACGCTGACAGCAGGTCAGGGCCCGGATCGTCTCGCCGCTTGGCGACGAGGGGGACCAGCTCGATCAGGAGACTGAGCGCCGCTTCCGCGCCAGCTTGCAGGCTTTCCGCATCGGCCAGGGGATCGAGCAGGGCGGTCATGCGGGGCGTTTCTTCGCGCAGCCGGATCGCGAGCTCCGCGGGTGCGTCGAGCAGCTCGCACATGACTGCCAGCGGAACCGGGTAGGCGATGTCGTCCATCACGTCGAGCGGCTCGCAGGCGTCGTGGCCCGCGAGGGCGGCGGCGGCGATGACTGCGATGCGGTGGCGTGCACCTTCCACGGACCGCGGCGTGAGCCAGCCGCTGAGTGCCCGCCGCAGTCGGGTATGGGCAGGCGGGTCGGAGAAGAGCATGGACCTGGTCACGAGACCCTGGTCGGCGAGCATGGGCAGCTGGCTGGCCAGGCGAGGGCTCAGGGTGGGGTCTGATGACCAGTCGGGACCGTGCAGGGCCGCTGCCGCCAGGGCATGGGAGACGACCAGGTGCGCGCCGAGCGGGGGGAGCCAGTGAACAGGCGACTGGTCGCGAAGCCGTGCCAGCGCGGGGTAGGGGTCATCGAGCGGGACTGGCCAGATGCTCGCCAGGGTTGCCTCGCTCATCTGGCTGCCAACTCCGATCGCAAGGCCCAGAAGGCGGCGTCGGCCTTGCCCATCGGCGTGGCGGGAGGCGCGTCCTCATCGAGGTCGGCCTGGATCGCCCGCCAGTCGGCGGTCGCCCGCAGCTCCCCCAGGACCGAGTACAGGCCCAGGTCGATACGGCTCAGGAATACGTAGTCGCCAGGCACCCTGAGCGACCGCACCACGCGGCCCGAAGGGCCCGCCGGCGAGTACTCCTTCCCGATGATGCGGGCGGCGGTCTCGGGAGTGACCTGGAACGGCTGCGGGCCGAGTAGTATCTCGAACGATTCGGTGTACCAGTCCAGGATTTCCCGGGGGGTCGGGCCGCCGACTGCGGAGAAGAGGCCGAGCCCGGCGAAGGCTTGCCAGACGGCGTCGGCGTCCTGGCGGAGCACCGCCCGGACCAGGTCCTGCATCTGGGCGACCTGATCAGGGCTGTATCGCTTGACGCAGCCGAAGTCAAGGAAGGCCACCGACCCGTCGCGGCGGAACAGGTAGTTGCCAGGATGCGGGTCGGCGTTGAAGGCATGAAGCCGGCGAAGGCTGCCCAGGGCGAAGCGGTAGATTGCCTCGCCCCACGCATCGCGCAGTCCCTGGCTGGCCCTGACCGCCGCTTCCCAGCGCAGCCCTTCGGCAAGCTGCTGGGTGAGCACGCGCCGGGCGGACAGCTCGGGAATGATGTCTGGGACCGTGATGAAGGGGTGACCCCTGTAGGCGTCGGCGAAGAACTGCTGGTTAGACGCCTCGAGACGGTAGTCGAGCTCCTCGGTGATGCGGGCGGAGATCTCACGGGCGATCTCCTTGGGATCCAGGCGGGTGAGCCCGGGCACGGCCGAGCGCAGCAGCTGGAAGAAGACCGCCAGTAGCTCGGCGTTGCGCAGGTCGTCCCTGATCGCCTCGGCTACCCCCGGATACTGGATCTTCACCGCGACCGCCCTGCCGTCGGGCAGGCGCGCGGCGTGGACCTGACCGATCGAGGCAGCCGCCAGCGGATCCGGGCCGAACTCGGCGAAGAGCTCCTCTGGCGCGGCGCCGAGCTCCTCGCGCAGTACCTCCGCCGCCAGCTCCGGAGCCATCGGCGGGGCGTCTGCCTGCAGGCGGGCCATCACGGCCTGGAATGTCTCACGGGTTTCCGGCGGGACAGCGGCGCCGAAGGGTACGTAAGAAAGGATCTGGCCTGCTTTCATCAGCGCGCCCTTCGAACGGCCGAGCAACTCGACGTACCGCTCGGCCCGGCGGGTCCAGGCCGCCTCGTGCTCAGCCGGGCCGCCGCGGCGCCGCAAGGCGCTGATGACGGCCTCGCCGGTCCCGCGCGCGGCTGCGCCGAGCAGCGGGGCGGCGCGCCGCAGCCTGCCGACAGGGATACCGTCCCTGTCATGCCTGGGATCACCCATGCCGCCTCATCATCCGCCGGGGAGATCTTGGTCGGAGGGCGACGGCTCTCCTAGACCAGGGGCCTTGCGCGCTCGTGTGTGTCGAAACTTTCTAAGGCTCCAGTGGCCGCCTTGATTGATGGCGACACCGACACCGGCGTTGATGACCGCCAGTCCCGCATCGGGAATCAGATCCGCCCCAACAGCGCTTACGGCGCCGGTGGCCAGGAGCAGGACGGGCCAGCCGACGGCCGCGACGATGAGCACCGAGCGCCACCACCGTCCGAAGAGCAGTCCGAAGAGAATGAGCGTGGGAATCATCGCGGCTCCTCACTGCAGCCAATTGTCCGCCTTGGCAGCCCGCGCATCGCCTCCTGGTCTAGGTTACCGAATCTGAGTTCGGTAGCCTAGCGTCCGGAACCGGCTCTGGACCAGCCGTGCAGCGGGGGCGACGGATGGGGCCATGAGCCCGCGCTGGCCAACTCCGGTGCGCGGGAGGCAGTGGGCATTCCGGGGCCCGGGACCACAGCATGCCAGACCAGCTCACGGGAACGAAAAGTCCAAGGGGGTCATATGTCATCACGCCAGTCACGCAGGGCAGGCGAGCAAGGACTTCGAGATGCGGAGGGCCGCCTGCTCGCCCGTTACGGTGTCGACCTGCGTGCCAGCACGTTGACGCTGCGAGAGCCGCAAGTGACGCTCGGGGTGCGGGAGGTGGGCGCTGGCGAGCCAGCGCTGCTGATGCACGGCATCACCCTAGGCGCGGTGCACTGGGCGCCGCTGATAGCCAGGCTGCCGTCGCTGCGCTGCATCGTCCTTGACATGCCCGGCCACGGCGGGACAAGCAGCGTCGACTTCACCGGCGTGGACCTGCGGCGGTGGCACGCGGCGATGCTCAGCAGCTGCCTGGACGCCCTCGGCCTGCGGTCCGCCCACATCATCGGGCACTCCTACGGCGGCATGTTCGGCATGTGGCTGGCGCTGGAGGCGCCCGATCGGGTCCGCTCGGTGATATCGGTCGGCACCCCCTCGATCGCCTTCGGCGCCCGGCCCGATGCCATGTTCAAGATGCTGGCGCTCCCGTGGATCGGGCGCTCGGTCCTGGCGATGCCGAGCCCGCAGCCTGTCTACCGGAGCCTGCTGGCCCGCTCCCTTGGCCGCCACGCACTTCACGCGGCGCCCCCGGAGCTGGTCAGAGCCACCTACCTAGGAACCCGGCGCCCAGGCCTGGCCCGGACCGTCTCCAGCTACCTGCACGAGCAGTTCTGCGGGCAGCGCGCCGAGCCGCAGCGGTACGTCCTGCGCGACTCCGAGCTGGCCCGCATCCAGCGGCCGGTGCTCGTGCTCTGGGGCGACCGCGATACCCGGTACCAGCCGATCGACGAGGGGCGGAGCAAGGCAGCGCTGATCCCCGATTCCCGCTTTGTGGTCGTGACCGGCGGGCACGAGCCGTGGATTGACGACCTCGATGAGTGCGCCAAGATCGTCGCAGGCTTCCTCGCCGATGCGGCATCGTCGGCAGGCGTGTCGTGAGCTGACGGCGGGCCGCGTTCATTCGGACCAGATTTCATCGAATTCGGCTGGGTCCAGCGGAAGCAGCCAGCACCGGGTGATCTGGCCGCCGCGCGCTTCATAAAGACCGACGGTGGACCAATGTCGCTTGCGGCCGCGCACGACTGCCGTGCCGTCGGTCAGAGCGGCTATGACGGGTCCGTCCCCCGCGAGGACATCCCTGCGGTGCATCTGGAAGGTCCGGTTTGCCAGGTCCCGCCTTCGGGCGAAGTAACCGAGCACTTCAGCCGCCCCCCGGTACCTGCCCGCGATCGCGTTCCTCCCGGGAACAATCCACACGACGTCCGGAGCGAGACGACTCCGCAGCTCCGAGTCGCCTGCACCGGCGTAGAAGGCATTCTGGGCTGAGTGAAGGTCCGCGATGAGCTTGAGGGCGGCACAGTGCTCCATGTCTGCAGGACTAGCACGGCCGGCGGCATGCCGGCACCAGACCGCGCCGGGGCAGCACCAGCCGCACTGGCCGGCGAGCGGGCCAGCGGAACAGGAACGAGCCCAGGCTTCACTCCAATCCGAAGGAAGAGGTATCAGGTGGAGAACCTGGTGCGGCGGTTTTACTCACACGCCTGGAACCTGTGGGACGACTCGGAGGTCACTGACCTGCTCGATGAGCGTTTCGCCTTCCGGGGCTCGCTCGGCGACGAGGTGACCGGCTGGGACGGATTCCGCGCCTACCGCGACAAGATCCGCGCCGCGTTCCCGGACTTCCACAACGAGATCCTCGACCTGGTCACCCAGGGTGACCGCGCCGCTGCCCGGCTACGCTACACGGGCCGGCACTGCGGAGAAATTCTCGGCATCCCCGCCACCGGCACTCCCGTGGCCTACCACGGGGCGGCATTCTTCACAGCCAGGGATGGCCGCCTGGCCGCAGCCTGGGTTCTGGGAGACGTGGACGGCCTGCGCCGCCAGCTCGCCGCCGCCCAGCCGGCGTGACCCTGCCAGCCGACGACCACGTCCACTCGGAATGGTCGTGGGACGCCGCCGGGGGGTCGATGGAGCGCTCGTGCGCCCGGGCGGTCGAACTGGGGCTTCCCTCGATCGCCTTCACCGAGCACGTGGACCACACACGGTCGGTGATCCCTTCTGCAGCGGCCGTGCCAGTTGGGTTTGCCGCCATCGGGCCGGACGGCAGGTTCCGGGCCCCGCCGCTGGATGTAGCCGGCTACCTGGACTGCCTGGAGCGCTGCCGGTGGCGGTTTCCCGGGCTGAGGATTCGCTCGGGTGTAGAGCTCGGCGAGCCCCACTGGTTCCCGGCGCAAAGCGCCGCCCTGGTCGCCACCGGCGCCTACCAGCGGGTACTGGGGTCACTGCACGCCCTGCTGGTCGGCGACGATCCGTGGTTCGTTGGCGACCTTCTCGGCCCCCATGCGCCAGCCGGGCTCAGCCCGCACATCGTTATGCGCGCGTACCTGGAGGAGTCGCTGCGGATGATCGAAGGCACCTCCAGCTTCGCCGTGCTCGCCCACCTCGACTACCCGTTGCGGGCCTGGCCGCACCAGGCCCCGGCGTTCGACCCCACCACCTTGGAGCAGGAGTTCCGGACGGCCCTTCGTGCCCTGGCCGCTTCTGAACGCGTGCTAGAGATCAGCACCAAGCGCCCGCTCCAGGCACAGATCGTCCGCTGGTGGCACCAGGAGGGAGGCACGGCGGTCAGCTTCGGAAGCGACGCCCACCCCCCCGAGCAGGTCGCGCGGCGCTTCACCGACTGCCAGGCGATAGCCGAGGCGGCCGGATTCCTGCCCGCAGACGACCCGGCCCATTTCTGGTGCCGACGGCGCCCGTGACCTGGCCGATCCCCCGGTTCCGCGACGACGCCCGCGCCTACGCTGCCCGGATGGACGCCGACGGCGTGGAGGTCACGCACGTGGAGTACGACGGCACGATGCATGCGTTCTTGAACTTCTGCGGGGCGCTGTCCGCTGGTGACCAAGCGATCAATCTCATCGCGGCCGAGCTCGCAGCCAGATTCGCCGCTCCGTCCGGTTTATGATCTTAAGCCTGGACGATGAAGTCGGCTTCATGCCCGGCGTCGCCGCGGGCTTGCTCGCGCTTGCTGAGCTGGCCGCTCAGGGCGGTGACAGGAACCGGGCGCGTGCCCTGCTCGACGAGGCCGCCTCCATCGCGGCTGCGGTCAATGCGCAGGGCGTCTTGAAATGGGTCAACCAGGCGCGCGGCGAAATGTGATTCCTGCCGCCGCCGCTGAAGAGGCTTTCGACGAGGGCAGCTGAATGGGCGCACCGATCCTGCTGTTCCCGCGGCGTTGTCGTGCAGCCAGCGGTCCGCGTGATCAGGTCTGGCCTCAGGCCAGTTGGCGCCCCATGAGCTCGATCAGCTTCTCCAGGCCGCGCATCGGACGCACCATCACCGTGAAGCTGACAAGCTTGCCTTGGTCATTCCAGCGCAGCATGTCGACGCCCTGGACGTAGACACCGTCAAGCTCGGCCTCGAATTCCAGCACAGCGCTGCTGTGGTCATGCCACTCGCTGAGGTACCGCAGCGAATGGCTGAGCACAGCCATCGCTGCGGTCAGATAACGGGTGGTCAGGGCCTTGCCATGCTGCGGCGCGAATACCGCCGGTGACCAGAACACCACGTCGTCAGCGAGCAAGCCGTCGAGCAATGCCAGGTCCTGCGACTCCACAACGCGATGCCAGGACCGCACCGCGGAAGGCCGCTCAGTCATAGAAAGACTTAATCCGAGCCCGACCGGAACGTAAAGAGGAAGGTCTGTTCCCGCCGCGGTCAGGGCGGCGGGCTGCCGGCGTGCGCGCAGAAGCCGGAGAACCATCGTGGCATGCGGAGATCGCCTCGGGCGCTCACCCCGGCATAGTTTGGCTGACGTGACCTGCCAACGCGGCCGGCGCCCGGAACGTTGTCCTGCGGCCAGCCTCCGGGGATGGCCCTGGATGAGTGGTGGCACGTTCTGGCCAGCATGGCGTCTCCGGGCAGTTGAACTGCCTCCGCGGCCGGGGAAGGGAGTCTGTGATGGCGCGTATCTCGCTCGACCCGCCCAAGACGCTGGGCTACCGGATCGGCGCCAGACTGTCCCGCCGTCGGTACGGAGTCGTAGTGGACCCGGGCGCCGCCCTGGCGCACAACATGCCGGTAGCGCGCTCGTACGCGCTTTTTGAGTTCCAGGTTCAGCGACGGTGGCGCGGCCTGGACCGCGTGCTGAAGGACCTGGCGGTGATGGCGGCGGCCTCTGCAATCGGCTGCCCGTGGTGCCTGGACTTCGGCTACTGGGAAGCCACGATGCTGCACAAGGTGCCGGCCGAGAAGATCCGCGCCGTTCCCGCCTGGCGCGACAGCGGCGTGTTCACCGAACTGGAGCAGCTCGTACTCGAATATGCCGAGGCGATGACCGTCACTCCGCCCGCTGTCACCGATGAGATGACCGAAGGGCTTCGCCGCCACCTCGGTGAGGCCGGGCTCGTCGAACTCACCGCGATCATCGCCGTGGAGAACCTGCGCTCGCGGATGAACGCCGCGCTCGGGCTGACCGCGCAGGGATTTAAGGACCGGTGCGATCTGCAGGACGCGGGCGGCACGGCCAGCGCCGAGTGGTGAAACTATCGAGGTGCGGCCGATCTGGGTCGCTGCCTGGAGCCAGGTCAGCAAGCCCCACAAGGAGCTGATGAGAATGAGCGGGACCGCAAGCACCGACATCGTGATGGCGGCGTTTGCTGCGGTCGAGAGGCGCGACGAACGCCGCCTGGCCGAGCTATACCACCCTGAGATTGAGTTCCATTGGCCGCCGTCCCTGCCCTACGGCGGGTCCTCCCGTGGGGCCGCCGCACTGCGAGCCGACGACAGGACCGGCTTCGACCAGGTCTGGGACCCTTTGCACCAACCAGGCAAGAACGCAGGATGGACCGGCGGGTCGTCGCGGCGACCGACAAGGAGGTGGTGGTGCTCTGGCATCAGCGAGGCCTGAGACCAACCGGTCAGCGGCTTGAAATGGAAGTGCTGGGTCTGTACGGGGTCCGCGACGGGAAGTTCGCCCGCGCGCAAATGTTCTACTTCGACACGACCACCGTACTCAGCTTCCTGCAGCGGCCACGGTAGCGCCCCCCGCCGGGCGCCAGCCCAATGTCAAGAGCCCTGGGCAGGGCTTGGAGGCCACCCGGAGCCGCGTACCCCGAGGTAGACCGCGACCGCACGTTCCCAACCCCTCCCGCGGTACCGGGGTACTGCCGCTGCACGTCTGGCGTGGCAGTTCCCTTCTTGACGTCCCGTCTCTTGTCCCGTCGACGGGACACGCTGAGCTTCGGCCGCCATGCGGCTGCGGACCGAGGTCCGGTCTAGCCTGGCCGAGCGCGGGCTCGGGCCACCGGGCCCGGAGCCGGCCGGGACCAGCCGTCCTGAAGGCAGCAAGCGTGCGCGGCAGCAGGCCGTGATCAGGGTGGCGCTCGCCGCCCGCCCAGCTCGCGCCCGGCGAGCGAGCCGCCGATCAGGACGCCCATGGAGCCCGAATGCAGTAGCAAGGGTTCAGGCCGCTGGCTCGGCGATGCCGCTGCTGGCCGGGTAGTCGTCGAGGGCCTTGAGCTTGCCGGTGTCCTCGTAGGCTTCGTACTGCTTGATCTGGCCCCATGCCATCCGTCCCCACAGGACGTAGCGGTTCTCGTAGACCAGCCGGCCGTCGGGCGCCTTGACATAGTCCCAGCCCCGCATCGCGATGGTCATGTTCCAGGGCGGGCCGGCCACGATCACCTGCTCGGCGAAGTTCTGCAGCCCGGCCCTGACCAGCCGCTGCAGCCATCGGCCCATGGCTTCCTTGCCCCGCATCTCCCCGGACCAGGTGCTGTCCCCGGAAGACGAAGCGGACGTCATCGGCGTACATGCGGAGCAGCGGGCGGTAGTCACCGCCCCGCAGCCGGGCAAGATGCCGGTCGATGATCTTCTTTGCCAGCCACGATCGCACGGGGTAACACCTCGATCCCTAGTGGCTTGATAGATCGCTCTACTACAATGGCAGGCAGCCAGAAACATGGCAACACGGCGCGTTGCATGACAGCACCGCAACGGAAACGGAGGCCATGATGCCTGGCACCAGGGAACGGATCATCTCCGCGAACGCCGATCTGCTGCGCCGCCAGGGCTACGCAGGAACCGGCGTCAAGCAGATCGTCGCGGCCGCCGGCGCTCCGTTCGGCTCGCTCTATCACTTCTTCCCCGGCGGGAAAGAGCAGCTCGGCGCGGAAACGATCCGCTGGTCTGGCGAGATGTACGGCCGCCTGCTTTCGGCCGTCTTCGACGCATCACCCGACCTGGTGACCGGGGTGCGGGCGTTCTTCACCGCGGCCGCACGCCAGCTGGAGGACACCCGCTACGCCGATGGCTGCCCGATCGCGACCGTGGCGCTTGAGATATCCAGTGCCAGCGAGCCGCTGCGGCAAGCGTGCGCCGGGGTCTTCAGCAGCTGGATCGATGCCGGGACCCGGCGACTGGCTGCCGGGGGGCTGCCAGAGGAAACTGCCCGGCAGCTGGCAATCGGGCTGCTCGCGGCCCTGGAAGGCGCCTTCGTACTCGCACGTGCCTTGCGCAGCAGCGAGCCGCTCAAGATCGCGGGCGAGCAGGCTGCCACCATCGTGGCCACGGCACTGGCAGCCTGATCCGCCCGAACTCGCGCAGGGAGGTGACCGCCTCAAGCCGGAGCGCCAGACCGCGACTACTCGGCCACCGCATATCGTTCTGCCGGTAATTGCGGAATTGCGGAGGCAGGGCTAGGCGGGAAAGACCGTCCCGATGGCGGTCTGGATGGCCGATCCCCACACGGTCGCCCGCGGCTGGCCGTTCATGGTCTCGACATACACGTCGATCCGGCTCGGGCGACCCATTTCTGCTCCCTGCTCGATGGTTACCATGGCAGGCTCCGCTGGGGCCGTGTGCCGGGCGAGATAATCGGCGAGCGCTGCGGAGGTCGTTCCGCTGGCCGGCTCTTCCAGCGCCCCGATCGGTGCGCAAAAGTCGCGCATCCGCACAAGATGCGCTCCCAGCCTGGCAAAGACGCATATGGTGTCGGCGCCGCATGAGGTGGCGAGCGTGGTCAGCGCCGCTTCGGACGGCGCGATGCGGGCAAGAGCCTGAGGGCTGCCGACCGGGACGATGAGGTGCCGCAGGCCTGTCCAGACGACCTCGGTCGGCAGGCCAGGGTCGACCGGGACCGTGAGGGCGGATTCGACGTGTTCCCGTGTGATTCTCCCCGGCTCGAGCGGTCGCGGGTGGTAGGCCAGGCCGATCAGCGTCGCCCGCCGGGGCGGGCAAGGGCTGGCTGCTGACCGGAGGAAGATGGACAGCGGGCCGGCTGGCGTGCTGGCCCGAACCCGGCCGCGGCTCGTGCGCCAGGTCCCCCGTTTGACCATTGCTGTTGCGACCGCGACTGTGACGTGGCCGCAGGCGTCGATCTCCTGGCGTGGGGTGAAGAACCGGATGCTGACCGGCCGCCCGGAACCGGCATGCGCGAATCCGGTGGTTGGGGCCCCGAGCTCGGAGGCGATGTCTTGCATCAAGGAAGGGGCCATTGGGGTCTTGGTGACGACGACGCCTGCGACGTTGCCGCCGAAGCGCCGGGTTGCGAAGGAGTCGTACAGCTCGAACGGGATGCCGTGTTGCCGTGCGTCGAGATCTGGTAGCTCGTTCACAAGCCTTCCTCGCATTTCGCGTGCGACCACGGTGGTGCCACTCAACGAGCGGGCAATGTTACCCCGGCAAGTCCCAGAGACCGCGCGGCCAGGCGGCACAGGCGCCGGCCGTTCACGCTGGTGCTGCCGGGCAGTGCGAGGCATCGTGCCCGCGGATGGTGTTGTAGTCCTCGATCCAGGTGGCGACCTCCCGCGGCTGGCGCCGCCTGACATCACTTCAGACGCCCTGCGGCTAACGCAGGACCTGTGCCGCTCCCTGTTCCGGCAGCCGCGGAGGTCAGGTGCAGATAGTGGTGGATGGCGGCGGCCGCCATCCGGCCGGGCCGCACCCGCGGCGGCTTCGCCGTGATCGGCGCCGACCTGCTCGCCGTGGCCGCGGTCTACACGCTGCACCTGCTCCGAGCCACAGGCAGGGCCGCTATCCCCGGCACGGCACCTGAGACCGCGGAATAACGCCCGGCCGCCGTCCGGCCCTCCCCTGACTGAGCGCGCCGCCGGGTCGCTGGACCTGAAGATCCCGAGCCGACGAACACCCCGTCCGCGCCCAGCTGCATCAGGCTTCGGATGTGGTTTCCAATTCGGCAAAGGCGCGGACCGGAATGGAGGCGCCTCCTACGATCCGGAGAGGAATGGCGAAAAAGCGGAAGGCCGCTGCTCTGAGCGCGCCGAGGTTGCAAAGGTTCTCGACGATCAGGATTCCTTCAGCCAGCGGGCGGCTGTGCGCGGGCCTGCCTGGGTGCGAAGATGTCGTCAATGTTCCAGGCGTCTGTGCCGACGAGCCTTGGCCTTGAGCGAACGAGCAGGTCGAGGGCCTGGGCGGAGAGAAAGGGCGCTGGCTCCCAGTAGGCGTCTGTTCCCCATCGCGCGTCCCACCCGGTCCGGACGAGCACGGCGTGGCCGGCCAGGCCGGACGGTTCAGCGTCGAAGGTCACGGCCCGGTCGGCGCCGGCCCTGTCGTCGACCACGATCCCGGGAAGGCCAGCGACATCCGCGAGCGGGATCTGGCTGAGATCGGGTGCTTCCGGATACCGGTGAAACGGGCTGTCGATATAGGTGGCCGAGTTGGCGGCGAGCTCGATCCTGCCCAGGTAGAACTCTGCTTTCCCCTGGTAGAACTCGCGCGACTGCTCGTGGTTGACAATGGCGGTGATCTGAGGGCGGGGCAGGTCAGGGTATACCTGCATGCCGGTGGTTATCTCGTGACTGAGCTCGGCGTATTCCACCTCGAATGCACCTTTCATGACCGTCTTATCGCGGCACCGCGGCGCGTGCGCCTGATCTTCCGCTGCCGCACGGACCTGGGTTGCCGCACTGGGGAAGGGTGCCCGGCGGCTTCGGCGGTCGTTCTCCTGCTCTTCCATGACCGAGACGACGAACTGGAGATTACCGGCCCGTCGTTTCCAAGGGCCCCGCGTCCTTATCGCCCTGCCTCACGCCACGTCCGGCTCGGTCGGCCAGGCGCTGGGGCGCGAAGAGCAGATCCAGCGCGTTCGCAGCGTGCCCGCGGCAGCGATTCTCGCAAAGGATCTGGAGCTCATGGGGGTCAGACCTCTCTCGTTCATGAACGAAAACCTCAAGTACATGGGTGTTCGTCGCGAGCTGGGTGGCCATCAGACCGAGGGACGCAACTTGCGCAGTTCGCTGGTCGACTTCGGCGCCGCCGACCCAGCCACACGCAACGACGATGGCGGCATGCTCTCGTTCGATCAGGATCTTGACCTCCACAGGAACGTCCTTAAGACCCGGTACGGTACGCCTGACCGTCTCAAACTGGCCGCCATAGCCTGATGCGCGCTGCAGGGCCAGCTGGACGACGCTTCCCATGTCCACGCGGGCGAACATGGTGTCCACCACTCCGATAA
>Ga0126378_10001268_pt1 | contig 18825 bp, 15 predicted proteins | sample PanSoiMetPlot_23_FD_92587 | JGI IMG/M metagenome (GOLD analysis project Ga0126378, IMG submission 92587) | Tropical forest soil microbial communities from Panama - MetaG Plot_23 | ecosystem: Environmental > Terrestrial > Soil > Tropical forest > Bulk soil | place: Panama | collected 2016-02-17
AAGATCATTGCGCGGGCCAGCGAGGACGCGGCAGAGAAACATCTGCTGACGGCGGGGGCCGATTCCGTTGTGTCTCCCTATTCCTTCGCCGGGCAGCGCATCGCGCAATCCCTGTTGCGGCCGCATGTCGTGAGTTTTCTCGATACGGCAACGACGCATCTGGGCATGGATCTGGAGATTGGCGAGATTCATATCACTTCCAGTTCGGTATTCGCCGGGAAGACACTGGAGAGTTCGCGTCTTCGCCAGGAGCGTGGAGTCATTGTGCTGGCCATCAAGCGCCGTGATGGGATGCGCTTCAATCCTGCGCCCGACGAGCGCATTGAACCCGAGGACTGCCTGATTGCCATGGGCGAGCCTGCGCAACTGCGGCAACTGGAAGAATCTGCAGCCTCTTGATGAAAGTTGAATTCCGATGAAAATTGTTAGTGCTGCGGAGATGCGCGAGATCGATCACGTCACTAGCGAGAAATTTGGTGTCCCGTCGCTCACGCTTATGGAAAATGCCGGGGCTGCAGTGGCGGACCGTGTTCTGGCGCTGCTCGACGAGAGCGAAGGCACGCCCGCGCTGAAAACGCGCGCTGGGGCGCCCCGCACGAATGCGTCCGGGGCTACATTCGACGGGGTTCCATTGCGGAACATTCTCGTTGTTTGCGGAAAGGGGAATAACGGGGGGGATGGATTTGTTGCGGCGCGATTATTGCTCGAGAGGGAATTGGCGGTTGAAATCGTGCTGCTGGCCGATCCTGCTGAGTTAAAGGGCGACGCGGCTGTGATGTTCGGCAAGCTGCCTAAGCCGGCGATCATCGTGCGTTCCGGCGAAGAGTTGAAGAGCGATCGCGTGCAGCGGTTGTTTCATGCCGATATTTTCGTCGATGCCATTCTCGGAACTGGATTCAAGCCCCCCGTCACGGGACTCTACGCCGATGCGATCACTTCGATGAACCCCGCGAACGGGAAGGTGATCGCAGTCGACATTCCGTCGGGGGCTGATGCTGACACGATGACGCCGCAGCAGGGCACGATGGTTCGCGCGGATGCGATTGTCACCTTCACCGCCCCACGACCGGCGCATATGTTTGGCCAGTTAACAAGTGGCCAGATGTGCGTTGCGCAAATTGGATCCCCGGACGAAGCGGTGGTTTCTTCTCTGCAGCTTAATGCCATTCACCCGCGCGATTTTGCATCGTTCGTCGCCTTTCGCCCGCCCGAATCCAACAAAGGAAATTATGGGCATGTATTGGTGATCGGTGGCTCGTTGGGTAAGTCGGGAGCGGCAGCCATGGCGGGTATTGCGGCTCTGCGTGCCGGTGCGGGATTATCGACGGTTGCGACGGCGGAGTCAGCGCTTGCTACCGTTGCTGGGTTTTATACGGAGTTGATGACGGAGCCTCTCGAGGAAACGGACGCCGGAACGATTGCCACCGGCGCGCGCGTTCGCATTGAGGAGTTGCTGAAAAGCATGACCGTAGCCGCTATTGGACCTGGTATTTCGCGTGATCCGCATACGGCGACGCTGGTGCGGTCATTGGTCGCGCATCAGACCATTCCCATGGTCGTGGATGCCGACGGGCTCAACGCATTCGAGCATCAGACGCGTGAACTGGCTGGGAAGGGAAGAACTCTCGTAATTACACCGCATCCGGGCGAGATGGCGCGTCTGGCGGGGTGTTCCACGGTGGATGTGCAGAAGGACCGGCTGGGTGTTGCACGCAAGTTTGCCCGCGAGCACGAATTGATTGTGGTCCTGAAAGGGCATCGAACACTGGTGGTTCGGCCGGATGGTGAAGCCTGGGTCAATATGACTGGCAATCCGGGGATGGCGACTGGCGGCACCGGCGATATTTTGACGGGAATGGTGGCGGCGATGCTCGCGCAACATCCGAAAGAGCCACTGATGGCGGCATGTGCGGCCGTGTATTTGCACGGATTGGCCGGAGACGTGGTGCGCGAAACCGTAGGGGAACATTCGCTGGTGGCGACCGATTTGCTGCGGGGACTGCCGGAAGCTTTCGAACGGGCGCGGGACAGCGCAGGGAGCAGGTGCGCGTGCTGGAACGCGCACTCAGTAATGTCATCCTGAGCGGAGTGCGGTTGGAGCGCAACGGAGACCGCAGGGAGTCGAATGGTCCCTACTCCGACAGTCCGGCTGAGGGTCGGGATTGTTCGACTTCGTAGTTGCCCTCGCTTTGCTCAGGCGACCGCTCCACCCAGGATGGCAGTCTTCAAAAATTATCTCGATCTTGGCAGCAGGATTGTTTTGCCTTCGCTGGCTGAACGCCTGGCCGCATCGAGAATCTCGGTTACTGTGACGTTCGTCTCAAGCGAGGACAATTCGTCTTCTCTCGCTCCGTCCAGAATCACGGCTCGAAAATAGGCCAGTTCATCGTCGTAGGGCGCGGAGATTGGTTTTACGGCGAGCTGTTCCTCATTCTGTCCGGCCCTCTGTACTCGGAGGTTGTCCCGCTTGACCGTGATCAGCTGGCCGGTCTGTCCGTAGACTTCCATGTCTTTGCGGTCGATCGGCCAATTCCAGGAGGCTTGAATCATTGCCTGCGCCTTGGGGTAGGTCAGGATGATCGTGGCTTCATCGTCGACTCGCGGATAAATATCGGGCTTGATTTGTTGAGTGACTGCCGTGACGGTCTGCGGGCGCTGGCCGCCCATGAGCCATGTCATAAGATCGGCGCCGTAGCAGCCGAAGTCGAACAGAGCGCCCGCGCCGTTGAGCTTGGGATCAGTGAGCCAGGCGAGGAATTCGGGTTCAACGCCGATTTCTTTCGGGCCCTTATGTCCGTCGTGTACTACGACTTTTCTGATTTCACCAACACTTCCGTCGTGAGCCAGTTCGTAGGCGGCATGATTGCTGCGGTACCAGCTGGTTTCGTAATTCACCAGCACGCGGATTTTGCCCGCCTGCGCTGCTTTTTGGATGGCAAGGGCATCCTCAAAGCTGACTGCTAACGGTTTTTCCATCATCACGTGAACGCCGCGGCGCGCGCAAAGCTCGACCACGCGGCGATGGTCGTAAGTGTTGGTATAGACGAGCACGGCCTGGGGATGCACCTTGGCGATCATTTCTTCTAGGTCACTGAACATCTGCGATGGAGGGAAACCATACCTCGTGGCGGCTGCAGAGCGAAGCCGTGCATCGGGTTCCATGACGGCGACGATCTCGATTTCGGGGCTGTGCTGGTATTGAGCGAGGAATCCGTGTACGTGGCCGTGTACCAAGCCCACAATGGCGACACGCAGCGGGGGATGCGATTGCGGCGTTAGTGCGTATGCCATCGGGATAAGAGAGCACAGACCGAGCAAAACACTTGTTGCAGTGTTGCCAAAATGATTCCGGAGAAATCGCGACATGCTTCCTCCGCCTGAGCCCTCCTAAGATAGTCGATGTCGCAAGAGGGTGAACGACAAAATCGGATGACGCGGGCCGATGTCCTCCTGGACATTAACTAAACAGTAAATAAAGGCCAAATGACTGCATCAGCATAGAGTTTGATCATCCAAATTCGCGTTTGGGATGTGGAATTCGGACAAGGGGCCTCCGTAATCTGTTACGCAATATGGAGTAGTGCGATAGTGCATGTGGCCTATGACGCACTTCCCCCAACCGCACCCCTCGCGGCGCGCCGCCCGGGTCCAGCTCGGAGATTCCGTTCTCGCTGCGATCCGCCTTGAGGATGGCCGTCGTACCAAAGCTAAACTCCAAACCATATCCGTCACCGGAGGCCTGTTGCGCCTGCAGCAGTCACTGGGCGAAGGCGACTTCGTTGAGGTCGCGTTCCAGACGCAAGCCGGCCCGGTGCACGGCATGGCCGAAGTGCTCAGTCCCACGAAGACGCTGGCCGACAGCGTGCTGCAGCCGTTTCGCTTCGTGGCGATCGAGGACGATGACCATCGTCGCCTGCGCAGCTCGCTCGAACACGCCGTCGACCGCAATTCGCTCGGACTGAAGTCGCGCGCGTTCTCGTCGTAGGGCGATCTCCGGCTAGCCTGTCCCAGCACGATCGTCCCGGCCTTTCCGTCGCCGCTACGCAGCCGGCTCCGGGCGGGATCGGCATTCACGCTCGCCCTTATACTGTTGGTGTGCGCAGTGAGACGAAACCGGGTGTATTGTTGCGCGAGGTGACCACCGACTCGGCCGAGGAGACCGTCGCATTTGGGCGTTCTTTGGCGCAGCTGCTCGCGCCTCCGAAAGTCGTGCTGCTGCGCGGCGACCTGGGTGCGGGGAAGACCACACTGGTGAAGGGAATCGCGGCGGCGTTTGAAGCCGCTTCGGAAGAAGACGTCACCAGCCCAACTTTCACGCTCATTCACGAATATCGCGGTCCACGGGCGAATCTGTTTCATATCGATCTGTATCGCATCGACACACAGCGAGAGTTGGAGACGCTGGCGCTTGACGACTTGCGGACCGAGGACAGCATTCTGCTGATCGAGTGGGGCGAGAAGTTTCCGCGATTCGGGCGGGAGCGGGATCTGGAGATCGCACTGGATCGAACTGGAGAAACCAGCCGCACGATCAGGATCACGGTTTAGCGTGCCCCGGTTGTAGATGACGGATTGATAACGGGCCGCAAACAGGCGACGGGCAAGCTCCACTCCCGGAGCGTCGAGAACAAGAAGGCTGCGGCGAAAAAGGCAAAGATGATTCGGTGCTGGGTGAATCTCTTCTCGCCTAATTCTGGAATATTACCTTCTCGTCTGCTCACCGCTTTTCGCGAACCATTCATCAAACCATTCTAAACCTCGCACCGCGTAGTCCCGGGCATCGGCAGGCTTGTAGAAAACGTGCCCCTCGTGTGGATAGACGACGAGTTGCGTGGGCACCTTCAGTGTAGTCAGCGCGTGCCACCATTCGACGGACTGCTCCATTGGCACCTCGCCGTCCCTATCGCCGACCAGGATCAGCGTCGGCGTCCGCACGTTCTTCACGAAGTGCATCGGATCACTCTTCGCGTAGACGGCCGGGTCATCGTAAACGGAGGCGCCGAAAAACGGGATCATCCACTCGTCGATTTCATTGACACCGTAATAGCTCAGCATATCGGACAAGCCGGCTCCGGCGACGGCTGCGGCGAAGCGATGCGTCTGGGTCTCAGCCCACATCGTCATGTAGCCGCCATAGCTGTGACCTCGTATCCCGAGGCGTCGCGGGTCGACCGGATATTGCTTCACGATGGCGTCTACGCCGGCCATGATGTCACGAAAGTCGCCGCCGCCGAAGTCTTTCACATTGGCTTGTGTGAACACTTCGCCCTGCCCGTAACTGCCACGAGGATTCGGACACAACGAAAAATATCCCATGGCGGATTGCGGTCCCATCGTTTGAGTGTCCCAACCTGCACCGCACGCCGCCGAAGGGCCACCGTGGACATTGACTACGAGGGGATAGCGCTTGCTTGCATCGTAGTCTTTCGGGACCATCAGCCATCCTTGGAGCTTTAGCTTGCCGTTTGTCCAATGAAAATTACGCACCGCTCCCCATGCAGGTTTGATGTCCTGATTCACAGAAGTGACTTGCTTCCATCGGCCGACCGGTCCCGCCCAGATCTCGGGGGGTGCACTCGGAGCTTGGCGCACGACCGCCGTCACGGTTCCGTCGCGCGTGGATGACGCTCGGCTCACGGACTCCTCTTCACTCCAGAGTTGTTGGACAACCCCGGCGGTAGTGACTGAGCCGAAGCCGGACTTGCCGTCGATGTTCTCGCCGAATGTGATGTGGTCTGGAGCGGTCCAGGTCAGAGACGACGGCGATGCGTTGATGTTGGCGGTCAAGTTCCGCACCTTTCCGCCGCCGATGGGGACCACAAACAAATCTCCACCGGTGGAACCTTCATCACTCATCAGGCCTTCGATGAAGGCTACGTTTTTGCCATCGGGTGAAACACGGGGTTCGGCAATCTGCAGCTTAGGCGCGTAAATCTCATGCATTTCCCCTGAACGTGCGTCAATCCGGTACAGGCGGGCGATATACCAGTTTGCGTCTCCGTTACCGTGCGATGCCGTCGCGACCCATGCCTGGCCATCGGGAGCCCAGTCGTACTCGTACACATAGATGTCAGTCGGAGTAACCTGCGTGACGACGTTCGTACCCAGATCAATCGTGGTGACGCGCTGTTCGTATGTCTTCTCGCCAACGGGACCGGCGAATGGGGTCATGGGCTGCAGTGGGCCGGACTTGCGCGGCATGCCTTCGATGAATAACAGCGCGATCCTCGACCCATCGGGAGAAAAACTCAAACCATCCGCGTTGCCTTTCAGGTCGGCGCGCTTGTCTGGCGTCCCGCCGTCGGCAGGAACGGTCCACAATTGCGCTGAAGGAGTTTCGCCAGGAAGATCTGCGAGGAAGGCTAACTGCTTGGAGTCCGGTGACCAGGCGGGGCTGCGCAATTCAAGCTTTCCTTCCACAGAGATCGAATGGGCCGTATTGTCCCTTAAAGAAATGACGGTGAGTTGGCCACTGATAACGTAAGCAATGCTAGAACCGTCGGGCGCAATGGCGGGGGCCTGAATCATCTTGGCGTGGGGCATCGAGTCGACTGCTGCGGCAGCCCGCGACATGGTGGTCTTTGCCACAGAGGCGTGGAATGGGAATAAGTAACAAAGGAGAAAGCACAGCAAGGTTCGGCAACTAGGAGCCATGGTTGAGGAGTATATCGCGCCGATCCGTTGCAGCCGTTTACTCAAAAACCCATGATGTTGTAGCCGCAGTCGACATAGATGACTTCGCCAGTGATGCCGCTGCTCGCGTTGGAGGCGAGAAAGACTCCCGTCGAGCCGACCTCTTCGATCTCGACACGTCGTCCGAGCGGGGCCCGTTCCTCATGTTCCCTTAGCATGTCGCCGAAGCCTGCGATGCCGCGGGCAGCCAGCGTTTTGATGGGACCGGCGGAGATGGCGTTGACACGAATTCTTTGCTTGCCAAGTTCGTAGGCAAGATAGCGTACCGAGCACTCGAGCCCCGCTTTGGCGACAGCCATCACGTTGTAGCGCGGCACGACTTTTTCCGAAGCGTAGTACGTCATGGTGATGATCGAGCCACCATCGGTCATGAGCGGGGCGGCGGTGCGGGCTACAGCGATCAGCGAATACACGCTTACGTCGAGCGCGATGCGGAAACCTTCGCGCGACGTATCCAGGAAATTACCTTTGAGTTCGTCCGCGGGGGCGTAGGCGACGGAGTGGACCACCGTGTGGATGTTGCCCAAGCGCTCTTTCAGAGTGCCGAACAGGCGCGCGATTTCTTCGTCCTTGCTGACGTCGCACATGTAGGCTTCAGTGCCGGGCAACGACAGGATGAGATCTCTGGCTTCCTGCTCCAGGCGCTCGTTCTGATACGTGATGGCAAGCTTCATGCCGGCAGCGTGTAATCCCTGTGCGATGGACCACGCAATCGAGCGCTTGTTGGCGACTCCGAAGACGACAGCGTTCCTGCCCTGCAGATCGGCGGACATAGATCTCCTTGGGAAATGAAAAGAATACCAGCGTAGGGGCGGTTTTTACCACGAAGACAGCGACAAGAAATTGTTCATGTGGGATGGCTGATTGAAAAATACAACCCAACCTTCTCCCGTCCAGAGAAGCAAATGAGACGGAGTGCCGTGGGAAGCTTGGCAGGGAAGGTGAAGAGTGGCGAAAGAATACTAGTCCGCGGCCACTTCCTCGCGCGCACGATCCTGCACCGGAATACTCGAAGCGACGACAGAAAGTGCGTAAACACACCCTAGGATCGCGAAGGCGACTACGAGGCTGATTTTCTGCGCGACCGTTCCCACTACCATCGCAAGCACCAGTTGCAGGAAGGTTCCCGTGAAGTAGAAGGCGTTTTGCACGCGTCCCATCAGGTGCTTGGGGACCATCTCCATCAAGCTCGTGTTCATGGCGACGCCGCCTACGCCGCGGGCAGAGCCCATGACGAAATACGTCGCAATGGCCAGAACAAGGAAACCCGAGATTGGCGCGAATGCTACGCAAACGGAAAGCAAAGCCATCGAGAAGGCGATCGAACGACGGCCACCAATCCACGCAATGATCCCTGGGGCATAAAGCGCGCTGACGAAGGCCCCGGTGCCCCACCCCGCGTTGAGCCAGCCGTATCCTTTCGCGCCGGCATGAAACACCCGGTCGCTGAGCGACGGAGTGACGACTACACCCGTAATCATGGCGCCGAGAAATAGGGCCCAACTCGCGCCCAGCAACACTACCGCGCGATGGTCGCGGAGAAAGTGCAGGCCCTCCTTCATCTCGCGCCAGAATCGGGCCAGTTGGCTCTCAGCGGCGATGATATCGGCCTTGAGTTCCTGCGGGCGCATCACGATGTGTTTTCCTTTGCGCACCGCGAGGTAGCACAGGAACGAGATCACGTAGGTCGAGACGTCGAGCATCAGGACGCCGCCCAGGCCGATGTGGTCGTAAATGAATCCGACGATCGCGCCGGCGATGAGGAATCCACCCTGCACACCCGCGAGCAAAAATGTATTTGATTCGACGAACTGACCCTCGGGCGTGAGCTCCTGAATCAGGGCAGTAATGGTCGGCCAGAACATCCAGAATCCGGCGGCGACCAGCGTGTTCATCAGGTAGAGCTGCCAGACCTTGACCTGCTCCCGGAAGGCGAGAATCGCGACGGTCACAATAATCAGCGCCCGGATTCCATCGAGCCACATGACCAGCCGACGGCGGTCTTCGCGATCGATAACCACCCCGGTGAAGGGAAGCATGAGCATGGCCGGGACGGTCTGCAGGACGGCGAGGGTTCCGAGCGACATCTCCGAGTGCGTGGCCTTCAGGATGTACCAGGCTACGGCGGCCGAGTTCATGCCGCTGCCCACCATGGAAATCAAGTTGGCGGTGAACACCAATCGCAGGGGGCGCTGACTGAAACTCGCACGCATCCTCCTACTTTAGCCGAGGAAACGTTAATTCACCACGGAGGCGCCCTTCCGCTCTGCTCAAGGTCAGCATCGCGTGGCGGACGAATACATCCGCCGCTACCAAGCGGAGGCTTGCCAAGCGGAGGCTTGCCCTTGCGCCCACTGGCATTCGGCGCTACGATTCGCGTACTGAGCGGAACTCAAATCCATCTCGCGTATCGACCGGAGGCTCGCCATGAAGCGCTGCATCGAATCGCTATTGGCTGTTTCGTGCTTTCTTGCATTCACTATTTGTCAGGCAGGGGCCCAGGTGGAACGAATCGTGATTGCCGCGGGAACGGAGGAAGATCACGCTCTACAGGCGATTAACAACGAGCAGGATGCCTCAAAGCGTTTGGCCATGTATGAAGATTTCGTGCAGAAGTTTTCCTCCAATCCTCAGGCTGCCGCCTACGGGAACTGGCAGCTGGCTCAGGCGTACCAGGCCAACGGAGACCTCCAGAAGTCGCTGGATTACGGCGACAAGGCTCTTGCAAGTTCTCCCCACAACCTGGAAATTCTCGTCTCGCAGGAGGGGACGGCTCTGCAGGCGAAGAATAATGCCAGAGCCATCGAATATTCCGCGAAGGGAGGGGAGGTCTGCCACTCGATTGCCAAGCAGCCTAAGCCGGAAGGCATGAGCGACGAAGACTTCGCTCGGAAGGTATCGGAGGAGACGGAAGCCAATAAGAGCAGCTGCGATTTTCTGGAGACCGGTGGGATAAACGTGATCGCGGCCGAGACGGATCCCAAGAGCCGCATGGCGGAGATCGAGAAGTTCAGCGCGGCCTACCCAGATTCCAAATACAACGACCAGGTTTCCAATCTGGCGATGTACACGTTAGGTCCCGGCCAGTTGAATGATCAGACGCGGCTTGTAGCGTTCAGCGAAAAGATGCTGGCCAACAATCCGAACTCACTGCTCGCGTTGTTGCTGCTGGCGAGCTATTACGGAGATTCGGGCAACTCGGCCAAGGCGGTCACGTATGCGCAGAAAGCGATTGAAGTCGCCAAGCCGGATGCGCCGGATGCGGACAAGGCACGCAAGCTCTCGGCGGGAGCGGCCCACAACACCATCGGCTGGGCTTATCTGAAGCAGGAGAAGACGACGGCTGCAATCCCCGAATTGAAAGCCGCAGCGGCACTCACCAAAGGGCAGGACGATCAGCAGTACGCCCGCGCTTTGTACGGGTTGGGCTTTGCCTACGGCAAGCTGAACAAACTGACCGAGGCGCGCGAGGTGTTGACCGAGGCGGTGAAGATCCAGGGACCGATGCAGTCGATGTCGCAAGACCTTTTGGCGAAAGTAAATCAGGCGCGGGCGAAAAGCAAGTAACGAGGGGTTTGCTGCACGTTAGAGCCACTTGCTTCTTCGCGGTACAACCCGTTCTACTTCGCTTACTGCAGGCCGAGGCGGCTCTCGCCATCGCGGTTATTTTGGATTTGCCAGGTCGTCTGAGAGTACCTTGGCCTTCCAGGCTAAAGTGTGAGCGCGTTCGAAATCGGCGGCTTGGAGCGCCTTTTTGGATTGGTCTACAAACTGACGGATCTGGGAAACCGAGTTCTGTTGCGCTGTGCTGAGTTGGATCGCGGACACCTTCCTGAGGTTCTGTTCGGTTGCGGTCAGCATTTGGTTCGTAGATTCGCGCTTCTGTGTTGCTTCGCCACCGGACGATCCTCCCGCCAACTGGATGCTCTGTTCGGTGATGCCTCCCTGGCGCACCACCTTCTTCGCCGGTGGACCATTACTTTGCGGGTCAGAAGTGGCAGGAGCCTGCGCAGTGCCCGGCTGTTCCGATGCCGGTGAGTTGTTCGATCCGGGCGAACCAGCATTGCTTGGTGCGGGATCACAGGTAGCTTCCGGAACGACCTTCTTCTTCTGCTGGGTTTTCTTCGCCGCACTCTCTTTGGGTTTCTTAGCTCCAACGTTCGACGACGTCTGGGACGAAGATGGCTTTGTTGAATCTGGAGATGTTTGAGCTGATGGGGGTGGCTGGATGTTTTCTGTACCCACAGAGGGATTCGATTGCGGCGCGGATTGAGCCACCAATGTCGCATCAGTTGATGTGAAGAAAAAACCGATGAACAGGATGGCAGCGGCCAGAGTCATGCACGGTCCCGAACGGTAAAATGCCAATTTCAACTCATATTACGCTTTCCGGCCAGCCTCGGGCCACACAATCATCATGGCGGGATGTACAAATTTCACGCCGTTCTTTGCACACTATTTGTGGCAAGTTCCGGACTGACGCCATTAGCAGTGGTCACCATTGGAATCTGAAAGCGGAATACAGTTCCTTTGTCCGCGGATTCGAAATCTACTGAGCCGTAGTGCCACTGAAGAATCTGATACGTCTGCGCCAGCCCGATACCACTGCCTTCTTTCTTCGTCGTGAAATAGAGCTCAAAGACTTTGTCGTGCAAGTCCGTGGGAATGCCACCACCTTGATCCTGGACTTCTGTCAAAGCGATCCCATTTTCGTGGCGCGCAGAGATGGTGAGCAGCCCTCCCGCAGGCATGGCCTGCACTCCGTTGATGACGACGTTGAGAATGGCTTGCTTCATGAGATCGATATCGACCTTGACTGGCAATTTTTCTTTCGGCATGTGGAGGTCCACGGTAACGCCATGCTGCTCAGCATCTGGAGCGGCCAGCAGCGCAACGTCTTCCAACAGCCGCCGAAAATCGATTTCCTCGAGGTGAAGGTCGCGAGGACGCGTAAAGTCGACAAGGGTCTGCACGACGCGATCCAGGCGGCGGATCTCACTATCAATGATGTCCATATGACGGCGCGTATCGGGTTCCTGCTGGGCGAGCTTATTTTGCAGAAGCTGTAAATGCAGCACGATGGCGTTGATGGGATTCTTCACTTCGTGTGCCACACCGCGCGTGACCCGGCTGCTGGCGGAAAGTCGTCGTGACATCTCGATTTCATCGCCAATGCGCCGGACCGGCTCGGTGTCGCGCATGATCAGCAACGCACCGATTTGCGAGTTTCTCTCGTGTACGAAATCGAACGAAACCTGAACCCGTTTGCCCCCTGCCACGTCAAACTCGCGCTGCGACAGCGGACGCCGCCGCTCGAAGGAATCGAGTAACGCCGATCCGAGCAGGGAATCACGGTCAAACACCTCCTGCACGGTGCGTCCGAGCAGTTCTCCCCGTGGGCGGCCAAGAAAAGATTCCACTGGCGCGCTGACCAGGACAACCCGGGAGTCGCGGCTGAAGAGCATCAGACCATCCTGCAGCTTCGACATGAGTTGGTCGACGTTGTCCTTCAAAGCAGAGAAGATTTCTTTGCTGTCGCGGATCTGCCGGCCCAGGTTCGCGATCTTCAGGCTGACCAAACCATATTCGTCATGTTCGGATTCCGAGCCATACAGATCGGCTTCGCCGGCACTGACGCTGTCGAGGTTAAGGCTGATCTGTTTCAGGGGACCGAGAGCGATGTTCGAGATCGCCGCTGCGAGCAGGAACGACAGGATGATTAAAGATCCAGAGATGTATGCGGACCGCAGGAGCTTGGGCTCTACCTCGCTTTTCAGGAAGGCCGTTTCAACTCCGACGTGGATGGTTCCGAAGGGCGAGCCGTTTAATCGCAGAGGATACGTTACATCATAGACAGCGGCAGGACTGTAAACCAATCGCAACTGCTCGCGGAACCTGGCGTGCAACACTTGCTCAAATGGAGGGCGCGGCTCGATGACTTTGCCCAGCAGATTCGGGTTAGTGTGCAGTAAAGCCTTGCCGTTCACGTCGACGATGACGGCATCGTAAATGTATTGCCAGTCGCCGGTGTAGGATTGCAGCATGTTGTTCAGGTTGGGGTCGGTTTGCAAGTACTCGGTCAGCGCACTCTTGAGCGCCAGTGGATCATTGGTATCGATTTTCGTGCTTCCAAAATCGGGGATGGCGTTTTCTGCCGCGTAGGCGAGTTGACGGGTCAGGCTGGTTGCGGTCTGGTCCGCATTCTCGATGCGCAACCGCAGAATCTGCGAGATATACAGATACGAAAATGCGGCGACCATCACCGTCACCATCAGGGTGATGACCAGCACAATGATAGTTTTGCGTCGCAGCATGGACGAAATCGGGACCCGGAGAGCAAAAGCCGTCTAGCTACTTGGCACTTCCTCTTTGCCAGGAGGAGCTTCTGCCGCCGCACTTCCATATTCTTTCAACTTATTATGCAGGGTCTTTAGACTGATCCCCAGGATTTCAGCGGCACGGGTCTTATTATTGCTGGTTGCCTCAAGCGTTTTCAAAATCAACATCTTCTCTGCCTCTTCCACCGTGGTCCCCACGCCAAGGCGGACGGCATCCGGGTCGCTGGCGGCGGTGCGTAAGGGAGCTTGGCCAAAACCCGGGGGCAAGTGCTTGGTTTCGACCACGCCCGTGTCGCAGACGATAACCGCGCGCTCGATGGTATTGCGCAGCTCGCGCACATTCCCTGGCCAGGCGTAATTATTGAATTGGTTTAGCACGGCCTCGCTGACAGCACTGACCTTCCTGCCGTGCTTCTGACTCATTTCGGCCAGCAGCAGTTGCACCAGACCGCCGATATCTTCCTTGTGTTCGCGCAGAGGCGGCATGTGGATGTTGAAAACGTTCAGGCGGTAATAAAGGTCGCTGCGCAGTTCGCCCCGGGACACAGCCTCATCAGGGATTTTGTTCGTGGCGGCCAGCACACGGACATCGACTGCGGTTTCGACCTTGCTTCCGAGGCGGCGCAGTTTGCGGTCCTCGAGCACGCGCAGCAGTTTGGCTTGAGTACCGATGGGCATTTCGCCGATTTCATCCAGCAGCAATGTTCCGCCTTCAGCGAGCTCAAAGCAGCCGGTCCGCCGTTCCAGCGCGCCGGTAAAGGCACCTTTTTCATGGCCGAAGATTTCACTTTCCATCAGCGTTTCGGGAATAGCGGCGCAGTTAATGGCTACGAAAGGGCGATCCTTGCGGGAGCTGAGTTCGTGAATCGTGCGCGCGACAAGCTCCTTGCCGGTTCCACTTGCTCCAGTGATGAGCACGGAGGCGGTGCTGGGCGCAACCATTTCCACGAGCCGGAAGATTTCCTGCATCTTGCGGGAAGAGCCGCTCAGGCGGCCCAAAGATCCACTATCGCGCAAGCGGCGACGGGTGGCTTCGAGTTCGGCGCGTGTACCCAACAGGGCAGATGCGTTGGAGAGGATCGTGCGCAGGCGATTGGTGTCGATGGGCTTGGTGATGTAGTCATAAGCGCCCGTACGCATAGCCTGCACGGCGCTGTCGATAGTGCCCTGAGCGGTTACCAGGATTACAGCGATGGTCTGCGCCTGTTCTGCCAGGCGCTCGAGCAGTTCGAGGCCGCCCATGCGCGGCATCTTCAGATCGGTGACCACAATGGAAGGGGACCATTGCGTGGCCTTTTCCAGTCCTTCGGCACCATCGCACGCAGTCTCTACCCGATATCCCCAGGAGGTGACCAACTCGGCTAAGCCGGAACGTTCGTTCTCCTCGTCTTCTACGATCAGGACCTTTTCGTGATTCATTCGGTTGTTCTTGCTCGATCTCTCCGGAGTTACAAGGCGGATCTTCCGCCGCAGCCTCATCGGCTTTGAATTCAACGATACGCGGCCCGGTTCCCTTGCGGCAAGGTCTGCGACGTACACGCCGGAACCAGCCAGTGGACTATCGTAATGCCAATGTTCTGAGGTAGAATCCGACACCTAACTCTCATTTCTCCTGATCGTTGCCGCTGGAAGCTCTACTGCCTATGGTATCCAGGAAACGATCCAGTCTTTGGAGGTAATCATGGAAATCCGCTGCTCAAGCCGCGCAGAGCGCGCTGCTTTAGCCTGTGCGGTTGCCTTTCTTACTCTGATCGCCACCGTGGGGACGGTCTCGGCACAGAGCGATACAACTCCTAAATGGGATCTATTCGCCGGATATCAGTGGTTGCATCCCGGTGGAACCGTCCCTCACGCAGGCAGTGATCCATCCAATCCAAACGCTTTCAAGCTCCCTGATGAGGCGGCGGGTGGTGGTGCAGCACTCACCTACAACTTCGACAAGAATTGGGGCGGTGAGCTCGATTTTGGGTACAACGCCAACACAAAGTCGGATTCGTCGGACTGGACGCTCAGCATCGGTCCCAGATTCATGGCCCGGACCGACACCGCGAACTATTTCCTGCATGCTCTGGTAGGTCTCAACCGTCTGTCCTACGACTCGGGAGCCGCTACCCATAACGGAATGGGGATCATTCTTGGCGGAGGCATGGACCTTCCGTTTTCGAAGAAGTGGTCTTGGAGACTGTTCGAGGCCGACTATGTGTGGGCGCATCACAATTTTCCGCAATTTGCCAGTGCCAATTTTCCATCGCTCCGGCGCCCAGATCTGCAAGGGGCACGGCTGCGGACCGGAGTCGTCTACAGCTGGGGAGGCGCAGAGCCGGTTGCCCCTGCTGCCGCTTGTTCGGTACAGCCGACCGAGGTCATAGTCGGCGAACCGATTACGGCGACTGTGAACGCGAGCAACTTCAATCCCAAGCACACACTCAGCTACAGCTGGAGCGGCAATGGTGGGCAGGTCACTGGAAAGGACACGACAGCCAGCATCGATACGAACAACGTCGCGCCCGGCTCTTATACCCTCACCGCTCATGTGACCGATCCCAAGGTCAAGAAGGGGAACGAGGCGAGTTGCACGGCTAACTACGCTGTGAAGCCGCTTCCGCCCAAGAATCCGCCGACCGTGAGCCTATCGGCGAATCCGAGCGAGTTAACGCCTGGTGGCGCAGTGAACGTGACGGCCAGCTGCACGAGTCCCGACCGAGCGCCGGTCTCAGTTGCGAACTGGACATCGACTTCGGGAACCATCTCGGGCAGCGGGAATTCCGCCACCCTTAATACGTCGGGATTGACTCCGGGTCCAGTCACCGTAACGGCGACCTGTACGGACTCGCGCGGACTGAATTCGCAAGCTTCCACCCAGGTCACGATCCAGAATCCTCCTTCACCGCCGGTGGACAAGGCCCTGGAAGCCCGGTTAGCGCTGCACAGCGTCTACTTCCCCACGGGGCAACCTGATACGAAAGTTCCGACGGGCGGACTGCTGCCAAGCCAGCAGCAGACGCTGATCGGTCTGGCTACGGACTTCAAAAAGTATCGTGACGCAAAGCCAGATGCGCACCTTACGCTGGAAGGCCACGCCGACCATCGTGGGAGCGCTGCGTTTAATCAGGCTCTTACTGAGCGCCGTGTCGCCCGCGTGAAGAGCTTCCTGGTGGAACAAGGGGTTCCGGAGGCGGTCATCGATACCAAGGCGTTTGGAAAGGAGCGAAACCTCACGACCGAACAGGTGACGCAGTCGGTCCAGCAGAATACTGAGCTGACCAACGAAGAGCGCAAGCGGGCGCTGGCGAGAATCAACGTCATCCGCATGGCGAGCAATCGCCGAGTGGACATTTCGTTGAACGCGGGCGGCGCGAGCGAAACCTCGGTTCGCCAGTTCCCATTCAACGCTGCCGATGCGATGACACTGATCGGTGGTCGACAAAGTCAAGTCAAGAAGCCGGCCACCAAGCGGACACCTAAGAAGCCGGCGACCAAGCCGTAATTGGGGCCACTAGCAATTCCGGTAGTGAGCGGGGGAATCCGGCTCCCCCGCTTTTTTGTTGTCTCATTTAGCCAAAAGGCGCAGGTATCGGAAAAATATACATGGCCACCACCAAAGTGCCATCGCCAAGTCATTGGATTGCTGGCAGGTTTATTGGTAACTAAGTTGCCACTTCGTCCATCGACTGATGCGTGTGAACGCTTGCCGCACATGCCGGTGTTGTCGACCGAACGGGTTCTTTCCCGCGGTGGTGTTCACCCTTCTGCTTACGTTCGGTTGCTCGCGTCCCACGCCGGACTTGCCCGCGGAAAGCGCAACTCAGGGCAATGCGACTCCTTTTCAAGGGCAGACAGCCACCGACGTTGCGACCACTAGCCAAGCTTCTTCTGTTGGCGAGCAGGACACTAGCCCTCCGTTCCAGAGCTCGGATGTAGTTCCCGCGGGGTCGCTTCTGACGGTCCGGTTGAAGGCTCCTTTGGATGCGGTCAGCGGATCGAGAACGGCTTTTGAAGCGCTCCTGGATGAGCCGGTCACCGTGGAAGGGAATCCTTTGATTCCCCGCGATGCCGTCGTTTCGGGCGAAATGGAGTCCGCGCAGGTGTCGAAGACGCGTCCAGATCGAGGGTATCTACGTCTTACCCTGACTTCCGTGCAGGTCGATGGGGTATCGGTGCCCATCCAGAGTGCCAGCCTGTACGTTCGTCGTCAGCCATCCGATGCGGGTGCCCCCATCGCAATTCGCCTGGAAAAGGGCCGTCGACTGACATTCCGCCTGAAGGAGAAAGTTTTTTTGCATCCGACCGTCTCAAAGAGCTCCCAATAACCCCCTTCTTTACAGCCACTTTCCCGTATTGGAAAGTTTTCCGCTGGATAGATTCCCGTTTTAGTGACATCTGCGCTTTTCGCACAGGTGGTGGTGATGTTCCCATATTGGGGGTCGAAGCGAGAGTCAGGGAGCGTGCGCTTCGCAGTCCCGTTTTGGGAAAACCGAATAGGAAGCGCGCCGAAAGGAGGTTCCTTTCGGGACTGCTCCGAAGCGGTCGGGCTTGCATTGTGCCAGAGCCCGGGAAGAATCCTGCTGGCGAATGCAACGTTAAATGAATTGCTAGGTCTTCCTGCCGATCAGGATGATTGCCCGGTGCATGTTTGAGGAATGAGGAAAACGACACTTCTTCCGACGATCTCAACAGTTCGGCTGCGGCACTCATACTCTCTACTCTGCGTTATCCGCGTTGATTCAGTTGGAGGATGGCGGCGACGGCAGGAGACTTCTTCCCCAACTGTTTGACCGGAACACGAGAGAGTTTTCAGATCGAATGCCCGTCGCCCGCAGTCGAGAGCAAATCTTTGCGTTGGACGCTGTGGGCCTTGGAGGGAGTAAACGCTGGAACCGACGGCGCGGTCGTTTTCGTCGAAGATTTGTCTGCCCCGGCACTGGCCCGGCAGCGCCTGCAGCAGGCGGAGCGGCTGGAGACGATTAGTCAACTGGCGAGCGCACATGAAGAGAGACATCGTTCACGTGCGCGTGGTCCTTGAAGTAGCGTTAATCGCCATGCACGCAAAGTCATCATTGAGGAACCAAACACTGTGCCAAGCCTGACCTTGTTCGGGATCCCGGCTTTGATTCTTGCGCTATCGCATTTTACTTCGAACGACAGACCAAAAGAGAGAACCTTGTGCACGTTGTGTCAAGAAGACGAGAAATCGTCGTGCTATACGAAAGATGAAGGTGGGCCCTTCGGAGCCGCCTTGTAGGAGGAGGCTTCAAACTGCCCTAAGCTGCTTCGGTCCTAAAGGCCGCGGTGGTGAACGTTAGGGTTAAAAGGCGTGGCATAAGATCACGTCATGTGTGGATAAGAGAGATGAGTGCAAACGATCCGCTGAGGAAGCGTCGAAAAGTTCTGCAACGACACCAAAACCAGGGTCTCGTCCATGTCCTGGGAGCAGCATGGCGGGTACCTACTTACTGGCCATGCGGGGTCCGGCGTTTAGGCGGCATGACTCTTATCTGGGCTTTCGTACGGAACTTGAGAACCGGGTCGGTGATGTTAAGGGAAAAGGCACAAGTGAACAACACGAGGCCGAAAGTACCGATGCACCGGCCAGGGGCGCACTGCTTCGTAAGAGCGATGAAACGGGGTAATGCCCGTGGAGCAAAAGGAGCAGGTCACCCACGTCAAGATGGAGGCAACGGGTAACCGGAGGACCTCCTCGTCTTGGCGGAAGCCGGTAGGCTTCCTTTGGGGTGGCACGAGCCGGATGAGTCGAGAGATTCACGTCCGGATCTGTGGGAGACTCGGGGTGAAA